>Ga0194131_10003224_pt1 | contig 25979 bp, 17 predicted proteins | sample TA2KigO120mmetaG_FD_148631 | JGI IMG/M metagenome (GOLD analysis project Ga0194131, IMG submission 148631) | Freshwater microbial communities from Lake Tanganyika, Tanzania - TA2015053 Kigoma Offshore 120m | ecosystem: Environmental > Aquatic > Freshwater > Lake | place: Tanzania: Lake... | reverse complement strand
TACCCTCCGCGACAGGCTTCGCACAGCGCTCGCAGGCTCGCCCATCCGCGCCGACCGAATCGAGTTCACTTTGTTCGCCTCGACAGACGAACGGCGTTACGGACTGGCCGTTCTCGTTCCATTGCTCTCCACCCCGTGTTTCCACGACGCAGTTATGGTTCAATACCGCACGATTCTTCACCGCACAGAAGCGGACTTTCACCGCTTCGACCAATCGCCATCTCAGGCGCACGAGCGCACGCGCCCTCGCGTGCCGTGGTCGGCGCCCTCGCCGACCACAATGAGGCCATCGAAGAAGCGGTTGCTGGGTGACTGGCCGACGCGAGTAAATCGACCGGCGAGGCGCCGGTCGAGACACGCGAGGGCGCGTGCGCTCCCCAACTCGTGCTGCGCGCTCGAAACTTAGTCACCGGTGTGAAGACTTGTCCAAGAATCGGCACGACAAGCGAGAAGCAATTCGCCGTCGAGGCCGCGCACACGATCGATTTTGCAGATGAGCACATGCCCGCCGTGCTATGCACACCGTCGCTGATCTGGTTCCTGGAGCACGCCGCGCGCGACGCCGTGCTGCCTTGCCTGGAATCGGGCGAAAGCACGGTCGGGATCAATGTCGAGGTCAGCCATCTGGCGGCCACGCCGGTCGGGAACACCGTGACCTGCCTGGCCCGAATCATTCACGTCGAAGGCAGTCAAGTTTCGTTTCAACTGGAAGCGCGAGACGAGTTCGAGGTGATTGCGAAGGGTTTCCACAAGCTTCAGATCATCCGCGTGGATCGATTTGCCGCGCGCGTGCAGCGGAAGAAAAAGTAGGGCAGGCTTCCAGCCTGCCCAAACGAAAATCTCCACGGCCCTCTGCCGAGTCCACGTCGGAATTCAAGGCGAGGCGGACCGTCGGCACCTGACGGCGTGCATTGGGCAGGCTGGAAGCCTGCCCTACATTCGAATTGAATTTCCCAAGTCGCGGCGGCACAGTCCGATCATGATTCCCCAGCACGAATTCTCGATCCGGGCCCCAGCCATTCAAAGCACCAGACACAAGCACTACCGGAAAGGAAGAATCGGGCCGGAAAGAACCGACGGGCTTCGCCAACGTAAGCCGACTGGCGTGATCCGTTCTTGTTTCGTGTGGGTCGCGTTTTTCCTGGTCCTCAATGCGACTCAAGCCGCCGAGCAAGGCTGGTATCCGCACGAAGGCGGCTTGTTGAAGTATCGCGTCCAGATTCGCTTCGGCGAGGAACCGGCGGACACGATGCCGGACGGATGGAAGTTCGGCCGTGTGTCCGCGGTGGCGACGGATGCGACGGGAAACGTCTATGTGTTTCAGCGCGGCAAGAAGGCCGACCCCATCGTGGTGTTCGACGCGAAGGGCAAGTATCTGCGGTCCTGGGGCCGCGGGATGTTTGGCAATCCGCACGGTCTGCGCGTCGATCGGGAAGAGAATGTCTGGGTCACGGACAACGGCGATCATCAGGTCATGAAATTCACGCGCGACGGCAAGTTGCTCCTGACGCTGGGAAAGAAGAAACAGGCGGGCACGACCCCTGACACATTCAATCGCCCCACCGACATCGCTTTCGCGCCGGCGGGCGAATTCTACGTTTCGGACGGCTACGGCAACTCGCGCGTCGTGAAATTTTCGTGCGAGGGAAACTATTTGCTCGATTGGGGCAAACCGGGCCGCAAGCCGGGCGAATTCAACACGCCGCACTCGATTGCCGTGGATTCAAAAGGAACCGTGTATGTCAGCGATCGCGAGAACAATCGCATCCAGATTTTCGACGCCAACGGGAAATACCTGCGCGCCTGGACGCACCTGGGCGCGACGCAGAATATTTTCATCACGCCCAAAGACGAAGTGTGGGTCATCACGCATCGGAACAACATCGAGAATCTGACTTACGACACGCTGGCCGGGCGCATCATGCGCATCGATCCGGCGAGCGGGAAGATTCTGGGCGCCATGGAAAGTCCGGGGCACTGGATTCATGTCACGGGAAAGAACGAAATCTTCATCGGCAGCCTGACGGGGAACGTGTTCCGGTGGTATCCGGGCTGGCTCGAAGGAGGATTGGGCGCCGAAGAGGGATTGACGCCGGCGAATCCCTGAGGCGGATTTCAAATCTATCAGTTAACGACGGTGGAGCGACGCTCCTGCGGAGCTTTCTTCGATGGGATTGGCTCGGCAGGAGCCGATCCCCACCTGAACTGAGGGGATACGCAAATTTTCCGTTTGATATCCGGCCCAGGAGTGCTAAGGGTCAACCATGACAACTAATCCCTCCCTCCAAACTCCTGATTGCGGCTGTTCTTCCATGACACGCCGAGAATTCTTCAAGACCGCCACCGGTCTTGCCGTCGCCACCGCGGGCCTTCCTGCGCTGACTTCACCGCGCGCCTTCGCAGCGCCCACGAAAAGGGATCAATCCGAGACCCTCGTCACGGCGCTTTACAAGAGCCTGACTGAGGAGCAGAAGAAGGCGGTCTGCTTCCCTTTCGATCATCCGCTGCGGTCGAAGATCGATAACAACTGGCACATCGTGAAGCCCAAGCTCGCGGACTTCTACACGAGGGACCAGCAAGCGATGGTCAAGGAAATCTTCCTCAGCTTGCACAGCCCGGAGTATGCCGAGAAAGTTTTCAAGCAAGTGCAGCATGACGCCGGGAAGGCCGGCTTCAACGACGCCTCGATTGCATTGTTTGGCGAGCCCGGCACGGGGAATTTCGAGTTTGTTTTCACGGGCCGGCACGTCACGCGCCGTTGCGATGGCGATTCGGTGGAAGGCGCCGCGTTTGGCGGCCCCATCTTCTACGGACACGCCGCCGAAAGCTTCAATGAGAAGCCGAACCATCCCGGAAATATCTATTGGTACCAGGCGCTGCGCGCGAACGAAGTCTTCCAGATGCTGAACGGTAAACAGCGCGAGTTGGCCACCCTGGGCGAAGGGCGCAAAGAGGAGGGAACGGACACCGTGAAACTCTCCGGCAAAACTTCCGGTTTGCCCGGCATCCCGATGACCGAACTGACGCGCGACCAAAAGGAGCAGGTGCGCAAGGTCATGGCCGATGTGCTCGCGCCATTCCGCAAAGCCGACGCCGACGAAGCCATGAAGCTGGCCGAGCACAATGGCTTCGATCATCTCCACATGGCTTTCTACAAGAACGAGGATATCGGCGGAGACGGCGTGTGGGACGTCTGGCAAATCGAAGGCCCTGCGATGTTGTGGTATTTCCGAGGCGCGCCCCATGTTCACACTTGGGTGCATATCCGGGAGAAAGCCTGAGTTCGGGCCTTTTAAGGCACCCGGATCTTAGGGTCTGTGCAAAAATAAATTCCGGTTTTGCTGGAGGTGATTTCGCTTTCTGGCGAGGCACGACGAGGGAGCATAGCCAGGGCTCTGCGACTGAGGAGAAACGAAGCCAGAAAGCGAAATCGCCCCAGCCCTCCGGGGCGGGGCGGCGCCTGGCCGGCTGCGGCGTTGCTCGTCGGTCACAGCCCCAAAACGGGGATGCTCCCTCCTCGCGCCTTGCATCCGGCCAGGCGGCGCTCCCGCCAAAACCGGAAGTTATTTTTGCACAGAGTTAGGTGGCGCGAGGCCCAGGCCGATGCTCTCGAGGAAAAGCTCGGCAGGATGGCTCGCCGTCCCGCCGTCCTTCTGCAATTTCTGTTGTTATTGGGGAAGTGATCCTTAAACTCCCGCTCGCATGTTGACGGCGTTACGATTGATTTTTTCGCCTTTTCGCGCCTGGGAGAAGATTTCGCTCGCGCGCAAACGGGCCGTTTGGATTCTGGGCGTGTATCTGCTCCCGACGCTGGCGGTATCGGTGGCGGCTGAAGGCTATTCCTTGGCTCGATGGGGCGAGAATCGCAGCGGATTGGATTTCATGGTGAAGGTGTCGGGCAGCACGGCCACGCGATATGCGCTGGCTCAATTCCTCCTGCTCTTCGGGAGCATTGTCATTGGGGCGAAATGCCTGCAGTGGGTCGCGCACAGCTTCCAGGTCAGCTCGGATTTCAGTCAATGCTTCAGTCTCATGGCTTACGGCTTCAGCCCGATTCTGCTCGCGCGCTTTCTGGATGCCGCGCCTGGAATGAATACCTGGGCCTGCTGGGCTCTGGGCGCCTTGCTTGCGTCTTCAGTTCTGTATCACGGCGTCGCTCTGGTCTTGCGGCCCGAACAGACCAAAGGCTTCGGCATCTACATGGTGAGCGTCATCATTGTGGTGCTCTCCAGTTTGTTCTCCCATTTCATGGCCTTGACCGTTTTGCACGGGAAAACCTGGTATTGAGTTTCACCAGAGCCCTCTTCACAACCCACGCCGCGTTCTCGAGCGCGGATTGTGCCGTTGCGTAATCGACCCCGGTCAGTTCCTGAACGATCCGCGTGGCGCGATCGCGGAGCTTCACGTTTGCCGGATTCAAATCCACCATCAGATTGCCCTCAACTTTGCCTGACCGCACCATCGACAGCGTCGTCAGAATATTTAGAACCAGCTTCGTCGCCGTGCCCGCTTTGAGCCGCGTGGACCCGGTCAAAATCTCCGGGCCGGTGTTCGGAGCGATAACCAGGTTCGGTTTGTCGGAGCGCGGAATCTTCAAGTTGGGATTGAACGTCAGCAAAACAGTCGTGGCGCGCCGCCGCTTCGCTTCGCGCAACGCCCCCCACACAAACGGGGTCCGCCCACTGGCGGCAATGCCGACGACGACATCCCGATTTCCAATATGGCGAAAGCGAATGGCACGTGCGCCCGCCTCGGCGTCGTCTTCAGCGCCTTCCACGCTGGCCCACAGGGCCGGTTGCCCGCCGGCGATGATGCCCTGCACCTGCTCCGGAGAAGCCCGGAATGTCGGCGGACACTCGCTGGCATCCAGCACGCCGAGCCGCCCGCTCGTCCCGGCTCCAACATAGAACAAGCGTCCGTCCTTCTGCAGAGCGCGGACGATCCAACGGATCGCTCGTTCGATCTTCCGCCGTTCGGCGAAGACTGCTCCCGGAACTTTCGCCTCTTCACGGAGCAACAAGCCCATGGCTTTCGCAAGGGGAAGCCGGCTCAGGTTCTTGGAGCGCGGGTTCCGTTGCTCTGTTGGGGGAAGCGAAGAAAAAACCGGCGAAGAAGAAAACGGAGCCGGTGCTTCTTCGGTTCTGGCTTCGGAGGGGCGCGGCTTGCTCTCCTTCACGCCGATCAAAGCTGGCGTTGCCAGTCTGAACTGAGACCGCGCCAGATGGATCGCGCCCCAGACGCTCTCGCGGGGCAGCGGAATCGCGCGTCCTCTTGGCCAAAGTTTGCGCAGGAGCCGGCGCACCAACCCGGCGAAACGCGGCTGTCTCAAAAGAACGCTTCCCGTAAAGACGAACTCGACCGGCGTGCCGTGCCGAACCAAACGCCTCGCACAGGTCGCCGCATCTTGGGCCAGGCTGTAGGCCGCGCCTTCCAGAATGTCCCGGGCGATCTTGTCGCCGTCCTTCCAGGCGGCGAAAACTTCGATGGCCAGCGCGGCGATATTCTTTTTGTCCGCGTTCTGCGCCCAGCCGATCAATTCTTCCGGTTCATTGAGCTGAGTTGCGCGAAGAATTCTCTGGCCCAGGCGCGGCCAGATTCCATCGCGGTCGAAATAATAGACCACGGCCTTTAACGCCCGCAGGCCGATTTCGTAGCCGCTCCCTTTGTCACCCAGCAAGTGCCCCCAGCCGCCGATTTTCGCGGTTTCGCCGCGGGCGTTTCGGCCGTAACAGCACGAACCCGTTCCACTGAGAACGACCACCCGAGTCCGAGCCTGGCCTTCGGACAAAGATTCGGCCGCGCACAAAGCCGTTTCCAGATCGTGAACCGCCGCGCAGACCGCGTTCGGCCACACGAGGCGGGCCGCGTGCAGAATCCGCCGCGCGTCCTGGGCATGCCGCGTCCCCGCCATGCCGATGCCAATTGCGGCCGGGCGCGCGAACTGAGCCTGCAGAGTCCGCAAATGATCGACAAGCTGGGCGTTCGTCAGAAGTCTGAGATTGGCTGGTCCGGATTCAATTCGTTTCAGCAAATTGCCGGCAGCATCCGTTTGGATGGCCACCGTGCGCGTGCCGCCGGCATCGATGCCCAGAAACAAAGGGCGCAGCGGCGGTGGGGAAACGTTCGTCATCGCGCGCGAGTATCCGGAGGGGCGAAATTCTTTCCAAGGCTTTTTGGGATATTTGGGAAGGCTTGGTTTCTGGCGATCTTTGCGGTAATTGTGATTCTGTGACAACCATCGAGAAAACAATTCTGGATGCGCTGATCGAGCTAGAGAACACGGTGCGAAGCCTGCCGACGGCAAAGCCCAAACCCAGTTTGCTCCCGATCTTCAGCCAGATCGACGAGCTCACGCGCCAGTTGCCGAAGGAGACCGATCCGAGATTGCTGCATTACCTTGGGAAAAAGAGTTACGAGAAAGCACGCCTCTGGCTGGAAGGACGGGATGCGGAGAATCAAGGGGGAAGCTGTTTGAAGGACTAGCCCAGGGGTTGCTTTAGCGCAGTGGCATTGGTTAAGTGATACCCATGATCGTCGCAACTCCAGAAGAACGCCTGGCCGTGGCACGCAAGGGCGCGGCCTTGCTCTACGCCCATGGAGCGCGGAATGTTTGCGTCTTTGGCTCCGTGGCTCGATGGCGCGAGCAGGATGAGCGATCAGACGTCGATCTCGCTGTCGAAGGTTTGCTGGATCATCTTTACCTCCAAACGCTGGGCGAACTCATGTCGATGTTCCCCTGTCCGGTGGATCTGGTCGAAATGGAGAAGGCCTCGCCTTTGCTCCGGGAGAACATCCGTCGATTCTGCATCCTTTTGCCACGTGAAAATTGATCCAGCCTCGGCGAGCGCTCTTAGAGCGGTCATTCTAAGCTTAAAGCACTTCGAACGCGCTGGCAGGTCAAAGGTCCAGACGTCATTGCTGCCCTAAAGTCCTTCGCCGAGACCTTGCCCTCGGATACTGAGAAGTAGCACTTGAGCCTGCTCGACGACACCATCGCGGCCATCTCCACTCCGTTGGGCGAAGGAGGCCTTGCGGTCGTGCGTCTCTCCGGACTCGGCGCATTGAGGATCGCAGACGCGTGCTTCCAGCCGCTCGGCAAATTCTCGCGGCGGCCCTCCGCCGCTGAGACGCACTCGATTCATTACGGGAAAATTGTCCGGCGCAGCGCCATCGTGGACGAGGTGTTGGTCGCGGTCCTTCGCGCTCCAAGGACTTTCACCCGCGAGGACATGGTCGAAATCTCATGCCACGGCGGCCTGCTGCCCGCGAAGTTGGTTCTGGACACGGTCCTGGAAAACGGCGCGAGACTCGCCGAGCCCGGCGAATTTACCAAACGCGCGTTCCTGAACGGACGGCTTGATCTCACCCAGGCCGAGGCCGTCGCGGACTTGATTCATTCCCATACGGAACTCGCTTTGAGGGCAGCGAACGAACAACTCGCCGGCAAGCTCGCCCAACGCATCAACCAACTCCGCGACGAAATGGTCAAGACGCTGGCCCACATCGAGGCGCACATCGACTTCCCGGACGAAGACATCGCGCCGGACACAAAGGATCAGTTGCTGCGGCGATTGGAGCGCGCCGTCGATTTCATGGACACCTTGCTCCGGACTGCGAACGAAGGCCAGATTCTGCGGCGCGGCATTCGCGCGGCCATCGTCGGCCGGCCCAACGTCGGCAAGTCCAGTTTGCTCAATCAACTGCTGGGCCGCGACCGGGCCATCGTTTCTCCGATTGCCGGCACGACGCGCGACACGATCGAAGAAACGACCAACCTCCGCGGCCTGCCCATCGTGTTCATCGACACCGCGGGCCTGCGCCGGGCGGGTGACGTGATCGAGGAAGAAGGCATCCGCCGCAGCCGCGAGACGGTAGCCAAAGCCGAGTTGATCCTGCACGTGTTCGACGTTTCGGAAGCGTTGACGCCCGAAGACGAGTTGTATCTCGCCGAATTTGCCGGCAAGAAACGAATTCTCGTTCGGAACAAGATCGACCTGTCGGATCGGCTCAGTTTGCCCGCGAACTCCAAAACGCCGGTCGCGAGTGTTTGTTGTGTGACTGGACAAGGCCTCGAAGCCTTGAAGGATGCGATCAAGGAGGTCGTCTGGGCCGGTGAGATTCGCGCGGAGATGCTCGAAGTGATGATCAACTCCCGGCATCAGGACGCGCTCCAACGAGCGCGCACCGCCACGCGGCAAGCGATCGAAGCCCTTCGCGGCGATCTTACGCTCGAATTGGTCGCAATGGAGTTGCGCATCGCGACCAACGCCATCGGCGAGATCGTCGGCAAAACCACCACCGAAGATTTGCTCGATTCCATCTTCAGCCAGTTTTGCATTGGGAAATAGAGCAGGGGGGTCAATCCACGGGGCGCGTCTTGGCACTGCCCTCGGAGTGCCGGTCTCCGATCCGGCAGGTGTTTGGTTCTATCCGCAAACGTGCCGGATCGGAGATCGGCGCTCCTCAAAGGCATCGAGCACGGTGGGGCGAGCCTGTCCCCAGCGAGCCGCCTCCAACGTGTTCGCCATACGTCGGCCACGGCTCGCCGGGACGGGCTCGCCCCACCGAAGTCAAACAAAGAATGGCTGCCCTGCGGATGTCGCAGGGCCATCGACAAAGTAGCGCAGAATTGAATTCTGCTGTATCGCGGATTTGCAATCCGCATAGGGTCTCGGCGAGTTGGGCGTGCTTGGATTTCCCGACGCCTTGCCGAATGCAATTCGGCGATACGGCAGATTGAAAATCTGCGCTCCCTTGTCAACAGCCCTGCGGATGTCGCCGGCTTCAGCCTGGCTTCAGCCAATCCGCAATTTGCACCCCGAGTCCGTAAAGGGTGATGACGATGATCGCGGCGCAGGAAATCCACAAGAGCACGTCCAGGCTCCTCGGCGGGGCAAGTTTCGGATCCAGCCGGCGATGCCGGAGATGAAGCGCAGCCAGGGCGACGGCAGGCAGCATGACCGCCTGAGCGGTGCCGCCCACTACCACCATCCAGAGCGGCAGCTTGAAAGCCAGAAACAGCGCGAAATGGAACAGGGGCTGGATGATGACCAGCACCCGAATCCAGCGCTTGCGATCCGTGTAATCCTTCACCTGGATAAAGCCCATGAGGTGCAAGCAATCGACGAACATGCGCGCGTTCCCGGCGACGCTCACGAAAATCGTCGAATACAAAACCGCGAAGGCGCCGACCAGAAACAGGTAGAAAGCCCAGACGCCGAGCACCTCCGTGTACATCCTGGAAAGGGTTTGGACCATTTCCATTCCTTCGGGCAGAACTTTTGCCGAGTGCAATACCGAGGCGCCCAGAATGAAAAAGGCCAGGGTCGTCACGGTGTAAATGAGCATCGCGAAGAGCGCGTCCCAATTCATCGTCCGAATCCAGCCCCTGGCACGCGCGTGCCAGGCGTCCGAACCGTCGCATACCCCCACGGCTCGCGCGTAGCCTTTCTCGATGCACCAGTAGGGATAGAAGATCAGTTCGTTGGTTCCGATTCCCGTAATGCCAAACATCGCCACGGCGATTGCGACGCCTCCGGTTGGCAAGTCGAATTTCAAGCCCGACCACAAGTCCGCGGCGGAGACGGAATATTCGGTGCGCTGAAGAAGCCCCACACAAAGCAGCGTCGCCAGGGTAAGGATCGCGACGAGCCCGGTTGAACCATTTTCGATCAAGCGATATCTCCCGCCGATCAAGAGCAGAATCGTCACGATGGCCGTGAGCAAGGCCCAGGCGGTCACGCTGAGTTGCGGCACGACAAGATGAAGAACCTGCCCCACGCCGCCGAGCATGGCGCCCTGCTGAAAGTTCACCATCATCAGCATCAAGAAGTGGCACCAGATGAACCACGACGCCCGGAGACGAGGGCCAGGGAGGTCATTCATGAATTGCAGCGTCGTCTCGCCGGAAAAAATCGCGTAGCGGCCAATCATGAGCTGGACGGCCACCTTGATCACGCAGCTCACCAAAACCAGCCACAGCGCGACAAAACCCACCTTTGCGCCCAGGCTCGTCGTCGCGATCAATTCGCCCGAACCAACCACGGAGGCCGTCAAAATGAGGCCCGGCCCGAAATAGCGAATCATTCCGCCGAAGCTCTTCGGGGGATCGAGGTGAAAATTGGGATCGCGCCGATAGGGATCCAATTCAAGTGTTGCGTCGGGTTTCAATTCAACATGGGGTTCATCGGACGCTTCGTTTCACCAGCGAACTGTACCAGTAGCTTACTTCCGCGCACTCTCCGGAATCGAACGTTGAAGCAGCCTAAAGGCCACGGTCCGGGAGACGGGTTCATGGGAAGGACCAATTATCTGTCCCTGACCACTTGGCCACTCTTTCAATTCAGCCAGTTCCGTCGGGGAAAGATTGGGAATCGCAACCTTGATCTCTTGAACCGTGGTTATCATCCAGATTTATCGCACATCATCACCAACGGGAGTGTCAATGGTTCGAAGAGGTGCCCGGCTCACGCCTTCTTCAAAAACAAATCCACGTTCTCCTTCGTCACGGTGTAGGTGCCGGTGTTGTAGTTGATCGGAATCGGAACGATGCCCGCGCGTTTGTCGTCGGACGTGAATTTCAGCGGCGAATGGTTGGCCTCGAACAGCGCCCGAACGCCGACATACGTGAACAGCTCGCGCTTCTGTCCGACGGCGGCCGTGATCACGCCTTCCTTGACCAACCGCAAATGCTGGTCTTCCGCATCGACGCACGTGGCAATGATCCGGCCGGCCTTGCCCGCTTCTTTGATCGCCTGGCCAATGCCGGGGCCGCTTTCCGAGTCGAACCCCGCCATGCCCGCCAGGTCCGGTTGCGCTTGAATCACGGCGGCGGCGACGCGCGCGGCTTCCGCTTGATTGCCTTTGTCCTGCTGCGGATCCAGCACGGTCAATCCTGCCCTTTCCGCCACGGAGCGAAAACCCGCGAAAGCCTTCTGATCGATCTCCTGTTCGATTAACCCGAACAGCGCGATCTTGCCCTTCTTCCCCGGAAGCGCCTTGACCATCGCCTCGCCCTGCCGAACGCCCAGGTCAAACCAGTCCGTGCCAATGAAAGCGAGCCGCTTGCTCGCGGGCACGTCGGCATCCACGCACACCACGGGAATGCCGCTTTCCACCGCCTGGTTAATCACGGGCACCAACGCCGAGGGATCCCACCCGACGACCATCATTCCCGAGGGCCGGCGCGCCGTGGTCTGCTCGACCGCCGCAATCAGGCCCGGGATATCGACGCTGCTTGGGCCGGCGATCGTGACCTTGACGCCGAGTTCCTCGCCGGCAAGGCGGAGTGCCGGATGATCGTGCGCCGTGAAGAGAGGGAGATTCGCGTTCGCGGAAAGCCAGACGTACTCTTCGTGCGCATAGGCTTTCCTGGACGCGCTGGAATCTGAAGGCGCTGGCGCAGTTGAAGCCGATTGAGGCTTCTCGCACCCCGCCAAAGCAGCCAGCACGCCGCCGCCCGCAACCAATCCACCGGCTTTGAGGAGATCACGCCGTTTTAGTTTCTGTTCGCCTCGATTCTTATTCATTCGCCTCCATCAGAGCGTGTCTGAAACTGTCTTCTGGGTGGAACAGGCCACCGGCCTTTTGCGGCGGGCTACCAGCCCGCCGGGCCTTTTGGCGGCAGGTTGCCGCCAAACACGGGCTGGTCGCCCGTTCCACCCATTTTTCAGACAGCCTCACAGATTTCTAACCACGGATAGACACGGATTTGAATTCCTTCCTATCCGTGTGAATCCGTGCTCATCCGTGGTTAAATTACAGATGTCTTTGGCTAGTGTTTCAGAGATTTTTCGTCTTCAGGCAATGGCTGGTTGACAGTTTCGGGCGCCCAGATCAAGGCCACAATGCCGAGCAGGTAAGAACTGGAGAGAACAATCGCGGCGAGCCGGAAGCCCGGCATCGGCGTGAGACCGTGCAACAGGCCTGCCAGGGGACCCAAAATGGAAACGCCAAACGCCGTGACGTACCGCCCGACATTGTAACAAAAGCTCGTGCCGGTCGTGCGCAGGCGCGTCGGAAACAGTTCGGGGAAATAAATCGCGTAGCCGCCAAACGGCGCGAGCGTGCAGAAGCCGAGCAGGGGCCACAAATACCAGATTTGCCAGGCGTGTTGGAATGTGGCGAACGTGAAGACGAGACTGCCCCAGGCCAGGAGCAACGCCAACAAAAACGAAAGCCGCCGGCCCAGCCGCGCTGTCACTACGGTGAAACAGCCGATTCCGAAAAAGGCCGCCACCTGCTGGAGAATGCCGCCCCGCATTTTCAAATTGGTCTTCTTGTCCTCCGTGATCGCGTTTTCCAGAATGCCGCCCATTTTGGTCTTTTGTTCATCGCTCAAAAGCTCGGCCAGCACCACATCCAGATCTCGCGTCCGGGCTTGCGGCTCAACTCGCGAAACGAATTCGGCGTACTTGCGTTTCTCCGGATCAGTCAATGCGTTCACGGCAGTCGCGTGCGCCTCAGCGTTGGTTGCGCTGAGAATCGCTTCAATCTTCGGGCGTGTTTGCGCCTCAACCGTAGGGATCGCCGCGTCGATCAACTCCGGCGTGTAAAAGCCGACGCCCCACAGCCCGATTTGGCCCGCCACCGCCAGGCAAAGGCCCACCAGCGTGTTGCGGCGCCATTGGGGATCCGTGAAAAGGTCGCTGATCCGTCCGAGATGCTTCGTGGTTTTCGCCTGGACCGCGGCGGCCTTGGCCGCGACCCAGCGCTCCGGTTCTCTCAATCGCAGGAACACGAACACAGCCAGCAACGCGGGCAGCGCGCCCAGGTAATAGAGCCCGCGCCAGCCCCAGCCGAGTTGATCGCTGGGCACGACGTAACCGAGCGACACCGCGGCGAGAATATTGCCAATCGCCGACAGCGCTTGCAATGAGCCGAGCGCGTGCGGACGCGCGCGGTCCGGCATCGCTTCCGCCAGCAACGCGGCGCCGACGGCGAATTCGCCTCCCACGCCCGCGCCGGTCAGAAAGCGAAACAACGCGAACGTTTCCCAATTCGGAGCAAACCCGCTCAAGCCCGTGAACAAGGCATAGATCAGGATCGTCAAACCCATGCTTTTGGCGCGGCCCCATTTGTCGCCGATGCTGCCGAAGATCAACCCGCCGGTGGCCCAGCCGAGGATGAAAATGGACGTGGCCCAGTTGCCGTATTTCAGTTGAGTCAGGTTATCGGCTTCCGGCATGAGGTCGCGCATGGTGATCGAGCGCGACATCGTGAAGATTTGCTGGTCGAAGCAGTCGAAAAGCCATCCGCACGCCGCGAGGATGAAGACGGACCATTGATAGTAGTTAAGCGTGCGCCACCAGGGGCTCGTATCGGCCGGCGCGGAGGAGTTGGAAGGGGCCATAAATCAGAGCGCAAAGCCTTCCGCACTGGGGTTACAAAATCAGCGCTGGAAAAGGCGCATCTTCCTACACGCAATCCCAAATGAAGCCAAGGCTTATTTCGTGTGAGTGCAGGTTGATCAGGGCCGTAGAGTGAAAGGAATTCACTGTCGTCGAGCCGACATCATCCCAATCACGGTTTCATTCCTCTGGCATCAACACCGGGATGACCTTGTTGCCGTGCCGGCGATAAATCCGGAAATCCGCGTCCAGGGTGAAGATCATGCCGCCTGGATGCAGCTCCGCCAGCCGGACCATGCAGGCATCGGCCAGCGACATTGGGCGGTCCCGGTAGCGGCGCATCAATGCGCGCAAGTCCGCCAGTTGATCTTCGACCTCCAGTCCCACGCGCAACACGCCGCGCTCCAGCAGCACAAACAACGGGTCCGCCTCGCGGCCTTCCCGTTTCAGGAGAAAGGCGGCTTCCGTGAGCACAGGCTCGCACGTCATCAAAGGCGGCGGCAATCGTTTCCACTGCTCGCAGACCCACTCATGATGTTCCAAACCGGCGGCGAGAAACGCCACAAGCGGGCCGGTATCGAGCAACACCGAACCTTTCACCGCCCAAAGCCTTCCAGATACTTCGGGTTCGTGGCCAAGTCGCGGGGCAGTCCCTTCACCGACCCCGCCAAGTCGCGCGCCAGATCATAGCAGGTGGTTTTGCCGCCGCCGGGGCGCGCGGCCAGCGTCTTCTCCAGGCACTCCCGCACTAGCGACGACTTTGTGGTGCGCCGGGCGCGGCATTCCGCTTCCAGCAATTCCAACAGCCGATCCGGTAGTTTGAGCGAAATCGTGTTCATGGCCACGACGGTAATACACCACGTGTTGGCGCGCAATACCGAATTCAATCGGTGACCCGCCGGCGGCGGTGACGCACTTGTGAATCAGCGAGCTTCGCCCACAAGGACGCCGCGAACCGATCGAGTCTTGGACTCAACTCACCGAAGGAGGTTCGCGGCGCCGCGCCATGCCTTCGAGGTGACGGATCACGAGCGCGGTCCAGCCGGTTTGATGATTTGCGCCCAGTCCTTTTCCGGTGTCGCCGTGGAAATATTCGTGGAACAGAAGCAGGTCGCGCCAATGCGGGTCCTCGATGAAACGCGGGTCGTCCCCGTAACAGGGCCGGCGGCCTTGGGCGTCCGGCAAGAAGATTCGCACCAGCCGCGAGGCGATTTCCTCAGCGACTTGCTTCAGGTTCATCATCCGGCCTGAACCGGTCGGGCATTCGACTTTGAGCTGGTCGCCATAGAAATGGTGGTAACGCTCCAGCGCTTCGACCAGGAGGTAATTGACCGGAAACCAGATCGGCCCGCGCCAATTGGAGTTGCCGCCGAACAGCCAGGTGTTCGATTCGCCCGGCACGTAATCGACCCGGTGTTCCTCGCCGCCGAACTCAAAGATGTACGGCTTTTGTTGGTGCACCTTCGAAACGGAGCGGATGCCGTAGGGCGACAGAAATTCGTTTTCATCCAGCAAATACCGGAGCACGCGTTCGAGGCGCTCCCGCGAAGGGATGGCCAGCAGGCGGTGCTTGTGCCCGTGCTCCGCGTAAGAGATGTGTCGGGAAAGATCCTGCCGATTCTTCATGAACCAATTGAAGCGTTTGTTGAAGCCCGGCAAGCTCTCGATCAAGTCTTTCTCCAAAACTTCCACCGCGATCAATGGCAGCAAGCCCACCATCGAGCGCGTCTTGAGCGAGACGGCGTTGTGATCGAACTGAATCTGGTCGTAGTAAAAGCCGTCTTCCTCATCCCAAAGGCCCGTGCCGCCCAGCGTGTTCATGGCGTCCGCAATCTGGACGAAGTGCTCGAAGAATTTCGAGGCCATGTCTTCGAACGCGACGCGGACTTCCTTGCCGTCGCGGGCGAGTTCCAGGGCGATGCTGAGCATGGTCGAGCAATAAAACGCCATCCACGCCGTGCCATCCGCTTGCTGCAAACTTCCGCCGGTGGGCAGCGGTTTGGAGCGGTCGAAGATGCCAATGTTGTCCAGGCCGAGAAAACCGCCGGAGAACAGATTCTTGCCCTGGGCGTCTTTCCGATTCACCCACCAGGTGAAATTGATGAGCAGCTTCTGAAAGACGCTCTCGAGAAATTGCCGGTCGCGCGGGCCGCCGCGAGCCGCGATCTTGTACACGCGCCACGCGGCCCAGGCGTGGACGGGCGGGTTGACGTCGCTGAAGGCAAACTCATACGCGGGAATCTGGCCGTTGGGATGCATGTACCATTCGCGCAACATGAGGCTCAACTGGTCTTTGGCGAATTTCCCGTCCAGCTTCGCAAACGGTATCATATGGAACGCCAGATCCCACGCCGCAAACCACGGATATTCCCATTTGTCGGGAACGGACAAAATGTCGTTGCTGTAGAGGTGTGGCCATTCCTGGTTGCGCCCGGTTTTGCGGGCTTCCGGCGGCGGAGGCATCCCCGGATCGCCCGTGAGCCAATCTTCCACCACGAGATGATAAAACTGCTTGCTCCAGAGCAACCCGGCGTAGCCTTGCCGGACGACGTTCAATTCCGCCTTCGTCAGTGGCGGCGGACAAATCGAATCATAGAACTCATCGGCTTCTCGAATGCGGGCGGTGAAAACTCGATTGAAATCTTTCTCGAACGATTTGCCCGGAGTTTCGTCCGGCGCGGATAAACGCAAGCGCAGCACCTGCGACTGCCCGGCGGGGATTTTCAGAACGTAGTGGGGCGCGACCTTGGTGCCGAGGCCGGCTGGATTGACAGCTTCCGCCCGGCCATGCACGACGAATTCGTGGAACGCGTCTTTGACGTACGGACTGGCATTGGGAACGCCGTAGAGCCGTTGAAAGTTCGTTTCGTTCTCCGTGAAGAGCACTTCCGGAAGCTGGCCGTCCGCTCCGGGACCGAAGGCCAGGAAGAGTTGTCCCAGAGATGCATGGGCGGCGACCAACAAATTGTCTTTCTCGCGGGAAATGGAAGGACGCCTTGCGCCTCCTTTGTGAGCTCGGCCCCAGGACCACGTATTCCGAAACCACAGCGTTGGCAGCACATGGATCGTCGCCGGCTCCGGGCCGCGATTGGACACGGTGATGCGGATAAAAATGTCGTTCGGGGAATTCTTGGCGTATTCGGCGACGACGTCGAAATAAGCGCTGCCGTCGAACACCCCCGTGTCCATCAATTCGTATTCCGGATCGGTCTTGCCCAGGCGCTGGTTCTCCTCCAGCAAACGCGCGTAGGGGAACTCCGCTTGCGGATACTTGTAAAGGCCGTTCAGGTAAGAATGGGTCGGAGTCGAATCCAGATAGAAGTAAAGCTCTTTGACGTCTTCGCCGTGATTACCCTCGGGGCCGGTGAAGCCGAAAATGCGTTCCTTGAGGATCGGGTCGCGGCCATTCCAGAGCGCCAGCGCAAAACAGAGCCGGCATTCGCGGTCGGTAATTCCAAGCAAGCCATCCTCCCCCCAACGGTAGGCGCGGCTGCGGGCGTGATCGTGGGGAAAATAATCCCAGCAGCCGCCGAATTCCGAGTAATCCTCGCGGACCGTGGCCCACTGGCGTTCCGAAAGGTAGGGCCCCCAGCGTTTCCAATTCTTGCGGCGGGCAGTGTCTTCAGCCAGACGTTTGGCTTCGGCGGTGGGATTGCTCATGACTCAAGGGGTGAAGGCAGAAAACTGGAGCTTGTGTCTCGAATCGAAATCGTCGCGCTCTGGAAAGACGACTCGATTACTTCGAACGCTGAACATGGTCGTGGCATGGATACTAAATCGAATTCCGTTCGGGGCAATCAGAAATTCTCCCTTTGGCGACAGACGGGAGCGCGCAGCCTGCATGTAGTCCCGGCTTTAGCCGGTTTTGTGCGCTGGCCGGCTAAAGCCGGCTAGAGCCGGGACTACGTGCAGGCCAAAATGAGACTGCCTCGAACATTTTTGCGCGCATTGCGCCCATGAACCCGGTAGGGCGAGTCCGTCCCGGCGAGCCGCTCGACGTGCGTGGAACACGTCCGACTCGGCTCGCTGGGGACAGGCTCGCCCTACCGTCTGGTTCATGGGCAGCACTGCGGAAAATAAATCGAAATAAAATTCTTTGCGCGCTGGCGGCTTTGCGCGAGAAAAGTCCCATGCAAGTCCGGTTTCTGCTCGGCCCCGCCGGGAGCGGCAAGACGTTCCGCTGCCTCGCGGAAATCCGGGACGCTTTGCTCGCCTCGCCGGACGGCCCGCCGCTGATCTTCCTCGCCCCGAAACAAGCGACCTTCCAGCTCGAACGGCAGCTCCTGGCCGATCCTTCGCTGGCTGGATACACGCGGCTGCGCATCCTGTCCTTCGAGCGGCTGGCGGAATTCGTTTTCAGTCATCTGAATCAGCCGGTGCCCGAATTGCTGGCCGAGGAAGGCCGCGTCATGGTCCTGCGCGCGCTGCTTACTCGGAAGAAGGGCGAATTGCGTTTGTTTCGCGCCAGCGCGCGGCTGCCCGGATTCGCCCAGCAACTCAGCCGGCTCTTGCGCGAGCTTCAGCAGCATCAACTCACGCCCGCGAAGCTGAACTCGATCACGGCCCGGATCGAGCCGTCCAGCAAGCTCGCCGCGAAGCTGCACGACCTCGCGCTGATGCTGCACGCTTACCTGGATTGGTTGAGGGACCACGACTTGGAAGACGCAGACCAGTTGCTGGACCTGGCGGCAGCACTGCTCAAATCGCAAATCGCAAATCGCAAATCGCAAATGCTGGAAGGCTTCTGGCTCGATGGGTTCGCTCAAATGACGCCGCAAGAGCTGGACTTGCTGGCGGCGCTCGCCCCGCATTGCCGGCGGGCCACTCTTGCGTTTTGTCTCGAAACGGAGCCTCAAGGCGCCGGCACATGGCTTTCCATGTGGTCGTTGATCGGCCAAACGTTTCAACGTTGCCGCGAGCGCTTGCAGACGGTTGTTCCCCAAAGCGCGGTGGCCGTCGAAGTATTGCCTCGCGATGAAAGCAAAAGCCGCTTCAGTGGGAATCCTGTCGTCCAACATTTAGAGCGGCACTGGGCGCAGCCAAGGTCGTTCCAAGGATCCGAGAGCGCCGGCATCCCTGCTGGCCCATCCCGGCCTGTTGTTCTCGCCGGCAAGGATGCCGGCGCTCCTGGGTCTCACGGCCAGGGGTTCATCGTTGATTCAACAGCCACTGAACAAACGGGCAGGCTGGAAGCCTGCCCTACTTTGGCGGCTTGCGCGAATCCGGAAGGCGAGGCGGTTTTCGCGGCGCGGGAAATTCTTCGATACGTGCGCGACGGAGGCGGACGGTTTCGCGACTGCGCGGTGTTGCTCCGGTCGTTCGAGGGGTATGCCCATGTTCTGCGTCGGATTTTCAGCCGCTATGAGATTCCCTTTTTCCTGGATCGCCGCGAGTCCGTGGCCCATCACCCGCTGGCGGAGCTGACGCGGTATGCGTTGCGAACCGTTGCCTTCGGCTGGCAACACGACGATTGGTTTGGGGCGTTGAAAACAGGATTGGCCGGAGCGGACGAAGCGGAGATCGATCGCCTGGAGAATGAAGCGCTCGCACGTGGCTGGCGGGGACATGACTGGTGGCAGGAAATCCATATCGCGGGCGAAGAGGAACTGAGTGCGTGGCTGGAGCGTGTCCGTCAGAAAATCGCGCCCCCTTTCCATCGATTGTCTCAAGCCCTTCTTCTTCCTCTCCCCCCAAGGCACGAGTGGAAAGAGGATCAAGGCGCGGGGACGACCCATGAAGATGACTCTCCTTCCCATGAACCGTCTGTTCGGACCGTGGCCTTTAGGCCGCTTCAAGGCTCGACTCCGGAGAGTGCGCGGAAGCAGCCTGAGTGCTGCGGTCCGCACGGTTTTCGGTTCATGGGCGGTGAGCATGGTCCTGAGAGCAAGGAAGCTATCCACGAACCTGATTCAACCACCGATTACGCGGAGAGGAGCGCCTCTCCATCCGCGGAATCCGCGAAATCCGTGGTCAAGGAACTTGTTCAGGAGGTGAATGCGATCCAATCAACCTTCTCATTTTTGGATTCAACTGTGCCCGATGGTCGCGAACCCACCTCTTCACCCCTCCGAGGAGGGAAACTTGAAGCTGGTGCGGACGATACTCCCGTCCTAAGAACGAGCGGTGGGTTGACCGACACATCGGCGTCGCAAGGGAAGAGCGGACCAACCGGCGCCGAACTCGCCGGTGCGCTCCGCGAGTTTTGGAGCGAACTGAAAGCCGGGACAACATTGGAACGATGGACCGCCGAGAATGCGGGGCGATCGCCAGTCGCCCATCATCAAGCCCCCATTCACGAGACGGTTTGGGTGCAAATGAATGAATGGTTGCGCAACCTGGAACGAGCGTTTCAGGATGAACCGTTGCCCCTCAACGAGTGGTTGCCCGTGGTGGAAGCCGGACTGAGCAATCTCAGCGTCGGCGCCATTCCGCCCGCCCTGGATCAAGTGGTGATCGGAACGGTGGATCGCTCTCGCAATCCGGACCTCCGCTTTGCGGCTGTGCTCGGGATGAACGAAGGCGTTTTCCCGGCGCCCCCTCCTCCGCCGGCTTTGCTCAGCGAATCGGATCGCGCCACCCTGGCGTCGTTTGGGGCAGCGCTGGGACCAGACCGCTACGAACAAATCAGTGTCGAGCGGTTTTATGCCTACATCGCTTGCACGCGGGCGCGAGGAAAATTGGTCCTGACTTACGCGAAGCAAGACGCGGACAACGCCAGCCTTGTTCCGTCCGCGTTTGTGGATCACCTGAAGAAACTCTTCCCCGGCCTGCAGCCAGTAATCCCTCAGTTAAGCTGGGGCGAGCGTGCTCGCGAGCCAGTTCCGATCGATGAACGGCTCGGCGGGAGCCTCGCCTCACCGGGACTAACTGAGGGATTACCGCCGCCGGAAGAACTCTCCGGAACATTCGCATGGAATGAGGTCGTGCACGCCGGCGAAGTCGTGGCGCCGATGTTGAAACTCCAGGCGGGCTCGCCAGAGGCCGCGAGCGCGGCGTCCTGGCTGGAGCGATTTCCTTTTCTCCGGGAGGTTCTGGCGAAGTGGCGGAACACCACCGCAGCGCTCGCGCTTTCCCATCTTTCACCGGGCCTTGCGGAACGGATGTACGGCGCCGAACTCCGGACGAGCGTGAGCGCGCTGGAAGATTTTGCCGCGTGTCCGTTCAAGTATTTTGCCGCGCGCGGGCTGCGCGCCGAAGAGCGCAGTGAATTCGAAGCGGACCATCGCGAGAAGGGCAGCTTTCAACACGATGTGCTGCGGGAATTCCATGCGCGTGTGCAGGCCGAGGGCAAACGCTGGCGGGACCTCGCGCCGGATGAAGCGCGCGAATTCATTCGCCGGATTGGAAAGGAACTGCTGCCGAGGTATCGCGAGGGACTTTTTCTGGCCAGCCCGTCGCGGCGCTTCACCGGTGAGGTTTTGGTCGAGAGCCTGGGGAAACTCGCCGGCCTGCTCGTCGCCTGGGCGCAACAGTATCAATTCGACCCGCAGGCTGCGGAGGTGAGTTTCGGTTTGAAAGAGGGCCCCCTCCCCGCCTGGCGCATCAATCTGGACGGCGGGCACGCCTTGCTGCTTCGCGGCCGCATCGACCGCGTGGACCTGTGCCGGATTCCGGAAACGGACGAAACACTCGGCGTGGTGATCGATTACAAATCGAGCGCGCGCGAATTGGATGCGACGCTCCTCCACCACGGTCTGGAGTTGCAACTGCTCGCGTATCTGGGCGCCCTGGCGGAATTGGACGAGGCCGGCGCGGAATTCAAAGCCGCCGCGCACGTGCGGCCGGCCGGAGCTTTCTACGTCGCGTTGCGAGCTTCTGGCAGTTCGGCGCCGACGCGCGATGAGGAGCAGGGGCAGCGCGAGCGCGTGCGCCGGGAAGGTTACCAGCATCGCGGCCGGTTCGATGCCGCATTCCTGCACCGATTTGACCAGAGCGGACAAACCAGCGGCGATCAGTTCAAGTACGCGAAGAAGAAAGACGGGGCCTTGCGCAAACGGAGGAATGACGCGCTTCCAACCGAAGAATTTCAGGCGCTCGTTGCGCGGATCAAAGAATTCTTGAGGCGGCACGGCCAGGCGATTTATGCGGGACGAGTGGAAGTCGCTCCGTATCGGTGGAGGAACGAGACGGCGTGTGATTTTTGCGCGTATCGGTCCGTCTGCCGCTTTGATGCCTGGACGCAATCCTTCCGTGTTTTGCGGCCTCCGCCCAGACCGGACCGCAACAATTCAGCGAAACCCTGACCATGCAATCCAGCGCCGTCCTTCTCCCTCCCCATGAACCGTTCCTCCGGACCGTGGCCTTTAGGCCGCCTCCACGCCGAACTCCAAATTGCGCGCGGAAGCGGCCTAAAGGCTGCGGTCCGCTCGGTCATCAGTTCGTCTATTCATGATCCCGCTCACCGAATCCCAGCGCCAAGCCGTCGCCGCCCGCGGCAACGTGATCGTCGTGGCCGGCGCGGGCACGGGGAAGACGAGCACTCTGGTCGAACGTTGCCTGGCGTTGCTTGAGGAAGGAACCTCGCTGGAAAACATCTTGATGGTGACCTTCACAGACGCCGCAGCCGCGGAAATGCGCAGCCGCATTCGGGAAGCGCTGAGAGCCAAGGCGAGCCTGCTCCAGGCAGACGATGCCAACGGCGGGCAAGGAGGCGTGCAGGGTCCATCACGCTTCCTTCCCCCTCACCCTGGCCCTCTCCCCCTCGGAGGGGGAGAGGGTGTCCGGAGGACGGGAGAGGGGGACGTTCGTGGAGAGGGAAATTACCTTTCCGCGCAAGATGAACTCGAGAGCGCTCGACTGACGGACCGGCTGGACAAGATTCTCCCTGTCCCCGGGGGAGAGGGCCGGGGTGAGGGGGAAGGAAGCGTTCGATCACCAGCCGGGTCAGGTGCTGGAAAAGATTGGTCAGCGACACAGCGCCTCCGGGAGCATTTCGAGAAGCAACTGGCGCTCCTGGACGTCGCGCACATTTCGACGCTGCACAGTGTTTGTCTGCAATTGGCGCGCGAGCATTTCTATGAGTTGGGGATCGATCCGGAGGTCACCGTTCTGGACGAGACCCAATCGCGGCCTTTGATTCGCCAGGCTCTGGACGCCATTTTCGAGCGCCACTACGCAAGTGAAACCGAGGCCGCCAAAGCCGTGCAGTCGCTCGTGCGCGTGCACGGGCGCGGCTCGGACGATGGAATTCGAGCGCTCGTGTTGAGACTGCACCGTTACACCCAGTCCCTTCCCCATCCCGAACGCTGGCTCGCGGACCAGCGCGCTCTGTTTCGCGCACCGGAACCTGCCCAATGGCAAACCTGGTTTTTGGAGGGATTTGTGAATTGGGCCAATCTCTGGCGACCCGCGCTCGAATCCTTCACTTCGACGCCAGCCGTGAAGCTCTGCCGGCAGGCGTTGATCCCTGTGCCTCCGGACGCTTCGCTGACCGAAATCGCGATGACCATTCGCGCCCTCCGCGCTGCGGACGCGGACCCGGACAACTGGCCCAGCGGTTCCAAGACCGCTGTGCGCAGCCGGCTCAAAGGCTTCTTCGCGGACATCGAATTTCTGGAGTCGCTCCTGCCGTCGGCGGAAAAGGACCCGCTGCGGGAGGATTGGGAATTCGTCCGGCAGCCGATGCTGACCTTGCTCGCATTGACGCAGGAGTTCACCGCCGAGTTCAGCCGGGCCAAGCGCGCGCTGGGCGGGGTCGATTTTGCGGATCTGGAGCAATTCGCTTTACGGTTGCTGCGCGACTCGCGGACCGGCGAACTGACCCTTATTGCCCGCGATTGGCGCGAACGGCTCCATTACCTTTTCGTCGATGAATACCAGGACATCAACGGGGTGCAGGACGCGATTCTGACGGCGCTCAGCCGCGACGGCGAGCGAGGCAATCGATTTCTCGTGGGCGACGTGAAACAAAGCATCTATCGGTTCCGGCTCGCGAATCCTTCCATCTTCCGCGCTTACGAAGCGCAATGGCGCGACCGGACGGCTCAGGCTTGCCGGATTTCGCTCGCGGACAATTTCCGCAGCCGGGGCCCGATTCTCGATTTCGTCAACGCGCTGTTCGGATCGCTCATGCGTCCGGAGATCGGAGGCGTGAACTATGAAGCGCTGAATCCGGGCCGGATCGAGGAAATGGCTTCTTCGCTGCCTTCGGTCGTTGCGTCGCCGGCTTCGAGCGCCTCCTTACCCCTCACCCCGGCCTTTTCCCTCGGGGAGAGGGAGCATCCAGGTGTGGAGTTTCACTTGATCGCGAAAGACGATGACGAAAACGAAGATATCGACGCCGGTGACGAAGACGTCAGCGTCCGCGAGGACCTGGCCGATCTGCAGGCCACGGAGCGCGAGGCGCGATTGGTCGCGCTTCGTTTGCTTGAGTTGCAACGCCAGGGGCATCGAATCTGGGACCCGTCTGAAAAGAAGTTTCGCCAGGTTCAATGGAGTGACATGGCCGTTCTTCTGCGCTCACCGGCGGGAAAGGTTGAGGCCTTTGCCATGGAGTTCAACCGGGTCGGCGTGCCGCTCCAGGTCGCGCGCGCCAGTTTTTTTCAGTGCCTGGAAGTGAGCGACCTTCATTGTTTGCTCAAAGTGATCGACAATCCGCTCCAGGATATTCCGCTGCTGGCCGTGCTGCGCTCGCCGTTCGTCGGGTTGTCACTGGAGGAACTGGGAGAAATCCGCGCCCACAACCGCGAGCCGAGCTTTTGGCTCACGCTCAGACGGTTTCATCGGGAAGGAACGCACAGAAGTTCAAGTTCTCCTCCTGGGAGGGGTGAAGGGGTGGGTTCATGGGGAGGAATTGAAGAAACGGCGGCGTCCGCCTGGGAAAAGACCGATTCGTTTCTGCGCCAATTCGAGAACTGGCGCGAGTTGATCCGCCACACGTCGCTCTCGAACTGTTTGGAAGCGGCACTGGCCGAGACCCATTACGAGGCACTGCTGCTGGTGGAAGCGCGCGGCGAACAGCGCGAGGCCAACGTGCGCCGCTTCGTCGATCTGGCGCGCCAGTACGATCCCTATCAACGGCAGGGTTTGTTCCGCTTTCTTCGCTTCGTCGCGGAGCAGGAAGATTCGGAGTCCGACTTTGAACCCGCCTCGGCGCTGACCGAAAACGCCGTGCGACTTTCGAGCATTCACAAGAGCAAGGGACTGGAGTTTCCGGTGGTTGTGGTCGCCGGCTTGGGCTGGCGCTTCAATTTTCGCGACCTGAACAAAGACATCTTGCTCGATCCGGATTACGGTCTGTGCCCCAAGGTTACGCCGCCGGAAGGCGAACAGCGGTATCCGAGTTTACCCTGCTGGCTGGCCCGGCAACGGCAGCGGCGCGAACTTTTGGGCGAAGAAATGCGGCTGCTGTACGTCGCCACGACGCGCGCGCGCGACACCTTGATTCTCACGGCCACGGCCCCGCGCAAAACGGATTTGGAATGGTTCGCAGAGGTTTCCCGGCTGTCGGCAACCTGTTACCTGGATTGGATCCAGGCGTGGCTTCAGCATGCGACGCGGACGCCGAACGATCGCGATCAACCTGACCGATCGCTGCGCTGGATGGTCTATTCCGAAACCGACTCGCGGTTCTCACTCCCGCCGGTTGTAGGGCAGGCTTCCAGCCTGCCAGTTCGCGAGGCATCCTGCCTCGCGAAGGACCAATCCAGAATGCCCGGTCAACCGGCGTGCCCTGACGATTCTGTTCTGCGGCAGCTCAGCGGGCGATTGGCCTGGCAATATCCGTTTTGGGCCGCGTCCGAAGAGCGAGCCAAAACGAGCGTCACTCAATTACAGCGCCGCGGAGAAGACGACGAAAGTGAATCTCAGGCTGCGCCGTTTATTCGCCGCAATGCCTTTGGCATCCCGGCGAAACAAGGCCGTTCATTGAGCGCAGCCGACATCGGCGCAGCTCATCACCTGTTTTTGCAGCACCTCGATTTGCGGATCGAACCCACGCTGGAATTTCTGCGCCGCGAAGCGGACCGGCTTGCGGAGTCGCGCAGGCTGAGCGCCGAACAACGGCAGGTGCTCGACCTGGAAAGCGTGGCCGCGTTTTGGAATTCGGACGTGGGGCGCAAAATCCGGGCTGCGGACGCGTCCGCTTTGCGGCGCGAACTGCCCTTCACGGCACGGTTTTCTCCCGGAGTTCTGCAGGCAGTGGGCCTTCCCGTATCCAGCGAGCTGGGAGAAGACGAATGGGTCATTGTGCAGGGCGTCGTGGATTTGGCGGCGATTCTTCCCGGAGAGCTCTGGCTGATCGATTTCAAGACCGACGACCTGCGGCCCGCCGACGTCGCTGCGAAGGTGGAACAGCACCGGCCCCAGGTGCAGCTTTATGCGCACGCGCTGGCGCAAATCTACCGGCGCCCCGTCTCAGAACGTTGGCTGCACTTCTTGAAATTGCGGAAGACGATTTCCGTTGAAGCGGCAAAAGACCTTAACAGGAGGTAACAGAGCTAAGGTTGGCACTTGGATTCGGCTGACATTGTCGTCGAATCTCCAACGGCGAAACTCACCCTTAGTTATAACCTCTTTCCACGGGGGAATGATTCCCATGATGACAAACACTATCGCGCCAAATTTGATAACCTTCTGCCGGTCTGAATTGATAAGGGGGGCACCGACTCGGCTGACTGGCTTGCGGTTTGT
>Ga0194131_10003219_pt1 | contig 26002 bp, 25 predicted proteins | sample TA2KigO120mmetaG_FD_148631 | JGI IMG/M metagenome (GOLD analysis project Ga0194131, IMG submission 148631) | Freshwater microbial communities from Lake Tanganyika, Tanzania - TA2015053 Kigoma Offshore 120m | ecosystem: Environmental > Aquatic > Freshwater > Lake | place: Tanzania: Lake... | reverse complement strand
AGGGAGAAGATCGCAGTGAGAAGAGTCAGAGTCATCAGAATCCTCCATCAGCCGCTTGATCGCGGCGGGGTCACATTAGTTCACGGCCGCAGGATGGCAAGGTCTTTTAGGCCCTGCCAGCGGACGCGCGCTAGCTAACCGAGTCGGCGTCGGGGGCAAGCGCTGCCGGTGCGCTTTTCAGGGCGTGAGCCGAGGCCGCACGCTCGCGGAAGATGGCCCGCTCGATGCGGTGCAGTAGCTCGGTGGTTCCCTCGCCGGTAACGGCGCTGGCGCAGGAGGCGTCCCAGTCGCGGGCGAGCGCGGCGAGGCGCTCGGGGTCGGCGCGATCCACCTGGTTGAGCACCACCAGCCTGGGTACCTCGCCTGCACCAAGTTCTTCCAGTGTTTTTTCGACCGTGGCCTTGTGGAAGGGGGCCTCGTCGTCGGCGGCGTTGACCACGAGGAGCAGCAGGTCGGCCTCCACCGACTCGTCCAGCGTGGAGCGGAATGCGTGAACCAGGTCGCTCGGCAGGTTGCGGATGAAGCCCACGGTGTCGGTGAGCACGATCTCCCGCTCGGCGGGGAAACGCAGGCGACGGCTGGTGGGATCCAGCGTGGCGAAGAGCTTGTCCTCCGCGTCGACGGCGGCGTTGGTCATGCGGTTGAGCAGGGTGCTCTTGCCCGCATTGGTGTAGCCGACGATCGCCACCAGCGGGAGCCCCACGCGCTTACGACGGTCGCGGCGCATGGCGCGCTGGTCGGCAATGTCGCGGAGCTGTCGCTCGATGCGGTGCTCGCGCTCGTCGGCCCGGCGGCGGTTGATCTCGAGCTTGGTCTCGCCCGGTCCTCGGCCACCGATGCCGCCGGTGAGCCGCGACATCGCGGTGGGCATCAGCGCCAGCCGCGGGCGACGGTAGCGTAACTGCGCGAGTTCAACCTGCAACTTGCCCTCTCGCGTGGTGGCACGCTGGGCGAAGATGTCGAGGATGAGCTGCGTGCGGTCGAGCACCTTCAGGTCGGTCTCGGTGGCGATGTTGCGCAGTTGCGAAGGCGAGAGCTCCTGGTCGAAGATCAGGTGCTCGGCGCCGTTGTGCATGCAGCGGACGACGAGATCCTTGAGCTTGCCCTGGCCCACGAGGGTGCGCCCATCGAGCTCGCGCCGCACCTGCAGTACGCTGTCGACCACGCGCAGGCCGGCGGTGTCGGCGAGGCGCGCCAGCTCTTCGAGCGAGCGCTTGGCCCCCTGCGGGTGTGCCGTCGTTACCGAGATGCACACGGCCGCGTCGCGAGCGTCCACCGCGCGCGTGGACGGGCGGAACTGGGCCTCCAGCCCCTTGATGAAGGCGGTGAAGTCGTCGTCCCAGAGGTGGATGCTGTCGACCGGCTCTAGCTTCCAGACGTCGCCGCCGCCCGGCGGTAGCAGGTGCGCGTACTCGGCGGCGCCGGGCAAGCCGTCGGGCCTGGCCTGCACCACCACCACGCCGTCCAGTCGTAGGAGCGCGAGGTCGGTGAGGTCGTCCTTGCTCAGGCCCTCGCCCCGGAGGTGGGTGTGCAACAGGCGGACGCCGCGGAAACGGCCGCCGCCTGCGCGCTCTCGACCGAGGTCGGGGATGAAGAGCTGGTGCGCGTCGCCGACGATGACCTTGTCCACCACGCCGAGACGGTCGACCAGCACGCCCACCTGTCGACCGGTGTCGCGACTGATCTCGGTCATGCGGCGCGCAAACTCGGGCGACAGCCAGCGGTCGGCGGGGAGCCGCCGGTGGTACAGGCTTTGGAGCGCCTTGTTCTGGGAGGGCTTGAGGCCCTCCTTGTTGCCGAAGAGTTCTTCCATCTAGCCCTTGCTGACGAGCCCCTCGACGAGCCGTGGCACGTCGATCCCGGTGGCGCCCTTGAGTTCCTCGGACAGCGCCACCGCCTTGCGCGCCGACACGCCGGTATCGGACGGGAGCACGGTGATGCGGTCGATGCGTGCCGATCGGATGGTGCCCACGAGGTCGCCGAGCAGCACCTGGAGCTTCTGGACGAGGAAGATGTCCCTCGCGCTGCCCCCGCCCTTTCGCCACGCGTCGATCATCTGCTGGAGCACGGTGGCCGTGGCCCGGCCGTCTTCCAGCGCCTTCGAGGCGTTGCCCTTCGCCTCGGATTGCGAGGCGCGGCAGGCGGCCTCGGCGGGAGCGATCACGTCGGCCTCGAGCTGCCGGCGCACCTGTTCCACGCGCGCCGACTGCACGGCGAGGTCGGCCTGCGCGCGAGCGACCAGCGCCTTCACGCGGCCCGACTCCTCGGCGACGACGGCCTCGCGTCGCGACACGGCGTCGGCGATGCGCTTGTTGTTCTCCGCGGTGGCCACCGCCATCTCGGACTCGATGGAGGTGAGTCGCGCGTTGCGGCGGTTCTCGGCGTCGCGCTGGATGGCCTCGGTACGGGCCCTCGCCTCCGCGATCTTGCTGCGGGTCACCAGCTCCGCGGACTGCTTGCGGCCGATCGACTTGAGGTAGCCCTTCTCGTCGGCGACGTTCTGGATCTTCAACGTGTCGAGCACCAGGCCGAGGCGCGTGAGGTCGTGCTCCGCCTCCTCGAGCAGCTTCTCGGCGAAGGTGATCTTGTCCTCGTTCACCTGCTCGGGGGTGAGCTGGCTGAGCACGCCGCGGAGATTGCCCTCCAGCGTGTCCTTGGCCACCTGCATGATCGCGTCGCGATTCCAGCCGAGGAAACGCTCGATGGCATTGTTGAGCACCGGCTCGTGGCCGGCCACCTTGACGTTGGCCACCCCCGCCACCGTGAGCGGGATGCCGCCCTTGCTGTAGGCGTTGGTGACGTTGACCTCGATGATCATGTTGGTGAGGTCGAGCCGATCGACCGTCTCGATGAGCGGCCGCCGGATGGAGCTACCGCCCTTGATCACGCGGTAGCCCACGTCGCGACCCTCGACGACGCGGTTGCCGCCCGAGAAGATGAGGACCTCGTTGGGGCCGCAGATGTAGAGCAGGTTGCGGAAGACGAGGACCGCCATCATCGCGAAGAACGCGAGGACGAAGAGCAGGGCCCCGAGGGTGCCGAAGACTTCGAGCATGGACTGGGACTCCTACTTCTGGCTGAGGGCGCCGACCACGTCGACGCCGGTTGAGCGCTTGATCTCCTCGAGCACCTGCGCCACGGCGGCGGGGTAGCCCGAGAGGTAGTTGGCCAGCGCGCGGCCGTCGCCACTGTCGACGAGCACCACCTCGCCCACTTCCACACCCTGTACCTGCGCCACCACCGTGCGGATGACGCTCTCGATCTGCTGGATGAGGAACACGTCTTTCGCGTCGGAGCCCGCGGCGAGCCAGGTGTCGGTGAGCATGCGCAGCACCTCGGCGGCAGCGGCGCCGTTCTCGGCGATCACGGCGGCGTCGCCACGCGCCTTGAGCTCCTCGGCGCGCTGGGCGGCGGCGGCGGGGAGCACCACGTCGGCCTGGAGGCGCAACTCCTCCAGACGCTTGCGGATCTCCTGGAGTTCCTGCTCGGCTTCGGCGCGAGCCTGGGCGGCCATGGCCGAGGTCTTCTCCTCCTCCGACTTGGCCTTGGCCTCGAGGTCGGCCTTCAGCGTGCGCATCTCGTTCTCCTTGCGCACCACCGTCGTTTCCGCTTCCTGCACGGCCACCTGCGCGTCGCGCCGGGCGTTGGCCTCGAAGCGCTCGGCCTCGGCCTTGGCGTTGCTCTCGGCGATGTCGGCCACCTTGAGCACGTTGGCGATGCGCTCGCGGCCGATGCTGTCGAGGTACTTGGAGTCGTCCCACACGTTCTGAACCTTCAAGGTGTCGAGTTGCAGGCCGAGCTTGTGCAGGTCGTCGTCGGCCTCGTCCAGCAAGGCCTGAGCGAACTTCAGGCGATCCTCGTTGACTTCCTCGGGCGTGAGCCGCGCGAGCACGCCGCGGAGGTGGCCCTCGAGCGACTCCTTCGCCACTCGCTTGATCTCGTCGCGCTCGCGACCGAGGAAACGCTCGATGGCGTTCATCATCGCCGAGGGGTCGCTGGCGATCTTCACGTTGGCGATGGCGTGCACGTTGAGCGCGATGCCGCCCTTGGAGAAGGCGTTCTGCACGTGAAGGTCGAGCGGGATGAGGCCGAGGTCCATCTGGTCGACCTTCTCGATGAAGGGCACGCGCCAGGCCCGCCCCCCGACGATCACCCGGTAGCCGCGGGTGCCCCCGTCGACGGTGGCGTGGGTGCGCCCCGAGAAGATGAGCACCTCGTTGGGGCGGCAGATGAACAAGAAGTTGCGGAGCAGCACGATCAGGAAGATCAGCCCGAAGGCGGCTGCCCCGAAGAAACACACGGATGAGGCGAGGATCTCCATCGAGAGCTCCGGGGGTGATGGCTAGGCGGAAACGGGCGAGGCGGGCGCGACGGGCGTGACGGTGGCTTCGCCGCCTTTCATCTCGGCGACGATCACGCGCTCCCCGCGCTCGAGGCGCCGGTCGGTGGTGTGGGCGAGGAACTCGACGGTCTGGCCGTCGTGCTCGATCTTGATCTTGCCGGCCTTGCCGGGCTCGATGGCGATGACCACGACGCCTTCCTTGCCAAGCAGTGACTTGGTGTCGGCGATGGTGCCGACGCTGCGCTTGCTGGCCAGGCGGAACAGGTGGGCCACGGTCACGCCGATGCCGACGCCCATGGCGAGCGCGAGCGGCAGGGAGAGGTACCAGGCAAGGCCCACGAGGTGGAGCAGCACGCCGGTGAGGCCGAAGCTCGCGAGGAAGAAGGTCCAGAAGCGCATCGAGAGCAGCGTGGCGGCGAGCGCCCCGATCTCGCCGCTGTCGCCCAAGCCGTCGTGCCTGGCGCCGTCGAAGTGGGCGCCGGGCTCGGCCTTCATGTCGAGGTGGCCGTCGGCATGCACCTCGGCCTCGTGCGACTTGTCAAAGCCGACGGCGCTCGCGCCGATGAGCACAAGCCCGAAGACGCCGACACCTGCATAGAGCGAAAGAAGGCTCACCGCTTACTCCAACCTAGGCTTATCCAGCCCGTTATGAAAGCCACCCCGCCGAGGGGCGTGACCGCGCCGAGCCGAGGCTCGTCGAGAAGCACCAGGGCGTAGAGGCTGCCCGAGAAGATCGTGATGCCCCCTGCGAAGCACCATCGCGTCATGACCGACAAGCCGGGGAGGGCGAGCGCGATGGCGTGGCACAGGTGGTAGAGCGCCGCAGTCCTCCACGTGTCCAGGCGGGGGTGGCTCCCAAGGGCATGGGCACCGAAGGCCCCGGCGGCAACTGCCGTTGCACCGAAGATGGCCGTCGCCCGTCGCCAACCGATGTCACTCGGCACGTAAGATCTCCACGGCATCGACCAGCTCCTGGGCGTGGCGAAACTTGGTGAAGATGCCGTCGATCCGGGCCAGCAGGAATCGCTCGCAGAGGTCGCACTTGTCGAAACACTCGACGGCCTCGGCGCGGGCGCCCACCTCGAGCAAGTGGTCGGCGATGTCGGGCGCGTGGCGCTGCACGCCGGTCTTGCAGAGATCCACGGTCACTGTCGCGGCGTCTTGCCAGAGACCGCGCACCTCCTGGTGAAGCCGGTGGGCGAGCGGGTGGTCCCACCCGTCAGCCAGCGCCCGAGCGACCTCGCGGTAGTACCACAGTGTTCCGTCGCGACCGCCGGTGAAACGGCCCCAGACTGCCTCGCGATGCACGGCGTAGTCGCGACGGATGCTGGTGCAGTTGTGAAGCTTATCCGCTGCAGAGATCAGCTTCAGCTCGGGCGGCTTCAGCGCGAGCTTGGCGATGTAGGCGAGCTTCCGCTCCTTCCAGGGCGGCTTCGGATGGGTGAAGCTGTCGGAGAGGCCCTCCACCAGCGCGCGCACCCGGCTGCCGAAGCGGACCTCCAGGTGGGCTGGCTCGGCGCCCTTGATGTCCTCCAGCCAGTCGTGGAGGATGGCGGCGATCATCTGGTCCTCGTCGCCGCCGTGCTCGCCCACCATGCTCGCCACCGCGAACAGGTGCGTGACGTAGGGGATCTGCGTGTCCTTGCGGACCTTGTGGCGGAAGTCCCGCACGGCGAGGGCCACCGCCTCGTCGAAGCGTTCGCTGTACATGAAGCCCCACTAACGGCCGGCGGCCGCGTTATCCGGCGGGGCATGGCAGCATCGGAGCGATGGCGGGTGAGCACGGGTTCCAACGAGGTGGAGGTCGCGGCGGAGAACTGGCTCGGAGCCCTCGCGCAGGGCATCCAGACCCTGGGGATGGACCCCAGCGCCTTCGGTCGGCTGGTTTGCGCCACCGACGCCAACGGCGGCGCCGTTGCCCGCGACCCAAACACCGGCGGCGAGATCCGCGTGGATCGCGTGGCGGAGAACGAGCCCCCATCGCTGTCGATGCCTACCTCGACCTTCGCGGCGCTGTACGCTCCACAGTTGCGGGCGCCTCGCCCGGTCACGGTCCCGGTAGAGATCGAGTCCTCCGCCGACGAACTCACCCCCATCGACGCGACCATCCCGGCGCAACTGCCGGTCCCGGCCCCCGAGATCCCGGTCCCGGCCCCCGAGATCGAGGTACAGCCGGTTCGGGCCGAGGAGACGGAGCCACCGATTCCGCCGCCGCCGACGCCCCTCGACACCCGCCTCGAGGAGCTTTTCATGGAGCTCGGCGAGATCGCGTCGTCGCGCGGGGCCAACGACGCCTGCCTCGTGGCTCTGAAGATCGCGGCGCGACACGTGCCGGCCGACGCGGGCGCCGTGCTGATCCGCACGCGGCAAGGCGACGGCCTGCGTTTCCGCGCCGCGATGGGCCCGGCGGCGCGGGAGGTGATCGACACCGTGATCCCGCTCGACAAGGGCATCGCAGGCTTCGCCTATCAGCTCGGGCTGGCGCTCGCGATCGACGACGCCAAGCGCGACTCCCGTCACTATGGCCAGGTTGATCGCTCCTCGGGCTACACCACGCGCGGCGTGCTCGCCGCGCCAGTGCGTGGCGACCGCGGCGGCACATTCGGTTGCGTGGAGTTGCTCAACCCGAGGCGACCCTTCACCGCCGACGACATCGAGATCGTCTCGCGCGTGGGCGCCGCGCTCGGGGAGTACATGCTCGCTGGCTACATGAGCTAGAGCGAACTGGCCGTGAAGTGGCCGGTGGCGTCCACCGCCGCGATCAGCGTGTCGACCTTGGTCTTGGCGGCGTCGTAGCCCACCTCGGCGGTGCCGGCGGTGACGTCGAGGTTGGTGGCGGTGACGCCGCCCACGCCGTTGAGCGCCGCCCTCACCTTCTCCGCGCAGGCCCCGCACTTCATCCCGCTCACCTTGAGCTTTGCCACCGTCGATCCCGCAGGGTTCGCCGCAGACTCGGTGCTGCCCGGCACCTGGCAGGCGGCCTCGCTGCACGGCTTGTCGCCGCACGCGAGCGCGGAGTTGATCACGGCGCTGAGAACGAAGGCGAGCATGGGCACTCCCGTGTGGCCGCGACGCTATCCGCCGTTGCAGGAGGCCCGCGGCTTCCCGCCGCCACGGGAAGTTGTATTCCCATCATTCACCACGGTATAACCTTTATTAATCTGAATTAGATGAGAATATTCGTCTTAGCATGGGAATGTGACTTCCCAATTGACAATGAAAAAGTCTGCTTTGTCCCGTACCAGAAACTTGGCACGGCTCTTGCTCTAAGGAGCGCGGCACCCGGGAAACCGGAGCGCTCGGACCGAGAGCCGTTCTTCTCGAACGTTCTTTGACGTCATCCTGCCAACCGCTTCAAACACGGTGGGCAGGCAAGCCCAGGGGAGCAATGGTCCCGCCGACCCAGCAATGGGAAAGCGGCGACACGGCTCCGGCGATGGAGCAAGGCCTCGAGGCCGCGCGACGACGATCCCGCAAGGGAACGGCGGCGCAAGCGGCGGGGGGGCAAGGACCGCGGTGAAGGCGAAGGCTGGCAACAGCTCGACCCCTGACGCGGACCCGCGAGCGCAAGCTCGCTGCTGTCGCCGGGGAGAAAAGCTTCGAAGGGCAGGAGCGCGGCGCGAGGATTCGCGAGGCCAGGCGACGACGGTGCAAACCGGAGTCGAGCAACCCCGCGACGAAACACGCCGAACCCCATGACCGGAGCCGGGTGCAACACCCCGGCAACCCCCGGAGGAGAAAGCCGACGAGGCCGCGAAAACGGCGAGGTCGGAACGCGGGAAACACCTGGCTGGTGTCTCCCCGAAGGACGCGGCGACGCGTCCGGGAGTGGACTCCGAGGGCTATCCCGGTGGAGGGGCGATCTTTGGACAACCCCAGGAGAGAAAAGGTGAGTGGAAAGCCCGCGTGAAGCGTGCGCAGCCGCTCGACGGTGGCAACACCGGCGGGAGGCACGCGGCGCCGAACGGGGCAAGAGATTGGAGGTGCTGGGAGCACGGGGAAGGTGGCAAGAACGCCACGAGGGCGAGCGGAAGCGAGAGCTTCCCTGCGGGACACACACGGAGCAACCCGGGTGAACCGCCCCCACGACGACGACGGTCCGAGAGGTCGGAGCCGCCGCCACGATGTCGCGTGCGCAGGTGCATAGCCTGCGAGCCCACGCCACTTCGTCGCGACGAGCCAAACGACACGTCGGATCCGCGCGGTGAACGGCCAGGGAGCCGGCACGTCGTCGCGGTGCGTGCCCTGGAGGTCGCTTGAACCCCAGGCCCGTCGGTCGCGTTCGCGGGAGCGAGCGCAGCCAACCAACATCTCCGCCGTCATCGCGGTTCGCCGCGGTAACGGTCCCCCCGAGGCACGGGTTCGCCCGCGCCGAGGATTCCGCCGAGCCAAGCCGAGCGACGGTTGCCCTTCCCGGGCGTGACCGGCGCGAGGCCCACGCGCGGTGCCACTTGCCCCCTCTGCAGGGGATCCACGTTCCGCCAAGAACGGGTGCCAACCACGAGCCCTCTGGACCATCGCAAGATGGCCTAGGGGGCTCGGCGGTTTTTTGCCTTTCACCCACGCGACCTAGCTAGGTCGCGCTCACTGCTGCGGCGCCCGCGCGCGAGGGGGCGGAGGGGCTCCGGAGCGCGAAGCGGGGACGGTCCGTGCCGAAGCTCGATGCCGGCGCCCGGGACGATCTCGCCGCGGTGCTGGGCGCCGGAGGGGGCGGAGTCGAGTGTCGGGCGTCGAGGCTCGACACCCGAGACTCGAGGGTCGGCCCTCGATGTTCGACCTACGACCCTCGCCACCCATCATCGCCGCGATGCGCGGCGTTCCTGTCTAGTGGATGGGCTTCCCCTGGAGCGCCTGCGACACGCGCTCCACCGCGGTCCACGCCCGCATGAAGTTCTCCCCCCGGGCGCCCGCGAGCTCGGCGTCGGTCCAGCCTCGCCTGCGAAGCTCCCCCCACAACGCGGCGAGTTTGCCGGCGTGCTCGAGGCCGGTCACCGGCTTTATGAGACCGTCGTAGTCGGAGCCCAGCGCCACGACGCCGGCCCCGCCCACGCTCCGCAAGTGGTCGAAGTGGTCGGCCACCGCCGCAACGTCACGCGATCCGCCCACGAAATCGCCGTGGACGTTCACGCCGATCACGCCGCCACCCCGCGCGATGCACCGGATGGCCGCGTCGGACAGGTTGCGGCCGTGCTCGCGACGGCCATCGGTGTTGGAGTGCGAGGCAACTACCGGCGCGTGCGACCAACCGCAGGCCTCCATCGTCGCCCGGTCGCTCGCGTGGGAGACGTCGACCATCACCCCGAGACGGTTGGCCTCGGTCAACAGCGCCCAGCCGTCGGCGCTGAGCCCGCCGCCCCCGTCGCCAGAACTACCGGCGAAGCGGTTGGAGAAGCTCCAGGTCAGCCCGAGCATGCGCAGGCCGCGGGCATGGAGCCGTCGCAGACCCTCGACGCCGGACCTGTCGATCCCGTGCGCACCTTCCATCGACACGACGAGGGCCACGCCGCCGGTCTCGATCGCCGACCGGGCCTCCGCGGGCGACCGGGCGAGCGACACCGCGTCGAGCCGCCGATCCTCCGCCTCGATGATGTCGAACAGCTTCGAGGCGTGAGCCTCCCAGTCGGCGTCGCGTGGGGGCCAGAGCACCTCGACGGCGAGGTTTGTCCCGCCCTCGCGTAGCTGCGGTAGCGCCGCCTCCATGCCCTCGCCATCGAGCAACGCCTTGCGACGGTACAACTGCGTGGGCGTGTCGAGGTGAAGGTCGGCCTGGACGTCGGCACCAAGCCCGGGTGTCGCAAGGAGGAGGAGGAGCGGTTGCACGCGATTGGCCTATCTTTGTCAGCGGGTGACTTGTCGCGCGCGCGACGCACACGCTACGCGGGGCGGTCGGAGGTCGCCCGCGTGCTTCTCGCCCTCGCCGCCCTGGTTCCCGGCATCGCCCACGCCGCCAGCACCGCCGCGTCGTCCACCCTGCAAGACGCCGACGGCAAACACACCGCCGACCTCGCCTTCGACGGTCTGCTCGGCACCGGCTGGGCCGAGGCGGAGATGGGCCACGGCAACTCCAGCTGGATCGAGGTCGACCTCGGCAGCGCCACCCGGCTCGAGTCGGTGTCGCTGTGGCCCGGCAACCTCGCCAAGGGCGAGCGCACCTACAAGGAATACGCCAAGCCGAAGCTGGTCCAGGTGTGGGTGGACGGCGCCAAGGTGGGCGAACCGCTGCGGGTGCAGAAGGAGATGGCCCGCGTCGACATCCCCGTCGTGGCCGAGGGACGCAAGGTGCGACTGGAGTTCGTCGAGACTTTCGAGGGCGGCGTCTACGCCGACATGTTCGTGGCCGAGGTGGCAGTCAACTTCACCGAGGGCGAGCGCGCCCGGCAGGTCGAGAAGGTCGATGCCTGGCGCGCCTCGCGCGAGGGCGAGGCGCTGCAGAAGAATTACGAGGAACAGGCGCTGAAGGCCTACGAGGCCCACAAGGCCGACCCGAACGACCGCGCCTCGCTCGAGTTCCTCATGGACGCGGCGGGCGAGGGACCCGAGTATCTCCGTCGCAAGGTAACGTCACTTGTCCCCCTCGGCTATCGGGCTGCCGCCTTGGTGCCCGACGACATGGCCATGTCGGCGCTCCGCAAGTTGAAGGACCCTACCGGCATCCCCGGCCTGGAGTTCGCCTCGATGCGCGCCGTCGGCAAGCAGCAACGTGAGATCGAGGACACCATCGAGTATTTCTACGCCTGGCGCGACCTGCAGGGCGGCGGGCGTCGCAACATCCAGGCGTGGGGCGAGGAGGGCTGGGAGGTCGGCGCCCTGCGCGGCTTCGGCGAGCCGCTCCCCATCGAGATCGACCAGTTCGGCAACGCGCTGGTGTGCGACACCGCCAACAACCGGCTTCAGCGCTTCACGCCCCAGGGCATCACCGACCGCCAGTGGGGCGCCCCGCGCGACGTGAGCGAGTACTGGTTCGGAGCCCGCCGCCCCTGGTACGCCGCCGGGAGCCTCGCCAGCGAAGATGCGGGCGCGTTCATGAACCCGGTCGACGTCGAGATCGTCCCCGGCAAGGAGAGCGATGGCTTCATCGTGTTCGACGCCGCGGCGCGGCTGCAGATCTTCGACGGCGAGGGCAACGGGCAGATCGGCTGGACCGTTCGCCTCGACGACCAGGTGCAGCCGAAGGTGGGCGGTGAGGGCTACGTCGCCTACATCGAGAAGAAGAAGACCATCGTCACCATCATCGGCAACGACGCGATCGCCTTCGACACCGCGTCGGAGGAGCTCGGTCGATGGGTGATCAAGGATGGCACGCCCAACGCCGTGGAGGTGGGGACCGACGGCAAGATCTACATGGCCTTCGGCGACAAGGTCATTAGCTACAACGCTGATGGTTTTCGATACGGGACGGTGATCGACGCCAGCATCCTCGGCGAGGGCTTCGAAGACGTCGACATCACCCTCGACGAGTCCGGCGCCATGTGGGCGCTCACCGACACCGGCTGGGTGCTCAAGTTCAAGAAGCCGGGCAAGCTCGACTGGAAGGTCAAGGCCGTCGACCACGAGCTGATTCACCCGCGCTTCGCGGTCTACCAGGGGCAGTTGCTCATCACCGACCGCGACCGGATCATCCCCGTCGACGCGCTCCAGATGCACACCGACGAGGTGGCCGCGGCCGAGGAGGCCGCGAAGGCCGCGAAGCAGAAGTGAAGCCGAGGCAGGTGGCCGGCCTCGTCGCCACCGTGACCATGGTCACGCTCGGGGCGCTCTACTACTACGGCAACGACGACCTCCTCGAGGAGGAGAGCGCGCCGCCGCAGCCGGAGCGAGCCGAGCCCGCCCCCGCCGCCCCCGCCGCCTGGTCGGCGGCCAACATCCGCGAGCTCGTGCCCGTAGCGCCCGCTCGGGTAGGGAGTGTGTCGCGACCCGTACCCGAGCTACCCGACTATGATCGCGCGCTGTCCACGCTGTCGGCGGTGGTGGAGCGCTACGCCGGCGACCCCGACAATCCCTGGGCCATCATGCACGGGGTGCTCGCCCGGGGCCCGGAGTTCCGCCTCGCCGACGGGCGCGGGGGCCTCGCGCACGTGTTTGCCGCCTACGCCGAGCCGCGCGCCTTCGGCGCCCTCACCCTGCTCGCCTTCCCCAGGTCACGTGAGGAAAAGCCGGTGGAGCCCCACGCCGACCTCGTGTTGAAGAACCTCGCCGAGGTGGGGGTCGATCCCGCCGCGAGCTTCCCGGTCGGTGCCGGCGTGGCCACCGCTGCCGACCTCTACCGCGCCACGCTCCTCAAGACGTGGATCCGGATCAGCGAGAACAAGCTCAGCTTCGACGGGTTCAATGACATGCCCTGGGGCTTGCAGGCCCTCGCCACATGGGCGCCCTCCGACGAACTGCGCTGGGTGGCGGAGGACGGCTCCTCCATGGACCTCGACGACTTCACCGACTTCACCGTCGCCGTGCTCCACAAGGAGTCGAAGTTCATGTTCCAGGCCATGGCGGCCGGGCAGGAGTTCGAGCGCAAGGGACAGCCGCTCTTCTCCTACGCCTGCGGCGGCGCGCACATGGTCCAGGGCGCCTCCTTCGCCGTGGCCCGGGGCTTCGGCCGTCCCGAGTCAAGAAAGGCGGTCGCGGCCCAGGCTGGCCTCCTGCTCTACCGGCTCCCGATCGAGCTGCGCATCTACGACGACGCCATGAAGAAAATGCGCCAGCATCGCCAGAAGCTACTGGTGCAACGCCTGAAGTTCCTTGGCCATTGGCTCGAGACCATGTCGAAGCTCGAGATCCTTGGCCTCTTCACGCCCGACGACGTGCAGAGGGCCACCATCGAGGGCGCCGCGCAGAACCTCGTGATCACCGTGAAGGCCATCGAGGACGAGGGACTCTTCGGCGACATGGCCGGGGTCCGCTCGCGCGACGAGCAGCTCTACCTCGACCTCGTGGGCGACTCGGCACACGCCATCCGCGGGCTGGAACTCGCCCTCGGCCGGCAGTCGCTCGCCTGGTAACTACCCTCTCCCGGTCCACTCGGCGGGGACCACCAGCACCGGCGCGGAACTACTCGCCCTGGCGACCCACCATGCGCATGATGCCGTCCATGTCGGCCTTGTGCTCGGCCTCGCGACGGCGAATGTCGTCGAAGCAGGCAAGCAGCACCGCCTGGCGCACCTGGGCGAAGTTGCGCCCGGGCTCGCCCGCCTCGATGCGACGCTTCACCTCCCGGGCCTCGGCAGCGGCGCGGGGGCGGCCGGCGAGGGTGAACGCGAGCGCCACGTGCTCGCAGGCGGCCGCGAACTCGTCGCGCGAAAGGCGCAGCGCCCGGTCGAGCCCCTCGTCGAGCCAGCCGTCGGGGCTGCCGGGCTCGTGGGCACCGAAGCCGTTCTCGGCGAGGTCTTCCACCAGCTTGCCGTCGACCAGCCAGGCGGGGAGGGGCCAGTCCGCCGGGTCGCCGTCGTCGTTGCGAGCGGCCGGCGCGTGGCGCGCGGGGTCGAGCAAGCGAGCGGCGGTCAGCGTGGCGGGATCGACCTTCTCGATCAGCTGATCCCAGCTGCGGGCGTGACGACCCTGCACCAGCGCGTCGCCCAGGTGCAGCGCCGTCACGAAGGGGATCTCGTGCATCCCCGCGTCGTGCTCGAGCTCCCGCCAGAACTGGCGCAGCTCCGAGCGCGTGGCGTGACCGTGCTCGTCCTGCAGCTTCGAGCCGCCGTACACCAGCTCCATGATGCAACTCCCCTCCCGGTCGGTCGCCGTGAGCACGAGGTGGATGTTGCCGAGGGTGTTGGGGGTGGAGATGAACGCGCGAGGCGGCACGTGGACCTCCTCGGTGCCGAGCGAGAACGCGCGGGGCGCGGCCGCCTCGGCCACCCTCACGCCGCGAGACTTGAGCTTATGGAGCCCCGCCGCGGCGAGTTTCCGCAGGTTCTTGGGCGCCTGGACCGCCTGCAGCACGGCGGCGTTGCCGAGAGCCACGGCGGCGTCGATGGCCAGGTCGGCGTCGGGGAGGGCGGCGAGGTTGCCCTCGCCATCGTGCGCCCAGGCCACGGTGGCCGCGTGACCGGTGCGGTCGAGGATGGAGGCGAGCTGGGGGTGGGCCATGGGCTACTCTCCGGCGGCAAGTGCTTGCGCCTGGTGCACGGTGATCGCGGCGATGTGGACGATGTCGTTGACGGAAGCCCCGAGGGCTAGCACGTTCACTGGCTTGCGCAGCCCCATGATCACCGGCCCCACCGCCGTGGCGCCGCCAAGTTCGCGAAGGAGCTTGTAGGCGATGTTGCCCGAGGCCAGGCCGGGGAAGACGAGCACGTTGGCGTCGCCCTGGATGCGCGAGAAGGAGAAGTCGCGCGCGGCCATCTCGGCGTTGACCGCCGAGTCGGCCTGCATCTCGCCGTCGATCACCAGCTGCGGCCAGGCCTCGCGCACGATCTCGATGGCGCGCGGGATCTTCGTCACCTCGGGGTTGTCGCGATGCTCGCCGAAGTCCGAGTACGACAACATCGCCACGCGAGGCGTGTAGCCGAGCGACTGCGCCAGCCTGGCGGTGTTGAGGGCGATCTGGGCGAGCTCCGCGGCGGGCGGCAGGATGTTCACCGTGCAGTCGCCCAGGAAGAACACGCGGTTCTTGAAGAGCATGACGTACACGCCGCTCACCACGCTCACCCCCGGGTCATGCCCGATCAGCTGCAGCGCGGGCCGCACGGTCTCGGCATAGGGGGCCTCGATGCCGCCCACCATGCCGTCGGCGTCGCCGGTCTCCACCATCATCGCGCCGTAGTACACGGGCCGCCTCAGCCACTGCCGCGCGCTGTGGCGAGTCATGCCCTTGCGCTGTCGCGACGCATAGAGGCGCTCGGCGTAACTGTCGAGGCGCTCGCCGTCCCCGGGCGAGACGATCTCGATGCCTTCGAGGCTGAGCTTCGTCTCCTCGGCGCGCTTGAGGATGCGCCACTCGTCGCCCACGAGGATGGGCTTGCAGATGCCTTGCTCCACGAGGATCTGGGCGGCGCGGAGCACGCGCGGGTGGGTACCGTCGGGGAAGACGACGCGTCGCGGCGACCGCTGGGCGCGCGCGATCACCGGCCGCAGCACCTCCTTGCTGCGCTCGATCTTCCGCTCCAGGCGGGCCCGGTAGGCCTCGATGTCGGCGATGGGCTCGCGCGCCACGCCGCTCTCCGCCGCTGCCCTGGCCACGGCGGGCGCCACCCACAAGAGCACCCGCGGGTCGAAGGGCTTGGGAATGATGTAGTCGGGACCGAAGTTCATCGCGCCCACCTTGTAGGCGTCGAGCACCTCGTCGGGCACGTCCTCGCGCGCGAGCTCGGCGAGTGCGTACACGGCGGCCCGCTTCATCGACTCGTTGATGGCACGGGCGCGGCAGTCGAGCGCGCCACGAAACACGAAGGGAAAGCCGAGGACATTGTTGACCTGGTTGGGGTAGTCGCTGCGCCCGGTGGCGACGATCGCGTCGGGCACGGCGGCCTTGGCCTCGTGGTAGTGGATCTCCGGCTCGGGGTTGGCCATCGCGAAGATGATGGGACGAGGCGCCATCTTCTGCAGCATCTCCGGCTTGAGCACGCCGCCCACCGAGAGGCCGATGAACACGTCCTTGCCCACCAGCACCTCGGCCAGCCGCGCGGACTCCGCGCCCTGCGCAAAGCGCATCTTCTCCGGGAAAACATGGTCCTTTCGCCCTTTGTAGAGCAGTCCCTCGCTATCGGTCATCCAGATGTGTTCCCGCCTGACGCCCAGCGATTCCAGCAATAGCGCCGTCGCGACCGCCGCAGCCCCGGCGCCGCTGAACACGACCTTGATGTCTTCGAGCTTGCGCCCGGTGATGAGGCAGGCGTTGATGAGCCCGGCGGCGGCGATGATGGCCGTGCCATGCTGGTCGTCGTGGAACACGGGGATGTCGAGCATCGCCTGGAGCTCTTTCTCCACCACGAAGCAGTCGGGCGACTTGATGTCTTCCAGGTTGATGCCGCCGAAGGTGGGGGCGATCGCCTTCACCGCCGCGATCACCTCCTGGGGCGTGCGCGCGTCGAGCTCGATGTCGATGGCGTCGATGTCCGCGAACTTCTTGAAGAGGTTGCACTTCCCCTCCATCACCGGCTTCCCCGCCATGGGCCCGATGTTGCCGAGGCCGAGCACGGCGGTGCCGTTGGTGACCACCGCCACGCAGTTGCCCTTGGTGGTGTAGCGGTACACGTCGTCGGGGCGCTTGTGGATGGCAAGGCAGGGCTCGGCCACGCCAGGGGTGTAGGCCAGCGACAGGTCGCGCTGGGTGTGCAGCGGCTTGATCGGGACGATCTCCAGCTTCCCCGCCCGGCCTTCCGAGTGGTAGTCGAGCGCGTCGCGTTTGAAACCCATGGTGGCCCCGCGGAGAGCGGCGGCTTTATCCCGGGCGCCCCCAGGCCCGGGCGACCCCCAGTTCCGTGCCATGCGCCAGCTCGGCGCGGTTGCTGCCGCAGGCGGGGCAAGGATGTTCCTCGCTCGGGTACTCCGCGCCGCAGTCGAGGCAGTGCAGCACGCCCTCGACTCGCTTGATGCTCACCTCCACGCCGGGGCAGAGGTGGGCGAGCGCAGCTTGCAGCTCGACGGCGTCGAGATCGAGCAGCACGCCGACGTCCACTTCGAAGCCGCCTAGTTCCACCTCGGCGGGCCACTGCGCCCGCAGCCCGTCCACCAGTTGCGCCGCGATGCCCTCGACCTCGGTCATGCGCTAGCGGTTATCGCGCCGGCCGTGAGCGACAGCCTCGGCCCGGGCCAGCGTGCCATCCGCGTCCGCGCCGCCCTGCTCGATGGCGACATCACCTGGGCCTTGCACTGGGCCGAGGGCCTGGACGAGGCCCACATCTACGAGGTGATCGCGGGGGCGTGTATCCGCGACGGTCGCGATGGTTTCGCCGCGGCGCGCGCCTTCCCCGCCGCCCTGGCCGCGCTCGACTGGCGACCGGTGTTCGAGCGGCTCCTCGGCGATCCCGACACCGCGCTCGACGACGACGCCGCCTCGCTCGTCGCGGCGCGGATCGTCCCCGATCGCTGGCGGCCAGGTGGACTCCCGGTGGGCGTCCCCGTCCACACCATGGACGACGCGGCCAGCCTCTACGCGGCGGGCGCCGCGGGCCTCGGCCTCGTCGACGCGTGCCGGTCGCGACCGATCTACGAGGTGGTGTCCCTGTACTACCGGCGGGGCAGCTTGCATGCGCTCGGACCTCGCCCGATGCTGGTACTTTCCGCGAGCGGGTAGCGCGCGCGTTGGCTAGGCTACACTCTGGGCACGCGGAGGTTTAATGTCACCCTTCCGTCTAGCCCTGGCTCTGCTCGCCCTCGCCCCCACCTCCGCGCAGGCCTTCTGCGGGGCCTTCGTGGGCGACCCCAGCGACACCATGTCCAACGAGTCGAGCCAGGTGATCCTCGCCCGGCACGGCACCACCACCACCCTCACCGTGGTGATGGACTACACCGGATCGGCGAGCGAGTTCGCGATCCTCCTGCCGGTGCCCGAGGTGATGACCCGGCAGAGCGTGCGCTCCCTCGACCGCTCGCTGGTGGAGTGGATCGGCGCCTACACCACGCCCCGGCAAGTGCAGTACACCTGCGACGACGTGTACGCGGTGAGCGAGGTGCTGCCCAGCAGTGGCTGCGCGCTCGGCTTCGGGTGTTCCGCCGCCGACAGCTCGCTGTTCGCGGGCGACTTCGGCGACACCGGCGTACACGTCGAGAACAGCTTCACCGAGTACGGCTACGAGTTCGTGGTGCTCAGCGCCGAACAGTCGAGCTCGCTCTACACCTGGCTCGACGAGAACGGCTACGCCGTGCCCGAGGGCGGCGAGACCATCCTCCAGGACTACATCGACGCGGGCACCTATTTTCTCGCCGCCAAGGTGGCGATGGACAAGGTGGAGCTGGTCGACGGCTGGCTCCCGCCCATCCAGCTCACCTACGAGTCGGAGAGCTTCGGCCTGCCCATCAAGATCGGCACCATCTCGGCGGCGGGGCCCCAGGACGTGGTGATCTACACGCTCACCCCGGTAGAAGAGGGCGGCGGGCAGGTGACGATCACCAACTACCCCGAGCTCACGATGCCGAACGAGTGCACGTGGAGCGGCGATGACTTCGGTAGCTTCTACACCGAGCACTTCGCGGCGGCGCACGAGGTGCAGGGCGCGGGCTGGGTGAAGGAATACGGCTGGGACCTCGAGCCGACCGCCGCCACCGGCTACCACTGCGACCCCTGCACCGCGACGCCGGCCACGCCCACCGACGACGGCACCTTCGAGGACTTCGGCCTGCCCTCGGCAAGCGCCTACATCACCCGCCTGCACGCGCGCTACACCCCCGAGCAAGCCACCAGCGACCTCGTGTTCTCGGTGTCGGGCATCGTGCGCGACCGGTACCAGCTCAAGTACATCGACCCGCTAACGGAGCTGGAGTCGCTCTTTCCCGACTGCGACGCGGGCTGGAAGGAGAACCCGGGCACCTGTCCCGAGGATCCCGCCGCGCGCGACACCGGGGCGATGGTGCTCGTCGGCCTCGGCGCCCTCGGCACGCTCCTGTCGCTGCGGCGACGCCGCGCATGATCCCGGTGGACCTCTGGCTCGGGGGGCAGTTCCTCGGCAAGCCGTCGCTGGAGCTGAGCGACGACCAGGGCGTGGTGGCGCCGTCCCCCGACCTGCCGCGGGTACGCCTCGGGGTCGACCTCGGCCTGCAAGGCGGCGACCCCAACGCCACCGTCCACGTCGGTCTCAGCGGCGCCCTGTGGTCGGGCAACTACGCGCTCGGCATCCCCTACGATGCCACCGCCTACGAGCTCGGCGCCGACTTGGTCATCCGGCCGTGGCTGTTCCCGCAGCTCGACGACGAGTCGCGACAACTACGTGTCCGACCGTTCACCGACTTCGCCGCTGGCCTGCGGGTGAGCGGGCTGGAGCAACCCTGGTGGGGCGACTACAGCCGGGGTGGCGTGGCCTTCCGCGCCGGGCTCGGCACCGCCATCGGCAGCGCGCACGCGCACGGGCAGGTGGCGCTGCGCTACGAGGTGGTGGTGGCCGGCAGTGCGCTCCAGGGCGTGCTCGACAGCGCCGCGCAGGACATGACGTGGACCTGGAACCCGACCGGGAGCCGCCTGCTGCTCGAGCTCGGCGCCGGCTTCAGGTAGGGGGTTCAGGAAGGCCCGGCCCAGGCGTAGGTGACGTTGAACACCGGCAGCGGCAGGAGGGTGCCGTCCTGGCCGAACACCGCGAAGTCAAGGGGGACGAGCCCCGCGTCGAACGCCACGCGCTGCGTGTAGAAGCGCAGCGCCGCGCCGGGGACAAAGACCACGTCGGCACCGCCCTGGCTGGCGTCGCGGAAAACCACCCAACTCTCGCCAACGAAGGCCAAGCCCGGGCCCACGCGGTGCATGCCCTCCACGTTGATGAAGTAGCCAGCGCTCCCGGTGAAATTCGCGGCGATCCCGCCGCCGCCGACGCCGAGGTGCCGGTCGCGGGAGCCCACCGCCGCCTTGGCGTAGAAGCCGGTCGCCTGCTCGCCGGCGAGACGAAGCTGGTGCGCGCCGAGCGCCACCCGCCAGCGCTCGCCCACCGGCACCGAGACCTTCGCGTCGAGGCACCACATCGCGGCGAGCTCGTCCACCATCGACGGCAAGACCGCGCTCGCGGTGAGGTCGAAGTAGTCGGACAGGCCGAGGCTGACCGAGGTGAGCGCGATCTCCTCCTGCCCCACCGTCCCCGACAGGTGCCCGTTGCTGTAGGCCGAGCGCCCCAGGATGTACCGCGTCGCGGTGGGGTCCTCGTCGAGGTCGTCGCGCAGGTCGAAACCTGCGAGTCGCGCCCGGGGGGTCGTGGGCGCCCGCGAGGCCTTCGACTCCTCCGCGTCGCCGTCGTACTGCACCGACTTCACCAGCCCCGCCGGCAGGTCGAGCACCTTGCCGTCCTTGAGAAACAGCCGGTAGCGGCCCTCCTCGAGGTAGTGGATCTCGCCCTCGAGAACCTGCCCGTCGCTGAGCGTCACCCGGTCGATGGTGGCGCCGAGCGCCAGCGCGGCGAGAAACAACATGGGGCGGAGCCTATACCACCGGGGCGGGGACTACTCCCAGCGGCGTGCCTCGTGATGCTCCTCGTGGCACTCGCCGGTGCAGGTGCCATCGGTCGACGAGTAGCTCATCTCCCCGACCAGCTCGATGTCAGGCCTGCCATTGACGTGCAGCGCCGTGTCCCTGATCGGCTCCCACTGGTCGACCACCGCCTTGTGGCAGTCGCCGCACTCGATGCCCTCGCGCTCCGACAGGTGCCGGTCGTGCTGGCCGCTCATCGTTCTCCAGCCGGCGCTGCCGCTGGCCTGGTGGGCGTGGCAGCCGTCGCAAGTGGCCTCGAATGACCCGGCGCTCGCGGTGCCGTTGTCGCCTTGCCCGTTGCCGTGGCAGTAGAGGTTGGAGCAGGTGCCTACGCCGTCCCAGGTCCCCGCCTTGCTCAGCCCAGCGCTGAAGTCGACCTCGGCCACGCCGGGGGTGTCGTCGCCGATGAACAGGTGCCCCTCGCTGAGCACGTCGGTGGGCTGCGCGTGGCAATCGGCGCAGGCGAAGGCATCGACGATGTTGCCATCGGCCACGTGAGAGGTGTGGACGGGGAAGTTGTTGGTGCCGTCGTCGCGGATGTAGGACGGCGGCGCGCCGTCGGGGGTCTCCTCGCCGCCGTGGCAGAAGGTGCAGTCGGTGCGCCAGTCCACCGGGTGACAGGCGTCGCAGCTCGTCCCGGTGCCGCCGGCGAGGTCGGCGCCATGGCAGTTGACGCACTCCTGCGCCTGCAGCTTGGCCTCGGGACTATGCACCGCCGGATCGGCGAAATCGTCGGGGTGGTAGCGCGAGGGCGGCGTGCCCGTTTCCTTGGGCTCGTCGTCGCCGGGGCAAGCGAGCAGGGCGAGCAGAGGCAGCAAAGGGAGCGACGCAGCAGCACGCATCGGTCGATTGTGCCCCGTCCCCCGCGTCCATGCCACCAGTCAAAGAGCGAGCGCGAGCGATCGTCGAGCGCCGCAGGGGTGAGCGTGGAGGTGGACCTCGCGGGCAGCTACCGCGTGGAGGGTTCGGGCTGCTCGCTGTAGAGCGCCCGGGGATCCTCCGGCCACTTGTGCCTCGGGTAGCGCCGCATCAGCTCGCGACGGATCCCGGGGTAGTGCCGCGCCCAGAAACCCGGCAAGTCCCGCGTGACCTGCACCGGGCGACCGCTCGGCGCGTTGAGATGGAGCACGAGCGGGTACTTGCCGTCGAGGATGCGCGGGCCGTCGGCGAGCCCGAAGAAGTCCTGCATCCGGCTGGCCACGTGGGGCTCGTCGCCCTCGTAGTTTACGGCCGCGCGCGGGCGGCCCGGCAAGCGGATGGTGGCCGGCGCGAGGCGATCGACCAGCGCCGGGTCGGACAACTGCCCGCGGGCAAGCTCCACCAGCGAGGCCTGGCCGAGATCCCTCGCCGAGCGGCGCCCCCCGCACAGCGCCCGCCCGAGGGTGTCGAGGTCGAGGACCGGGAGGTCGACACCCTGGCGACGCAGGAAGGCCACGCGCGCCACCAGCGCCGCCCCGCCGTCCCAGTCGGGGACGAGGTTGTGCAAGTTGGCGACCACGTGCTCGTGCAGGATCCGTCCCACCTCGGCGGGATCGCCCTGACCGGGCGCGGCGTCGAGCACCAGCTCGCCGTACACCAGCTCCTCGCGCACCTCCACGCGGTCGCCAGTCCATCGAACGAGGTCGCGGACGGTGGCGTGGTCGAGCAACCAGCCCTCGGGGATGGGCGTCATCGTGCGCGCGCGGGCGCGGTTGTGGACCCGGTCTACCTCGGTGACGATGACATACCCGTCGCGACCAGATTCACACTCCGCTGCGCCCCCGTCACCCAGCTTCACGCGGCCGCCCTGGCGCTGCCCCACGCGGTCGGGGAAGGCAGCAAACAGGGCACGCGCCAGCCCGTCGTGCTCCTTGTGTCCGTGGGACGGCGCCAGTCGCGACAGGTACGCTTTCTCCCGCGCGTCGCCCTGCCCGTCGAGGGCGCGGTCGACGAGGTCACCGTCGAGGCGTCGCCCGAAGAGGGCGACGAGACCGGCCCCTTCGCGACCCCAGCCGAGCGCCGCCGCCTCCACCAGCAGGCGCCCCAGCCTCGGCGACAGCGGCAGTCGCGACACCGCCTCGCCGAGCACGGTGAGGCCGCCGTCGTCGATCAGATCGAGCCGACGCAAGTGCTCCACCGCCGCCTTCCAGGCCCCCGGGGGCGGCGCCTCGAACCAGTCGAGCGGGCGCCCGCGCAGGGCCAGCACGGTGGCGGCCAGGTCGATGCGCCGGATCTCGGGGGGCGTCTGCGCGGGTCGCGCGTCGTGATCGGCGCGCGAGTAGAGTCGCAGGCAGGCGCCCGGCCCGAGGCGACCGGCGCGACCGGCCCGCTGCGCGGCGCTGTCGCGAGCGATGGGCACGAGATCGAGGGTCGGCAGGCCCGACCAGGGATCGAAGGCGGCCTGCCGGGCGAGCCCGGTGTCGATCACGGTGGCGATGCCCTCCACCGTCACGCTGGTCTCCGCCACGTTGGTGGCGAGCACCACCCGGGGGCGAGCGCCCTCGCGCAGCGCGCGATCCTGCCCGGCGCCATCGACCTCGCCGTGGAGGGGGTACACGTCCACCCCGCCGAGCAGGGCCGCGGCGCGCTCGATCTCCCCGATCCCGGGCAGGAACGCGAGCACGCTCCCGCTTGGCAAGGCCTCGCGACAAGCCGCGGCGACCCGCGCCTCGATCGGCCGGTCGTCGCGACGCTCCCAGTAACGGATGTCGACGGGGAACATCGTGCCCGTGGCGCGCACCCGGGGACAGCCTAGAAACCGCGCCACCGCGTCGCCGTCGAGGGTGGCCGACATCACCACGAGTTTCAGATCGGGTCGCGACCCCCGCAGGGCGCGGCACCAGGCCAGCGCCACGTCGGCGTGGATGCTGCGCTCGTGGAACTCGTCCAGGACCACCGCGTCGATCCCGGCGAGATCGTCGAGGCGGCGCGTGAACACCCCCTCGGTCACGTAGAGCACGCGCGTCTTGTCGCTCGACTTGCGGTCGAGCCGCATCGCGTAGCCCACCTGCTCGCCCACGCTCTCGCCGAGCTCGGTCGCCACGCGCTGGGCGGCGGCCCGCGCGGCCACTCGGCGCGGTTCCAGCACCCAGACCTGCCCCGGCACGGCGCTCGCCACCGCGATTGGCACCCGCGTGGTCTTGCCCGAGCCCGGTGGCGACTCCAGCACCACCGCGCCCTCCCGCGCGAGGTGCTCGAGCAGGGCGGGCAGGATGTCGTCGACGGGGAGCGAGGTTGGCATCGCGGCTCGGCGCCCGCTGAGCTAACGGGGCGAGGCGTGGGCCCGCAGGCCCACCGCCCCGAGGCAGACGATGCACGGCATGGAGTCGCTGAGAGAGTACTGGGAGGTCGCGGGCCCCACGCTGCTGTTCATGCTGGTCGTCAGCCTGTTCACGGTGGCGCTGGCGATCGAGCGCTGGATCGGGTTGCTCCGAGGGCGCGGCGCCGTCACCCGGGCCGACCAGCGCGTGGTGGAGGCGGCACGCCGAGGCGACATCGACGAGGCGCGTCGCGTCGCCGACGGTCTCCCCTCCCCCTTCCGCGAGGTGTTCACGGCGGGCCTCGACCGGGCCCTCGGCCGCGTGCGCGGCGAGCCGCAGACCGCCATGCAGCGCGAGAGCAAGCGCGCCGCCGGGCGCCTGCGCGCCGGCCTGTGGATGCTCGCCAGCGTGGGCGCGCTGATGCCTTTCGCCGGCCTGCTCGGCACGGTGGTGGGCGTGATGGGGAGCTTCAAGGCCATCGGCGATTCGGGCACCGGCGGTTTCGCGGTGGTGAGCGCGGGCATCTCCGAGGCGCTGATCGCCACGGCCGCCGGCCTCTTCGTGGCCATTGAGGCAGTGATCTTCTTCAACGTGCTCGGGCAGATGGCCACCGGCATCGCCCGCGACCTCGCGCTGCTCGTCGACGAACTGGGCGAGCTGATCCGCGTGCCCCGGGCGGCGATCGGCGCCCCGAAGTCGGCGGAGTAGGCGTGCAGTCCGGGCCGACACCCCCGTCGGAGGAGGTCGACGACGACGCCGGGCTCTTCTCTGAGATCAACATCACGCCGCTCACCGACGTGTTCCTGGTCTTGCTCATCATCTTCATGGTGGTGTCGAGCAGCATGGTCGAGGCCGAGAAGCAGGCGGCGCAGGCGAAGAACCTGGTGTCGGAACGGGCGCTCTCCGTGCTCACGCCCGAGGGCACCGGCGAGAGCCCGCTCATCCCGAAGGACATCGTGATCTCCGTCACCCCCGACGGGACGATCTACCTCGAAGGCGACACGTTCCCCATCGGAGAGCTGGCGGAGCGCCTGCGGAAGGTCGAGAAGGGCGCCGCCGCCACGCGCGTGGTGGTGCGGGGCGACCAGGAGGCCCAGTACAAGCTCGTGTGGCAGGTGATCCGCGCCGCGCAGGCGGCCGGCTTCCCCGACGTGGCGCTGGCGTCGAGGGCGAAGGACTAGCAGGCGTCACGATCCGTTGACGGGGCCGCGCCCAGCGCGCCGCGGGCCGTCACTTCGACGCCGAGCAGTCCTTTCGCGAGGCGCTGTCGCTGGCGGCCGGCGACGGGGGCTTGCTCGCCGACGTGGCCACGACCCTGGTGGGGCAGAAACGGCACCGCGAGGCGCTGAGCTTCGCGCGCGACGCGGTGTCGGCCGCCCCGGGCGTGGCCGCCTACCACGCGCTCCTTGGCATCACCGCCGAGGCGCTGCTGCTCGACGAGGAGGCCGAGAGGTGTTCGACGAGGCACGCGCCAAGGCACCGAGCATCCTCTTCTTCGACGAGGTGAAGGCTATCGGCGCCGCCCGCCACCAGCTCCGCGGGCCGACAAGCTGCGCCCCATCACCCAGAGCGATCTGGTGGCCGCCATCGATCGCGTGCGGCCCACCACCGGCGAGTGGCTCGCCGCGGCGAAGCGCTACGTGTCCTACGCCAACCAGGCCGGTCTCTACGACGACGTCGCGGCCTACCTCCGCGAGGATTGATAGCCGGCGCAGATGCTGCTCCTCTTCGCGTGTACCTCGAGTGACGACCCCAAGGACACCGCCGACACCTCGTCCTCCACCGACACCGGCGACACGGCGGAGACCAGCGACTTCGACACCGCCTGCTTCGCGCAGGTGATGCAGTCGCAAGAGGTGTGCGAGTGCAGCACCGTCACCTTCGACTGGAGCGGCGTGACGCACGACAGCGCGGGCGAGCCCTTCGCGCCCAGCGACGTGCTGCTGGTGCACTGGTACATCTTCGACATGCCGGTGAGCACGCTCGACACGGCGCTCTGCTCGGGCGGCGACCTCGGCATGAACACCTTCGCCACCTCCTCGTCGGAGGCCGATGCGCTCTCCCCCTCGCCCACCTCGCAAGACGTGGAGATCGGCGAGTGGACTCGCCAGACGGGGGTGCTCGCGCTCTACGACCAGGCCGCGAGCGACGGCGCGCAGATCTGGCCCCGGGCGGCGGCGATATTTACCTTCAACGCGGAGAGTTCTAATCGCACGGTCGCGGTGGAGGGGCGGGGCGACGTGTACACGGAGTAGGTTTTGATCTGCGCGGGCTGGCTAGCCCGCGCTCACTCTTGCGGCGCTCGCTGTCGCTCGCGCGCGC
>Ga0194131_10003217_pt1 | contig 26008 bp, 26 predicted proteins | sample TA2KigO120mmetaG_FD_148631 | JGI IMG/M metagenome (GOLD analysis project Ga0194131, IMG submission 148631) | Freshwater microbial communities from Lake Tanganyika, Tanzania - TA2015053 Kigoma Offshore 120m | ecosystem: Environmental > Aquatic > Freshwater > Lake | place: Tanzania: Lake... | reverse complement strand
TGGTTCGGCTTCGGCGAAGTCGAACGCTCGCAGTATGCATTCCCGGAGCCGCTGAACTGGCAGCTCAACCCGGACGTGACCGTCCGCGGCAAGGGCGTCATGGAGAAGTGCACGTTCTGCGTGCAGCGAATCCGTGAGGCGGAGAATCGGGCCCGGCTCGAGGGCCGCGAGGTTGCGCCCGACGAGTTCACGGTGGCCTGCGCGCAGGCCTGCCCGTCGCGCGCGATCGTCTTCGGCGACGCCGCGGACGAGCAATGGGCGATCACGAAGCTGATCGAGGACTCACGCGCGTACCACGTGTTTGAGCAGCTGAACACCTTCACCGCGGTGGTGTACTTGCGGAAGATCAACCATCCGGCGCCCGGCGGAACCGCCGCGGCGACGACGGCTTAGGAGGGCGCGACGATGGCAACACTCGCCCAACCTGACGTCGTGAACGCCGCCGACGAACCCAAGCGCCCGAATATCGCGAAGGCGGGCTTGCCGCTCCCCGCCGTGAAGGACTACGCGCAGGTGGACCGCGAGATCATGAACACCCTGAAGTTCAGCAAGGGGTGGTTCGCGCTGCTCATGGTCGCGGTCGGGCTGCTCGCGATCGGCGCCGCCTCCTGGATCTACCAGATCTACGCCGGACTCGGCGTCGCCGGCTACTCGCCTCCGGTCATGTGGGGCGTGTACATCATTACGTTCGTCTTCTGGATCGGTATCGGTCACGCCGGAACCCTGATCTCGGCCATCCTGTACCTGTTCAGGGCCGGCTTCCGGACCACGATCTACCGTTGCGCCGAAGCCATGACGGTCTTCGCCGTCATGACGGCCGGACTGTTCCCGATCATCCACATCGGGCGCCCCTGGAAGTTCTTCTGGCTGATTCCGTACCCGAACTGGCGGCTCCTCTGGCCGAACTTCAAGTCGCCGCTCGTGTGGGACGTGTTCGCCATTTCGACGTACCTCACCATCTCGGTGACGTTCCTCTTCATCGGGCTGCTGCCGGACATCGCGACGCTGCGCGACGCCGAGAAGAACCCGATCAAGAAGCAGCTGCTCTCGATCCTCTCGTTCGGCTGGCGCAACAGCGAGAACGAATGGCGCCATTTCGCGCGGGCCTACCTGTTCCTGGCCGCGTTCTCGACGCCGCTCGTGCTCTCCGTGCACTCGGTCGTTTCGTTCGACTTCTCGATGGCCCTCGTGCCCGGCTGGCACACCACGATCTTCGCTCCGTACTTCGTTGCCGGCGCGATCTTCTCGGGCATGGGCATGGTCTTCACGATCATCATCCCCATCCGGAAGTGGTTCAAGCTCGAGCACTACGTGACGCTGAACATCATGGACGCCGGCGCGAAGCTGACGCTGTTCACGTCGCTGGTCGTGGGCTGCGCGTACCTGGCCGAGTTCTTCATCGCCTGGTACAGCGGCGTGCAGGTGGAGCAGGACTACTTCTGGAACCGCGTCTTCGGCCAGTGGTGGTGGACCGCCTGGATCATGCTGACCTGCAATATGATCCTGCCGCTCTCGCTCTTCTCGCAGAAGTTGCGGCGAAATCCGGCGTGGCTGTTCATCCTCTCGCTGTTCATCAACCTGGGCATGTGGTACGAGCGGTTCGTGATCATCGTGCCCGGCCTCTCGCACGAGTTCGAACCGTGGCAATGGGGCGGCTACCGGCCGACCTGGGTGGACATCGGAATCCTGGTCGGCTCGTTCGGCTGGTTCTTCATGTGGTTCCTGCTTTTCATCAAGCAGCTGCCCGTGATTGCGATCGCCGAAGTGAAGGAAATCGTGCCGCCGCGCCTCAGGCGCCCCGCGGCCGCTCACGCCGCGCACGGCGCGACCGCGGGAGGGCACTAGCATGGCACAAGGCATGTTGGGCGCCTTCCTCGAGATTGACGCGGCCTGCGATGCGATCGCGGCGCTGCGGAAGGGCAATGTGGGCGCCATCACCGTGTTCACGCCGACGCCTCGGCACGAGTTCGAGCACGCGCTGCAGCCGCCGAAGAGCCCCGTCCGGAAGTTCACGCTGATCGGTGCGCTCTCCGGCGCCACGTTCGGCTATTGGATATCCATCTGGGGCTCGAACTACTGGCCGATGGTCGTCGGCGGAAAGCCGATTTCGACGTGGATTCCGTACACGATCTTCGCATTCGAGCTCATGGTCCTGGTCGGTGGGCTGTCCACCGTCGCCGGACTCTTCATCATGGCCCGTGTGCCGCGGCTCACCATGACCGTCGGCTACGACCCGCGGTTCTCGGGCTCGCACTACGGCGTATGGGTCGAGTGCGCGCCTGAGAAGCTCAAGGAAGCAGAAACCATCTTGCGCCAGGCCGGCGCGGAGGACGTGCGCAGTGAGCAATAACCGCATGCGTAACAGCAGGGGGCGACTGGCCCGGCTGGCGCGGATTGCCCCATTGGCGGCCGTGCTCCCGCTCGCCGCCTGCGAGTGGTTCACCGATTTCAAGCAGACGCCTTCAGTGAAGACGTGGCAGCACTTCAGCAGCGACAGCGCAGCGGGCCGCGGATTCCGCGGGCAGCCCGCCGGCAGTGTCGCGACCACCGGCACCGCCATGCCCGGGTTCGTGGTGAGTTATTCGAACTCTCCGGCCACGATCGACTCGTTTAGCGTGTTGCGAAACCCCGCTGTGCCGGATGCCCGTTCACTGCACAACGGCCGACTCTACTACCAGATCAACTGCGCTGTGTGCCATGGCGATACGGGCGACGGCAACGGCGGCCTCAAGCAGGCGAGCCCGATGTACGGGTTCTCGCCGTCGCTGCTGACGGATCAGGCCAAGGCGCGGAGTGACGGATACCTCTGGGGCATGATTCGCAACGGACGCGGGATCATGCCGTCGTACAACCGCATCGAGGAAGCAGATCGCTGGGATGTCGTCAACTACATCCGCGGCCTGCAGGGCAGCTTGGGGGCGCCGGTCGCAACCGGGCCGCTCGGGCAACCCGGTGAGACGGGCGAAAAGCTGCCGGGCGTGACACCCCTCGGGCCCACGGTTCCGGCCAAGTACGCCAAGCCGGGGATCAGGCCGACCGGCGTTCGCAGTCCGGAGGAGCACCGATGAGCGGCCACGACATGTCCCATGCGCCGGCGCGTGATCGTGTGGCGTCGGCAGGAGCAGCGCCGCTGGGTGGCAAGCTGCGCCAGTTCTCCATGGTCCTTGGCGCCGCCGGCATGGCGCTCTTCGTGTACGGCGCCGCAACCGGGAACGACCGTGCGTGGCACGCGTTCCACGCCAACTGGCTGTTCTTCACGATCGCGTCCAGCGCCGGGGTGATGTTCACCGCGGCGCAACGCATCACGACCGCCCGGTGGTCGCGGGGCGTGATCCGCTTCCTCGAGGGGTATGTCGCGTTCCTCCCGTTCGCGTTCATCGGCCTCGTGCTCATGCTGTTCGTCGGCAAGGAGCAGGTGTATCCGTGGTGGAACTCGCTCTCGGAGTATCCGCACGAGAAGCAAGTGTACCTCGGGCACACGTTCTTCCAGCTGCGCTCGCTGGTCGTCTTTGCCATCATCGCACTGATCCAGCTCTGGTACATCTGGACGTCGGTGCGCCTCGATGTCGGCATTTCGGCCGAGGGTGGTGCGGCCTGGGCTGCCGGCCTCCGCGCCAGGATGCGGGCGACGTTCGGCGATGAGCGCCGGGAACTGCACTCGACGCACTCGCTGCAGGGCAAGCTCGCGGTGTGGATGGGCTTTGCGTTCGCGTTCGGCTGGATCGTGCTCGCCTGGGACCAGTCCATGACGTTGAACCCGTGGTTCTTCAGCACCATGTACGGCTGGCAGGTGTTCATGGGCGGCTGGCTCGTCTCGCTGATGAGCTTCGCGATGCTCGTCCGATTCTGGCGGAACCGTCTCGGCGCTGAAGACCTCGTGACCGAAACCCATTTTCACGATATCGGCAAGCTGTGCTTCGGTTTCACCGCGTTCTGGGGCTACATCACGTTTGCCCAGTACCTCGTCATCTGGTACGGCAACGTCCCCGAAGAGACGCACTACTTCACGCAGCGCCTGACCCATGCGTGGACCAATTGGACCGTCGCCATCGTCGTGCTGACGTTCGCGCTGCCGTTCTTCGGCCTCCTCTCGGTGAAGGCCAAGACGTTCTCGCCGACCATGATCTTCTTTGCCGTGTGCAGCCTGGCCGGCATCTGGATCCAGCGGTACATCGAGGTGTACCCGACGGTCTATGGCGCGGTGTCGAACGCGCCGTTCGGCCTCTGGGAAGTCGGGATCTTCCTCGGGTTCCTCGGCGTCTGGGGGTTCAGCTACACGTCCTTCATGGACGCGTTCCCCAAGTTCCGGACCCTCTTGCTCACCTCGCCGTATCGCGATGAGGTGCAGATCCCGGTGGATCCCGAAACGATGGAGCCGTTGCCGGCCCACGAGTGACGGGCTGGTCAAGGCAGTGGGCGCGGGGCGGCGTGAGCCGCCCCGCGCGCGTTGCGGGCCATCGCGCCGCCCGCTGCAAGGCATCCCGTCAGCCCGCATGCGGGCTTCGGTCCGCCCTGACGTTCCCGCGGCAGCGAGGGGGCCGCGGGCCGCCCCCTAAGCGTCTGGCGCGACTCCCGCGAACCGTTCGATCTCAGCGAGGCGAAGCGCGCCGGCGCGTTCGGCGGTCTTCGCCCCGCCTTCGAATCGCAGCAAGGTCGGAATGCTCCGGATGGAGAAGCGCTGCGATGTCTTCTGGTTCCGGTCGGTGTCGAGTTTGGCGGTGAACACCGCGCCCGCGTGGCGCGACGCGAATGAGTCCAGCTCGGGCGCCATCATCCGGCAGGGGCCGCACCAGTCGGCGTAGCAGTCCACGATCACCGGCACTTCGGCCGCCGCGATGACGCGATCGAACGTGGCATCCGAAAGACCAAACGGCCGGTCGAGCAGGATCGGCTTGGCACATTCGGAGCACTTCGGCCGGTCGGCCACTCGCGCCATATCAACGCGGTTCCACGTGCCGCAGAACTGGCAGGGAACGGTCACGGTGCGCCGGCTTGGCGCTGGGGCGGCTTCCATAGGGGCGGGAATAGGGCGGGGATGGAGCGGTACTTGGTCTGTCAGGGCCGGTGGATGATCCGCATGAAAATATTCGTACGCCGGGCGGCCGGTTCCATGCAGTAGGTGGCGTTCGACCTGCCTCCAGCGCGTGAAGTGTCGGTGGCGCGCCACGTATATTTCATGCTTGTTTGCGGGGCGTTAGCTCAGCTGGGAGAGCGCCTGGTTTGCAACCAGGAGGTCATCGGTTCGATCCCGATACGCTCCACTCGACTTCTCGAAATCGACACCGCCATTTCCACTTCACTTGCGATCGATGCTCGCCGCGTGGCCCGTCGGTTCGGCTCTCGCTGGGTGCTTACCGGCGCGTCGCTTTCCGTTGCGCCCGGTGAGGCCGTCGGCCTTATCGGAGAAAACGGGTCCGGGAAGAGCACGCTGCTCCGTATCCTCTGCACCTTGCTCCGGCCGACCGCCGGCGACGCGGCCGTGTTTGGTTTCGACGTGAGGCAGTCCGCGCGCGATGTGCGGCGACTGGTCGGCTTCTTCCCGCCCGCGCCTGGCATGTACGAGGAACTGACCGCGCGTGAGAACCTCGAGTTCGTGCGTCGCATGGGCGAGCAGCCGAGCGCCTCACCCGACGCAGCGCTCGAGGAGGTCGGACTCGCAGGATTGGCGGACCAGCGTGTGCGGGGATTCTCCAGCGGCATGCTCCGGCGACTGGCGCTCGCGCGCTTGCGCATGCTGCGGCCGCGGCTGCTCCTGCTCGACGAGCCGTACAACAATCTCGACACCGCCGGGATCGCATTGGTGAATGCCACGATCCGCGAAACTGTTTCCGGCGGAGGGTCCGCGCTGGTTGTCGTTCATGACACCGCATCGGCGGCGCCGGTATTGACGCGCTGGTTCGGCCTTCGGGGCGGGCGCGTGGCGCCCGAGGAGCTCCCGGCGTGAGCGATTCCTTCGCCGCCGAGTTTGCCCGTGCCCGCGCCGTCGCGTGGAAGGACCTCACGACCGAGCGGCGTTCGAAGGCCGGGTTCAATGCCGTCGTGTCGCTTGCCCTGACGATCCTGCTGCTGTTCGGCTTCGCGCTGGGTCCCGATTCAGGCGCCGTGCGTGCGGCCGCGCCGGGCGCACTCTGGCTGGCGGCCCTCTTCGCCTCCGTGCTCGCCTTCGGGCGCTCGTTCCAGGTCGAGCTCGACGGCGGCGCGCTGGAAATGCTCTTGCTCTACCCCGGCTCCCGCCGCGCGATCTACGTCGGCAAGCTCCTCGCGAATCTTGCGTTCGTGGGCCTGTTGATCGCCATCGTGGTGGTGGCGAGCATGGTGCTGTTTCAGGTCACGATTCCGCGTGCCTGGCCGGCCGTGCTCGGGATCATCGGCCTTGGCGCTGTCGGCGTCACAGCGCTGGGCACGTTCTACGCCGCCATCGCAAGCCGGAGCCGCGCGCGCGAGGTGCTGCTCCCGCTGCTCCTGTTCCCGATGCTCGTGCCGGTGCTGCTGGCCGCCGTGCAGGGCACCAAGGCCCTGATGGCGGGCGACCTGATGAATGAAGCAGGGGCATGGATCAGCCTGCTGGCCGGCTTCGACCTGCTCTTCCTGCTCGCGGGATTCCTGGCATTCGACGCGGTGATTGACGCATGACGACCACTCGGCAGGAGACTGATGTCATTGCGCCGCCGGCGCCGGGGCGCTGGCGACTGTTTGGCGTGTTCGCGATCGCCTCACTCGTCGTGGCACAGGTGGTGGCGGTCGTGATTTCGCCGCCGGACCGCGATATGGGGCACCTCCAGAAGATTATGTATGTGCATTTCCCGATCGCACTGAACATGTTTGTGTGCTATCTGGTCGTGCTGATCGGGAGCGTCCGCTACCTCATGCTGCGCAGCGAGCGCGCCGACCTGCTCGCGGCATCGGCCGCTGAGGTCGGAGCCGTCATGACCGGCCTGACCTTGGCGCTCGGGATGCTCTGGGCCAAGCCGACGTGGGGCGTCTGGTGGGCCTGGGATCCACGGCTGACCTCGACACTCGTCCTGTTCCTGCTCGCGACTGCCTATCTCGCGCTTCGCGCCTTTGTGGACGACCCCGAGCGCCGTGCGACGTGGTCGGCGACCGTGGGAATCCTCGGGGCGCTCAACGTGCCGATCGTGTACATGTCGGTGCGATGGTGGCGAACGCTGCATCAGGTGCAGTCCAGCCCGTCTTCCCTCGACCCGGAATACGTGATCGGGGTTCGGCTCAACCTGACGGCGGTCCTGCTGGTCACGGTGTATCTCATTCACAGCCGGTATGCAGCCGCGCTGACGGAGCGGGCGGCGGAAAACCGGGCGATGGCGGCGGCGCTGGGGGCGAACCATGGCGGATAGCGGAAATGCATTCGTGTACGCGGCATACGGACTGACCTGGGCCGTGTTGCTCGGCTACCTCGCGTGGCTCGCCCGCGCGCATCGTGCCGCACGGCAACGTCTCGATACAGCGGAGCGTGAGTCATGACGGAACAAGTTTCGGCACCGCGGCGCAAGCTGCCCGTGCTGGTCAGCTCGGGCGCCGCACTTGTCGTCGCCCTGCTCGGATGGCTGATCTACGGCGGCCTCGACAAGAACATCGTGTACTTCCTCGAACCGCACGAGCTGCTCGCCCGCGGGACTGACGCCGTGGATTCGCCGGTGCGGCTTGGCGGCCTCGTGCGTCCCGGCTCGGTGGATTGGAACGAATCCGCGCGCGCCCTGCGCTTTGACATCACCGATACCACGCAGAGCGTGATTCGCGTCGTGTCCACGGGGCAGCCCCCGCAGATGTTCCGGGACGGGCAGGGGGTCGTGGTCGAGGGGCGACTCGGACGTGACTCGGTGTTCGCCGCCTCCACGCTCATCATCAAGCACACGAACGAATACCGTGCCCCGAAAGCGGGCGAGCACCCGCGCGAGGCGTACAAGACGTTGTTCAAGGGCGCAGGTCCGTGACGCGACTCCTCGCCCTCGACGCGCTGTGGTTCGCGCTGATCGCGAGCGTGGTGGGTGGGGTCGTGGCGCCCTTCGCGTTGGCGCGTGGGCGCCTGCGGTGGGTCGCGGTGGTCCAGGGCGCCGTGTACGCCAACTTCGCCCTGGTGACGGTTGCCACAGTCACGATGATGGTCGCCTTGCTGCGGCACGACTTCTCGATTTCGTACGTCGCACAGGTCGGCAGCCGCGCGACGCCGGCCTTCTACACGGCCATTTCGCTCTGGGGCGCGCTGGAAGGCTCAATTCTCTTCTGGGCGTGGGTGCTGGCCCTCTACGCCGCCGCCGTGGTGTACATCAATCGCCGACGCGAGGGCCTGCTGGTTCCGTACACCGGGGTCGTGCTGCTCCTGATCGCCCTGTTCTTCCACGTGTTGCTCGTCGGGCCGGCGAACCCGTTTCATGCCGTGTCCCCGGTACCGGCGGACGGTCCGGGCCCGAATCCGCTTCTCCAGAACCACATCCTCATGGCGGTGCATCCGCCACTCCTATACCTCGGCTACGTGGGAATGTCCGTGCCGTTTGCGTTTGCCGTGGGGGCGCTCCTGGCCGGGCAGATCGCGTCGGACGAGTGGATCCGGGCGGCACGTCGGTGGACGGTCACCGCATGGTTGATGCTCACCGCAGCGATCATCGCCGGGATGTGGTGGTCGTATGAAGTCCTGGGCTGGGGTGGCTACTGGGCCTGGGACCCCGTCGAGAACGCGTCGTTCATTCCGTGGCTCACCGCGACGGCATTCCTGCACAGCGTGATGGTCCAGGAACGACGCGGGATGCTGAAGCTGTGGAACCTCAACCTCATCGTCGGCACCTTCGCCCTCACCATTCTCGGCACGTTCCTCACGCGCAGCGGGATCATTTCCTCGGTTCACGCCTTCGCTTCCGGCACGATCGGCTACTACTTCCTCGCGTTCATCGCCGTCGTCCTGGTGGCGGCTCTCGTGCTTGTTGCCGGCAACTCCGAACGACTGCGCACGGATGGACGCTTCGACTCGCCGCTCTCGCGCGACGCCGTCTTCCTGGTCAACAACCTGCTGCTTACGGTATTCATGTTCACGGTCCTGACCGGCACGCTGTTCCCGCTGGTCGCCGAAGCCGTGCGGGGCGTGAAGGTCAGCGTTGGCGAGCCGTTTTTCAATCGCATGACGCTGCCGGTGATGGTCTTGCTTCTGTTCCTCATGGGTGTCGGACCGGCGCTGCCGTGGCGGCGTGGTGATCCTGCGGCACTTCGCCGCCGACTCATGATTCCGGCCGGGTTCGGCATCGCGGCGGCAGTCGCGGCCATCGCACTCGGAACGCGCGCACCGTACGCGGTGCTCACGTTCCTGTTTGCGGGGTTCTCGGTCGCCGCCAACGTCGGTGAGTTCGTCCACGGGGGCCGCGGCCGGCGGACGGCGCGCGGTGAGCCGCTCCACCTCGCCATCTGGCGGGTCGCGCGAGGAACTCCGCGCCGGTTTGGTGGCTACCTGGCCCACATCGGTGTACTGGTCTTCGCGGTCGGCATCGCGGCGAGTTCGACCTTCCGCACCGAGTCGGAGGCGAACCTGAAGCTGGGTGAGTCAATGGAAGTGGACGGGATCACGGCCCGGTTGCGCGAGGTCTGGGGCCGCGAGGAGCCGCAGCGCCAGGTCATCGGCGCAACGGTGGCGATCGAGCGGGGCGGTGACACGGTCGCTGTCCTCTCGCCCCGGATGAACTTCTATCCGACGTCGCAGCAACCGATCCCGACGCCCGACGTGCGAAGCACCCTGCTTGGCGACACGTACCTCAACCTCGTGGCGTTCCGCCCGGACGGTTCGGGTGCGACGATCAAGATGATCCGCGAGCCGCTCGTGCCGTGGATCTGGATTGGCGGAGGCATCATCTGCCTGGGCGCGGTGTTCGGCGTCATTCCGCCCCGATCGCGCGGCGGCGAAGAGGTGCAGGCATGAACTGGCGGCGGGCGTTTCTCGCCGCGCTGTCGGCGGTACCGGTGATCCTGCTGCTCGCCTGGGGGCTGACGCGAGATCCGCGCGAGATCGTCTCGCCATTGCCCGGCCGCCCGGCGCCTGATTTCGCCCTCACCGTCTTCGCACCCGGCGAACCGCCACTCGCGCGACCGCTCGGCGACACGCTCGCGCTGGCCCGGCTCCGCGGGAGCGTCGTCGTGCTCAACTTCTGGGCTTCGTGGTGCCTGGCCTGCCGCGACGAACATCGTGATCTTTCCGCCGCCGCGATGGCGTACGCGGGGCAGCCGGTACAGTTCGTCGGCGTACTCTACAACGACATCGAAAGCGCAGGGAGCGATTGGATCCGGGAGATGGGCGGCCAGGTGTATCCATCGGTCACCGACCCCGGCGCCCGCACCGCGATCGCGTTCGGCCTTTACGGCGTGCCTGAGACCTTCGTGATTGACCAGTCAGGGCGGGTGGCCTACAAGCACACCGGGCCGATTCCCGAAGCCCTGATTCGGCGCAAGGTGGACTCGCTCCTCATCGCGAACCGCGGGGCGGCGGACTGATGGGCGGGTCCGTGCCTGTGCGCCGCGGCGCGCGACTTTCGGCGTTGGCCTGCATGGCAGTCGTCGCTGGTTCGGCCCTGGGCCAGCAGCCCGTGCCGCAGCCCGGTGCGGCCGCCGCGGGCGTCGAGGGCGGGAGGGTGGTTGGACGCGCGACGGATACGGTGCTCGAAAGGCGGACCACCGAGATCGCGAGAGGATTGCGCTGCCCGGTGTGCCAAGGTGAGTCAATCCAGGATTCGCCTGCCGAACTTGCCGTGGAAATGCGTGGGCTGGTCCGTGAGCAACTTGCCGCGGGTCGGTCCGCGGAGGAGATCAACCAGTACTTCGTCGCGCGGTACGGGGAGTGGATCTTGCTCTCGCCGAAGCCGGTCGGGTTCAACCTCTTCGCCTACATCGTTCCGGTCGTGGCGCTGATCGCCGGCAGCCTGGTCGTCGGGCTCAGCGTCAGGCGCTGGACCCGCGGTGCCCCAACGTCCCCCGGACCGTCCGAGGACGCATGAAGCTCCCCGAGATCGGCGCTCCGGCGCCGGCATTCACACTTGCTTCAACCTCCGGCCAGCGCGTGTCGTTGGCGGAGTATTCGGGACGGTCGGCCGTCTTGCTTGCGTTCTTTCCGCTGGCCTTCACGAGCACGTGTACGGCCGAAGTCTGCGCGTTCTCCGAGGACTTCGACCGGTTTGCGAGCGCCGACGTGACTGTGCTCCCCGTCAGCGTGGACTCGACCGACACGCTGCGGGAGTACAAGCGCAAGCACGCGCTCCGCCTCGATATGCTCAGCGACTTCAAGCGTGATGCGTCGCGCGCGTACGGCGTGCTGAATGACGAGCGGTTCTTCGCCAACCGTTCGTATTTTCTCATTGACCGCCATGGCGTGCTGCGCTGGCGCCACGTCGAGGCGAACAACGGGCAGCGACGCGAAGACAGCGAGTTGTTTGCCGTGATCGCGGCTCACGGTTCGTCACCGTCCGGCGCGTGACGGGCCCGCTTGTTCCGACCGTGGGCGGCCGGTACCTTCTCGCTCGCCATGTGGGCACCGCCGCCCCTCCTTCGCGCTGACGTGTGCCGGCAATGACGGTGCCCGCGTTTACTGCCTCCGGTCCGAACGCGGCGCCGAGCCGCATGCTCGAAGCGCTCGGTGCGATCATTGCCGAGCTCGCCGGTGAGCGCCCGCTCGAAGCGTCGATCGAAACCACCCTGGCGTCGCTCCGCGCCGTGCTCGAGGCCGACGAGGCCGCGATCTGGCTCCCGTCCGCGACGAGTCTCTCGCGAGCGTGGTCGACCGGGGGGTCCGACACCGGGGCGGCGGACGTGCAAGCCATGCTCTCCACCGGCGTATTCGAGGCCGAAGGTATTGTCGGGGCCCGGATTGCTGGCGCGAACCGGGGCGCTGGCGCGCTGGTCGTTCGGCTGCGGCGGCGACTCGTGGCGGAAGAGCGGCAGCTGGTGCTCGCGGTCGCCAACCTGCTCAGCCCCAAGCTGGCCCATGCGGAAAAGAGCCGCCGACTCGAGGTCGAGGTCGAGGTGCGAACCGCCGAGATCGACCGCGAGCGTCGGTTCACCGACAAGATCATTGACTCGCTCCCGGTCGGCCTCTACGTGATCGACCGCGAGTATCGGATTCAGGCGTGGAACCGCAAGCGCGAGACCGGCATGCAGGGCGTCTCGCGTGAGGAGGCCCTCGGGCGGACGATCTTCGAGATCCTGCACCGGCAGCCCGGCGAGATGCTGCGCCGCGAGTTCGATGACGTGTTCGCCACGGGCCGCATCCACGAATACCAGATGGAATCCATGGCCACCGGCGAGCTGCGCACGTACCGCATCTCCAAGGTGCCCATGCGACTCGGCGACTGGGCCGTCACGCACGTCATCACGATCGGCGAGGACGTGACCGACTGGAAGGAAGCGCAGTCACGCTTCGCGCATGCCGAGAAACTGGCGGCGATCGGCCAGCTCGCGGCCGGCGTCATGCACGAGATCAACAACCCGCTGGCCACGATTGCCGCGATCGCCGAGGGGCTCGAGTTCAAGCTCGCGGACGCCGAGAAGGCCGGTGCGGTGATTTCGCCGGACACGAAGGAATACCTCACGATCATTGATAACGAGGTCGCCCGGTGCAAGGCGATCGTGGACGGCCTGCTCGACTTCAGCCGGCCCAAGCAGGTGCTCCGTGAACGCGTCGACATGAACGAAGTCGTCGAGCGGACCATGCTGCTCCTGAAGCACCACGTCCGGTTCAAGCGGATGCACGTCGTGCGGGAACTGGCGCCCGCGCTCGAGCGCGTTCCGCAGGCCAGCAGCGAACAGCTGGTCCAGGTGCTCATGGCACTGCTGTTGAACGCCATGGACGCAAGCGGCGGTGAGCGGGGGACCATCACCATCCGCACGAAGGTCGGCCCCACGCCAGGTGAGGGCGTGATCGTCGAAGTCGTGGATCAGGGGCACGGGATCGCCCGTTCGGAACTCAACAAGATCTTCGAGCCGTTCTACACGACGAAGGAAGCCGGGAAGGGGACGGGGCTCGGCCTGTCCATTTGCTACGCCATCATCCAGGACCATCGCGGGCGTATCGAGGTGGACAGCACGCCAGGTCAGGGAAGCGTCTTCCGCGTGATCCTCCCGACCGTCGACCGATGAACCGCAGCGTGACCGCACTCCGCATCCTCCTCGTCGAGGATGAGCCGGCGCTGGCGGATGCCTTCCGCCGGTTCCTGGAGCACGCCGGCCACACCGTGGCGGTCGCACGGGACGCGATCGCGGCGCTGCGGACGCACCGCGCGCGCCCGGTGCACGTCGCCCTGGTGGATCTTGCGCTTCCCGGAAGCGATGGGCTCGGCTTGCTGCGCGAGTCGCAGCGCGATGCCGCCCCACCCGCCTGCCTCGTCCTGTCCGGCGTCGCGACGGTTGATTCCGCCGTCGAATCGATGCGGCTTGGCGCCGCGGATTTCATTGCCAAGCCGTACCAGTTCGCGGACGTGCTCGCACGCGCGGAGGCGGCGTGGGCCCGCCGCACGCCGCGCTACCGGCACACGCCGCCGCCGGATGCCGCGCTCCCGCCGGTGTTGCGCTCAGCTGTACCCGAAATGCGCGCCGCCGTGCGCGCGGCGCAGGAGGCGGCCGCCACGGACGACCCAGTCCTCATCGTCGGCGAAATCGGTTGCGGCCAGCCCGAACTCGCACGCCTGATTCACTCGCTCTCGCCGCGAGCCGAGCGTCCGCTGGTGGAGGCGTCGTGCGAGTTGCTGACCACCCGTGGCGCCGGCGAACTGCTCGGCCAGGACAACGGCCTCAGGCGGTCCGCGCGGCAAGCGCCGCTTGTTTCGATGGCGGCTGGCGGGACGCTGGTCCTCGACGGCCTCGAATCGCTCGACCGCGGCGCGCAAGCGGCGCTCGGCGCCGCGTTTGCTCGCGGAAAGACACTGCATGCCATCGGCGCGCCGGCCACCGAAATGTGCACACGACTTGTCGCGACCAGCGTGTTGCCGCTCCGGAGTGCGGTTCGCGCCGGCGCGATCGATCCGCTGCTGGCGCGGGCGCTCTCGGCGCGCGTCATCGTGCTTCCGCCTCGGCGCGAACGGGAGGCCGACATTCCGGCCATCGCTGCGGCCCTGGTGCGCGAGTTCGGGGGCGTCCGTCCGCCTACGCTGGCCGACGACGCAGTCAGTGTCCTGACGCAGCGTGCGTGGTCGTGCAACCTGGTCGAGTTGCGCGCGGTGGTCGAACGAGCGGTGAGCCTCGCCTCTGGTGGCGTGATTCACGCCAAGACCTTGCTGGGGCCGGGCGACGCCGAGCTCGTGGCGCCGGTCGCCCATGCCGGGCTGTCCCTCGCGGAGGTCGAACGCGAACACATCGGGGCGGTGCTGGCCCGCGTGGGCTGGCATCAGGGGAAGGCGGCCGCCGCTCTCGGAATTTCGGCCAAGACCTTGTATCGAAAGATCCGTGAGTTCGGCTTCCGCCGTCCCGACGGATCCCCCGGCGGATGAAGGTCCTCGTCATCGAGGACGACCCGACGGTTGGCCGCTTCGTCAAGCGCGGGCTCGAGGAACAGCGCTACACGGTGGATCTCGTCGTTGATGGCGAGGAGGGTGAGCGCCTGGCGGCGGCCCAGGGCTACGACCTGATCATCCTTGACCTCCGGCTCCCGAAACGGCCCGGGCTCGATGTCCTGCGGCGCCTGCGCGCGCGCGGGTTCGAGCGACCGGTCCTGGTGTTGACGGCCCAGGATGCCGTGGATGCCAAGGTGGAAACACTCCGGGCCGGTGCGGATGATTACGTCACGAAGCCGTTTGCCTTCGAGGAACTGCTCGCTCGCGTCGAGGCGATCGCGCGGCGACCGAAGTCCATCGCGGCCGCCGTCCTCAAGGTCGCCGATCTCGAGGTGAACATCGACTCGCACGAGGTGACGCGGGGGGGAAAACCGATCGAACTCACGCCGAAGGAGTTCCTGGTGCTCGAATACCTCACGCGCCACGCGGGCAAGGTCATGAGCCGCACGCTCATCACCGAGTATGCGTGGGGGTATCACTTCGATTCCGGGACCAACATCGTGGACGTCGTGATCAATCACCTGCGCAAGAAGGTGGATGCCGCCGGCCGGAAGAAGTTGATCACGACCGTGCGCGGCGTGGGCTACCTGATCAAGGGCTGAGTCGGCCACCATGGCGAGCGTCCGATCGCGCCTGACCGTCGGGTACAGCGCTGCCGTGATCGGCGTCCTGGCGGTGTACACCGGAGCGATCGTTGCGCAGCAGCGGCTCGCGGCCATGCGCAGTGTTGGCGACGACATCCGCTCCACCGCGCGGCTGGCCAGCGCGATCATCGAACGACAGAGTTTCCGTGGCATCGCGGTGGATACGGTGGCCGTGCAGGCATCGCCGTTCACACCGGCCGTGACCTCGTTGCTCGAGCAACTGCCGGGCTTCGTGATCATCGGCGATTCGTCACAGGTGTTTTTCTGGTCCGCCGCGGTGCGGCAGATGCAGGCGCAGGCCGAGAACCCGGCCCTGATTCCGGACGTGCGCGGGTTATGGCGGCAGGACCTGGACCGGCTGACCGGGATCGCCTACTCGAGCACGACCGGGGCCACGGAGCGGCGGGTCACGCTCAACTTCGACGACGTGCTGCTGACGGCGCAGGTGTTCGACTCCCCGCTCGGCGGTGGTGTACGACGCATCGTCGTGGGCGAGTCGCTGCGGCGTATGTCGGAGTCCACGATGGGCATCCTGGGCGTCGCGCTGACCCTGGCGCCGCTGGCGGTCGGACTCGCGGTGGCGGTCGGGTGGGGCCTGGCCGGCCGCGTGCTCGCTCCCGTCAACCAGATGGTCAACGACGTGGAGGCGATCACCGACGGTCGCTCGTTGCATCGGCGCGTGGTACTCGAATCGGACGCCCGCGACGAGCTGGGCCGCCTCGCGCAGACCGTCAACGACATGATCGCACGGCTGGAAAACTCGTTCGGCTCGCTTCGGCGCTTCACCGCTGATGCCAGCCACGAGTTGCGCACGCCGCTGGCCGTGATTCGTGCGGACGTCGAGCGCGCCATGACCACGTCGGACGATGCACACGAGCGGGCAGTAGCCCTCGAGGAGGCGTTGCAGCAGGTCTCCCGCATGACCGGCCTGGTCGAATCGCTGCTGACCCTGGCGCGGGCCGACGAGGGTCGGTTTGACCTGATCACGGAGCCGGTGCCGCTGGAACCCGTCATCCGCGAAGTCGCGGAAACGGGAGCGATGCTTGGCGAGGAGCGCCGCATCGCCGTCACCACGCCGCTGGTCGAGCCGGTGACCGTCCCCGGCGACGCCGAACGCCTCCGGCAGTTGCTCCTGAACCTCGTCACGAACGCCGTGAAGTACACCGGCGACGGCGGGCGTGTCGAGGTGACGCTCGAGCGTCGCCATGGGGAAGCCATCGTCACGGTCAAGGACAACGGGATGGGCATCGCGGCGGCAGACTTGCCGTTCATCTTCGACCGATTCTGGCGCGTGGACCGTGCCCGGTCCCGCAGCGAGGGCAGCGGCGTCGGCCTGGGCCTGGCGATCTGTCAGTGGATCGCGCAGGCCCACCGCGGACGCATTGACGTGTCGTCGCGTCTGGGTCGCGGTACCACCTTCACCGTCGTGCTGCCGAGCGATGAACACCTAACATCCGCTTAAGCATTTCTTAATCTTCGGCCCATTACCCCATCATCAGCTGGCCTGTACTTTCTAGCGTTCGCAGTCGCATCACTCTCGCGTCCTAACCACGTTCGAGGTGCATGTGTTCAACAATCTGCTGGAGTCGAAGCCACAAAAGCAGCGCTCGACGGGCGGGTCCGTGCTCAGCATGGTGTTCCACACGGTCCTGATCTATCTGGCTGTGCAGGCCACCCTCCAGGCGCACGAAGAGAAGGAAAACGTCGAGGAGTCGGTGAGCTTCGTCGAAGTCAAGAAGGACGAGCCGCCGCCGCCGAAGCCGCCGCCGCAGGAGGCGCCGCCGCCGCCGCCGGGATTCCAGGTGCTCACCGCACCCGTGAACATTCCCGACGTCCTGCCGGAAATCGACCTCACGGCGCGCATCACCAACGAAGCCGACTTTTCGGGCAAGGGCGTCCAGCAGAAGGTCGCCAGCCAGGGTCCCGTCGCGAAGCCGGACGGCGATCAGCCCTACTTCGAGTTCATGGTCGAAAAGCCCGTGACGGAGTCGTCAAACACGCAGCGTCCGCGCTATCCCGACATCCTCAAGTCCGCCGGCGTCGAAGGCGAAGTGCTCGCCCAGTTCGTGGTGGACACCACGGGACACGTCGAGATCAACACCTTCAAGGTCCTCAAGACCTCGCACGAGCTGTTCGCGGCCGCCGTGCGTTCCGCCCTGCCGGGCATGCGCTTCATTCCCGCCGAGGTGGGCCAGAAGCGAGTTCGTCAGCTTGTGCAGCAGCCGTTTGTGTTCGCGATCGCGAAGTAATCCCTCACTTGCTCCTCACCAGTCTCGGAGACCGCTAGACCATGGAACTTTCGCTTATTGAACTTTGGGCCACGATGGGTGGCTTTGCGCGCGGTGTCGTGTACACGCTCGCGATCATGTCGGTGTGGTCACTGGCCGTCATGATGCAGAAGTGGTGGTTCCTGCGCGCCGCCCAGTCGGAAACGCGCAAGTTTGCGCCTGAGTTCTCGCAATTCCTCGAAGAGGACAACCTCAACGAAGCGATCAAGCTCGCTGAGGGCTACAAGAAGTCGCATGTGGCGCGGGTGCTGGGCAACGCGCTCGCCGACATCCGGCCGCTGATCGCCGATGGCTCGGTCACGGTAGCGGACATCAACTCGGCCGAGCGCGCCATCGAGCGCGAGATGCTGATGACGATCGTGCTCATCAAGCGTGGCCTCGGCATCCTGGCGACGGTCGGCTCGACGGCGCCGTTCGTCGGTCTCGTCGGCACCACGATGGGCGTCGTCAACGCGTTCACGGGCATGGCGCAGTCGGGCGGTGGTGGTCTTGGCGCGATCTCGGCCGGTATCGCCGAGGCACTCATCACGACGGCCTTCGGCCTCCTCGTGGCCATCCCGGCGGTGTGGGCGTACAACTACTTCCAGACGAAGGTTGACAACATCACGGCGGAAATGACCTACTCGTCGAAGGAAATGGTGGACTACCTCATCAAGGGCGTGTCCGGCGAGTTCGGTCGCAGCCGCTTCACCCGTGAGTTCAACACGGCAGCGCAGAACGCGGCCAAGATCTAACCCGGCGACAATCCCACTAACGAGGAGAGTATCCGATGGGAATGTCCGTCTCCTCCGATGGCGTCAAGTCCGAGCCCAACATGGTGCCGATGATCGACATCATGTTGGTGCTGCTGATCATCTTCATGATCGTGATCCCGGCGCTGCTGGCCGGGTTCGCTGCGACCCCGCCTGAAGGGCAGAACATCAAGCCGCATCCGAACGAGGACGATGACGTTGTCCTCGGCATTGATGCGGATGGCCGACTGTACCTGGACAAGAAGCCGATGTCCGATCAAGAGATCGCAACGGCGATCCGCGCGATCTACGACGCGAGGACGAAGGACAAGATCATCTACGTCAAGGCCGACAAGGGCCTGAAGTACGATCGCGTCTTGGAAGCGATGGAAATCGCCGCCAATCAAGGCGCTCGAGTCGCTGCGCTGATCACCGACCAGATCAAGGGCACGACGTCGCTCATTGAAGCCGATAACGCCGGCGCCGATCTCGGCATCGGCGGCGGCGCCAAGAAAGGAGGTCCGTAATGGGAATGAGCGTCGGCGGGAGCAAGGGGTACAACTCGGAACCGAACATGGTGCCGATGATTGACATCCTCCTCGTGCTCCTCATCATCTTCATGCTGATCATCCCGATGGGGCGAAAGGCGTTTGACGTGCAGCTCCCGGATCCCACGGCGGAGAAACCTCCGCCGAACCAGAAGGTGAACCAGATCGTGCTCGAGGTCCTGCCGGGCGAGCAGTACCTCATCAACAAGGCGCCGGTCGCGAAGGCGCAGTTGTTCTCGAAACTGAAGGAGATCTACGATCCGCGTCCCGAGAAGATCATCTTCTTGAAGGGCGACCCCGAAGTGAAGTTCCAGGAAGTGATCTTCGGGATGGATCAGGCGCGCGGCGCCGGTGTGCGGGTTATCGGCGCGACGCCACGCGCACCTGCGGGAGCCGCGAAGTAGCAGGTCGCCACACGGAAGTTGAACGACCGGCGAACCTTTTTCGGTTCGCCGGTCGTATCATTTAACGACATGACGCTCGCGCCAACTCCTCGGGCCGGCCCCAGGCCGAAGTACCGACCGCCGATCGGGATTCCCACGCCGAACCAGAACAGCGTGGGGAGCGCGTTCGCGTCGGTTGTCGTGCATGCGATCATCGTATTCCTGCTTATCGGGCCGATCTTCATTCGCCAGGTGGTCCTGACCGAGAATCAGGCCGCAGGCGGTCGCGGACCGGCCGGCGGTGGTGGTGGTGGAAACAGGGGCGGCGCCGTCGCCGAGCGCGTCTCGTACGTCGAGATGACCCCACCGCCTCCAGCCCCGCGCTCGCAGCCGGCGGTCCTGCCACAACCGGTACCCGTCAAGCCACCCGAACCCAAACCGGAACAGCCGAAGCAGGACCCGGTGACCGAACCCTCGCCACCGCCGGCGGCCGCCGCAACAGGAACGGGAAACGGTGGGACCGGATCCGACGGTACGGGTGGCTCTGGCCCGGGAAGCGGCGGCGGGGTTGGATCGGGTGTCGGCACGGGCCGCGGGTCTGCAACAGGTCCCGGAACCGGTGGCGGACCGGGCCGGGTTTACCCGCCGACCGTCACGCACCTCGCCGTGCTGCCGTTGCCGGTGCCGTCGAAAGTGCGCCCGTACACGATGGTCGCGGTATTTGAGGTTGACGAGCGAGGCCAGGCCCGCTTGCTGACCTTCAACGAGACGAAGGACTCGGGCTACAACAAGAAGGTCCGGGCGATGCTCGAGGAGATTCGGTTCCGCCCAGCGGTCCGTGCCGACGGTACGCCGGTCCGCGATACGACCACCGTGACCGCCGAGGCGCGTCTCTAGGGCAAAACCCTACCCCCGGGTGATCCGGCTGGGTAACTTTCACAGCTTGTACGCAAACCAATGCGCCATAACGACATGGCGCGTTTTGGCCGCATTCGATCCCACTTGCTGATATGTCACTTTCGACCCTGTTGATCATTGTCCTCGGCGGCAGCGCGGGCGCGTTGCTTTTCGCCGTCGGTCTCTCACGCTGGGTGCTCGCTCGCGACACCGGCACGCCCGAAATGCGGAAGATTTCGGACGCCATCCAGGAAGGCGCTGAGGCCTACCTGCGTCGGCAGAACAAGACCATCGCCATCCTCGCGGTACTGGTCGCCCTGGTTCTCGCGGTCGGCTACGGGCTGATCCGTGATTCCATCCCCGCTGACCCCGTGAGCGACCGGACCCTGCTCGCGTTGTACATCACGCTGTCGTTCCTGCTCGGCGCGCTTTCATCCGGCATCGCGGGATACATGGGGATGTGGGTCTCCATTCGCACGAACATCCGGGTTGCGGCGGCGGCTACGCGGACGCTGAACGACGCCCTGCAGACGGCCCTTCGTGGCGGCGCGGTGAGCGGGCTCTTCACCGTCGGCATGTCCATCCTGGGCGTCGGGGGGCTGTTCGCCCTGCTGACCATGTTCGCCCCCGAGGGGACCGACGCTGGCCTCTGGGCGCAGAAGATCCCGTTCCTGATCGTCGGCTACGGCTTCGGCGCGAGTTTTGTCGCGTTGTTTGCGCAGCTGGGCGGCGGCATCTACACCAAGGCCGCCGACGTCGGCGCCGACCTCGTTGGCAAGGTCGAAGCCGGCATCCCGGAAGACGACCCGCGGAACCCGGCCGTGATTGCGGATCTCGTCGGCGACAATGTCGGCGATTGCGCCGGTCGCGGTGCGGACCTCTTCGAGTCCACGGCCGCTGAGAACATCGGCGCGATGATCCTCGGCGTGATCCTGTTCCAGTCCTTCGGTGTCGCGGGCATCCTGTTCCCGCTCGTGGTCGGCGCGGTCGGCATCGTCGCGTCCATCATCGGCATCATGTCGGTGCGCATCCGCGAGGACGAGGACCCGATGAACGGCCTCAATCGCGGCTTCTACCTCACGACCGCGCTGGTGTCGGTCGCGATGTTCTTCGTGTGCAAGACGCTGCTCGTGACGCCGGATGCGCCGAACGCGTGGTGGTACTTCTTCCTGTGTGCGATGGTCGGCGTCGCGACGTCGGTGGCGTTCGTGTTCATCACGCAGTACTACACGGAGTACCGGTATCGCCCGGTCCAGACCATCGCCGATGCGTCGAAGACCGGCCCGGCGACCAATATCATCATGGGCCTGTCGGTGGGTATGGAGTCCACGGTGATGCCCGTCATCACGATCGGCATCGCACTGGTCTCGAGCTTCCTGCTCGGCAAGGCGAGCGGCATCATGGTCAATGGCGAGGCGGCGGGTGGCTTGTTCGGCACGGCGGTCGCGACCATGGGCATGCTGGGCTCGGCGGGCTACATCCTCGCGATGGACGTGTTCGGCCCGATCACGGACAACGCCGGCGGCATCGTCGAGATGTCGAAGCAGCCGGAGTCGATTCGCGACAAGACCGACCGCCTGGACGCGGTGGGGAACACCACGAAGGCGCTGACCAAGGGCTACGCAATCGGTTCGGCCGCGCTGGCGGCGTTCCTGCTCTTCTCGGCGTATCTCGACGAGGTGCGGAACTACACCGGTCAAGTGCTGCACGTGGACCTCTCGAAGCCGCCGGTGTTCGTGGCGGCGCTGCTCGGCGCGATGCTGGTGTTCTGGTTCAGCTCACTGGCCATGCGCGCGGTCAGCGCGGCGGCCCAGAGCGTGATCACCGAAGTGCGGCGTCAGTTCAAGGAAAAGCCGGGAATCATGGCCGGTACCGACAAGCCGGACTACGGGTCCTGCGTGGACATCGTGACGAAGGGCGCGCTGCGGGCCATGGTGCTCCCCGGCGCACTGGTGGTGCTGTTCCCGGTCGTGGTCGGCGTGCTCTTCAAGCAGATCAGCGGACCCGATGAGCGGCTGGGAGCCGAGGCGGTCGCCGGGTTCCTCATGATCGCGACCGTGGCGGGCATCCTGATGGCCGGGTTCCTCAACAACGGCGGCGGCGCGTGGGACAACGCCAAGAAGTACATCGAGACCGGAGTGCACGGCGGCAAGAAATCCGACGCGCACAAGGCCGCGGTTGTCGGCGACACCGTCGGCGACCCGTTCAAGGACACCGCCGGACCGTCGCTCCACGTGCTCATCAAGCTGCTCTCGACGATTACGCTGGTGTTGGCACCGCTCTTCATCTAGAGTTCACTCCCGAGGGCCGGCGACGATCGCCGGCCCTCGGTGCGTTTTCCGGTTGTCGCTGGGCCCGTAGTGCGTGTCGAAGGCGGTTTGCCCACCCTCTCGCCGTCCGCCATGAACTCGCTCTTTGCTCGGAAACCGATCGCCGCGCTTGTGCCTGAAGGGAAGGAGGGCGTCGGGCTGAAGCGCCAGTTGGGTACGCTCGACCTCGTGGCGCTTTCCATCGGCGCGGTCATCGGGGCCGGGATCTTCTCGTCCATCGGGACAGCCGCGGCCGGGCAGATGGCTCCGGACGGCGTCACCGTGGTCCGATACGGGGCCGGTCCGGCGCTGGTGCTCTCGTTCGTGCTGCTCGGCGCGGTGTGCGCGCTTGCGGCGCTGTGCTACGCCGAGCTCGCCGCCATGATCCCGCAGGCCGGAAGCGCGTATTCCTATACGTACGCCACGCTGGGCGAGCTGGTCGCCTGGATCATCGGCTGGGACCTGATCCTCGAGTATGCGATCGGCAACATTGCAGTGGCGATCGGTTGGAGCGGGTACTTCGTGTCGCTGCTCTCAGGCTTCGGTATCACCTTCCCGGAGTGGCTGGTGCATGGCTACCGCGAGGTGCTGCTGGCGCCGCCGGATTCGCCGATCAAGCACCTGCTTACCGACGCGCCCAACATCGGTGGCATCCCGATCCTGCTGAACGTGCCCGCGTTCATCATCGTCATGCTGATCACCTGGCTGTTGGTGATCGGCGTGAAGGAGAGCAACCGCGTTAACAAGGCGATGGTGGCGGTGAAGCTCATCGTACTGGCGATCTTCATCGGCATCGGCGTACAGCACATCGACACCGCGAACTACACGCCGTACGCGCCGAACGGATTCCGCGGGATCCATCAGGGCGCGGCCATCGTGTTCTTCGCGTACATCGGCTTCGACGCGATCTCGACCGCCGCCGAGGAGGTGAAGGACCCGCAGCGGACCATGCCGCGCGGCATCCTCCTTGGCCTGTTGGTCTGCACCATCATCTATGTGGCGGTCGGCGCGGTGGCGACGGGATTGGTCCCGTACCAGCAACTGCTCGCGAACGATCCGCTTGCGGCCGCGTTCAACCAGTCGGGGCTGGAACGATTCAGCTGGGTGATCGCGCTTGGCGCCGTGGTCTCGACCAGCGCCGTCCTGCTGGTCTTCCAGTACGGCCAGCCGCGCATCTTCATGTCCATGGCCCGTGACGGCCTGCTCCCGGGCTGGGCCGCCAGGATTCACCCCAAGTACCGCACGCCGCACGTCACGACCATCGTGACCGGCTTCATCGTTGCGGTCGGGGCCATGCTTGGCGACGCGGGCGAGACGTATGACCTGACGAACATCGGCACGCTGTTCGCGTTCGCGCTCGTGGCGACAGCGGTGCTGGTCCTCCGGAAGATCGACCCGGATCGACCGCGGCCGTTCCGCGTGAAGTTCGTCGTCCCGGTGGCCGGCGGCGCGGTGTTCGCGTGCGTGTTTGTCATGCTCGGGCTGCCGGCCAGCGCCTGGAAGGCGTTCGGGATTTGGCTCGCCATTGGTCTCGTCATCTACTTTGGTTACGGTTACCGGCATTCCAAGCTCACCCGCGGGGCCACGCCCCGATCACCAGAGGCCTGACATGGCAGAGTCCATCGGCAACACCGGCACGGGCATGAAGCTGCACACCAAGATCCTGCTGGCGCTTCTGGTCGGCGGCATCGCGGGGATCCTGGCCAACACGCAGCTCGGCGGTGACCACGCCGGCGTTCAATGGGTGAACAAGTATCTCGCGGGGCCCGTTGGGCAGGTCTTCCTCCGGATGTTGTTCATGATCGTGATGCCGCTGGTCTTCGCCTCGATCGCGCTTGGCGTCGCAGGGCTTGGCGACCTCGGCAAGATGGGACGCGTCGGTGGAAAGGCGATCGGCTACTTCTTCTTCTCGACGCTGCTTGCCGCGACATTCGGCCTCGTGCTGGTGAACATCTTCGACCCGGGGTCCGGTCTGCCCGAGGCAGTGAAGACGGAGCTGCTCGCTACCTACGCCGCCGATGCGTCGGCCAAGGTGACCGCGCAGGAGCAAGGTGGGTTCGGCATCAATACGTTCGTGAACATTGTCACGCGAAACCCGGTCAAGTCGGCCGCCGATGGCGACATGTTGGGCATCATCTTCTTCGGGCTCATCTTCGGTGCTGCGCTGACGCGGCTCAGCCCCACCGTGGCGAAGCCGATGATCGACGTCCTGCAGGCGCTCAACGACGTGGTGATCGTAATCGTGGGGTTTGCCATGCGGCTCGCGCCATTTGGCGTGGCTGGCCTGATCTTCGGCGTGACCTCGCAGTTCGGCTTCACGCTCCTCAAACCCCTGGGCGGCTACGTCACGGTCGTGCTTGCCGCGCTGTTGCTCCACCTCTTCGTCAACCTGTCATTGATCCTTCGCTTCATCATCGGCATCAGCCCGCTGACCTTCTTCACGAAGATCAAGGGCGCCATGGTGACGGCGTTCTCGACCAGCTCGAGCTCCGCCACACTTCCGGCGGCACTCCAGGCTGCGCAGCAGAATCTCGGCGTCCCGCCGAAGATCGCCGGCTTCGTCCTCCCGCTGGGGTCTACGATGTGCATGAACGGCACGTCGATCTTCGAGGGGATCACGGTGATTTTCCTGTGTCAGGTGTTCGGCGTGGACCTCTCGCTAGGCGGGATGGCGATCGTGGTCATCATGTCGGTCATCACGGCGATCGGCGCTGCGGGCGTTCCCGGCGGGTCGATCCCGCTGCTGGTCGGCATCCTCGCGATGATGGGCGTGCCGGGCGAGGGCATTGCGATCGTGCTCGGCGTGGACCGGATACTCGACATGACGCGGACGATGGTCAACGTATCCAGCGACCTGTCCGCTACCGTGTTCGTCGCCCGGTCGGAGGGCGTGTGGGATGCCTCGATGGTGCCGAAGGGGCCGTCCGTCTCGGCCTGATCGCATCAGGCCAAGATGGCCTGATCGGCTGCGCCCCGAGGGCGGCCGATCAGAGGATCCGCTTCCCGAAGGCGCTGAGGATCAACTGCGCCGCGAGATCGGCGGTCTGGTTGCGGACGTCGAGGACGGGGTTCACTTCGACCATGTCCATGCCGACCAGGCGGTGCGAGTCGGCGACCAGTTCCATCACGTGGTGCGCCTCGCGGTACGTCATGCCGCCGGGAACCGGCGTGCCGACGCCGGGCGCGAGCGACGGGTCCACCACGTCAAGGTCGAACGACAGCCAGGTACCGCTCGTGTGCTTCGATGCCGTCTCGAGCGCCTCGTCCATCACGGCGTGGGTGCCGCGCTCGTCAATGTCGCGCATCGTGAACGTCTTCACGCCCCATTCCTTCAGGTGCCGCTGCTCGGGCGCATCGAGGTCGCGTACACCGACCACCGCGCAGTCCTCGGGCCGGAGGGCCGCTGTGGTACCGGCGATGCCCGTGAGGGCGGCATCGCCACGCCCCAGGAGATGCGCGAGCGGCATACCATGGATGTTCCCGGATGGCGACGACGCCGGCGTGTTGACGTCCGCGTGGGCGTCCACCCATACCACGCCAAGGCGCTCGCCGCGTGCGGCCAAGTGTGCTGCGGCGCCCGCAACGGAGCCCGCCGCCAGCGAATGGTCGCCGCCAAGCACGAGTGGCACACAGCCATCCGAAAGTGCCCGGCGGACCTCAGCGGCGACGGTCCGGCA
>Ga0194131_10003216_pt1 | contig 26019 bp, 20 predicted proteins | sample TA2KigO120mmetaG_FD_148631 | JGI IMG/M metagenome (GOLD analysis project Ga0194131, IMG submission 148631) | Freshwater microbial communities from Lake Tanganyika, Tanzania - TA2015053 Kigoma Offshore 120m | ecosystem: Environmental > Aquatic > Freshwater > Lake | place: Tanzania: Lake... | reverse complement strand
CCGCGGACGGCCGCCCCGCCCACACCGAGGCCCACCTTCCCGCGCGGCATCTACGTCGTCCGGCCGGCGCTCGGTCGTCCCGGCGGCGAGCTCGAGGTGCTCGACGGCCTCCTGCCGCGAAAGGTCGACTTCAGGGGCATCGGCTACGACTCTCCGACGATCTCGTGATCTCGGCCCCCGGGGAGGGCCTCGTCCTCCATCACGCCGACGGCCGCGACGAGCGGGCCGCCGTCCCCGGCCTGTACGCGCTCGGCCGGCCGTCGCTGTCGCCGGACGCGAAGCAGGTCGCCGTGCAGGCCACCGAGACGCGGCCCGTGCCGGGCGCGGACTCGCTCTTCACCATCTACGTGATCGAGATCGCCACCGGGAAGTGGCGCCGCGTCGCGCCCGTGCCACTCACAGCGGACGGGCAGAGCGAGCTGCCGTCCTGGTCCCCGAGCGGCGATCGCATCGGGCACTGGGGCACGCGCGACCAGTGCCTCGTCATCCGCGTCCGCGACGCCGCGAGCGGGAGCGAGGTGCTGACCATCGGCCGCGGCGGGACGGCCGGCTGCTACCAGCCCGAGCGCGGGATCCTCGACGGGCCGCGCTTCCACGTCTCGATCAGCGGTGACTCCTCCCGGATCCTCATCCCGGGACAGCTCCAGGTCTACGACGCCAAGAGCGGTGCGCTGCTCGCCGACGTGCACCAGCGGGCGCTCGACGCGCTCGCCGCCGCCGGCTACAAGCCGGACGCGCGCTACCCGGGCCAGGCCGGGGCCGGCACGTTCCCGCTCGACGGCGCGCTGTCACCCGACAACAGGCAGATCGTGTTCGACGGTGCGGTCGAGCGGGCCGGGCAGTTCGGTGTGCTGCTCTGCCGCATCGACGTGGACGGGACCGGGTTCACGGTGCTGCGCGGTCCCGTCCAGGTCGAGCCGAGGCACTCGAACTTCCACAACTTCTCACAGCTGCTGCCGCGCTGGCGCTGACGCTCAGACCCGCGACTCCTGCGGAGCGTCCTCGTGCTCGCGGACGTCCCCGCCGAGCCGGGACGCGCCGTAGGCCTCGCCGACGTGCTGGTGGTAGGGCACGCCGCTCCAGAAGTGGTGGCTCTTCGTCGGCAGGTCGGGCTCCGCCCACTTTTCTAGGGCGACACCCACGGGATGCCCCGCGAAGAGCTCCTCGAGCCCGGCGATGATGAAGTTGCCGCCGAACGCAGCGGCGTGCGCAGGCCCATCGGGACGGGGGCTAGTCGAACTCCACGGAGCGCTTGGAGTTCGCCCGCCAGAAGCCCTCGATCGCCGTCCGCGACGCGGCGCCGCGGTCGAGGCTCGCGCCGACCGAGATGAAGAGCGGGACGAAGTGGTCGACGGTGGGGTGCGCGTACGCGGCCGCCGGCGACCTCGCCCGGTAGTCGATGAGCGTGTCGATGTCGCGCTTCGCGAGCGTCTCCGCAGCCCAGCGGTCGAACTCGACGAGCGCCGCGGGCTGCTGCGGGCCCGACATGACGCGGCGGATGGCGTCGAACGAGTGCGTCATGAAGCCGCTGCCCATGATGAGGATGCCCTCGTCGCGCAGCGGCGCGAGGCGCTTGCCCATCTCGATGAGCGCGAGGGGGTCCTCGCTCGGCATCGAGACCTGGAGCACGGGGACGTCGGCCTTCGGGTACATGAAGAGGAGCGGCATGTACGCGCCGTGGTCGAGGCCGCGCTCGGGGTCCTCGTGCACCGGCGTGAGGTCGGCGAGGACCTTCTTCACGCGCTCGGCGACGTCGGGCGCGCCCGGAGCGGGGTACTGGAGCCGGTAGTAGCGCTCGGGGAACCCGTAGAAGTCGTAGACGAGCGGGACGGTGCGTGTCGCGCCGACGGTGACCGGCGCCGACTCCCAGTGCGCGGAGACGACGAGGATCGCCTTCGGCCTCGGCAGTCGCGCGGCCCACTCGGCGAGCTCCTTGGGCCAGACGTCGTCGTCCACGAGCGGCGGGGCGCCGTGCCCGAGGTACACGGCGGGCATGCGCGCAGGGGTCTTCACGCCGGGGGTCACGTCCGGTCCAACGCCGTCGCCCGCGCGATCATTCCGGCTCACCGGTCCATAGTGTCGCCGATCACATCGAGATGGGGGACGACCATGGCCCAGCGGAAGGTGGCGAGGAAGGCCACGAAGGCGAGCGGCGGGCTCACGCCGGAGGAGCGCGCCGCTCTGCGGGAGACGGTCCGCGAGCGTAAGGGCCCGAACGACGAGAGCGCGGTGCTCGCGGCGATCGCGAAGATGCCGCCCGCGGAGCGCGCCGTGGCGAAGCGGGTGCACGATCTCGTCAAGGCCGCCGCTCCGGGCCTGACGCCGAAGACCTGGTACGGGATGCCGGCGTACGCGAACACGGAGGGCAAGGTCGTCTGCTTCTTCCAGGACGCGAACAAGTTCAAGGCGCGCTACGCGACGCTCGGCTTCAGCGACACCGCGAGCCTCGACGACGGCGCGATGTGGCCGACGTCCTTCGCGCTCACGAAGCTGACCGCGGCCGAGGAGAAGCGCATCACCGACCTCGTGAGGAGAGCGGCGCGGTAGCGGCCGCCCCGGGTCACCGCAGGATGACCCCGCGCGGAAGCGCCGTGCGGGTGACGCCGACGGGGCCTGATGCGACCGTCATCTCGGCCGTCCGCCGCGTGGCCGGATCGAGGACCGTGAACCGGCGGTCACGCCCCTCGCGAGGAGCGGGGCGACGGTGCCGGGCGGGGCGCGCCGGCGAGCTCCTGCCGCTCGCGAGCGCGCTCGCCGGAGCGGTCAGTGGCCGTGCCTCCCTGGCACATGCGGACATCCGCCCGAAGAGACGCCGCCAGCGGCGTGCCTGCTCGCAGACACGCAAGCGCCAGGGTCGAAGAGAGCCGAGGGGACCGCGCTGCGGCTGCTGGCGAGGGAGGATTCGTGTGAGCGTCGTTCGGCGGATGCCTCGAGTTGGCGGAATGTCACTTCCGTCATGCCCGCCGCGGCGCGGTACGTGATCCACCCGAGGCGAGACGCCGCCCGCGCGAGCTCGCGCGCGTCGGTCTCCGGCACGTCGAGAAGGCGAGCGGGGAGCGTACGGAACAAGCCTGAGCCCGTCGCGTCGCACAAGTGACCCAGGTAGAGCGCGTATGCAGCCGCGGCCGGGGTCGAACGGGGATGGGCGCGCGTCTTCTTGCTGCGTCCACGCAGGTGCCCCGATTGTGTCCAGGAGCTCGCGACGTTCCGGCCGATCCGCGCGAGGACGTCCCTGGTGGACCGCCGCGGGAAGGCCCGACCCACCGCCTCCGAGAGCTCGGTGGCCGACACGGCCGAGCCGACGCCGGCCTCCAGGATGAGCTCAGCTGTCGCGCGCAGCAGCGGGTCGCGCGCGATGGCGCAGAGCAGCGCGACCAGAGGATGCGCTTCGACGTCGCTCGACCACATCCGTCGCAGGCTGGCGAAGACGGGCACGTCGCTCCGCAGCGCGTAGAGCTCGCGGAGGTGGCGCAGAGACTTCGCCCTCGTGGCGAGGGTCGATCTGCCGAGGACGTTCTCGGACACGACCGCCGCCGCGTAGTCCTCATACGTGGCATCGACCGGCGTGGCGCGGAGCAGAGTCTCCAGCTCGGCGAGCATGATCGCCCGGCTCGAGTGGGTGCCGGCGGGCTCATTGCTGAATCCCGCGGCGAGCGCGGAGGCGGGGACGTCCACGCGCATCCGACGCCCGAGCGGCCGGCCCCGCGGCGGCTGACGGATCGCCGTCCGGGCCGGCCGCGAGCGCTCCGTCCTGACTCGTTCCCTTCCACTTCCCCTACCTGCGCGAGCCGGGTGCTCAGGATGATCGCGCAGCGCGGCGGTCGCGATCAGCCGCTCACGTCCGGTCCTGTATCCAGGGACCGGACGCTAGGTTCCGGTCACCGCGCTCTTGCCGTCCGCGACGACGGCCGACCGTAGGGCCGCGAGTTCGCCTGCGAGATCCTCGATGCGATGCGTGACCCCGGCGGAAGCGAATACGAACTCGACCGCTCGCACCGGGATGTGGAGCGTCTCGGCCACCAGCCAGGCATACGCGGCGCCCTGCAGGCCGTAGGAGGCGGCGCGTTCGGGCACGTCGCTCGCGGTGATCTTGTCGGTCTTGTAGTCGACCACGACCGCGACGCCCGCATCCAGGTAGAGCAGGTCGATGAAACCCTCGAGGATCGCACCGTCGATCCGCGCTCCGACCGGGACCTCTCGCAGGTAGCGGCCAGAGGCGACCGCCCGCCGCACCGCTTCGCTCTCGCATGCAGACCGGACGAGGCGCTCGACCTCGTCCGCGCGCTCCGGGACCCCTTCGACCGCGGCCTGCACACGCGCGAGGCGCTCGACACCGTCGAGGCTGGCGAGATCGACCGCCTGGAGCACAGCGTGGACAGCACGGCCCAATGCAGTCGCGGCACGCCCGCGCGGGTAGCGCGGCTTTGCCTCTTCGTGGTCCCCGGATACCTTCCCTCCCTCCTTCAGGCCGGTCGCGGTCAGAAGCCGCAAACCCGCAAGATCGTTGACCCTCTCTAGACGTGCGCGGGCCCATTCCTCTTCGCTCCGAGAATGAGCGCCAATGTCCTCGTGCGCGGTCCCGGCGATCTCGACCACGGGGGCCGGCAGGGGCTCGATCACCACCTTCCGCGCGAGTGCCAGCTTCTCGATCGTGGCCGCGAGCGCGACGGCTTGAGCGGTGGTTTCTCGCTCTTTCCGGTAGAGGCTGAGCACGAGATGGTCGCGTGCCCGTGTGGCGGCGACGTAGGAGAGGCGAAGGGTCTCCGCCTCGGCGAGCTGCCTCTCACGGCGTTCGAGCTCGGCGAAGTTCGCCGTCGTCCAGGTCCGCTCGTCGTCGTACCTGTTCTTGATGCCGACGGCGAGGGCATCGGCGACGCGGTCCGCCAGGACCATCGGAGGGCTGAACGCGCGGGTGGAACCCCATCCCGTGAGGATCACGACCGGGAACTCGAGGCCCTTCGAGCCGTGCACCGTCAGGACCCGCACCGCGTCCTCGTCCTCCTCCGCGAGCGCGGACGAGACGTCACGCCGCTGCTCGTTCTGCAGGCTCTCGATCCAGTCGACGAAGCCGCGCAGCGTCGGACTGCGGGCCACCGAGAACTTGCGGGCCCGATCGAGGACGTAGCGATAGCGCCGCCAGGACTCGCGCGGCCGGGCCTCGCCGAACGCGCCGGCCACGAGCATCCGCCGATCGAGCACCTTCTGGATGAGACCGGGAAGCGTCATCCGGTGCTTCGCCAAATGCAGCTCCCGGAGCACCGCGAGGGCACTCTGGATGCGTTCGACGGTCCCGTCTCCAGGGAACTCGAAGCTCCAGCGCCCTCCGCTCTCCACCCACTCGAGCAGCTCGACGTCGCTGATGCCGAACGCGACCGACCGGAGCGCGGCGATGAGCGCGACCTCGTCGGACGGATCGTCGATGGCGCGGAGACATGAGACGAGGTCGCGCACCTCCTGCGTTTGTACGATCAGCTCACCGCTCTCGATGCGATAGGGAACGTGCTCGCGATCGAACGCGCGCTCGAGCCGGCGGAGGTTCGTTCGCGAAGGGATGAGCACGGCGATGTCGCTGAATCGAGCCGGCCGCCGCTGACGCGCCGTCCCCTTGCCATCCGAGACCTCCCAGTCCTCGTCCACCGCGCGACGGGCCGTGCGCGCGACGCCGACCGCCTCCGCTTCCCGCACCGCGGGCTGGTCCGCGTCCAGAGCGGCGCCGAACGTCCAGAGGCCCGTTGCGGTGTCGGCCGCTTCCGCGGCGAGCGGGATGTACGCGGGCTGCACGGCAAGCGCGTGCTGCATGTGCTGCGAGTAATGGGCGTTCACGAACTCGAGGATCCGCGGCACGGAGCGGAAGTTCTGGGTGAGCTCAAGAGAGCCACCCATCCTCGCCTCCACGGTCTGGTACAGGGCGATGTCCGCGCGGCGGAAGCGGTAGATGGACTGCTTCGGGTCGCCGACCACGCAGAGCTTCCCGGGCACGAGCGGAAGGGATCGCCAGTCGGTAGCGGTCGCGCCGACCTCGCTCGCGAGGTAGAAGGCGATCTCCGCCTGGAGCGGATCGGTGTCCTGGCACTCGTCGATGAAGACGCGCATCCAACGCTGCTGGGCGCGCCGGCGCACCTCGAGGTCATCACGGAGCAGGTCGCGGGCCCAGGTGAGCAGATCGTGGAACGTGGCGACGCCGCGACGCTTGCGATCGTCCGCGCTCTCGAGGACCGCGCGCCGCATCGAGCCGAGAAGCGACGTCAGGACGGCACGCTTGTGGGCCTCCAAGATGTCCCGCGCCCGCTGCTCGATATCCCGCAGGCCGCCCTTGAGCGTGCGGAGCGTCGCATCCGCTCCTGCGCCGTAGCGCTCCTTCCACTCCCCCATGTTGCCCGCGCTCTTACCTTCGATCCGCTCGACCAGGCGGGTCGCTTCGAGCGCCGGCTCCTCCGTCGACGCGGTCGCCAGTCGGTCCGCCACCACGCCGAGGCCGGTGAGAGTGCGTGCGATCGGCTCGGCAGACATCTCGGGAAGCAGCTCGCGTGTGAGTCGCTCGATCATCCGCGCGATCGTCGCTGCGCCAGCGACCGCGTCCTCGGCTGCGGGGGCGGCGGGCCACGGCGGCGCCGGCGTCAGCAGGTCGTAGTGGTCGTGGAGACCGCGCATCAGCGTGGCCAGTTGGTCCGGAGCCAGACCGAGGAGCAGCGCGCGTCGCGCGACGTCGCGGTCCGGGCCCGAGCCGAGCGCATCGAAGTACGCCCGGAACTGCTCACCGAGCTCGGCGTCCTGCTGGATCTCATCGAGCATCTCGAAGTTGGGGGGCAGCCCGGCCTCGAGGGGGAATGTGCGCAAGAGCGATCCAGCGAACGCGTGAATGGTGTCGATGGCCGCTTCGTTGATCTCCCTCGCCGCCGCTGCGCACCGCTCGCGCGCCTCGGCGGACATGGGGCTGTCCACCGCCTCCTCGAGCCCTTCCCGGATGCGGGCGCGGAGCTCGGCGGCAGCCGCTTCGGTGAACGTGATCGCCACGATCTCGCGGGCGAGCAGCTTCTCCGCGGCGACGAGCGCCACGACACGCGAGACGATCTCGCTCGTCTTGCCGGTACCAGCGCCGGCCTGGACGAAGAACGTCGTGTCGAGCTCGCTCCGGAGGCGCTCTCGCTGAGCTTGGTCGGCAAGCCCGGTGATCTTCACGGCGCGACCTGCAGAGCGCGGTGGAGCCCCCTTGCCGGATCGGACGACTTCCGCGCGGCGAGCTGGTCTCGCGCCGAGGGGCAGATGCGGTCGTACTCGCAGTACACGCAGTTGTCCCAGCCGAAGACGCCGGGACGCATCGACTCCTCACCCGGCACCTGCGGGAACGCCCCCGCGGCGACGCCGCGATGGATGATCTCGACGACCTCCGCCAGCCGCTGCTCGAGCTCGGGAGTGATCGCGACGTCCGTCATTTCGAACTTGTAGCGCGATACGACCTGCCAGTAGGCCGCCTCGACCAACGGCTCCGCTACGCCGAGAGCACGCAGCTGCTCCTTCACCACCCGCCCGTACACCGCGAGTTGCAGCTGAGTGCCCGCGACGAGAGGGTCCGCCTCGAGCGCCTTCCGGTCGACCCGCCCGGTCTTGTAGTCGAAGAGCCGGGCGCGCTCAGGGCGTTCCCGGTCGGGAGCCACGTCGACCCGGTCCAGCCTGCCCCGGAAACGCACCTCCGCTCCGCTTGGGGCGCTGATCGCGCTGGCGGGCCACTCCCCCGCGGGACCGAAGGCCTGCTCGAATCGCAGCGGGACCCAGCCCCCGCTCGCGCGCATCTCCTGGTCCTTCAGGAGGAGTGTGTGAAGGTCGCGAAGGATCGACGCCCTCTCGTTCTCCCAGGCGAGCGCGTACCCGGATCGTCCACGCGCTTCGATCAGCGCGAACTCTTCCGCCGCGATGCGGTCCAGCCGCGCGTGATCCTGCGGCGTATACGTCTCGTTCCGACCCGGTCGGCCACTCGTCGCGAGATCCTGGAAGAACCGCTGGAGGATCCGATGGATGAGGCTCCCCTTGACCGCTGGGATGATCGACCAAGCTTCGTCATCCTCGGGCTGGGAGGTCTCTTCCACGAAGAGCACCCGGTCGAGGAAGTAGCGGAAAGGACACAGCGCCCACTGCTCGAGGGCCGAAGGCGAGACGGCCGTGCGCGTCAGACCCCCGCGCAGCCGGGCTGACGACGTGGCCACGGCCTCAACGTTCCCGTCGAACTCGGTCAGGGCGGGCGAGTTCCGAGCACGCTGAACGTGGATGATCCGACTGAGCGGAAGATCCACGCGACGAGCCACCGCGGCGTGCTCAAGCGAACCGCGCATCGACGCGGTGCGTGCCTCGGCCACGCGACGCTCCGCGAGCTCCAGGTGCACCGGCCCGTTCGCGAGTCCCTCGTCGGGTGATCGCACGCGGAAGAACGGGCCGTGCGAGGTCATGTTGCGCAGTTGCGCGGCGCTCACCCGCCGCCCCTCGAGATCGCTCGCGATCTCGAGCAGCCATGGCGCGGCGTACAGCGGTCGTAGCTCCGAGTCCCACGCCGGAGCACTGAGACGGAGAGTTCCTCCATCCGCCGCGGCCGAGGCCGCGGCAGCGCGGAAGGCGCTCCGCTCTTCGACGAGACGATCCGCTGAGACACCGGGCGGGTCGCCTTCAGGGAACACGGGATCGGGCGGTGCCTTCGATGGGAAAGCCCCCTCGGCCATGCCGACGATGTGCACGCGGTCGAAGGCCACTCCCCGAGCTGCGGCCACCTGGCCGATGACGACTCCGACGCCGATCTGCCCATTCGGCCGGCGCTGGCCTTCGAGGGCGGCCTCGAGGGCGCGTCGGAACACCGGAAGCTCGACCGTTCCATCGATGATCGCCGCGCCGCCGAGGCCGTCGATGACGTCATCGACAAGGTCCGCGGCCTGTCGCTCGTCGTCCTCGGCGTGCGGCGGGACGAAGCGCCGCCGAAGCGCTTTGGCCCACGCGACATATGCGGACCACGTCTGTTCGGTCGGAGGCCTCACGGCATCGGCGACCCCAGAAAGCTCAGAGGCGATGGCGGCCGCGGTCGCGGCCTCGCGCTGGCGGAAGCGTTGCTGCCCCTCGCTGATGCCGTCTTCCGAAGCCGCGAGACGGTGCTCCTCAGCGAGGCGCTCGAGGCGCTCCTTCCACTGCGCGGGTCCGCGTACGACCCGCGCACTTCGCGACAGTCGATTCCATTCGGCGAAGGAGGGCTCCGTGTAGCCAGCCGGCGGCAGCGTGCTCCGCCACTCAAGCACGGCGAGTCGTGCGAAGTCAGCATCGGCCAGAGCGAGCAGGCGCAGAAGTCCCTGCGCCACGAAGCTCTCGCTCAGCGGCCGCCCCTCGAGCGCGGCGAAAGGCAGGCCCGCAGACCGCAGGACCTCTGGGACGAGAACGGCATACGGCGCGCGCGAGCGCCAGAGCACTCCGATCCGGTTGAGCGGGATGCCAGCATCGAGGTCGGCGAGGATGAGTCGGCACACCGCCCGGATCTCCTCGTCTGCGGTCGGTGCGACGATCACCTGCCGGAGTGCCGCAGGTACCTCCGAACTCGCGTGAGCCACGTCGCCGAGTCGGAGGTCGGAACAGATCAGCGTTCTCTCCTTGTCGGCGAGCGGGTCACCCGTATCGGCGATGGCCACCTCCACCGTCGCGAGCTCGCCGATAGCGCGGATGAGCCGCGCTGCGGTGAGCGGCAGCACCGTTGGCAGGTACACGAGCACGTCCCCAAGATCGCGTGTCGAGAGGCCGCCAATGCGTATCTCATCCGTCGCCGCGTCGACGCCCGCGCGGTCGTCGTAGAAGAGGTGGGATCCTAGGAGCTCTTCGTACTGCCGGTACGCGGCGAAGGAGGCTCTCGCCATCCGGCCTCGCGCCACCCACGAATCGAGGTCGGCACTGGAAACCTCGCGTTCCCTCAGCCTCCCGAATAGCTCACGCAGCGTGTCAACGAGCGCGGGATGCTCGGCGACAGCGCCGAATCCTTCGCCGATCGCCCGGACCGAGCGGCGGATGAGAGCGTCCTCGGCGACCGCAGTGAGAGGGCGCAGTCCCGACCGCGCGAGGCGGACCGAGCCGAGGCGCTCCGCCAACCGCGCGAGGATCTCGAAACGCACGTTCGCATAGCCCTCCTGGGCGAGCTCGCGCCGAAGCCACAGCCCGACGTAGTGGTTCGGGACGATGACCGTGACGGGGTGGAGAGGATCGTCCTTCTGGGCGCCGCGAATCCGGCCAAACAGCCACTGCACCGAGGCCTTGCCGGGACGGACGGCGATCCCACGAAGCGTCATATCGATGCGAGGCGTGGCGCGAATGTCCCGGTGTCACGCGCGGAGCCGCTCGCGACCATCGCTTGTAGCCCCGTGCTCCTCAGTTGTGACCTGGAAGGATCGCCGGAAGAGATGCGCCTCGTAAACGCCATTTGCTCCTCCGCGAGCGCGCGCAGCTGCTCCCGGAGCAGGTCAGGCGCCGGCCGGGAGGACCGTCGCAACGAACTTGTGGCAGTAGCCACGGAATGGAGCACCCAGGCTGACTACGAGGAAGACCGCGGCGTGCTCGCCAACGCCGCCGAAACTGCGCGGGCGTCGCTGACCAACAGGCACGGAAGCGAACCTCCCATGCCACCGCGGGTCTGTGACCGGAAGCGAGTGCGTGCTGCCGCAAGTGTGAATGCTGCTCGAACACGCTTCCTTCCTGTGACGGTCGCCTCAATGATCCACTCCACGTTCGTCGGAGCGACGGCGAGCAACGAAGCTCGCGCTGGGCTCGCGTCGAATCGCACCGCAGCAATGCGCGTCGAAGCGTCGCCAAACAGGTCGGACCCTTCGAAGCGAAGCCTCCGTAGCAGCCGAGGGGTCTCCAGCCGAGGCAGGCGACCGACTGTGACCACGCGATCGGTCATGAGTTCCCAATTCTCTGGCTGATAGCGGTCGGGGGTTTGTCCCGTCACTTCCACTCGGACCACGTCGAATGGTCCGAAGCCGCGACATGAGTCTTCACTCAGCGGGCCGTTGCCCCTAGGCACCGGACGCACCCACGTCGCCGGATCGTCGGTGCGGACTCCCGCGACGCAGCGTCCACCCTCGCGCCAGGAGTTCGCAAGGCAGACGAACTCAAGCTGCTGTGTCATAGGTGGACAACATCGGCGTCGCCCCACAGTCGCGATAGATGCTCCGCGAGGAGGCGTCGATGGCACCGCTCCGGTCCGGCCTCGCTGCACAGAAGCACGGTCCTCTCTGTGAGGTCGGACGGCTTGACGATGGTCGCGACATCGCGTTCTGCCATGAGCCTCAAGAACCTTTCCGCGTACTCGTCCCATGCGATTCGAACCTCCAATCGCCTGATCCAGAGGCTGGGGAACGTTCTTTCGTGCATCCGATCCGATCCGAGCACGAAGTACGACGGTGAGCGGTCCCACATCGACAGGCGATCGGAGGAACGTGCGCCTCGGTGAAGCTCCTGCCGCAGGCGGGGCACTCGTAGCGTCGCTTGCGCCAGCGCAGCCAGGTCGGCCGGCAGTGGATGGGCAGGTCGCGCACCAGGACCATGGGCCGCTCCTCGGGCACGAGCGCTGCGGCGCCGCACTCGGGACAGAGCCCGCCCTTCGCCTCGCTCTCGACCTCGACCTCGAGACCGGCGAGCTCGCCCGGACCGCAGCCGATGACGCGCCGGCCTGGGGTGTTGAGCGGGACCGGGATACAGTCGTCCTTCATCCGTCGACCCCTTCCTCGCCACTGAGTGAGATCGCGGCGAGTCTAGGAAGGCCGGCGGACGCTTCTTCTTTCCTCGCTATCCCCGCTCATTCGCGATGAACCCGGTCTTCGAGCGCCGTTGACGATTGGGGCTCCTCGCTAATTCGTGTGGGTACGCTGAGCTCCGCAGGGTGGCCGGGGAGCCAGGGGCTGCCGCTGCGGAGGCTCCTGCGCGCGCGAGGTGCAGCAGCTCTTCGAGAAGGCCCTCGGCCTCGTCCCGCCGTGGAAGGTCACCCGCTCTGAGTCCGATCCCAAGGCCCAGCGCCTCGACCTGTTCCTCGACTTCGAGCGGGGCGCGCGGTTCCGCTGTCCCGCGTGCGGAGCTGAAGGCTGTCCCGTTCACGACACGGAGGACGAGGAGTGGCGGCACCTCAACTTCATGCAGTACCCGCTGTACCTCCACGCGCGGGTGCCGCGCGTCCGCTGCGAGAAGGATGGCGTGCGTCAGATCGATCTCCCCTGGGCCCGTCCCGGCTCGGGCTTCAGCCACCTGTTCGAGGCCTTCGTCATGACCCTCGCGGCGGAGATGCCGGTGAAGGCGATCGCCGACCTGCTCGGCGAGCACGACACGCGCATCTGGCGCGTCGTCCACTTCCACGTCGAGCGGGCCCGGGCCAGGGAGGACTTCTCCAAGGTCCGCCACGTCGGGGTGGATGAGACCAGCCGCCGGCGGGGCCAGCGCTACGCGTCGCTCCTCTGCGACCTCGAGCGCGCGAGGCTCCTCTTCGCCACGCCGGGCAAGGACGGCGGCGCGTTCGGCCGCTTCAAGGACGACCTCGTCGCCCACCGCGGTGAGCCGGCGCAGCTCGTCGAGCTGTGCATGGACATGTCCCCCGCGTACGTCTCGGGGGCGACGGAGCACTTCGCGGGCGTGCCCATCACCTTCGACCGCTACCACCTCATGCAGGACCTCAACTTCGCCCTCGACCAGGTCCGCCGCTCCGAGCAGGCCTCCCGGGCGCTCCCCGCGCGGCACCTGTGGAGCCGCCGCCGCCGAACGCAGCTTCCGACGCTCAAGAAGAGCCGCTACCTCTGGCTGAGGAACCCCGCGAAGCTGAGCGACCGCCAGCGCGCCGAGGTCGAGCGGCTCTCGGCGGTCCACGACAGGACCGGCAGGTCGTACCGCATCGAGCTCGCCTTCCAGGAGCTGTACACGCAGTGCCCCGAGGAGGCCGAGGCCTACCCGCGGCGCTGGTACGCCTGGGCCATCCGCTCGCGGCTGATCCCCATCGTCGAGTTCGCCCGCACGGTCAAGCAGCTCTGGGACGGCGTGCTGCGCTGTTTCACCAGCAAGGTGAGCGACGGCATCCTCGAGGCCATCGGCAGCCTCGTGCAGGCGGCGAAGCGTCGGGCTCGCGGCTACCGGACGACCGAGAACCTCATCGTCATCGCCTCCCTCGTCGCGGGGAAGCTGGACCTTGCTACCCACACGAGTTGGCGAGGAGCCCCGATTAGCCAAGACCCTACCGGGCGGCTTTAATCAGTATCCGACCGAGGGTTCGCGGGGGAGATCTGCGTGTACAGGGTCTGCATCGATGTAGGCGGGACGTTCACCGACTGTCTCGTGCTCGACGGCCACGGCCAGGTCCGGCAGTTCAAGTCGCCGACGACGCCCGCGGATGCGTCGGTCGGCTTCCTGAGCGCCGTCGCCAAGGCGGCGCGCGGCTACGGGCAGGACACCAAGACCTTCCTCGGCTCGGTCGAGCTCCTCGTGCACGGGACGACGCTGGCGACGAACACCTTGATCAACACCAGCGGCGCGAAGACCGGCATGATCACGACGAAGGGCTTCCGCGATGTCGTCGAGACGCGCCGCGGATACAAGAACGTCCGAACGTCGATGTACAACGTCTTCGTCCCACCGTATCGGCCGCTCGTCCCGCGACGCCTGCGTCTCGAGGCCGAGGAGCGCTCGCTCTACACCGGCGAAGTGGCGACCGCCCTGCGCGAGGACGACGTCCGCGCGGCAGCGCGGAAGCTGCGCGCCGAGGGCGTTGAGAGCGTCGCGATCTGCTTCCTCCATTCGTACGCGCAGCCCGCGAATGAACGACGCGCGACGGAGCTCGCCAGGGCGGAGATGCCTGGGACCTACGTGACCTCATCGCATGAGATCCTTCCCGTCTGGCGGGAGTTCGAGCGCTTCTCAACGACCGCGGTGTCCGCGTACACCGGTCCGGTCGTCGAGCGCTATCTGCGGAGCCTGGAAGCCCGGCTCGCGGCTTCGGGCTTCCGAGGGCAGCTCCTCCTCATGCTGTCGAGCGGCGTCGTCGAGACGGTCGACTATTGCGTGCCCCGCGTGGTGTATCTGATCGGTTCGGGGCCTGCGGCCGCACCGGCGGCCGCGCTGCACGCCGGTGCCGCCTCCGGGCGACGTGATCTCCTCTCCGTCGACATGGGCGGGACCTCGTTCGACGTATGCATGATCCGCGGTGGCGAGATCCCGACCACGACCGAGGGATGGGTGCAGGACGAGCGCGTCGCCATCAAGATGGTGGACGTCCACTCGGCCGGGGCGGGGGGCGGATCGATCGCGTGGATCGACTCCATCGGCCTCCTCCGGGTCGGACCTCGGTCCGCCGGGGGCGATCCCGGCCCGGCCTGCTATGGCAAGGGCCTCGACCCCACGGTGACTGACGCCGACCTCCTCCTCGGATACGTACCCGCGGACTTCTTCCTCGGCGGGGACATCAAGCTCGACGCTACGCGCGCGGAGGCCGCGATGATGCGCGTCGGCACGCCGCTGGGCATGACCGCGCGCGACGCGGCGCAGGCCGTCTTCACCGCGGTGAACTCGTTCATGGCCGATCAGATCACGGAGGTCGCGACGATGGGCGGCCACGACGTGAGGGACTTCGCGCTCGTCGGCGGCGGCGGCGCGGGTCCCGTCCATGTCTCGTTCATCGCGGAGCTGCTGGGGATCCCGACGGTCATCGTCCCCAGTGTCGCTGCTACGTACTCGGCGTTCGGGATGCTCGCGATGGACATCGGCCGCCACTACTCGCGCTCGTACGTCGTGCGTGCGAAGTCGCTGGACCTCGAGCGGGTCCGCGCTCTGTATCGAGAGATGGAGCAGCAGGCCGTCGAGGGCCTCGGCGCGATGGGGATCGCGCGCGACGCGGTCGCCTTCACGCGAACGGCCGACCTCAGATACGTCGGTCAATTCCACGAGGTCGAGGTCGAGGTCCCGAGCGGGGAGCTCAGCGCCGCCGCGATGGAGCGCGCGATCGAGAACTTCCACGCCCGGCACAAGGCGCTCTACACGTTCAACATGCCCTGGCAGGCCGTCGAGTTCCTGACCTTCCACCAGAAGGCGACCGTGCCGCGACCGCCGTTCAGCCTCAGGCGCGTCGAGCCGGGTGGCAGGGACGCGTCGGCCGCGGTGAAGCGTCGGCGGACCGCGTGGTTCGGCGGCGTGCCGATCGAGACGACCGTCTTCGACGGCTCGAAGCTCCGTGCCGGCAATGTGATCGCCGGTCCGGCGCTCATCGAGGAGACGACGACGACGGTCGTCGTGCCCCCGTCCTTCACCGTCGTCGTCGACGAGCAGCGGAGCTACGTGCTCACGCTCGGCGAGCGGGCGGGGACGCGTGGCCGCACAGAGACGCGGGCGGTCGAAGGGGTCTCCCGATGACGGGAAGGACCGTCGACCCGATCACGCTGTCCACGGTCTGGCACGCCTTCCAGAGCATGGGCCGCGAGATGCGCCACGTGATCGACCGCACCGCACAGAACTACCTCATCGCCCAGCTGCACGACATGGCCGCCGGGATCTGGGACGTGAAGGCTCGGACGATCGCGGTGCCCGAGGGTCCCACCTCGATGTTCCTGTCGCAGCACTTCACGGTGGAGTACGTCCTCGAGAAGTTCGGGGCCGACCTACGTCCAGGCGACGTGATCCTCACGAACGATCCGTACAAGGGGTACTGCAATCACCTGCCGGACTGGGGGTTCTTCCGGCCGATCTTCTATAAGGGTGAGCTCCTGTTCATCGCCCTGACGCGAGGGCACCAGCTCGACACAGGCGGCTCGTTCCCTGGCGGGTACTTCCCGAATGGGTACGACATCCACGCCGAGGGGATCATGATCCCGCCGATCAAGGTCGTTGACGAGGGTCGCGAGCGCAGCGACGTCCTCGAGCTCATCTGGAACAACGTGCGGTGGCCCGAAGGCGTACGGATCGACAACTACGCGCTCATGGCCGCGCTCAAGGTCTGCGACGACCGGATCGTCGCTCTCCTCGACAAGTACGGACGGAGCACCGTCCTCGAGTGCGTGGACGAGATGCTCGATCGGATGGAGCGGGCCGTTCGCGATCAGATCGCGCGCGTTCCGGAAGGGACCTACTACGGCGAATCGGCCTCCGACGACGACGGCACCGTTCTCGACGAGCCGGTGTGGGTCCGGTGCGAGGCGACCTTCAAGGGCGACGAGATGGTGCTCGACTTCTCGAAGAGCGACGCGCAGCGGAAGGGATTCGTGAACTGCACCTACTCATCGACCTACAGCCGAGCGGTCGCGGGCAGCTTCCTCTTCTTCGACCCGGCCCTCGCGCAGTTCCACAACGGCGGGAGCATGCGGCCGATCTCGGTGGTCGCGCCCCCCGGCACCGTCGTGCACGCGGTGTATCCCGCCACCGTCGGAGGCTCGCCGGTGAACGTCGGGACCCAGGTCCTCGAGGCGACCTGCGCCGCGCTGTCGAAGGCGATGCCCGACCGCGCGGTCGCCGGCTGGGGACGCCGCCGCGGCCATTACATCTTCGGGATCGACCCCCGGAGCGGCGACCGGTACGTCCAGACGACCACCGACGCCGACGGCGGCTCAGGTGCGGTCGCGGGGTTCGATGGGTTCGAGGGCGCGCTGGGCATGTCCGGCCTCGGATCGATCACGCGCGGCAACGTTGAGGAGGTGGAGATCCGCTTCCCGTGGCGCGCCGTGAAGTGGCACTTCGTGCCTGACATGGCCGGCGCCGGCCGCTGGCGCGGAGGCAGCGGGACGCTGTGGGAGTGGCAGAACGTCGGCGGTGACGTCGGCGTGGCCACCGGGTCCTCGGACGGGGATCTCACGCAGCCCCCCGGCGCGGCGAGCGGCCATCCCGGACCGCTCTCCCGCATGTACATCCGACGTGGCGATGAGGTCCTCGCGGCCCGCACGCATCGGATGATCCAGGTCAAGACCGGCGAGGTCCTGGGCAAGGTGAGCGGCGGCGGCGGCGGCGTCGGCGATCCGGCCGAGCGCGATCCACGAGCCGTCCTCGAGGACGTCCTGGACGAGAAGATCACGGTCGCGCACGCGCGAGAGGTGTACCGGGTCGCGATCGATCCGGCTGACCTCCGGATCGACGAGCCGGGCACCTCGGCGCTGCGCGTGCGCCCCGACTGACGGAGGAAGGCGACGCCCGCCCCGAACGACACAGACCTCCTCGCGCCGCTCGAGCGCATGTGGCTGATCAGGGCCTTCGAGGAGAAGGTGTCCGAGATGTACGCGCGCGGGGCCGTGCGGGGGCTCATCCACCTCGGCATCGGCCAGGAGGCGGTCGCCGTCGGCGCCTGCTTCGCGCTCGAGCCTGACGACCTCGTCGTGGGTGGCCATCGCTCGCACGGGCATGCCCTCGCGAGGGGCGCCGACCCCGAGCGGCTCCTGGCGGAGATCGCCGGCCGCGCGAGCGGCTACTGCGGAGGGAAAGGCGGCTCGATGCACATCGCCGCGACAGATGTCGGCTTCATCACGGCGACCGGGGTCGTCGGCGGGAACGTCGCCCTGGCGCTCGGCGCGAGCCTCACCGCGATGTCGCGCGGAGGCGGCCAGGTCGCGGCGGTGTTCTTCGGGGACGGCGCGGCCCAGACGGGTGTGTTCCACGAGTGCCTGAACCTCGCGAGCCTCTGGCGTCTCCCGCTCGTCTTCGTCTGCGAGAACAACGGCTACGCCGAGTTCACGCCGCTGTCGGCCCACACCGTGGTCGCGGAGCTCTCGGCGCACGCGCGGACGTACGCCATGCCGACCAGGGCCGTGGACGGGAACGACGTCCTGGCAGTGCGCGATGGGGTGCGCGCGGCGGCCGCACTCGCGCGTGAGGGAGCGGGTCCCTCGTTCGTCGAATGCATCACGTACCGGCTACGAGGTCACTACGAAGGCGACCCCGCGAAGTACCGCGAGCTCGCGGAGCTCGCCGAGTGGAAGGAGAAGGATCCGGTAAGGCGATACGAGGCCGTGCTCGCGGAGCGGGGCGCGCTCGGGGGCGAGGATCGCGCACGCATCGAGCGCCGGGCGCGCGACCGTGTCGAGACCGCCGCCTCGGCCGCTCTGGCCGCGCCCTTCCCCGGACCAGCCGACCTGATGACCGACGTCCTCTCGAGACCCGCCGGTGCCTGAGCTGCGATCGATCGACGCGATCCGCGACGCGCTCCGGTCCGAGCTGGCGCGCGACCCGCGCGTCGTCCTCCTGGGCGAGGACATCACCGTGGGAGGTCCCTTCGGCGCGACGAAGGGGCTCGTCGACGAGTTCGGGGAAGCCAGGGTCCGGAACACGCCGATCAGCGAGGCCGCGGTGATGGGGCTGGCGGTCGGCGCCGCCGCGACGGGCATGCGCCCTGTCGTCGAAGTGATGTTCATGGACTTCATCACCCTGGCGATGGACCAGCTCGTGAACCACGCCGCGAAGCTCCGCTACATGACCGGTGGGCAGCTTCGCGTTCCGCTCACGATCCGTGTCCAGGGCGGGGCGGCCGCGAGCTTCGGCGCGCACCACTCGCAGAGCCTCGAGGCCTGGCTCACGCACGTCCCGGGCCTCAAGGTCGTCGCCCCGGCTACCCCGGCAGACGCCCGAGGTCTTCTCATCGCCGCAATCCGGGACGACGACCCCGTGATCTTCATCGAGCACCGGGCGCTGTACTGGACCCGAGGACCCGTCCCGGACGGTCACGATCCCGTGCCGATCGGGCGCGCGAAGATCGTGCGGCGGGGGGCCGACGTGACCGTGATCTCGTACTCGAGGATGGTCGGGATCGCGCTCGAGGCCGCCACGCGCCTCGCGGACGAGGGACTGGACGTCGAGGTGATCGACCTCCGGTCGCTGGCGCCGCTCGACATCGACACGCTCATCGACTCGGCCCGACGGACACGACGCGTCGTGGTCGCTCACGAGGCGGTCCAGCACGGCGGCGTCGGCGCGGAGATCGCGGCGCGCATCCAGGCGGAGGCCTTCGGGGAGCTCGACGCGCCGGTGCTTCGCGTCGGTGCGCCCTTCGTCCCCGTCCCGTTCTCCCCCGAGCTCGAGCGTCGTTTCGTTCCGGACGCCGACGACATCGCCGGCGCGGTCAGGTCGACCGTGCGACGGCCGTCCGCGGTGCCCGCGGGCTGACGCGCAGGATCTCGTGCTCCCGGATCTTCCGCGCGAAGACCTGCTCGGACAGCTGCGGACCATGCTCGTCATCCGGCGCTTCGAGGAGGCGCTCATCCTCCTCCAGCGGAGCTACGACGTCGGTCACTTCCATGTGTACATCGGGCAGGAGACCACCGGCGTCCCGGCGCTGGCGCTCCTCGAGCCGGGGGACGTCGCGTTCTCGACACATCGCAACCACGGCCATCTCCTGGCACGAGGAGCCGATCCCGGCCGGATGATGGCGGAGATCCTCGGGAGGGAGACCGGATACAACCAGGGGAAGGGCGGGACGCTCCACATCGCCAGCGCCGAGCACGGATTCCCGGCGACCTCGGCGAGCACCGGCGGGAACCTCCCGCTCGCGACCGGCGCGGCCTTCGCCTTCCGAGAGCTCGGCAGTGGACGCGTGAGCGTCGCGCTGTTCGGGGACGGCGCCGTCGAGGAAGGAGCGTGGCATGAGTCCGCGAACATCGCCGCCTTGCGGCGGCTGCCGGTCATCTTCCTCTGCGAGAACAACAGCCTCGAAGCCCTCGGCCAGAAGGCGAACGAGTACCCCTCGTCCACGCTGGCGACCCCCGATCTCACCGACGCCGCCAAGGTGTTCGGCATCCCAGCGGTAGCGGTGGACGGGACCGACCCCGGCGCGGTGCACGTGGCGATGACCGAGGCGATCCGGCGCGCCCGCGCCGGCGAGGGGCCCACGTTCATCGAGTCTCGGACGGTGCGCTGGCCCGGCAGCCGACCGCTGTGGCCGCAGCTGGCCACCGGGGAGACCGAACTCGCGATGGCCTGGGACCGGGCGCGGATCCCCGACGCGCATCGAGCGTGGTACGAGGTGAATGACGGGGTCCTCCGGTACGTGCGCGATCTCCTCGCCGCGGGACACGCGTCCGCCGAGGGCGTCAGCGCGCTCGATCGGGAGGTGCGAGAACGGACGGACACCGCGGTCCGCTTCGGCCTCGACAGCCCGTTCCCGTCCCCCGAGACCGCGATGCGCGACGTCTTCGCGCACGAGTGATCAACGTGCGGGAGGTCGCCTACGCCGAGGCTCTGGTCGACGGACTTCGCGAGATCCTCGCGAAGGACGAGCGGGCGTTCATCATGGGCGGCTACTTCCTCGGCCTCACGCCGCGGCGAACGCTCATGGCCAAGCTGCGGGACGACTTCCCGGCGCGCGTCTGGTATCCGCCGATCGCCGAGACGGGTTACGTCGGCACGGCGATCGGCGCGGCGATGGCCGGCCTGCGGCCGATCGTCGACATCGCCACGGCCTCGTTCATCTTCCACGCGTTCCCGCAGGTCGTGAACGAGGCCGCGAACATCCGCTACATGACGGGCGGCCAGACGAAAGTGCCGGTGATCTTCCACTTCAACCAGGGCATCCGCGGTGGCGGCGCGGCGCAGCACTCCCACAGCCCGCAAGCGATGCTCTGGAACACCCCTGGGCTCCTCATCATGGCGCCGTCGTCGCCGCGAGACGTCCAAGGGCTGCTCCGTACGGCGGCCACATGCGACGACCCTGTGGTCTTCGTGGATCACGTGAAGCTCTTCGAGGTCACGGGGCCCGTCTCCGAGGACGGGACGGCGATCCCGTTCGGACAGGCGGACGTGAAACGGAAAGGCACCGACCTCACGATCATCGCTACCTCGTACAGCGTCCAGGTCGCCCTCGCGGCCGCGGAGTCCCTGGCGGCGCGAGGCGTGAGCGCCGAGGTCGTCGACCCGCGCACGCTCGTTCCTTTCGACGGCGACACCGTCCTGGCGTCGGTCGCGAAGACCGGGCGCGCCGTCGTGGTCGACGAGTGCCACCGCCGCTGCGGCGTCGGCGCCGAGATCGCGGCCGTCCTCGCCGAGGAGGGATTCGGCTACTTGCGTGCGCCGGTGAGGCGCGTCGCCGCGCTCGACGTGCCGATCCCGTTCAGCCGTCCCCTCGAGGAGTACGTCGAGCCGACGGCCGAGAAGGTCGTGGCCGCGGCCCTCGAGATCGCGAAGTGACCGACGTCCATCTGCCGCGTCTCGGCGCGACCATGGAGGACGCGCAGATCGCGCGGTGGCTGAAGGCGGTGGGCGACCGCGTCACCGAAGGGGAGGCGCTCGTGGAGATCGACACGGACAAGGTGAGCGCGACGGTGGACTCGCCCGCGACGGGTCGTCTTACGGAGATCCGGGCTCACGACGGCGACACGGTCGCGGTCGGCGCCGTCCTCGCGGTCGTGGATGACTCGCCATGAGCGTCCTGTCGGCCCCGCTGCTCACGCCGCCCGACCCGCAGGCCGTGCGCGGCCCGGCCGAGCGCGACCTGCACTGGTCCCGCGTCCGACGGTCGATGGACGAGCACGGCCTTGACGCCCTGCTGGTCTTCGGACACGAGCGGTTCGGCGCCGATCACTACCTGACGAACGACCAGCCGGGTATGCACGTCGTCTTTCCCCGCGACGGCGAGCTGGTCGCGACGTCAGCCTTCGGCCACCTTCGCCAAACGGCCCACTTCGTGAGCGCCGCGCGTGGCGAGCTCTCGTGGGTCGCCGACGTCCGCGCCGGAGGATCCGGTCGGGTCCTGAGCGGCGTCCTGATCGAGAAGGGCCTCGCGCGCGCGAAGATCGGGGTCGTCGGCCTCGGCGGCCGGGGCGAAGGGTGGGTCCCTCACCGCACCTGGTCAGCGATCGCCGAAGCGCTTCCCGACGCGACGTTCATCGACATGCAGCACGAGATGACGCTGCTCCTGCTCGAGCGGAGTGACGCGGATCTCGCGTGCCTGCGCTATGCAGCGGCGGTCGGCGAGCGCGTCTGCGAGGCCATGCTCGACGCGATACGGCCTGGGGCTTCCGAGGCGGACGCCTACGCCGCAGCCATGGCCACGTACTCGCGGCACGGCGTGCGCACCGTCCCGCCGAGCACGCTCATGATGCAGAGCGGGAGCGACAACTTCGGTTGGGGACCTCCGGCGTGGCTGGCGAGGCCGCAGCCCGCGCGGCGGCTCGAGGCGGGAGACGTGATCCTCACCGAGCTCTTCGGCTATTACGGGATGATCGAGACGCAGCTTCAGCTCGCGGTCGCGGTCGGTCGCATCGACGCCGAGCAGGAGGCCTGCGCGACCGCGGCGCGCCGCGCCTATGAAGCGGGTCTGCGCGCGATGCGACCGGGCGTGACCTTCCAGGAGGTCTGCGACGGGATGGAGCGACCGATCGTGGAAGCCGGCGGCTGGCACCTCACGCCGCTCATCCAGACCATGAACCCGTTCGCCATCAACGGTCCCGATCGGCCGCCGCGGCCCGACCAGGCGCCATGGCTCGCGGCTCGCTACCGCATCCAGCACGGAGGCGACCGGACCGACCGCACGTGGGAGCTGAGGCCCGGCATGACGTTCGCGTTCGAGCCGAACGCCCACCTCGGCCGTCGGCGGGTCAACGTCGGTGGGACCGTCGTGGTCACGGCGGGCGGGGCGGAGGAGATGAACGAGATCCCCACCATGATCCGGCGCGTCCCGGCCTGATCGGGGGCCCGTCGCGGCCTCCGCGATCGGCGCACGAAGGACGGCAACGCGCACCGCTGCGTACGCGGCCAGCAGGACGAGGAGGCCTCCGCCCAGGAAGAGGGCGGCCTCGAGGCCGATCGCGCTGCCGGCGCCGCCGATGACGGTCGTCCCGAGCGGGATGAAGCCGACATAGACCATCCCTCGCACGCTCATGACGCTGCCACGGAGGCCGTCCGGCGTGCGGCCCTGCAGCACGGTGCTCGCCATCACCATGGAGAGCGCGGTCGCGAAGCCGAGGGCAAGGCTGAGAGCGATCGCAGGTGGGAGTGCGCGCCGCAGCGCGAAGACGCACACGGCAGCGCCGCTGATGACCGCGCTCGCGACGGCGACGGTCGCCCTGGCGCGCACGGCACCGAGGCTCGCCGCGACGAGCGAGGCACTGAAGGCGCCGAGCGCGGACGACGCGAGCAGCCACGAGAGCTCGGCGGGGCCGACCGCGAGCATCCCTCCGGCCGCCGCCGGCATGAGCTGCAGGTACGGACGCGCGAGGAGCGCCGATGAGACCGAGAGGACGAGCAGCCAGAGGACGACGGGATCGCCGCGGATGCATCTCATCCCGTCACGGATCGACCGAAGGAGCGCGACGCCGGCTCGCGGCGTCGGGAACGGGGGGAGCGCGCTGAGGGCCGCGGCGTTGACCAGATAGCTGAGGGCGTTCAGGACGAAGAGACCCCCGAGTCCGATGAACGGGTAGAGGACCGCCCCCGCGAGAGGCCCGACGATCGCCGGACCGTCCCAGGCGACGGAGTGCATGCCCACGGCGCTCGCGAGGTCGCGTGGCGGGACGAGCCGCGGGACGATCGATCGGCGCGTCGGGCTCGCGAACGCGAAGGTCGTCGCGTCGACCGCGGTGAGCACGAGGATCGGACCGAGCGTCGCGAGCCCGAGCAGCGTCAGCCCGCCGAGCGCCGCGGCCGTCACCGCGGCGATGAACTGGGCCGCGATCATGAGCCTGCGGCGGTCGATCCGATCCGCCACGGCGCCGCCGACGAGGCCGAGCGCGATCCCCGGGACGGCCCGGACGAGCCCGATGAGACCCAGATACGCCGGGGCGAGCTCGGGATGACCCTCGCGTACGGCGAGCTGCACCACGAGGTAGCCGACGCCGAACGTCTGCATGCAGGTCCCGACGTTCGAAGCCACGAGTCCGCTCCAGAAGATCCGGTAATCGCGATGCGCGAGCGCGCCGAAGGTACCGACCGTCTCGCGCGCGGGCGGCGCGGATGTCATGCGGTCATCGCGGGTCAGTCCCCATCCGCTCCGAGGACCTCGACCAGCTCATCGCACGCGCGGCGCAGGTGCTCGCGGATCGCGCGAGCGCCGCGATCGGCATTGCGCGTCCGGATGCACTCGCGGAGCTCGTCGTGGTCGTGGCGCGAGGCGTCCGTGTTCTTCGGGACGTGATATCGGTGCACGTCGTCGTGCAGCCGCAGGACGATGCGGCGCATCCGCTCCCGATGCGCGTGACGGTACAGCTCGCTGTAGAACGCCCGACGGGCCTCTCCTGCCTCGACGGGACGACGGACGAGCCGATCCACCCGCTCCGACATCTCGATGAGCTTCCTTGCTCCCGCCTCGTCGATGTCGCGGATCGCGAGACGGGTGAGGTGCTCCTCGAGGAGGATCCGGAACTCGTAGATCTCGCGGACGTCACCCGCTGTGAGCTCGGCAACCTGCGCGCCCTTGCGCGCGTCGATGCGGACCAGACCTTCGGACTCGAGCCTTCGGAGCGCGTCCCGGAGGGGGATCCGGCTGACGCCGAGGCGCTCTGCGAGCCTCTCCTGCTGAAGCCGCTCGCCGGGACGGAGCTCGCCTCGAAGGATGCTCTGACGGAGCGACGCCGTCACCGCCTCTTCGACGCTTGGCACCAGCGGTACGGTCAGTCCACTGAGGCCGTGGCCACCCCTCGCTGACGCGCGCGCGGAAGGACGGGAGCAAGCGACGGCGCGCGCGCTTTCACGCGTCATGTCACGCCTCTTGCGTATCCTGCATACGGCCTAAGCCCAGCGTCGAGGAGCGCGTGTGAAGTTCGCCGTCCTCTTGCCTCAGACGAACCAGGTGGCCTCGACCGACGCGATCCTACGCGCGGCAGCCGCGGCCGAGGAGCTTGGCTTCGACGCGGTCTCGGTGCACGACCACATCCAGTTCAACGGCTGGTGGATCGCCTCGGGCTCGCGCACGTCGGTGCCCGGGGGCGACGACCGCACCCTGTTCGAGGCGGTGACGACGCTCGCGTTCGTCGCGGCGCGGACGGCGCGCGTCCGGCTCCTCACCTCGATCCTGCTGCTCCCGGTGCGCGACCCGATCGTCCTCGCGAAGCAGATCGCGACCGTCGACGTTCTCTCCGGCGGCCGTTTCACCTGCGGCGTCGGCGTCGGCCCGCCGCTCGAGGAGGCGAAGACGGAGACGACGAGGCTCGCGCAACACCGGACGAACGCTGAGAAGGAGTACGCGGCATTCGGGCTGCGTGGGAACCGTGGGCCGCGCATGGACGAGCACCTCCAGGCGATGATCTCCGTCTGGACCCAGGAGAAGGCCACGTTCCGCGGGCGCTACGTCTCGTTCGAGGACCTGGACGTCTTCCCGAAGCCGCTGCAGCGCCCCCGACCGCCGCTCTGGGTCGGCGGCCGCTCCGAGTTCGCGATGGAGCGCTGCGCCCGCTTCGGCGACGTCTGGAACCCGAGCCAGACGAGCCCGCGCCAGTACGCCGAGAGCCTGCCGGTCCTCCGTGCGAAGTTCGCGGCGCACGGCCGTCCGGCGCCGAGCGAGTACGCGACGAACATCTTCACGGCGATCGCCGAGACCGACGAGCTGGCGGAGCGGATCGCGGCCCCGGCCGTCGGGCCGATGTTCTACTCGGACGGCGAGTTCCGCGCGCGGACGATCGTGGGCGGACCGGCGACGTGGGTGCGCATCCTGCGCGAATGGGAGAAGGTCGGCCTCACGTACTGCGAGATCAAGCCCACCTATCACACCGTCGACGATCTCGTCGCGCAGCTCCGGCTGATCGCGCGCGAGGTGATGCCCGCCTTCGCCGCGTCCGAGCGCGTCTCCGCGTGAGCGTCACCGCGGGAGCGGAAGGGCCGACGGCGGGGGCCAGGCCCTGGGGCGACGTACGGCGACTCCTCGTCGAGCGCGCGCGGGTCCGCCGGCAGCCTTTCCTCGACACGCGGGCCGACGAGGTGGAGCAGGTCCTCGCGCGTCTCGACTCGGTCGAGCCCGCGCCGTGGGTCGAGGCCTTCGGAGCGCTGGCGGAAGCGCACGAGCGCGCCGCGCGCGGAGCCGAGGCGGCCGGCGACCGAGAGCGCGCCGCCGCGGAATGGCTGCTCGCCGCCGGCTAC
>Ga0194131_10003214_pt1 | contig 26021 bp, 52 predicted proteins | sample TA2KigO120mmetaG_FD_148631 | JGI IMG/M metagenome (GOLD analysis project Ga0194131, IMG submission 148631) | Freshwater microbial communities from Lake Tanganyika, Tanzania - TA2015053 Kigoma Offshore 120m | ecosystem: Environmental > Aquatic > Freshwater > Lake | place: Tanzania: Lake... | reverse complement strand
CCTGATTACTCAGATTGCAATGATCCATCAGGTGATTGACTGCTTCCTTGAAAGATGTAAAGCGGAGAGTGTTGTTCATAATCAGTACAGAAGAGAGAAAGAACCGCAGAACTTACGAACCCACTGCAAAGTGTCATAATGACTGCGGGGTTTCGACATTACCATGCTTTTGTTAGTAACAGGATTGAGAGCAATAGCAACGTATTTGTGATCACATTCTTGCCATTCAGGGGTAACTTGCTGAATGAACATTTGACGCACAATACCTTCTTTCCAGTTGGTAGTGTAGTGAAAGACTTGATCCATTTCAGTGGTTGTGCTCATACTACTGATCCACTTTGGAGGTGAGCTATTTTAATTGTATGTTACCAACTACCTCTTTGGATGTGGATTTTACGAATCTCCTGATAAAGAAACTGGCGAAGTTTAGGTTCGGTAGTGTTATCAAAAGCATAATAAAGACGATTCAAGTATTCATTCTGTGTGGCACCTATGTTACCATCACCACCGATGTCGTTGAGTGATGAACCAGCAACAACTTTCGATTTTCCGAAGTTACCAGACACACGCCCAGATGTCCTCAGTTTGGGACGAATCTTGGAGAGGTTAGAGTAAGTCATCGTGGAAACTTGTGGTTACAATCAGGACACAACCAGTGGTTAATTCGGTCTTCGTGGAGCAACTCAACTCCTATCACACGACTATAGAAATAGGGTGGAGAATAGTTTTCCCAGTATTCTTGTGGAATCAGTTTTTCAACCCAATTTGCACCACATTCGGGACAATTTTCAAGTTTTGTAATATCAGTGTAAGTCATTCTTCAACATCAAAAATAGAATCTTCCCAGCCATCAAGGTCAGATTGTTCGTCCTCCTCGTAGGGGAACATTTCGTTATATTCTTCGTCAGTTAGAGTAAGATACTGAACGTCAGCATTTCTATGCTCTTCAGCATACATCAACTGATAGTGAGCGAAGGAAGATGGGTCAGTGCTAGCATACTCAAGCAGACCATCTATGAAACAAAGGTAGTTCATTTTGCGTAGAGATAACCACCAGACCAGTCAGCATTTGCCAGCAAGTATTCACGATCTTTAATCAATCGCAGGTCATAGCGAACACCTTTGGCAGGAGACTTCCAAGAGGCAGACTTATACACTTCGCCAGTGTTCTTGTCAATGAAGCAATGCACACTGCGGGAACCACCACCATTCACGAAGATAACTTTGTGATACTTTTTACCAGTTTCTACCTGATAATCAATCGGGCAGCAACCATTTTTGAGATCAGTAATACATGCTTCATGATACTGAGTTTGCACCGAATCAGTTGTATCATAGGTATAGTTCAGGTTCTCAATAGAACGCTGATGACCGCGAATAGCAGTTTGACGATAGTTGTCTTTCAGTGCTTCAATCAGCAAAAAAGTATTTTTGAGAACGCTGTTTGCGATAGTTTGTTGTGCTTGTGCTTGCATGGTAGTGTTGCTCATACTACTGGTCCACTTTGGAGGTGAGCTATTTTAATTCACCAGTCTTTCGCTGCTACGAAGTTAGCATGAGAGAAAACTTCACGATCAACTACTTTGAACGATCCAAACTTGTTGTGAATGACATATCCTTCATGAAAACTTGCGACATCCCAGAGGAAACATTCAATGTCATCCTCTTCATGAATGAACAGGAACAAATCGTCCTTGATAGACTTCACCAACTTCCACAAACGGATCAGGTTCTTGTCACAATCACATTTTTCTGCAATTTCATCCTCACAAATGGTACGTTGCTCACGGATGCAAGCATTGATCTCTTTTTTGATTTGTGATGCCTTGCGATCACTCACAAACTCACACAGAGTGCTCATTTGCTCGGCAAACTTACACACATCTTCCAGATCTTCGCGGAAAGGATTTAGCGAGACAGCAGGTTGCACAAAAAGAACATGCTTTGTGCTCATAAACTTGCTGGTGATAGGATGTGCTACCATTTCAGGCAGTTTGTCACCAGTGTAGTAAGTGTGAGGAGCAACAATAATGTCCTGACGCACAGGTTCAGGAAACTTGTAGGTAATTGTGTTGGGTTTGAATGTATCAAGACCCGTACCGAAACCAATCCAATCTCCCTGATACACATTCTTAGTGCGAGGCAGGAAATCCAGGCAATAGATGAGGATTTGTGTTACACGAGGTTGTCCACCAAAATGAGTGAAGATGTCATCTTCGTTGTAACACAGGCGAATCTTTTTCTTGTTAAATGCTGCTTTGGTGCAGACGAAAAACTTACCATTCTCAGGATTAGTGCCCCAAACAATAGCAGGAGCACCGTCCATCTTGACGCTGATAGTAGAATCAGCAGAGAACCAATCAAGAACGGAAAGATCACCATTCAGGATAGAATCTTCGGGATGTTCTAGATGTTTGTTCTGCATTGGTTGCTTGGTCATACTACTGGTCCACTTTGGAGGTGAGCTATTTTAATCCATCGCATTTAGCAGTGGATTGTTAGCAGTTGTCTCGATCCATTGCTTCGCTTTGGTAAAGTATTCTGGATCACCTTCGATCCCAATGTATTGACGACCAGTGTTAAGACAGGCAATACAGGTAGATCCAGATCCCATACAATTATCCAGGATTGTATCACCTGGGTTGGAGTATGTTCTGATGAAATACTCAATCATTCCCACTGGTTTTTGTGTAGGATGAAACTTCAAAGGATCGTCGTTGTTGATGACAGGAAACCGCTGAATATCACGAGGATACCTATCAGTTGTTGTACCATCATTCCCAAATGTTTTGGTAACATGATTGTAGTTGCGTTTCTTATCTGGTTCTGGGATATTATCCTTTGGTTTAACAGCACCAAATGGTTTGTGCCCAGTTGTCTTTTGTGGGTTATATGTGGGCAGTTTACGATAGAAAACTAGAATGTTCTCGTGTGCTTTCATTGGCATCTTTTTCGCATTGAGATGCCCAGTTGCCTTATTCTTCTCCCAGATCCATTCATAACGGAAATCTTTGAGGTTTGAACATGCAAGAATCTTGTCAAATGGGGGCTGTGCTGTTAGAACAATCGCACCATTTTCTTTCACAATGCGATAGTATTGCTCCCACAATTTATCGAATGGAATAAGCGTATCCCACTCATTTTGGGTAGTTCCATATGGTAAATCACAAAAAACCATGTCTACACAACCCTCAGGAAGTGCAGACATGATCTCAATACATTCGCCTTGGAATATCTGATTCATTCGATAACAAGTTGGTCAAGATTTTCTACAATGATAGCATCAAAATCGTCTTTTGTCTTCTTTTCCTTGACATCTTGGATGTCAAAGTACAGGTCGATTGCCTCAACAACTCCACCGTATTGTGCTTGAAGAACGTGACTGATTTTAGTGCGTTCTTTGGCACTCAGAACATTATCAAATCCAACAATTTCACCACTTTTATTGAAGCGTGGTGCAACTTTGGGGAGAATAGAAACGAACAGCACTTTTTCGGGATTGATATTCGGAGCAAACATCAATCGTGCTGCTTCACCAACACTTGTGTTGGCATAGTTCTTGATATTCTTGTTGATATTGCTGTTGAGTGCCTTACCGAGAATGGCAACTTTAAGTTCGCCATTCACAAATCCAGCGATGTCGATGTCGAAAGTTCCACCGAAACCATCAACAGGCAGTTGATACTCATACTGCCAATCATATTCTGCCCACTTAGGAGAAGCGTTCAGAACATCGTTGAGAAGTTCTTTGTGAAACTCATCAGTTCGCTTTGAGGAGCGAACATTTTGAAAGGAGGTTTCAAGAAAAGTTTGCATTTTTTTAAGTCCTTACACTACTGGTCCACTTTGGAGGTGAGCTATTTTAATTGATCGGAAGTTTGCCAAGTGATTTACCCTTTTTGTGGTCATCAATGAACTTCCTTGCTGATGCTTCGGTCCTACACACTTTGAGTTGCTCTCCGTTGTGAATAATCATCAGCTGCCTACCAAATGGAATGGCAGCATAGTTACCCTTACCGATGATAAATCCGTCCATCAGTTATCAAACACGATACGATTGGGGTCATCGGCATTGCTTCCCGTCTTGATTTGAGGGAAATACTGATCCTTATCGACAGGAAGTTGCCAATCATTCAAAACCATGTATTTGGCAACAGATTCCATGATTTGTCGCAGTTCTTCCCACTTCTTTTTCTGTGCTTCGCGGGCAGCAATAATAACCTCATCAGAGTCACTGTTGTTCTCAAAGTGTTGAACAAGTTTTTGAACTTTTTGAGTTTCGTGATACTGCTTAAAGACCGAATAAATGCGATCTTGGAAGTAACGGAATGGGAAGCAATAATCTACTTCAAGATCATCCAGACACTTTTCATCCAACCATTCTTTACACTCATTGTCTCGCCAAGAAATAGTTTTGGTAGGAACATCCTCCTCTTTGAGGACAATGCGAACAACCTCATTCTTATCTTGGGTTGCCATGTTAGGTGCAGATTCGTAGACAAAATCCCGAATTGCACTTTCTTCCCTAGGGAGATCATCTTTCTGAATCAGTGTGCAGCAACTAACCACAAGATCATCAACAGTGTGAGATTCTTGGGGAAGTCCATCATTTTCAAGTTGCAACCACACCTCTCGGTTATAGTCTGCTGTGCGACCATTAGTTTCTACAAATCGAACAACATCAAACCATGCGCCTTCAAAATGCCCATTCAGTTTGTCTGCCTTGTATCGGGTGATTCCGTTCTCTGCCCTATACTTGTAGATCTTGCCACTTGTATCAGTAATGACGCAAGAACTTACGGCAGGAAGAGGACACGTTACATCAATTCCAAGAGCCCTAGATGTAGCCAGTCCTTTAATGTTTGCCTTAGAAGATCCTTTTTTGCGAGCAGGATTGTCTTCTGTTTCTCCCCAGAAAATGTCTTCATATTCAATAAACTGGCGACATTCGTGAATTACACCAATGCCACCTTTGAAGACGTAAAGGAAATCATTTTCAGAGGCATTTTTGAGGTCTCCATATGCAATGCGACCTTCAAGAGTTTGTGTCAAAATAGAGTTCATAGTGTTTCCGCCTAACTTGCGGGGTAAAGTGAACAGAGTTAGTCTAACAACTTTGGGTAGGGATGTCAAGCCCTGGGTTGCGCTTTCAAAAAAATCGGTGTTTTGGTTGCAGTGGATGCCCTATGACACCCTTGCAGTAGAATTGAAGAAAAATCAGGGTTTGCACCCTGATGGGGACAGGGATCTCAGTGAGACTCACCTGCGAACCACAGAGATAGCAGGTTCGCCCTTCTCAAAGATTGTATCAACAACTGCCTGAACAGAGCGAGAAGTGCTGATACCAACTTTATCATAGACTGGCACACAAACCAGACCAAACTTCTTGGATTCGTCACCCAAACGGATCACACGTCCGATAGTCTGACTGATGCCAATGTAGTCCATATTCCGCATAAACAGGACTGCTTCCAATCCAGACACATTGATGCCCTCAGATAGGATGCTGTGGTGAATCACAACAAATCGCTTGCTGCTATCCTTACCCCAGGCATTGAGAGTGTCAAAGAACTTCTCACGATCCACCTTCTTGCCATCAATAACTGCACCAGTCTTAGCAGTAATCATCATCCAAGAATAACCGCGAGAGAGCAACTCAGTGCAGAAATCAGATTCTGACACCAGACCAACAATCTGCTTGGTAGTGCGAGCACAAACAAGAATCTTGCTGATGTTCTGGTCATCAATCGTTTCCAGCAGGTTGTCAGCATCGCGCTGGTAAATCACCTGGCGATCCTGAACCATAGGCAGTTGCTTGACTACAACTTTGGGGGGAAGAATGTATCCACCTTCAACTAACTCAGGAGCTGGAACTTGGCAGATAACCTGACCATAAACCTCAGGAAGATTCATGCCAGGTTTGCCAATGGCAACAGAATGTTTGGGAGTTGCAGTAAAGAAGTAGCAACGATCTGCGTTTGCAGAGAAGTGCTCAGTAGGGGGGAAAAAGTTACGCTTGACGCTGTTATGTGCCTCATCAAAGTAGATCGTATCCACATCAACCTCAGCATCAACAAGACGCTGCAAAGAGTTGTAGGTGGTGAAGATCAACTTGTGATCAAATTGATGACTCTCAACCCAGTTACGAATCTCTTTGATGCGAGTCGAAGATTCGTGATGAGTTTCTCCACTGTGAATGTGAAACACAACAGCGTTGGTGATATGCTCCAAGAACTCAGAAGAGAGTTGTTCAGCAAGCAAGATGCGAGGAGCAACAACTACAACAGTCTGTGGAGTTTCTGATTGAAACAGACGCATTGTGTCATAGATCATTTTCAGTGTTTTGCCACCACCAGTAGGGACAATCACCTGACCTTTGGTGTGCTTCTGCATAGCAGCAACAGCACGTTGTTGATGAGGACGAAGCGTGATCACTTGTTCAGGAGGTTGTTAAGGTCCATTATAGCATAGGTCATCGCAGAACGCGAATACCCTGCCGCATAAGGATAAGTTTTGACTGGATCCTCGCCTTGAGTGTTATCAACTTCGTGACAGACCTGCACTGCGTTCTCTAGGTCACGAATTACCCTTTTTAGCGTGTCAAGTCTTACATTCACAGTTTCCATGATGTTGTAGGCGATTTTAGAGGGGTCTGGTGCCCATACTACTGACCCACTTTGGAGGTGAGCTATTTTAATGTGCCAGAAGGATGAGGTGCATGTGCTCTCTGAACTGCTGCAAGTAGTTTAGTTCTTTCTTTTCCTTTTGGGAGAGATCCATGAACTTCTTTATATCCAGCAAGTGCCTTTTCTTTCTCTGCATTATACTTTGCTCTCAATGCAGCATTTCTTTCTTTATCTCTTTCTGCTCTTGTTTTACCTGAGGGTGCAGGTCTTGGTTTCTTTTCTGCTGCTGGTTTTGCCTCAGGTTTCTTAGTTGAGAGAAGTTTTGTTCCTGCTTTTTCTGCTTCTTTTGCAGATGGTTTTGCTGCCGATACAGTTTCACCTTTCTTCTTTGCAGCAATTCTTGCTTGTGCTGCTCTTCTTCTTTCTTCTTTTGCTGCCGCTGCTGCTCTTGCTCTCACATCAGCAGATCCACGTTCTTGTGTTGGTTGTTGAACTCTTGTTTCTGTTTTGCGGTCAATTCCAATATCTTTGCGTGGTTTATATATGACAGGCTCCATTTTGCCACCGCCAACTGCCTTCATGCGACGTATTTCAGGAGTTGATTTTTTTCTTTTTGGACGGATTCTTCCACCAGCACCAGTCTGGCGGATTTGTGATCCAGACATAACCTCTTTGTCATATGCTTCACAAAGAGAAATAAACTCCCGAAACGTCTTCATCTTAGTATCTAAACACTCTTTTTAGTATTTAGAACTCCTCTTCCTTTGCTTTATAGGAACCTTTGAATACTCGTCTCTCAGCATAGAATTGTTTAACACGTTCGCGGCGGGTGGCAATCAGCAAATCATATTCTTCTTGCTGTTGTTTGTTGAAAACAAAATCTTGTCGCCGCCAGGCATCTTTAAGTTCGTTGATGTGATGAAGAACGTTGGGGATAGATTCAGTCATTTAATCAGAAGTCAGTGTTAGAGTTAAGAAATTGGTTGAAAGACTTTTCATTGTCTTCCTCTTCAAAAAGACCCTCATTCATTTCATCAATAAAATCAAATGAGGAAAACTCTTCAATTTGTAGATCGTCGAAGCAGTCCATAATTTGTTTGTGCTTACACTACTGATCCACTTTGGAGGTGAGCTATTTTAATTGGGTCAAAGATTTTTCTTTAAATCTATATCCATCGTGACTTGAAGTATTTTTGCAGTTGGATGCTTTTTTCTTACAATCTCTTTTGCTTCTGTTGGATTTGGTGCATCACAACTCACTGAAAATTGCCCTTCAAATCCTTGACAATAAACTTGATATTTCATTTTACATTTACACATTCTACTTTTTGAACATAATCCCTTGGAACAATATGAGTCCGAATGGCATTGAAAATAATAAATCCGTTGGTGATAAAAATAGATAGAAACATCAAAAGGCGAATAAGTGCTACCTTATCCGCCTCTTTATCACATTTACTTGCCTTTTCACCTAGCGATTTAGCTAGCAATCGCCAAAAGGTTTTTCTCTTCTTCATAAATTGAGGTACGCGACTTGATGTATTCCAATTGTTTCCATTGTTCTTTGTAGCAGATCACAAGCAATCTTTCATTTGCATGAATGGAACAGGCAAGATAATTGAGTTCATCTTTTGGGCGAACACTACGCTCAATCGTAACGTATTCTTCACACTTAAAATAAACCCAACCTTCAACACCTTTTCCATCGTTCCATGAAACAAAATCATTGACTTGTGGTTCGTAGTTCATACAAAAAACGCATCTAGTGGAGATTGTTTGATTGGCATTGCGGTGTAATTCCGCGTTTCATTGATATTTACACAAGCACCGATTGTCTTACTATTGATTGGGGCGAAGTATTCTCTGGTTTTGAATTTGTAGAATCCCCAGATTGTTTTTGTTGTAGCCCCGTTATTGTAATCAAACTTACGATGGCAACGCAACCAAATAGAAACGACACCACGTTTGAACTCTTCAAACTCATAACTATATCCTTTGGGTGGTTTATGTGGAAACTCAGCAATCATAAAACTCCTCTTGCGTAAGTAGTTTGATTTGTTCCTGTAATTGCAAGATTTCTTTTTGTTGCTCAGTAATTTTATCCTGCAATTCGCTGATACGATTTTGATACTGTTGTTTCAGATCAAAAACCATTTTATTAGTGTGAGCAACGTGATGAGTCATATCAAGTAGTAAAAGATTCTACAACAACTGATTCTACATCTTCTGCAAGAGCATATGTTCTCGCATTTACAATATTTTCACGAAGAGTAGTGTAATGTGGTTCATAGAAGTTACCATCATCTTCTGCGGCGATTAAATCAAAACATTCATCATCACTCTCCGCAATTACATTCCAAAGTCCGCCATATTCACTAGATGGAAAGGGAACATAATGATCAACCAGATAAAGAAACTTTTGTGCCATTTTACTCTGTAAATTACCTCCTAATTTTAGTCCTGATGATACTCTTTGTCAATCACATCATCTGAGTATGATGAGGCTGCAAGAAAAGAGAATCCAATAGTTCCAAGAACTCCAAGCGCAAATCCAAGTAGAAATTCCATCAGTAAAACTCCGCAAGATAATAGTCAACTGTGACTTCAAGTTTAGATGCTTCGCGTTCAATCTCTTTCCAAAACTTTTCTGCTTCTTTATGCACCTCTGCCTTTTTGATCAGTTCTCGAATTTTTTTGGAAGTCATTTTTGTCCTCGTCTAAGTAATCAAAATGTTTGGAAAATAAAACGATAAAACACCATCCAAATGCAGCAGAAATGATAAGAAACTCTATCACTCTACTTTACAATCAGGATGCCAAACCTTAAGAGAAGCACAATACTCCTCTTTAGGATTGTAATCAATTCTAGCACTTGGAGGATACTTAAGTCTATCTACCGCTTGTTGGCGATAGTAAGCATCAAACATTCGTTCATCACGCTGGATTAGAAAAGTATTCCAACCAAGAATGACTGCAAAACCAATCAATCCAGCAAAGACGTACTTGCGGTTCATTTGTTCATCTGAAGTGTAGGGACTGGCATACCACCTTCGGTCGGAACATAGATGGTTACATTACCATTCTTGCTACCATCTTCCAGACCAGTGATATACAGATACTGAAGATACTCACGATTGTCCTTCAGCGAATTACCAATGATTTGGTTTGCTTTTGCAACGCCAGTAGCACGAATCACTTCAGCATCAGCAAGTTGTTGTGCTGAATCTTTCTTTGCTTGTGCTTCAAGAACTGCTACCTGGCGAGTATATTCTGCTTTCTGCAGTTCAGCACGACCAGCTAGACCTTGTTGCCACACATTGTAGACAGGTCCACCCACAATAAGAGTGACAGCACCGATAATCACAATGGCACTGACAATAGCAACACCAGGGTCAATAAATCCGTTTTGTTGTTTCATATTCACTTAGAAGATACATTAGTTCGGAAAGAGTTAGCAAGAAGAATAATAAGCAAGTTCTGCCAGAATGTCAAGGTCACATTAAACCAAGACAGAATAATACCAAGCACCCATGCTTGTAAGAATACAGTGGCAACGGCAATCACAAAGATGCCGAAGCCAACACCAAGAGCAGTAGAAGTTTTCATAGGTCAAACAGCAAGAGCAGCAGAGGGGATCTCAACGATTTCAGGAAGTTTTTGTTCGTAGCAGTTCATATTGTAGCACACCCATTCACCATTACGGAAGACATAGGCATACTCTTCGTTGTTATCAGGAAGAAGATACTCTGCAAGGTCAGAGTCAAGACGAGGAGGACAATCTTCACCGCGATAGGAATAATAATTTGCACCATATTGAGTTTTCTGACTAGAACCGAATACTTCATCAGTCCAAGCACAAGACATATCACCACCATCAATCAGTTCAGCGGCAAGTTCTTTGCTATTATAGTGCGTCTTCAGGATACGACCCAACCATTCAGGATAACCATCCCAGTGGTGATAGACAGAGAGGACACTGCCATCTGCAAGTTCAAGACCGATGCGAGCGCGAGTTGCCATTGAGGGCGTTTGTTGATTACCCACATATTATAAGGGGCATCCCAGCAAACCAGGATGCCCCTTGTGACACTACTTAGACTGTCCCATCACTCACTCAGAGAACTGCCTCTCCAGTTCTTCGGTGGTGGGGGATCACACTTTCCCTCAAGAGATCTGACCATCAGTTCAGCAAATTTCTCCATTTTTTCTGCAGAAACTGTCTGTGGAGCGTAACTAATCGCTTCTTTCAGAGCAACTAATTCATTCCATTCTTCTTTGCTAAGATCGGTGGTAGATGTTTTGGGAAGGGTCATAATTTTTTTGCGATGGTGTTCAAATAATAGCATTAATATACACTACTATCTAGAAACTTAATGTTTTCTTTGGGATCACGTAACAATACTTAATAGAATTACTGTCTCAATTCAGTCAATAATCCAGGGGTTCCTATGGTTCCATCGAACCAGGTATTAAAAGATAAAACACATCTATGATCTTGAACACTTGATTCTTTGACGTAGTGCATCAAGTTTGATGGAAATAGTATGAGTTTACCTTCACATACGTGATACGGATATTCTCTCCACAACCAATGTTGAGACATTAATAAATTTTGATCTTTTTCCCATTCAAACTGATTGTCTGATAAAGGACTATTAGAAAAAAACGTAATGCCATTAGACACTTGTGTACATTTAATGTAATATGCTCCACTTATAAAAGAATTTGGGTGTTTATGTTGATGCAATCTTGAGATGATTCCATCGTGTTTTACACACCAACTTTGCGTCATTTTCATTTTTTGAGTTGATGCAAAACATTTTTCAACATATTCTGTAATACAACTTTCAATCCATTCTTTTAATTTTGGTGCATAAGATTCAAGAACATAAGTATTGTCACTTTGCAATCCATCTGGAGTTGGATTATATTTTAAATTTAAAAATTGTTCATGCTCAGAGAAATCGGAATTTTGAAAGGATCCGATTGGTATTGGAGATATAAAATCAATATTCATTAATTTCTGCAGATATGCGTTGAATGTCTTTTACTTTATCTAAAAGATAATTTAAGTTGATAATTAGTTCATCAAAACTATCATCAGTCTTTCCAAGTAGTGCTTCTTGAATTCTCTGAAATGCTGCTATTGTTTGGATAGTTAATTTTTCGGACATTAGATTATTTCAATTTGCCTTATTATAGTTAGCAATCCAAAATTTGTAGCGTTTCTTTTAGATGTCTTTAGAATATGGAAACAGAAATTCATTCACATAAGTTTTGGCAAAGTCTTTCCCAAACTTAGATTCCATAAATCCACTGACAGGATCCAATTTGTGCATATAAGTATCAAAGTCGATATACACAGAAGTATCTTCTTCAGTAGGTTTGGTAGATTCAACTAATGTTTTATATACATCAACATACTTTTTAAAATCTTCAAAATAATCATCTATTTCGTGAATCGTACATTTCCTCACATAGATATATCTTGAGAAATGATTTCCAGGTTCAAAAAATCTTATGTCCTTTGTATTATCCCAATATTCTCCGATTCTACTCTTTACCAATTCGTGATTGAAAGAATAATTCTCTGTTGGGTGCTGAAAGTCAAATACAATGATAACTTTCTTTTCCATAAATGCCATAAGATCCATCCCAAAACAAGGAAGGTTTGATCCTGTTTTGGGATAGACAATGTTATTATAAATCGATGAACTGTTTGAATTAATAACAGTTTCTCTCGATTTTATGTAATATTCACCAGAATACAAATTAGATATCAATTCGGAATCTTTGGCACTATGATTCTCAGTATAAGTTGAAGTTAAGTTCAACTCACTCAAAACATATTCTTTATATTTGTCCCAAAGATTTCTATATTCCATATTACATCATTCCTCCGAATCCAAAAATAGAAGGTCCATTAGAACCATCATCCTTTTTATTTTTAAGCATATCTTCGATTTTATCGGACATTACATCAAAAGCAATAATAGTTTCGATGTTCATAATCATATCCGAAATTTGTTTTGAAACAAATGGTTTTTCGTTACGTGCGGCAAATGCAAGGGCGTTACGCAGATTACCTTGTGCTTCTTTGAGACTTTCTTCTACTTGTTGTGAGAGTGCCATTTTTACTCCAATTTACTAATAATATTTTATAGATATTTCAAATTTTTTCAAGGGCGGAAATCCCTACTTTCTCCAATTAGTTGTTCAAGACTATTCATAATTTCGTAAAGACAATTAGAGGTTCCTACGTTTTCCTCTTCTAATTTTTTAATTCTATCCTTCAATGATTGAATTTCATCAAGAAGAGAAGGAATACTTTGAAGTTCTTCCGAGAATGCCATTATTTATCCGACGACCCTCCAACATACAACAGCGTTGCCCTTGCGCGTAGAAGCAATATGAGAGAAAGCACCATAAGAAAGATCAATATCAGCATGAGAAAATGGACCACGATCATTGATTCTTACAATTACCTGTTTGAGATTGTCTTGGTTTGTAACCCTAATTTTAGTTCCCATAGGAAGGTAAGGATGAGCAGCAGTCCAACGGTAAGCATCAAATTGTTCTCCGTTTGCAGTAGTTTGACCATGAAATCCATCTCCTACACCATAAAATGTAGCGATGCCACAGGTTAATCCAGCAATTAAAGTTTCAATCATTGAGTTTTACGTCCATAGTAACTTGAAGAACTTGAATGTTTTCGTGTTTATCTTTTGCTGCTTGAATTGCTTCTTTTGGAGTTTCAGATTCAAAAAATTCACTGAAAAATTGCCCAGAAGCATTTTTATAAAATACTTGATAGTTCATCCGAATACTGCATTTACCGAAACAACTTTTGCATTTGGATTTCTTGCGAGAGCAACTTCTCTTGCTTCTTTGTAATCCCTTGCATAAACCTCTTCGTAGAAAGTTTTGCCTGCTACGTAGAGTTGGACTTTACATTTCATTGAATTTCATTTGATGGTGGATAATGGAGTCTGTTTATTGGTTTATCATACTCTATATCGTTCCAATGTCGGATGACTCCAGCAACAATGAAACAATTTGTAATGAGATAGGTAAAAAAAATAATTGTTCTTATTAGGGCGATGGTGTCCGATTCTTTATCGCATTTTGATGCTTTCTCTCCAAGAGACTTTGCCCACCATCTCCAAACATTTTTATTTTTCTTTGGCATTGGATTCAATGTTTGAGGTTTTTTAAAAGTTCATGGAAGTTTGCGTGACCATGATAGAATATCCCACCGATAACTAAAATGTCAAGCAACATAAGAACAACTAATAGTATGATATGCAGTCTATAACTATCACTCATCTTCAACTTTTCTTGGTTTAGTTTTGGTTACGGAGTATGATCCTTTCTTTATTTTGTATCTATCTAAGTATTTTTTTAAATGTTCTTGGCAAACAAAATAACAAACTTTTGATTCTTTCCCTTCTTTATAAGAGAGAGTAATTGGAAAAAATTCGTGAAAAGGAGGAGTTTCTAAAGATACAGTTTCCTCCTTTGTTTTTCTTTGACTTTGTGGTTTAACCTTGACTGGTTTTTTCTTTTTCACTGTGAATTTCAGCAAGAAGTTTCAGAAGTTCTGGGGTTTCTTCCCATTCCCAGATTGTTCCATCTTTTTGAGTATAAGTGCGAGTTATCATAGTTTTCCTCCAACAGTTCCTTCATATGATTTAGATTCAGGCCATCCTTCCTGAATACCTTTAAGATAAAACCGAGTTGCTTTTACGCATTCTTCTTCGTGTAAAGAAGTAATAAGTCTTTTTCCTTCTTTATCTTTAGAATAAAACGTTCCCCATTTTGCCTTGACTACCTGAAAGCAATCATCATACCAATTAATTTCTTCACTCATCTGTATCTAAAACTCTCAAGGTATTCATTCATTTGTTCTACATAATGACTATGATAGATTCTTAATACTGGTGTGTATCTAAGATGACCATTGCCAGTGTATAACCAATGTTTCATTAGTTCAATGTCTCCACCGAACATTACGTATAGATTATCATAGAATCTCAGAAATTGCAACCGATCTCCAATTCCTTGATAACCAATACAAAGATCATCAGATGCTTTCTTTACGGCATCAAGAACTAACTGTTCATTCAATTTCATTCTTTTTACGAAATTCTTCTTCTAATTCTTTTGCGAGTTTATTATATTTTCTATTCATCATATAATTGCTAATAGGGTTCTTCGGATGCAATGTAATCATCCAAAAAACCCTTTCAGTATTTAATTTTATTATTCTTGTAAGAAGAACAATATATTCTGCTACATTAGCATCAAGAACTATCATTACACCGATGATAGAGAATATCAAAAAAAGAGCGTAATGATAATTATTCATTTATTCTATCGCAATTTTATTTTAATTATAGCGAAGTTTTAGATCGGATAGGCATCCTATCAGATATTCTTTAACTTCATTTAATTGATCTTCACATTTAGATTCTTTTGCTTGTTCTCTTATATCGATGTGTTTAATGTGAAGATCTTCAAGCATTAGATCTATTGCTTGAATCATTTTTTTAGTTTCTTCTGTCATTTTTTGTCTGGAAGTATTTTTACTGGACACGATGGAACCGCTTTTTGAAGTTCATACACTATTTCATTCTGTTGCTGCGGCGACAGTAGTGCAATCCGCCTGAGTCTGTTGATAATTCCAATTACTTGATTGCAAGTTAATATAGTAACCAAAAATACTGGTTCCATATTGATTTCCAGAACCTTAGATTATTTAGATTACTATTTAACGAAGTCATAAACAAACCATCCAGTAGCAATGTATTTACTACAAGAATAAACTGGATTTCCTCTATGAGTATGAGTAAAAAAAGCTGGCCAAATTACACATCTTCCAGTAACTGGTTTTACTTTAATTCCTTGCCAAAGAAATTCAGTTTCACCTTCATTATCTGGAACATCATTCAGATAAATCATCCATGCTAATACTCTCTCCATACTTTCTCTGCAAGTACTTTCACAATGCCAAGTATGATATCCTCCTTTTGGAAGGGTCTTTTGAATCTTAATTTCAAAAGATTTTGCTGAAATTTGTTTAATAGGCCAATAATGATTACTATATTGTTCAATACATTTGTTTAATGCATTATTAATGATTAATCCAGAATTACTTGCTCCTGGAGGTAAAAATACTTGCGTATCGTTTCTACCGAGTTCGTGGTTTGAAAAATGGTTGGTCCCAATTTTAGTATTTGCAGGATTGAAAATATAAAGTTTTTCAAATTCGTCAATTAAACGATTGCATTCCGATTTATTCAAAATACCATCATAAACTCCTATAAAACTATCTTCCATTATTTGAATCCCGATTTTTCTTTTTTAATTTGTTTTGGATCTTCTACTGTAATATAATTCAAGTAATTTGTTTTTCTTACATTAGAAAACCAGAAATCTTTAGCATCCTCATAAAATTGAAAGTGTTTAAATTTACCATTACAAAGATAAACTTTGTAAGTATGACGATCATAAGGATCATATGAGGTTTGCTGAAAGATTTCCATTACAGTGTGATCCAACGATTGTTTTCTAAAGTCCAGGTAGTAACATCTGCAATTCGTTCTTTAGCAGACTTTTCAGGTTCCCAACCAAGTTCTTTCATTTTACTTCCATCCAGAGCATAACGAAGATCGTGTCCAGGACGAGACGAATGGAAATCGATCAATTCATATTTAAGATCTTTTCCTTGTGCTGCTGCAATAATCTGAGCAAGTTCAAGATTATTAAGTTCCTCTGATCCAACAATATTAAACTTCGGGCACTTTGCATCACCCCAAGTGGGTTCAAATGTTCCTTGATAATTCAGAAGAAATAGAATTCCACTGGAAACATCTTCAGCGTGAATGTAATGCCTGGATCCAGGAATTGTGCAAGTTTTATCACTATGAATCGTAATTGTTTCGCCATCACGAACTTTACGAATACACATAGGAATGTATTTCTCTGGGTGCTGACGCTCACCAAACACATTCATTGTATGAGTAATATAAACAGGAAGGCCGTAAGTATTCTCATATGCTACTGCCAGTTCTTCACCACCTGCCTTACTTGCACTGTAAGGATTGGTTGAATTGTAGCGGTCGTTTTCTTTATATTTGATTCCATCTGGAGCAGGACCAAATACTTCATCTGTGCTGAAATAGATAAATCGCTCAAGATTAGTTTGAGTTCGAGCAAATTCAAGAATATTGCAGGTTCCTACTACGTTGTCAAGAACAAACTCCATAGGATACTCGATACTACGATCAACGTGAGACCCAGCAGCAAGATGGAGAATGTAATCAACTTGACCAATTTCAGAACGAACAAGAGGATTGAGTTCTGCCTTAAGATCATGATGAACGACTTTTACACGTTTTCGAACTTCAGGATCAAATGAAATCATAAGATCGTGAAGGCGATTCAGATTTCCACTGTAATCCAAACGATCCAGAGTAGTAATCTGCCAATCTGTATGATTGAGAAGATGCCCAATCATATGGTGGGCAATAAAACCCGCACCGCCAGTAATAAGAACTTTTTTCATATAATTAAATTTGATCTAAACTTTCGATTTGTGAAACTGGTACTTCATAAGAATCAATTCTATACCAATGCTCTTCATTTCGCAATCCTAAGTATTCAATATCCTCACACTTATTCTCACGAAGGAATGCTTGAAGTTGCAGGTGCATAAGTTCGGAGTGAGTTACAGAATTCATTTTTCGATCTTCCAATGTTCGTTTCCTTGCTTTTGAATCCAAAAACAGTATTGGCGATTGAGAGAAACAAGAAACAGTTTATTATCAGTTTCTTGTTCAACTTCACAAGAATGAAAATTATCCATAATGTTAATGAATCTATTCTTTGCTTTTGAACTCAAAGGAGTTACGCTAACAAATTTCTTTTTCATTTTTGTTTGAATTAACATAGGTAGTCTAATGGTTTTGAGAGGTTACTTGACGAAGACTGTGCCAGTTCCACAGGTGGATTCCCTGTGCTTTTTAATGAATGCAGTTGCCTGAAGAACTGTGCTTACATCCGTCAGTTGCTCACCATTGTAGATGATAACAAGTCGCTTTCCCCAAGGAACAGCAGCATAGTTATCACTAGTAATAAATCCTTCTTTCATAGTTTTCACCGTTTAATTACTGAAACTGCGACATCACCTTTTTCAAAGATAACATCAACAACATTTTGCACCGAACGAGCAGTAGAACCAGAATTCTTGTCAAACACAGGGCAGATCACAAGACCGAACGATTTAGTGTAGGATAGGAGGTTGCCAGGTGTAATAGCGCCAGAACGAATACCAGCAGCATCGTTAGGGTGAAGGCGAAGAGTGCGTCCAACAGTCTGACCGATTCCAATCACATCCATAGAGCGCATAAAGATCACTGCCTCAAGAGCAGAAATATTGATGCCCTCAGCAAGAATACTGTGATGAAGAACCACAAACTTCTTGGAAGGATCCTTACCCCAAGTATTCAGAACATCAAAGAATACCTCACGATTGACTTTGTTGCCATCGATAAATGCACCGTGCTTAGAAGTAATGTGCATCAGAGAATAACCTTGATCAGCAAGTTTCTGAGCAAACTGAGTCTCAGAAATAAGACCGACAATATGCTTGGTTGCCTTAGCACAGATCAGAATCTTATTGACAGGATTCTCATCGATGCAATTCATAAGATATTCGCAGTCACGATCAGCAATACTTTCGCCCTTGACGGAAAGACGCTGCTGAGTTGAAACAACCTTAGGGGGAATGATGTAACCACCACGAACAAGTTCTGGTGCAGGAACTTTAGCAATGATCGAACCATAAACATCAGTATCGTTCATACCAGGTTTATGAATCACTGCAGAATACTTAGGAGTTGCAGTGAAGAAATAGCAACGCTTTGCTTCAAAAGCAAAGTGCTCAGTAGCAGGATAAAAGTTTTTCTTGACGCTATTGTGTGCCTCATCAAAATAGATGGTATCTACATTGATATCTGCCTTAGCAAGTTTATCGAGAGAATTGTAGGTAGTAAAGATCAGTTTGTGACCTTCTACTGCCTCATTCCAAGCACGAATCTTAAGAGGGTTAGTGGTAGAGAAATGATGAGTCTCACCACTATGAACGTGCATTACATCAGCATTGGTGATAAACTCAAGATACTCACTGGAGAGTTGCTCAGCGAGGAGGATTCTAGGAGCGACCACAACGACCGTTTGAGGCGTCTCAGACTGAAATACACGCATAGCATCACAAATACCCACAAGAGTCTTTCCTCCGCCTGTGGGGAACACACAGATGCCTTTCAGGTACTTCAGAAGAGCATCCAGAGCGATTTGCTGATGGGGGCGAAGAAGTGGAATCATTTGTTTCATTGATTACATAGTAATTATAGCAGCAACAAAGACACTCTAGGAGTGGGCTTGTGCCAGTTCCTAAAGTGTCTCTAAGAATTCTTGATATTAAATGTCTTGAACCCTAGCAAAGCGATTATAGTCGGATTCTTATGCCCTTGTCAAATACATCTCACAAAGCATCGATTCAACAAGATGTGCTTCTATTTCCCACGGTTCATTTTCATAATCTAAATGAGAACAATCAATACCTCTCCAATATCTTTTTGGACCCCTATCTCTGAGGTCTCCACGAACGTGTTGAAATACATGTTGCAATTCGTGGAGTAATGTCTTAATATATTCTTCTCTACTCATCCGATTATGAATTTCAATCAAAAAGCAACGAGGTCTATGATCACAATCAGTGACTGAACACCATCCATAAACACCTTCTCTTAAAAGTCCTCTATGTTTGACAACAATCTCAATCTTGTGTCTTGGAATGAATTTTTCAATAAACCAAGTTACAACATCCTCACAAAGAGTTCTGCTATAATTGTATCCAGAGGTCTCAAGAAAAAGCATAATTAAGAGCAGCGTTGGTAATACGAACACCCCAATTCATTAGAATCATAAAACTTCCAATGAAAAGAAGTCTATCGATGTTGGAATAACGCATGGTTTTCCCTTAGGACTCCCATACTATAGGGTGCTCAGTTCCGACCAGGACCGACTATGTGCCAGTTTCTGGATTGTCCTTTATTCTTCTTCTCATACCCAAATATTCTCGTTCATCGTACAAGTTATCCTTAAATTTCCCATTTGCATCCACATAATGTAAAAATGATTGTAAATACCAATCTTGATTAAATTTAGGTCTCCAGTGATATAATTCACATCCCTTATATAAACATAAATCTCCCAAATTTAATTCAACTTCTATTGCATCACTTTTATCTTCATTTCTACTAAAATATATTGGATTTATTCCTTGATTTTCGGGAAATCCTAAAGCAAGGGTTGCTGATATTTCGCAAGATGGTCTATCTCGATGAATTATTAGTTCATCGTGTTTTCCATAACATCTAGTATAGGTATAAGTAGGAAGCAAATGTATTCCAGAAATTTTACTGAGTGTTTTTGTGGAACCATCTAGTATAGTATCCATTAAAGGATCACCATAAAATGAAAAACTAAATGGCGCTTGGACATCCTTTTTTTCTTGACCTTCACCAGAACAAATTCTAGTATAAAAATAGTGCTGTATAAATTTTACGAAATCTAGTTCTAAAAAATTTCTAACAACATAAAAACCCGATTCTTGAAATTCCATAATAATTATCTAAATGCGTTTCCATGAATCCATCCAACTAAAGTAAATCTTTCACCGCTTGTTACTGGGGTTACTTCATGTAAAGTATAGGATGGGAAAAATACAGTATATCCTTTTTCTTTTTCTATAATATTATTCTCGTGTGAGTTATGAAGAATTAATTCTCCTCCTTCATATTCAGATGGATCGGACAATTGAATAACAATACTAAGTTTTCTGTTATGTGGAATATTCCATTGAAGAGGATCTATATGTGCTTTATAACACCCATTTTCTGTAGAACTATAATGAGTGAATTGGAGACGTTCTATTTTGTTTAAATCAAAGTCAAACCACCTTTCATTAACAATTTTAATATGAGTAGTTAATTTTTCATATATCCATGAAGTATGTTGATTGATGGGAATCCAAGAAACCATAGATCTTCTATGATCTAAACAATCTGCTCCAGATCCCCCTGTTTCCGCTCTTTCCATACATAAAGCTTGCCCTATCATTCTAATTTGGTTTATTTCCAAATCATTGAAGATATCATTTTTCCAAACCCATCCAAGATAATCTTTGGTATTTAAATACCAATAATCTGAGTTTGATTTTTTTAATTCTTCAATTTCAAGTTTGCTATTTTTTAAGGAATCAAATGATTTATCTGATTCATAATATTGTGAGATCATATTTCAAGCATTTAAATGAGTTGATGGCCAATTTAAATTCAAATTAACATTAATAAGTTCTTCTAGATCATTTGCAAGGTTAATTCTCGTGCATAATTCTACTTCAATATCAAAACAAGTCTGAACATACCATTCCAGATAATCTGCAATTTTAATCAATTCTTCACCAGTAATAATTCTATAAGTATCTACAAATTTCCAAGAAAAACTTTTATTTGGGAATTGTCTTGCAGCATCTCTTTTTAAAAATAATGCTAATCTAGTTCTTTCATCAGTTTGAATTCTATCATTATCTATAGTAATAAGAGTTACTTCTCTTTCCCATCTCTCAGTTGCAATTATTTTTTTAATTTTACTCTTACTAAATTCTAACCATTCAGAATCATAATTGTATTTCAAAACTTCTGGATTATTCAGACGAATCCAACCGAGAGTTTCGTGTCCAGCCCAAGAAAGATCAAAAAGTTCCTCATCATTATGGGCTGGTAATCCATGAATGTTTCTCCAGTTTTCTGGAAGTGACTGGGCGTGATCTATTATATTTTTTGATTGTTTATCAACTAAAACATATAGATCATTCATTATTGCCATTTGATTGTTCCTCTGAATTATCGTTAGAAGGATAAGATGCTTCTTTTGGTTTCGTTTCTTTTAATTGCTTTTTCTTGTTGGAACTGCTAAGTCTTCTTCTTTTTGGTGCTTCTGCAATTTGCCAAGGAGCAGATCCTTTCCAGGAAACAGCATGTGGATCTTCATTATCTACATTCCAACCTCTCCAAGAGGCAAAATCAACTCTAGGTCTCATTGCAATCTGAAGACCAGCTCCAGCAGCAAGTTGTTCGATTAATTCTACAACTTCAACAGGTTGCATTTGCGCCCAAACTGTCGCTCCATCAGATCTAACGATTAATTCACATACTCCACCAAAAGCAGTACCAACAGTTACAGATCTTGCACGATATTTATTTTGAGCCATAGAAGCATATTCATGCTCCTCATACATCTCTTCAATTTTTTGTCTCAACTCGGATTTTGGTTTTGAAGGCATAAAAATCACTCCTTACAAAAAGTATTTTTAGTATTTATTATAGTTTATTGACGCCAAGAAATTGTAATAAATCCTCCAGGTGGAACTTGTATAGGATAATTTGTGAATGGAGTTACAACAACACTTGTTGCAGTTGTTGGATTCGCTGGTAATCCAGCATTTCCTGGATTTGCAGTTCCAGAATTTCCTGGTGCTCCGAAGTTACCTAATCCACCTAAATTACCTGGGTTTCCTGGAACTCCTGGATTTCCAGCAGGACCTGGATTTCCTGGATTTCCTGGCACACCTGCTCCTGCTGCAGTCGTTGGATTTCCTAGATTACCTGGAGCACCAGCATTTCCATCTGCTCCTACTTGACCTGCACCTCCAGGGTTTCCTGGATTTCCAGCAGGACCTTGACTTCCTGCGTTTCCTGCGATTCCAGGGTTTCCTGGGTTTGCTCCAGATCCAGGATTTCCACTAAAACCAGGATTACCTCCTCCTGCTCCAAAACCAGGATTTCCTGGATTTCCAGCTCCTCCCGCATTTCCGCCACCTCCACTTGTGCCGCGGCCACCGCCACCACCGCCTCCTCCCCATCTATTTCCTCCTCCAGGAGTAGGAACAGAAGCACCATTTCCACCACTGCCACCATTTCCACCACCTCCACCAGATCCACCTTGACCTCCAAATTGACCTACACTTGCGTTTCCACCAGGATTTCCCCCTCCACCTCCACTTCCTGGGCCGCTTCCTGGAACGCCAGCGTTTCCACCACCGCCGCCGTTTCCACCACCGCCTGCACTTCCACCAGTTCCATTAAATCCACTATTTCCCGGATTTCCTGAATTTCCTGCATTTCCACCAAAACCTGCCCCGCCATCGTTTCCTGGGTTTCCTGCGTTTCCTCTTACTCCATTATTTCCTGGATTTCCTGTTGTTCCAGAATTTCCTCCACCTCCATTTTGACCAGAATTACCTCCAGCACCTCCTATTCCACCAGTTCCATTAGTTCCTGGATTTCCTGCATTCCCAGCTCCTCCCGCATTTCCACCAGTTCCAGCATTTCCTGGATTTCCTGCGTTTCCACCATTTCCCCCAATTCCTTGGTTTCCTTGATTTCCTGCATTTCCACCTAATCCATTCGTTCCTGGATTTCCTGGATTTGCAGTTCCTCCATTACCAAAAGCACCTCCAGGAAATATAACACCAAAAGCAACTGCAACGTCACCAACATTTCCTGAATTACCAAAAATTGCAGCATTCCCTAGATTTGCTCCTGTTCCAATATTTCCAGCAACTCCAGGATTTCCCAATCCTCCAAGATTTCCTGGATTTCCTGGATTTCCTGGATTTCCATTAGGACCAGCATTTCCTGGATTTCCAGCAGTACCAGCATTTCCTGGATTTGCTCCAGTCCCAGAATTTCCTGGAGTCCCTTGATTTCCAGCAGAAGCTCCAGTTCCTGGATTTCCTGGATTTCCCGCTTGACCTGCTCCTGCACCAAAACCATCGGATCCTGCAGAACCTAAACCTCCTGTTCCACCACCAGATCCTGGATTTCCAGATCCACCAGGATTTCCCGATCCACCAGTTCCAGCACCAGATCCATTATTTCCACCACCTCCAGGATTACCGGAATTTCCAGAACCTCCCGTTCCAAAAGATCCTCCACCTCCTCCAGATCCACCGCCACCACCAGTTCCACTATTTCCGGGACTACCGGAATTTCCCGCTCTATCTGGACCTTGTTGCGTAGGACGACGAGCACCACCGCCGCCTCCTCCCCCTCCGCCGCCACCAGAGGATCCTGGATTTCCTGGATTTCCTGCGTTTCCTCTAGGACCACCACTTCCATTGAACCCACTATTTCCTGGATTTCCCGCAGATCCCCCAGCACCATTATTTCCTGGATTTCCTGCATTTCCAGCGTTTCCTGCTGCACCAGCATTACCAGGATTTCCTATGTTTCCTCCTACTCCAGGGTTCCCTGTATCACCTTTATTTCCAGGATTTCCTGCATTACCGCCAGTTCCTACAATTCCTTCATTTCCAGGATTTCCTGCACCGCCAGCACCACCAGCGTTTCCCGTATTTCCTTGATTGCCAGCATTACCTCCAGTTCCACCTTGCCCTTGATTTCCTCTATTTCCCGCATTTCCACCAGTCCCTTCAATTCCAGAATTTCCAGGATTACCTGGACCACCATATCCAATTACAGTTACCTCTGTTGCTCTAATTGGGGCAGTCCATGTTCCAGGAGCATCAAAAGTCGCTGTTAAAAGTTGTTTGGATGCTGAAACTAAAGTTTTTCTGGAAATTATTGACATCGGTATCTTTAGGTATTTTGATTAATCAATCATAATAAAACCAACCCGTAGCAATATATTTTGCTTCATTTCCATAGACGACATTGCCTCTATGAGTATGAGTAAAACCAGCAGGCCAGATAACCATGCAATTTTCTTTTGGTGGAATACGAATTCTCTGATAGATATATTCAGTTTCGCCTGCACATCCTTCCTCAAGAGTATTTAGATATAAAGCGAATGCTAATCCCCTATTTTGCATTCCATCGCCATTCTGCTGCTCACAATGCCAAATATGGTAACCACCTCCAGGAGAAGTTTTTTGTAATTTTATAACAGAAGATCTTAAATCTAAATCTCTTAAAATATCATATTCTCTTACATAATCATCAAAACATTTTTGTAATCCATCCCAAAATATTCTTACGGTACTTTTTCCTCTATAATCTTGTAATGAATGATTTGCCATATTGATGAAAAAAAATTCATCTTGCTTTTCTAGTTTTTTTCTTCCTTCGGAATCTTGCCTATTACCAACGTGACCACCTTCACGAAATAATTCAAACTGATTTATTAAATGTTTGCAATATCCTATTGGATATACATCTTCATACATTCCAATAAAATCTATGTATTTTGAGTCCATAGTAAAAAATTATAATTTATTTTATTTAACTGAAATTAAACATAGCAATATTTCCGTACCAAGATGTACCATTATTCGAAGTTAAGAAAATCCAAACGTCTGTCAAATTGGCACCAGAGGATCTTGATGGTGGAATACTATCGGGCCATTTTACTGAAGCAGGCCAAGTTACAGAATATCCACCAACAGAATCATTTGTTAAAATTAGAGTAAATGATGCAGAACCTGTTGATACACCAGTTTGAATATCAAATGTTGTATTTCCGACTAGTGTTGCTGTTATTACATTACCTTCCGATAATCTAATAGTAGTAATACCACTTACATTTCCTAAAGCATTTAGAGTTTCTGTGTAATTTCTAATTGTTACATCACTAATAGTTCTACCTGCACTGACTAATGAAGTATTACCAAAACTAATAGAACCGGTTACTAAATTAGCAGAAGCTAAATTACCAGTAATTGAAACTGTTCCGCCAATCGATACGTTTCCACCAACTGTAGAAAATCCAGAAACATAAGAGTTTCCAGATACCCAAAGTGCTTGATTTGCTACCGCTGTTCCGACACCGATATTTCTAGTCGTTACAATTCCAGATGCAATAGACTCCCATTTACTAAGTTTTAATTCTGGAATAACTCCCGTTAGACCAGCACCAGATCCATAATAAGTTATAATTCCAGAGGCTGCACTTATACTATTAATTCCAATTCTGACATTACCAATAGTGGTAATTCCAGATATAATTGCGGATCCTTTTACTTGAACTTTTACCTGAGGAGATAATGTTCCAACTCCAACAAACTGAGAGTCGGATCCAGTCGCAAGCGTAATGTTCTGATTGACATCATCAACTTCTACAAAGTTACTAAATTGGGAAAATTCTCTGTTTATTGCCATATCTTGTAGAAGACCTTATAGTTTATTTATTATAATGTACACTAGATTGTTTATGTGACAATATTAAAAGTTCCAACCATACCTGCGTGAATGGTGCATTGATATACTAAAGTATTTGGAGCATCAAAAGGAACTGTGAATATTTGCG
>Ga0194131_10003212_pt1 | contig 26028 bp, 21 predicted proteins | sample TA2KigO120mmetaG_FD_148631 | JGI IMG/M metagenome (GOLD analysis project Ga0194131, IMG submission 148631) | Freshwater microbial communities from Lake Tanganyika, Tanzania - TA2015053 Kigoma Offshore 120m | ecosystem: Environmental > Aquatic > Freshwater > Lake | place: Tanzania: Lake... | reverse complement strand
GAACTCGGGGATGGCGAGCCACTCGCGCAACAGCCCCACTTTCTGCATGCCCTGGCCCGGGCACAGGAAGGCCACCGGCGCCGGGGTGGCGGCGTCGCCGATCACCGCGTCACGGCCCTGCGCGCCCCGGGTCGACGCGTCCCGGGCGAGCGTGTCGCCCACCTTGCGCAGGTGCTTGCGCAGCTCGGCGGTGCTCTGCGCCACGATCGCGGCGCGCACCGCCCGGCGGCGCCGGCCCACGTTGAGCGTGTGGGCCACGGCGGCGAGGCTGTCGGTGTCGGCGATGGTGTCGGCGAGCTCGCTGGCGTAGCGACCGAGCAGGGCGCCGTCGTCGGCCGAGATGACCACGAGCTGGGCAGCGCCCAGGCTGGGGGCGGGCGCGCCGAGGGCGAAGAGCCGCGCCGTGGGACGGGCCTGCGGGGCCTCGATCACCATGTGCGCGTTGGTGCCGCCGAAGCCGAAGGAAGAGACCGTGGCCACCCGCCGGGGGTCGGTCCACGGCACCGGCGCGGTGGGCACGGCGAAGGTGTCGGGCGCGGCGGCGATGTCGGGGTGCGGGGCCGTCCAGTTGGCGAGCGGCGGCACCTCGGCGTGATGCACGCTCAGCACCGCCTTGATGAAGCCGGCCACGCCCGCCGCCGACATCGTGTGTCCCACGTTGGCCTTGGCGGAGCCGATGAGCACCGGGCCCTCGCGCCCCGCCAGTCGATTGCGCAGCGCGCTCAGCTCCGTCCGGTCGCCGACGGTGGTGCCGGTGCCGTGCGTTTCCACGTGGCCCACGTCGCGCGCGGTGATGCCCGCGTCGTCCCACGCCGCCTGGATGACCGCCTCCTGCCCCTCGCCGCGCGGCGACATCGGGCCGTCGCCCTTGCCGTCGTTGTTGAGCGCCGAGCCGCGCAGCACGGCGTACACGCGGTCGCCGTCGCGCACCGCGTCGTCGAGGCGCTTGAGCATCACCAGGCCCACGCCCTCGCCCTGCACGAAGCCGTCGGCGTTGACGTCGAAGGGGCGGCAGATGCCGCCGAGACTGATGGCGCCGATGCGGCTGAAGCCGACGAGGTGGTCGGGCGTGAGGTTGAGGTACACGCCGCCGGCGAGGGCGGCGTCGATGTGGCCGGCGCGCAGGTAGGTGACGGCGTCGTGGATGGCCACCAGCGCCGACGCGCAGGCGGCGTCGACGGTGAAGGCGGGCCCGCCGAGATCGAGCTCCTGCGCCACCACGGCGGCGCTCATGTTGGACAGGACGCCCGGCCCGCTGAAAGCGCGGGAGGGGACGAGCCGATTGATCATGTCGCCGAGGCGCTTGGCCTCCTCGGCGGAGGCGGCGTCGCCGAACTGCCCGGCGGCGAGCATCTGCGCGATGGTGCGCGCGCCGAGGATGGAGCGAAACTCCATGGCGCAGAGGCCAAGGAAGGTGCCCACGCGCGAACGATCGATGGGGCGTCCGCCGTCGACCCGGTCGATGCTGGCGGCGTAGCCGGCGTCCTGGAAGGTGTACCAGGCGCACTCCAGCGCCATCCGCTGCTGCGGGTCCATCACCTCCACCCGCCGAGGCGGGATGCCGAACTCCATGGCGGCGAAGCTCGCCACGTCGTCGAGGAAGGCCCCGTGCGGCGCGTAGTAGCGGTCGGGCGTGCGCTGGCTCTGCGAGAAGAAGGCCTCGTGGTCCCAGCGGTCGCGAGGCGGCGGGCCGAACTTGTGGCGTCCCTCGCGGACGAGCTGCCAGTATCGGTTGACGTTCTCGGCGCCGGGGAAGCGGCAGCCGAGACCGACGACGGCGATGGCGCCCGACCGCGACATCACCTAGGCCTGCCGCGTGTTTTCGATGAGCGAGGCGAGGTCGCCGAAGGTCTGGATGCGGATCATCACCTCGTCGGAAAACTGGGTTTCCAGCTTCTCCTCGAGGTAGCCGACCATCTCCATGGTGGCGACGCTGTCGAGGCCGAGCTCGCGGATCTCCATGTCGGGGCGGATGTTGGCGAGCTTCGACGTCTTCGAGGGGTCGACGGCGGAAATGGCGGACTTGATGAGGTTCATGGTTTCCATTCTTGCACCTTAGGTTTCAGTTGGACGGTTGATGATCTTGCTGGCGGTGTGGGTGGCGCGTCCCCAGATGGACTTCGCCACGTGCTTCGCCACGGTGAGTTTCTCGCCCGAGCTGCCGAGCGTGCGATCGCCCTGCTTGCCGAGCTCGCCGGACACGTACTGCTGCCGGGTCTTGTTGCGCTGGAGCTTGCCCGAGCTGGTCTTGGGAAGCTGGCCGGCCCCGAGCAACACCACGTCGCTCACCTTGAGCGAGAGCTGCTCGGCCACGGCCCGGGTGATGTTCTCGGCGGTGCCGGCCGGGGGCTCGGGGCGGGTTTCTGCCACCACCACCAGCTCCTCGCTGTCTTGCCCGGGCACCGAGAAGGCCACCACGTTGCCCTTGCGCACGCCCTCCACCTCGGCGGCCGCCCACTCGATGGTGGTGGGATGGTGGTTGCGGCCGTTGAGGATGATCAGGTCTTTGCTGCGACCGGTGATGTAGACGTTGCCGTCGCGGATGAAACCGAGATCGCCCGTGCGCAGCCAGCCGCTCGGCAAGAAACAGGCGGCGGTGGCCTCGGGGTTCTTCCAGTAGCCCGGCGTGACCGAGGGCCCGCGGTGCACCAGCTCGCCCTCCACGTTCTCGCCGAGCAGGTTGCCCTCCTCGTCCATGACCCCCATCTCGTGCAACGAGAAGGTGCGGCCACAGCTCACGAAGGCGGGACCATCGTCGTGGAGCGCGTTGGCGAAGACCTGACTCCCCGGCGGGTGGAAGCTCATCGCGAGGGTGGCCTCGGCCATGCCGTAGGCGGGCATGATGGTGCCCTTCTTCAGCCCGCAGCGCTCGAAGGTGGCCTCGAAGCGGAGCATGGTGTCGAGGTGGATGGGCTCGGCGCCACAGCCGTACACGCGCGAGTGGGAGAGGTCCCACTTCGCCAGCTCGGCGTCTGTCGCCTTGCGGACGGCCAGGGCGTACGCGAAGTTCGGCCCGAAGGTGTGCTGCGCCTTGTAGTCGCTCATCACCTGCATCCAGATGTTCGGCCGCTTCACGAACAGCAGCGTGGGGATGAACACCGCCGCCATGCCCTTGACCAGCGGGGTGATGACGAAGCCGATGAGGCCCATGTCGTGGTAGAGCGGCAGCCAGGACACGGCCGTCTCCGCGAAGGGCACCAGCGCCATGCCGTCGACGGCGATCGCCCAGCTGTTGGCCATCAGGTTGCCGTGGGTGACCATCACGCCCTTCGGCGCCGAGGTGGACCCGGAGGTGTACTGGAGGAAACACAGGTCGCCGGGGGCCACCTCGGGCAGATCGCCGGTGACCGGCGCCACGGTGTCGAGCTTCTCCACCGTGAGCAGGTCGCGGAGCGACTTCACCTTCGGCACCACCTGCCACAGCACGTTCTGGAGCTGGGCGTCGGTGAGGAGCAGGGAGGCCTCGGCGTCGAGCAGGATGCGCAGCGCGCCGTCGGCCCAGGCGTCGAGCTTGCCGAAAGACAAGGGCGGGTACATCGGCACCGGCACCAGCCCCGCGTAGAGGCAGCCGAGGAAGGAGATGACGAAGTCCTTCGGCTGGCTCAGCACCATGCCCACCCGGTCGCCCTTCTTGAGGCCCCGGGCAAGCAGGCGACGGCCCCGCTGCTCGGCCGCCTCGTTGAGCGCGTCGAAGGAGAAGAACGTGGGCTTCGCGGCGTTGTCGAGGTAGGTGTGGCCCAGGTCGTTCACCCCGCGGAGGCGACGAAGCGCCTCCACCACGGTGGCGGGCTTCGTCGAGACGTCGGGACGGTAGGGGGTGCTCATCGAGACTCTCGCTGGGGCAAGGGGCCGCGCGTGTACCATGGCCCGGCGCCGCATCCAAGTGCGCGAAATGCCTTATTTGCAGACTGACCGGTCAGTTTGGCCGGGTGAGCGGGCCAAGCAGTTAGCCCCGGCGCCATGCCCGAGCGCTTTCCCGGCATCACCATCCGCGTGCCCTCCTCGCACATCGACATGTTCGGGCACTGCAATCACGCGCGCTACCTCGAGTACTTCGAGTGGGCGCGCTTCGCGTGGGCGGCGCACGGGGGCTCGCCCATCCCGGAGATGGTGAAGAACGGCCTCGGGCCGGCCATCCTCCGCGCCGACGTGCGCTACCGTCGCGAGTGCCTGTACGACGACGAGCTGCACGTCTCGGTGGAGCCCTTGTCCGCTCGTCGCGACATCGGGCGACTCCGGCAGGTGATCACCCGGACCGCCGACAACGAGGTGGTGGCCGAGGCGGAGATGACCTTTGTCATGATCGATCTCGTGGCGCGGAAGGCCACGAAGTTGCCGGCGGTGTTCCTCACGCAGGTGGGGCGGTAGGGCGCCGCAGGATGAGCTAGGATGTGCCTGATGCTCGACTCGCCCGATACCACTCCGGCCGCTCGCGATGTCCTGCTTGGGCTGCTCCGGAAGGCGGGTCCCGGGCGCCGGGGCGAGATGGCCCTCGCCCTGTCCGACACCGTTCGCGCAGCTGCCACCGCGGGCGCCCGGGCGCGCGCCGCTCGCGACGGGCGCGACGCTGACGCCGAGATCCGGCGACTGTTGCTGGGCGAGGCGCTGGCCAGCGCCGTGGAAGCAAAGCTCGCAGGGCGCTGATGGACCCGGCGTTCAGGGCGTTCCTGGGGCGCGTGGTCGCTGCGCTCGACGCGGCGGGCGTTGACTACATGGTCGTCGGCTCTCTCGCAAGCAGCGTGCACGGCGAGCCGCGGAGCACCATGGACCTCGACGTAGTGGCCAGGCTCGACGCGGAGTCCGTCCGTGGCTTCGCCGCGGCCTTCGACCCCGCGGATTTCTACCTCGACCTGGAAACCGCGGAGGAGGCCGTGCGTCACCGGGGCATGTTCAATGTCATCGAGATGGCTTCTTCCTGGAAGGCCGACATCATCGTGCCTCGGTCGACGCGCCACGCCCGAGCCGAGTTTCCGAGGCGCGTCCAGGTGACGATCGGCGACGTCGCCACGTGGACGGCGAGCCCGGAGGACACGGTCATCGCCAAGATGCGCTGGTGGCAGCCGGGGGCATCTGAACGGCAGCTCGAGGACGCGGCGGGCATCGTACGCGTGCAGGGCGCCTCGCTCGACCGCGAGTATGTCGCACGTTGGGTCGACGAGCTTGACCTGGCCACCGCGTGGGAGCGCGTGACGGCGCTGTGCGCCGCCCGGTAGCCCCTACTCCGGCACCGCCCACCCGTTCGACCAGTCCCCGTCGGAGAAGGCGCCCACCTGGTCGTCGTCGTCCTCGTCGACGTAGGCCGGGTCCCACGCGGGGCTCTCGGGCGTGAGCTCGTAGCCGTCGAGCAGGGGGTCGGCCACCACGTCGTCGTGGGCGTAGCCGCTGATGTCTACGCCGAGATCGGTGAGGCAGAAGGTGGTGTCGCTCTCCCAGAGCACCGCGAAGCCGAGACCCAGGCCCTCATCGTAGCTGTAGAGGCTGGCGAGGTGGTCGACCTCGGTGCCCTCACCCACCGAGATGAAGTGGCTGGCGGCGCCGGGGCGGCTACTCCTCCCACTCCTCCCGGGGAATCACCACCTCCGGCAGGGGCTCCGGGTCGGGGACGATCCAGTTGTCGCCCCACAGCGAATGCCCACCGTCGACCACGATGGTCTGCCCGGTGATGTAGGCCCCGAGGGGCGACACGAGGAAACACACGGTGCCGGCGATCTCGTCGACGCTGGCCATGCGCTTCATCGGGACGCGGCGCTGCAGCTCCCGCAGGTCGAAGGCCCCCTCGGGGTAACGGCGGAAGCCCGAGCTGTTGACGAGCCCCGGCGCCACGCTGTTGATCCGGACGCCGCGGCTGGCCCACTCGACCGCCAGCGTCCGGCTCATCGCCTCCACGCCGGCCCGCGCGGCGACAGAGTGCGCCATCCCCGGGAATCCGCGCGCGGTGAGCATGGTGATGTTGGCGACGGCGCCGCCGTTGGCCAGCATCCAGGCGTTGGCCACCGCCTGCGTCATGTTCCACTGGCCGGTGAGGTTGGTGGACACCACCGCGTCCCAACCCCTCGGCGTGATGACCTCGGCCGGGGACAGGAACTGTCCCCCGCCATTGTTGACGAGGATGTCGACGCGACCGTGGGCGCTCACCACGTTGTTGACACACGCCTCGACGGCGGCGCGGTCGCGGATGTCGCAGGCCATGCCGAGCACGGGACGACCCACCTGGCGAGAGAGCCCCGCGGCGGCCGGCTCGATGTTGCTCGCCTTGCGCGAGGCGATCACCACGGTGGCGCCCATATGCCCCAGCATCCGGGCGATGGCGGCGCCGATGCCGGTGCCGCCGCCGGTGACGAGCGCCACCTTGCCGGAGAGGACGTCGTCGCGAAACACGCTACGCACCCTTGCAGTCCAGCGCGGCGCAGATCGTCCCGTGGAGCAGCTCGCTGGCCACGCGGCCCTGGTGGCCGCTGCGCAAGTCTTTCAGCGACACCGCCCCCGCCTCCAGCTCCTCCGGCCCCACCACCACCGCCAGCGGGATGCCGCGGCCGGCCGCGTACTTGAACTGCTTGCCGAGACCGCCGGGCGCACCCAGCCAGGTTTCGGTCTCGATGCCCTCGGCGCGGAGCCGCGACGCCACGCGGAGCGCCGCCGCGTCGGTGTCGGGCGAGAAACGGGTGACCAGCACCTTGGTGCGGGTGCCACCGGTGGGCAACATGCCGCGTTCTTCCATCACCACGAGCAAACGTTCGAGGCCCAGCGACACGCCCACCGCGGGCACCTGCCGCCCGGAGAACATGCCCACCAGCCCGTCGTAGCGACCTCCACCCGACACCGAGCCCACGCCGCCCTCGAGGATCACCGCCTCGAAGACGGGGCCGGTGTAGTAGCCGAGGCCGCGGGCGAGGGTGGCGTCGAAGGCGATGCGCGGGGAGCCGGGGACGAGGTTGGCCACGTGCGCGAACAACTCTCGCAGCTCGGCGGCCGGGGCGCGTGCCCCCTCGCCGACCGCCGCCTCCACCGCGTCGAGGTCGGCCGGCTGGGCGAGGATAGTCCACAGGCGCTCGATCACCTCCGGCGCGAAGGCCCGATCGGCCAGCTCCTTGCTCACCCCGTCGCGGCCGATCTTGTCGAGCTTGTCGATGGCCACCAGCACCTCCGACTCGCGGTCGGCGGCGCCGGCCGCCGCGCAGATGGCGCTGAGCAGCTTGCGGTGGTTCACCCGCACCTGGAAGTCCGCGAAGCCTAGTCGCGACAGGGCCTCGTGAGCCACGGCGAGGCACTCCGCGTCGGCCAGCCGCGAGTCGATGCCGACGATGTCGGCGTCGCACTGGTAGAACTCGCGGAAGCGGCCCTTCTGCGGCCGATCCGCCCGCCACACCGGCTGCACCTGGTAACGCTTGAAGGGCATCGGGATCGCGGGGTTCTGGGCGATCACCCGGGCGAGCGGCACGGTGAGGTCGTAGCGCAGGGCGAGATCGGCCTTGCCCTCGCGGCCGCCCTCGCCGCGCTCGAGGATGCGGAAGATGAGCTTCTCGCCTTCCTCGCCGTACTTGCCCATCAGGGTCTCGATGCGCTCGAAGGCCGGTGTTTCCAGAGGTTCGAAGCCAAACGAGGCGAAGACCTCGCGGATGACGCCGATCACGTGGAGGCGGCCGTGCATCTGGGCGGGGAGCAGGTCGCGAGTGCCTCGGGCGTTCTGGACGGTGGCCATGGTGACCGCGCCGCTAACCGAGAATAGGCGCCCGCCATGCTCCACGACGGCTACGAAGCGATCATCGGGCTCGAATGCCACGCGCAGCTGCGCACGGCCAGCAAGATGTTCTGCGCCTGCCCCGTGGTGAACGACGCCCCGCCCAACAGCGCCGTGTGCCCCACCTGCCTCGCCCACCCGGGCACGCTGCCGGTGCTCAACGACCGGGCGGTGAAGCTCGGCCTGCGCGCCGCGCTCGCCACGGGATGCACCCTCCACGACACCAGCGTGTTCGCCCGGAAACACTACTTCTACCCCGACCTGCCCAAGGGCTACCAGATCTCCCAGTTCGACCGCCCGCTCGCCACCGGCGGCGCCATCCACGCCCTCGGCCAGCGCTTCGGCATCACCCGCATCCACCTCGAGGAAGACGCCGGGAAGATGACACACGCCGAGGGCGGCAGCACCGTGGACTGGAACCGCGCCGGCGTGCCGCTCATCGAGATCGTGAGCGAGGCCCACATGCGCAGCGCCGAGCAAGCCGAGGCCTACCTGCGCACGCTCCACCGGGTGCTGGTGGAGAGCGGCATCTGCACCGGCGACATGGAGAAGGGTCATTTCCGCTGCGACGCCAACGTGTCGGTGCACCGTCCCGGGGAGCCCTGGGGCACCAAGGTGGAGGTGAAGAACGTCAACAGCTTCCGCTTCGTGGCGAAGGCCATCCGCTTCGAGATCGAGCGGCAAGTCGCGGTGCTGCAGGCCGGCGGGACGGTCGACCAGGAGACGCGCACCTGGGCCGGCAAGGGCACGGTCACCCTCCGCAAGAAAGAAGGCTCCGCCGACTACAGGTACTTTCCCGACCCCGACCTCGGCCCGCTGGTGCTCGAGGCCGGGGAAATCGAGGCACAACGCGCGACGCTGCCCGGCCTGCCGATGGACCTGTTTCTCGCCCAGGAGGACGAGCGCCGCGTGACCGACTGGGTGGAGAACTACGGCCTTTCTACCTACGACGTGACGGTGATCCTCGGCAACCCCGAGGCCGCCGCGATCTTCATGGACGCCGTGGCCGCGGGCGGCGCACCCAAGGCGATGGCCAACTGGGTGACGAGCGAGGTGCTGCGCCGGGAAGACCCGGGACAGATCAGCGGCGCCGCCCTGTCGGCGGTGCAGGCGCTGGTAGACGACGGGACCATCAACCGCGACGGCGCCAAGCGGGTGATCGAGGTGATCGCCGAGGAGGGGGGCGACCCCGCCGAGATCGTGTCGCGACTCGGGCTCGGACAGGTGAGCGACGAGGGCAAGCTCGCCGAGGCCGTCGCCAGCGTGCTTGCCGCCCACCCGGCGGAGCTCGCCAAGTACCGAGCGGGCAACAAGGGGCTGTTTGGCTTCTTCATGGGCAAGCTCATGGCGGCCACCGGGCGCAAGGCGGAGCCGGGGCTGGCGCAGCGGTTGCTGCGGGGGGCTCTCGACGGAACGCCGGGATAGTTCCCCGCGCGTGAGCGCCTACCACTACACCCGCGAGGCCGGCGAGCAGGGACAGGTCCTTGCCGCCGAGGGCACTTCTCCCGGTCGAACGCTGGAGGAGTTGCTCCGCGAGGGGCGCCCGCCGCTGAAGGCTGCGCTCGAACTCGGGGCGGCGCTCGCCGATATCCTGTGCATCGCCGAGATGGACCGGGTGGTGCATGGCGACCTTCGCCCCGCGATGGTGCGCGTGGCCACCAACGGCGACGTGAGCCTCGACGGATTGGGTCAGACCCGGGGGCGGTCGAGCGCGCCCGAGGGACGCGTCGATGCCCACGCGGTGGACATCTACGGCCTTGGCATCGTGTTGCACTCCATGCTCGCCGAGAACGGCATCGGTGAGTTGCCGGCCGACGAGGAGGGCCACGACGACGAGGTGATCAACCGGGTGCTGGCCCTGGACTTCCACACCGTGCAGGGCAAGCGCTGGGTGCAAGACGTTCGCACCTTCCTCTGTAAGATCATGGCTTGGCACGCCGACGAGCGCCCCGTGGCCCTCGACGCGGCCAACGTGTTGATCTCGGTGGCGGCCGAGATCCCGGGCGACGGCCTGCCCGAGTGGTCGGTCAACACCGGCATGCGCGCGGCGCCCGGGCCGGTGGAAGCGCCCGCGATGCGGCCAATGCCGAGCAACGTCGAGATGCTGGAAGGGCCAAGCGCCCTGAGCGCGCCGATGGCCAAGGGGGCGGTGCGACAGGCGCCGTCGAGCAAGGGCGAGAGCACCTCCTTCTGGAGCCGCGAGAAGATCGCTCAGATGCTCGCCGAGGAAGACGAAGACGACGCCTTCGCCGCGCCGAGCCCCAAGGCGAGCCCCGCCGCCTCGCCGGCCGCCGCCCGGAGCGGCGGCCACAGCCCCGTGGAAGAACTCTCCGCGCCGAGGCCCCTGCGGTCCACGACGCCGGCCCGGGAGGCGGTGTCGTCGCCGGCGTCCCAGCCCGCGCCGCCCTCGTTCAGCCGCTCCACCACGCCGCCGCCCCCGCCCGTGCTGCCCCGGCCGGCCGAGGTGCCGCCGGCCGACGACCCGCCGCCGCGAGCGCCCACGCCCGCGCCCGCGATGGATCGGGCGCCGGTTGCCGCCGCATCGCCCCAGCCAGTCCGATACCCCTCGTCGAGCGCCACGCCTGCCCCGCGCCCGGCGGTGGTGGCCAACGATCCCTTCGAGGATCCGCCCGCGCCGATGTCCGGCGGCAAGGGCCTCTGGGTCGGCATCGGCGTGGGGGTGGTGCTCGTCGCCATCTGTGGCGGGGTGTTCGCCCTCGGCGGCGGCGCCTGGTTCTTCGTGAGCACCGACAGCGAGGTGGCAGCCACGCCTACCACGACCACTGGCGAGGCGGCGCCGACCCCCGGCGAGGCGGCGTCAGACCCATCGACGTCGTCGTCGCCATCGACATCGACATCGACATCGACATCGACATCGACATCGACATCGACACCGGCATCGACATCGACATCGACACCGGCATCGACATCGACACCGGCATCGACATCGACATCGAAGTCACCGTCCACCTCGTCGCCGTCGAAGACCAGCAGCGGATCGTCCACCAGCGGATCGGCGTCGCCAAAGACGACAACGACGTCGTCATCGACGAAGTCGACGTCAACCTCGTCCGCGTCGTCGTCCTCGTCCTCCTCCACGCCGAAGGCCACGACCACGACCACGAAGTCCACCAGCAGCACGGCGGCCGCCACCCCGCCGCCCCCCGCCGACGGCCCCTACACCGTCCGCTTCAGCGTGCCCGGCAAGGAAGGCCGCGTGCAGTGCGGCGACGGGCAGACCGCCGAGTTCGTCGGCAGCACCAGCATGAGCTTCACCGGCACCGTCACCTGCCGGGTGAAGGTGGACAAGAAGCAGGGCGTGGTCCAGGTCGATCGGGGCGGCACCATCAACTGCTCCGACAACGGCGTGAGCCTGACCTGCGGCCAGAGCTAGGGCTCGATGCGCGCGGTGGTCCAGCGAGTGTCACGCGCCTGCGTGCGCGCGAGCGGCGTCACGGTGGGGGAGATCGGCCCGGGGCTCCTGGTGCTGCTGGCGGTGGCGCCGAGCGACGGCGCGTCGCAAGTGGCATGGATGGTGGACAAGCTCCGCAACCTGCGGATCTTCCCCGACGCGGACGGGAAGATGAACCTCTCGCTCGCCGAAACTGGCGGCGAGGTGCTGGTGGTGTCGCAGTTCACCCTCTATGGCGACGCCAGCAAGGGACGGCGCCCGTCCTTCATCGGCGCCGCCCGCCCCGAGCTGGCCATCCCGCTCTACGAGGCGGTGGCCAGCGCGCTCGGCGCGGCGCGGGGCGAGTTCGGCGCCGACATGAAGGTGGAGCTGGTCAACGATGGGCCGGTGACCCTCATCCTGGACACGCCATGACCGAGCTCGACCTCGCCATCGCGGCGGCCGTATCGGGTGGGGCCCACCTGCGTCGCCGCCCCACCGCGGTGTCGCACAAGGGCGCCATCGACCTCGTCACCGAGGTGGACCTCGCGAGCGAGGCCGCCATCCGCGAGGTGCTGGAGCCCACCGGCATCCCCGTGCAGGCGGAGGAGCTCGGCGGGGCCAGCAGCGGCAGCCGCTGGGTGGTCGACCCCCTCGACGGCACCACCAACTTCGTGCACGACTACCCCTTCTACTGCGTGTCGATCGCGCTCATGGACGGCGACCGTCCCGTGCTCGGGGTGATCTACGACCCCATCCGGGAACACCTCTACGCGGCCCAGTCCGGTCGAGGCGCCACGCGCAACGGCGAGCCCCTGCGCGTGTCGGGCGCGCGGACGCTGGGCGAGTCCCTCGCCGTCACCGGCTTCCCCGCCGACCGCCGCGAGAGCGCGCCGGTGTTCCTCCGCTACGTGGAGTGCATCCTGCTCCACACGCGCGGCCTGCGGCGCTCCGGCTCCGCCGCGATGGATCTCGCGATGATCGCCGCCGGCCAGGTGGACATCTACTGGGAGTTCGGGCTCAAGGCCTGGGACACGGCTGGCGGCCAGTGCATCGTCACCGAGGCGGGCGGCGTGGTGTCGCGACTCGACGGCTCGGCGCACGTGCCGGGCTGCCCCGAGGTGCTCGCGACCAATCCCTGGCTGCACGAGGCCGTCATCAAACTCTTCACTCAACCCTCCGCCGAGACCTAGGAGCACAGCATGGGCGTTGCCGTCGGTATCGACCTCGGGACCTCGAACTCCTGCGTGGCGGCCGTGCGCGACGGCGAGCCAGTGGTATTCGCCGACGCCGAGGGACGGCGAACACAACCCTCGGTGGTGGCCTTCGGCTACGGCAAGAGCGCGGTGGTGGGGCATCGCGCCCGCCGCCAGATCCTGTACGCCCCGGAGCACACCGTGGTGAGCGCCAAGCGCCTCATCGGCCGCCGCGCCGACTCCGAGGAGGTGCGCCGCATGAAGGCGCAGTCCGCCTTCGGCATCACCGAGGGCGAGAACGGCGACGTGCGCATCCGCGTGCAAGGGCGGTTGATCTCCGCGCCCGAGGTGAGCGCGCACGTGCTCATGCACATGAAGAAGATCGCGGAGGCCGCGCTCGACGAGGACGTGGACAAGGCGGTGATCACCGTCCCCGCTTACTTCAACGACGCCCAGCGGCAGGCTACCCGCGACGCGGCGTCGATCGCTGGGCTGGAGTGCCTACGCATTATCAACGAGCCCACCGCCGCCGCGCTCGCCTACGGCTTCCGGCAGGGAAAGCGCCAGCACGTGGCGGTGTACGACCTCGGCGGCGGCACCTTCGACATCTCGGTCCTCCGCATCGACGACGACTTCTTCGAGGTGGTGGCCACCGCAGGCGACACCTTCCTCGGCGGCGACGACTTCGACTACGCCGCCGCCGACCAGTTCCTCGACAAGTTCTGCCGCCAGACCGGGCTCAACCTCGCGGACAACCGGACGGTGCGGATGAAGCTCCGCGAGGCGGCCGAGCGCGCCAAGATCGCGCTGTCCACCGCCGACGAGGTGCAGGTGCAGGTGCCCGCGCTGCACCGAGGCCCCGACGGCAAGCAACACGACTTCACCGCGCTCGTCGACCGCTTCACCTACGCGCAGTGGGTGATGCCGCTGGTGCAGCGCACCTTCGACGTGTGTGACGACGCGCTGAAGGCCGCGAGCATGACCACCCGCCAGGTGGACCACGTGCTGCTCGTGGGCGGCATGACGCGCTTCCCGCTGGTGCGCGACGCGGTGCAGCAGTTCTTCGGCAAGAGTCCCAACGCCTCGCTCAACCCCGACGAGGTGGTGGCGGTGGGCGCGGCCATCCAGGCCCACGCGCTCACCAACGTGGGAGAGGCCGCATCCAGCGTGCTGCTCGACGTGACACCTCAGTCGCTCGGCGTGCGGACCGTGGGCGGTTTCGTGGAGGTGGTCATCCCCCGCAACACCGCCATCCCCACCGACTCGTCGAAGGTGTTCCACACCGCCCTCGACAGCCAGACCGAGGTGCGCATCGCCGTGTTCCAGGGCGAGAGCCGGATGGCCGCCGACAACGAGCTGCTCGGCGAGTTCGTGCTCGAGGGGCTCACGCCCAGGCCGCGCGGCCAGGTGAAGGTGCGGGTGACCTTCGAGATCGACAACGACGGCATCGTCCACGTGCGCGCGCTCGACGACTCGCTCGGCATCGAGAACAGCATCCGCATCGAGGCCAAGAGCGGGCTGGCACCCGAGGAAATCAAGGCGGCGCGCTTCGACGACGTGGATTTCTGAGTAAACTGGCGCGCATGGATCCCCGCCTCCGCATCCGCATCGAGGTCGAGACGATGCACGAGCTGGTCGGCCAGCTCGATTACTACCAGTTGCTCGGCACCCGCGAGGACTGCCCCCAAAGCGAGATCGACGACGCCTTCCGCAGCGAGGGACGGCGCCTGCATCCCGACCGGGTGGCGGCGGGGGCCACGATCGACACCCGCGCCAAGGCCAACGAGGTGTTCAAGGCGATCAACGACGCCTATCGCGTGCTACGCGATCCCGACACCCGTGCTCGCTACGACAGCGAGCGCCGGGGTGGAAAGCTCAAGCTCGACGCGGAGGCCCGCAAGCTGGCCGCCGAGGAAGCCGCGGCGAAGACCGATCCCAGCAAGGCCGCCCGCTCGGAGAAGGGCGGCAAGTACTGGAAGATGGCGCTCCAGAACTGGACCGACAAGGACTACAGCGGCGCCTGCATGAACATCCAGTTCGCGCTCAGCTTCGAGCCCACCAACGAGGTGTTCAAGGAGTGGCTGGAGAAGGCGAAGGTGGCACGCGAGGACCAGAAGAAGGAAGTGAAGCAGCAGAACGCGTACAAGATCCGGATCTAGGGCGACGCCACCACGCTCACGCTCACGCTCTTGAGCTGTCCGCTCGTCTGTGCCGAAACATCCACCACCCACGGCTCCCCGGCGCGCTCGGCCCGGGACAGGTCGGCCGGGGAGAGGACGACCGTGCCGACGAGGTCGTCGGCCTGCACGTCCTTGTCGACAAAGACGATACTCAGCGTTGACCTGGGACCGAGCGTCACGCGGCTGAAGGTCGTGACGGGGTTGAGCGCCCAGGTGGGCGAGGTGGTGTCGCTCACGGTCGGGAGCACCAGCGTGGAGGCCGCGCCGCCGTCGCCCGGGTCGTACTTGGCCGTGGCCGACACGTCCGGCTGCACCAGCGCCTCGGCGGTGGCGATCACCGCGGTGCCGAGTTGCCCGGAGGGGTCGAGCTGGGCGAGGATGCCCATCGCCGCGCCCTTGGCCTCGGCGGGGACATTGTCGGGGCCGTCCCAGGGCTGGGCGTTGGCCATGGTCGGGGCCACCTCGGCGGCGGTGAGCGCCACGTCGACCGGGTGCGCGCAGGCGAGGAAGAGCAGCATGGTCAACTCAACGCCTCCCCGTGGAACATCCATCCCGTGGCCGGGAGATCGTGGGCATGGTCGGCCCACCAGCGCGCCCAGGCCGCCCGGTGCGCGAGCTGGACCCGCCAGGGCCCGTCGGCGTCGAAGGGCAGCGTCGCGCCGGTGGCGATGCGCAGCTCGTCGTAGGCCGACTGGCGCACGGTGTAGTCGTCGTGGGCGAGGCGCTCGATCAGCGCGCGCACGGTGAGCGGCTTGCCGTCGCGGTAGCGCACGCCCTCGGCGAACTCGTGCTCGTGCTCGGCCCACCAGGCCGTCCAGCGGCCCTTCACGTGGGGGTCTTCCACGTCCTCGCGGTGACCGGTGATGCACTCGAGCGCGGTGGTGGCGATGATCTGGCGCTGAGTGTCGCGACCATCGACATGCTCGATGAGCGTGGCGACGGCGCTCTTGCTGCCCATCAGCCCGAGACCAGCCAGCGCGCCGAGGCCGGCGGGACCGGGCGCGGCGGCGGTGCGGGTGAGGAGGAAGCGGTAGCTCGTCCCGCCGTGGCGCCCGACGATCTCGCCGGGGGACTGGGTGAGCCAACGCTCGCCGCGCGACAGCGCCTGCGCGAAGAAGTCGACCCCGCGGAACTCGCCGAGCAACAACAGCGCGGTGGAGGCCACCTCGGCCAGCTCCGGCTCGTCGAGCGCGGCGTCGATCACGTCGATGGCGTCGGTGTCGCCGATTCGGCCGAGCGCGGTGATCGCGGCCTTCTTGATGGGGAGGGAACCCGCCGCCACGAACTCGCGCAGCCGCGGCGCCGCCATCGGCTCGCGGCGCCAGCCGAGCACCTCGATGATGGTGGCGAGGCGGGTGGGCTCGGTGCCGCCGTCGAGCGCGCGCACCAGCGCGTCGACCAGCGTCATGTTGGGCGAGCGGGCGAGGGCGCCCACGATGGCGCGCTCCGCAACCGGCTGGCGCACGTCTTCCGCGAGAATGGCGAGCATCACCTTGGCGGCCGGCCACGACGGGTGACCGGCGAGCAGGTCGATGCCCGCGACGAAGCGCATCACCATCGGGTCGCGCGCCCGCCCCTCGGCGTCCTTGATGCGCTGTAGCTCCTGGCCGATGTCGCTGGCCAGCGCGCTCACGATGGCCTCGTCGCAACCGGCGATGGCGCGCCGATGCGCCATCAGGCGGCGCTCGGGACGATCCGCGTCGGCGCGAGCGTGGGGCGGGCGCATGCGCTGGGCGTCGTGACGCTGCCGCGCCGCGTCGGCGGCGAGGTTGACGTGCCAGTCGAGCGCGTGGCCAAGGCGGCCGAGGATGCCGTCGGACGCCGCGACCCCGGCGGCGAGTCCCGCGGCGCGGAAGGCCCGCGCCGCCTCGTGGGCCTGCGAGGCGTCGCCGCAGCGGACCAGTCGCAAGCGGGCCCAGGCCTCGCGCAGCGGCAGGCCCAGTCGCGCGTAGCCCTCCACGGCGGCCACGTAGAAGGGCAAGGCCTCGGCGGGGTCGTCGCAGAGGTCGCCGACTCGGACCTGGGCGCGGAGCGCCGCCTCGGGGTCGGCATCGCAGGCGAGGTAGGCGTTCTTCGCGGCGGCGAGGTCGCCCTGGGCGCGCAGCAGGTCGCCCCGCGCCAGGCTCACCCGGGCACTGAGCTGCGGATCGCCGAGGCCCGACGCGAGCCGCGCGGCGGCGTCGACCGAGGACGCGTCGTTGCCGCGGGCATGCTCGGCAAGCACGAGGAAGGCCTCGCAGCGATCGGCGGGGTCGCGCAGGTCGGGGAGCGCGCCGCGGGCGATGTCCTCCACCCAGGGCTCCTCGCGCACGAGGGCGACGCGGGCGAGCACCAGCTCCGCCTGCGAGCGCACGCTCGGGTCGTCGTGGCGGCGAAGGCGCCGGATCACCTCCTCGGCCTCGTCGTGGTTGCCGAGGTCGGCCTGCAATCCGGCGAGCGCGAGCAACAGTCGCGACAGGTCGGGGGGAAGCGCCCAGCCGGCAGCCCGGGTGCGCAGGGCCTCGATCGCGTCGCGGGCGCCGAGCCGGTCGCCGTTGGCGAGGCGGCAGCGCACCAGCGCCAGCGCGGCGGCGACGATGATGTCGCTGCCCTCGCGATGGCGCACGTCGGTGACGCGCTCCTCCAGGAACGACAACAACTCGCGCTCGAAGCCCGGGTCGCCCGGGGGGAAGCGTCCCTCGAGGCAGCGCACCAGCTCGGCGCTCGCGGCCGGGGCGCCGGCGTAGGCCAGCGGCAGGCGCGCGGCGCGCCACGCCATCACCAGCGCCCCCCGGGCCTGGCTGTCGTCCTCGCCGAGCAGGGCCTCGCCGAGTCGCTGCCACGCGCCCGGGTGGTCGGGGTGCAGCGCCGACGCGCGGCGGAAGGCGGCGGTGGCGGCCTCGGCGTTGCCCTCGGCGAGGAGGCGCTCGCCCTGCTGCTGCCACAAGAGGCCGCAGGCGGGGTCGACGTCGAGGCGGACACGCAGCTCGTCGGCCTCGTCGCGCAGGTTCTCGTCGAGGATGCGCGTCTGGGCGAAGAGCCAGCGGTTGAAGTGCTCGTGCAGGGGAACGAGGCGCTCGCCGTCCCAGCGGCCGAAGTGGTGGCCGAAGGCGGTCTCGGCGAAGGCCCAGCGGTCGCTGTCGCGCGGGCCGTCGGCGAAGAGCACCACCTCGGGATGGTCGGCGTCGGGCGGCGCGAGGTCGGCCACGCCGCGCACCCTGAGCGCGCCGCGAAAGAGCGTGGCGCCGTTCCAGCGCAACAAGAATGCCTTGAGTGAGGCGGGAATCTCGCGGCCGAGGTGCTCCTGAACCGCGTCGGCGGTGCCCTCGGGCGCGCCGGGACGAAGGTAGTGCACGTCGGCGCGGTAGCGCTCGAGCACGCGGAGAACGGGGTGGAAGGGATCGACGAGTGCTTCCATGGGAACTCCGGGCGCGGAGGAGGGCCGCGCGCGACGGGGAAAGGTGGGATCGACAGCATATCGCCCTTGACGCGACAAGAGAAGGGGTGAGATTGTTTCTTCGTGCCTGCGGGCGCCCGATCGTCGCGCAAGGGGGCGGGCCTCAGTGCGCGGGGGGCACCGCGTCGGGGCCGCCGAAGACGACGAAGGCCATGCCGGTCGCGCTGCCGCCGCCGTAGTCGCCGATCGGAGCGCCGATTGCGAGATCGGGGAAGCCGTCGCCGTCCAGATCGGCGCCGCCTGCCAGGGCAGACCCAAGGCGCCCGTCGAGCTGAGCGCTCTCCAGGCGGTCGGCCTGGCGCTCGAGGTCGTAACTGCCCGGCGCCACCGGCCCGGCGACGATGAACACCGCGCCGGCGTAGCAGGCCTCGTCGAGCGAACCGCAGTTGCGCTCGGGAGGGGCCGTGGAAGGCTCGAAGCGCCTGTTCGCGAGCGCGAAGTCGTCGGCCGGCTCGCCGTCGCCGTTCCAGTCGCCGAGGCGAGTGGCGGCGGTCAGTTCTGGGTCGCCGAGGCTCCAAGAGTGAAACACGGCCACGTAGTCATCGACGATCACACGCCTTGCACCGGCTGTGATGGGCCCGGCGAGCACGTAGAAGCTGTCGCCGTCGCTGTCCTGGCCGAGTCCAACGTCGGCGTAGCCATCACCGTTGACGTCGCCCACCTCGCCTGCCGTGAGCTGCATGGTGCGGCCGTCGCTGCCCGTGGAGTAGTCGAGCACCGCCGCCACCGACGCGGCCTGCATCACGCCGCTTGGCCTGTCGGTGAGCACGTACGCCACCATGTCGCTGTCGTCCTTGGTGTTCGCGGCGGTGGTGAGCACGAAGTCAGGGAGGCCGTCGCCATCGACATCCCCCGCGTTCGCCACCGAGGCCCCCAGCGCCTCGTCGTTGAAAGCGCCCTCGAGGATCAGCTCGGCCTCGTCGATGTCGTCGTGCTCGATGGGGCCGAGCATCAGGTACGCCCGGCCAAGAGTGTCCTGGCCGTCGTGCTCGTACATCGAGGTGAGCACGAGGTCGCCGAGCCCGTCGCCGTCGAAGTCGCTGGCGGCGCAGGGGCCAAGGTTGGCGTTGGTGTGATGGCCGTGGAAGGTGCGGGCCACGGAGGGGAGGTCGACCATGCCCGTCAGGGGAAACCCCGCTAGGTAGGCCACTCCGGCGTGCATGCCGTCGCTGTCGTACGCGCCCGCCACGAGCAGCTCGATATAGCCATCGCCGTCGGTGTCGGGGACGGTGCAAACATAGTCCGTCCAGTCTAGAGAGCCAGGCAATAGGGTGGCGACCGCGTCCTCCCCGGCGGTCACGCTGCGCGCCGCCGCCAAGGGTCCGGCGAAGACGAAGACGGCTCCAGAGTGGCGGTCCCCATCGCCGAGCCACTGCGACCAGCTCCCGACGACCAAATCGCTGTGTCCGTCCCCAGTCACGTCGCCCGCGGTCAGAGCGACTCCGATGTGGCCATGCCACCATTCGTCGGACTGCTCGCCGTCACCGAACCGCCACGCCGGCATCCGGCCGATCATGGATATCCCGAACTCCCTGTCACAGTCACCATCCACGCCGTCCAGCGGTCGGTCGAAGGCCCCGGGGCGCGCGAGCGCGTGCTCGTCGTCGCAGTCGAGGTGGTTGGCCACATGGCGCGGGGGGGCCTGGCACGCCCAAGTCGGCAGCTCGTCGCGCCCGGCACCGTCACCGTCACCGTCGCGGTACCAGGCAGTGACCTCGCACTCGCCTGTGTCGACCGCGGAGTCGCCGACCTCGGGCCCGGTGTCAGGGACGCTGTCGGTCCCGCTCACCTCGCTGTCCGGTGCGGTGTCGGCCCCGCCATCGGCACCAGCGGGCCGGTCGCTGCCATTTTCCTCGGCCCCTCCGGCGCATCCGGCCGCCAGCCAGAGCCCCTGGAACCAGGCGCCCATCAGAATGGCCCGATCTGCTCGACCGGGAAGGCACGGTACCAGCCGCGGATCTCGCTGTGTTCGTCCGGTCCGCCGGCGGAGGTGCAAGGATCAGTCGCGAGCTGGATGATGAGCGGCGGCTCAGCGCTCGTGTCGCCGTCGTAGTCGCTCAGTTCCTCCACGAGGCGCTCCGCGTTGCACAACGCGAGCACGCTGTTGCCGGAGGTGCCGAGCACGGTGACCCCTGAGCCTTGCCCCGGACACACGAGAGCACCGAGACCGGCGTTTACAAGCTCCCAACTCTTCACGATGGTCGCCGTCGTCACCGGCGGCCCCCCGCTCAGCTGCCAACGCAACACCCGCGACGTGCCCGACGGGCCGCCCTCGTTGTCGAACATCTGCACGAAGCCATCGATGTCGTGGACCATGTGCTGGCCGGCGAAGCCTGCCGAGCCAGTGATGCCGCCGTTGATCGCCAGGGTGAGCGTGCTCCACGTGGAGCCGTTCGCCATGCGCCACACCACCGCGTTGGTGCTGGCGTTCACCCGGATCACCTGGTTCCACTCCTTGAACGACAGGTCTACCAGCACGTCGCTACCCGGCTTGTGCGCCGACACCGAGTTCGGGTGCATCCAGTCGAGCGGTCGCGTGACGAAGTACGGGTCCCAGTACCCGGAATTGCAGGCACGCGACTCGCCCTCGTTCTCGCCGCCGTCGGTGTCGGGGTCGTAGCCCCAGTCGGTCATCGCGTCGGGGCTGTCGGTGGTGGAGAGGCTGGTGTCTAGCTCGTCGAATCCGTCGTTGACGAAGCGGTCACTCGCGTTGCACACGCCATCCCAACCGGTTCCTGCGGGGTCCTCGCTGCTGATGGCGCTGGTGAGCACGTAGCTCGTTCCCGTGGCCGCGAGCTTGAACGCGTCATGGTGGATGCAGGGGCCGTCGTCGCCGGCGGCGCTCGCGCACACGTCGCCAAAGTCGCGCACGTTCCGCGTGGCCCCGGTCCAGTCCCACTCGTAGAGGTAGCGCCGGTCGAGGATGCCGAGGAACCGGTCTGCAGTGGGACCAGTGCCCTTCTGGAAGCGCCACCCCCCGAGGGAGTTGCCCCCGGAGCCCGCGATGGCGGCGATGTCGAGGTACCAGGAGATGAACTGGCCGTTGGCATCGACGGCGATGATGTACTCCCGCTGCGTGCTCGATCCGCAGTCGGTCGTGTCGACGAGGACAAAGTCGGTGGCCAAACCCCCGGAGCCGTCGTAGTCGAGGTCGAGGTAGCCGAGGTCGGTGGGCAGCGACGGCGTGCCGAGCGTACCGCAAGTAGAGTTCGCCGACCCGACGGGACCTACCTCCGCCCTGTACTGGTAGGTTTGCCCAGGTTTGAAGTTGTACAGGGTGAAGGTGTGGGTCGTGCTGGTGGCGAAGCGGTGCACCTCGGTGAAGCGCCAGCCGCCGCCGACGGCGCAGTTGCCCGAGGCGATACGGAAGCCGACGCGCCCGTCGTGATCGGCGTCCGCGGCGTAATCGCCCACGGTCACCGGCACCGAGTACATCATCGTGTTGGCGGGCGAGTACGGGTTGGTGATCGTCCCCACCGAGATGGTGGGTACGGTCGCGTGACTACGACCGGGAACGAGCAAGAGCGCCAGCCCGAGCAGGAACGCGAGCCACCTCAGCGCGCGGCGAATACCATTCCGAACGGGGGAGGGGGTTCATCCGCACACAACCTCCACTATCTGCGATAGAACGTTGCTTGCACGCTCTGATCGTGACTAGTATCGCACTTCTCGCGACGCTGCGCAAGTGAAATCGCCCTTGACGCGGCAAGAGAATTGGTGAGATTGTTCCTGCGCGGACACCCCGTGCCCGCCCCGGAGTCTCACCCCCATGCTCATCCTCCTCTCGACCGCCCTCGCCGACGACGTCCTTGTGGGCGGCGCCATCGATCTCGCCGGCGGCAGCGACCTCGGTGGCGATAGCGGCGTGGGCCTCGGGCTGCGCCAGGTGGAGGGCGACCTCCGCATCGAGGGCCAGAGCGTGGCCGTGGAGCTGCAGCTCGACGCCGCTGCCGTGCTCAGCGGCGACGGGCTGTTCATCTACTCGCTCGGCCCCGAGCGCCTCGTGGGCGAGGGCTTCGGCAAGGGCTGGCGACTGGCCGGCGGCGTGTACCCGGCGCCGTTCCGCATGGAGTCGGTGGACCCCTGGCGCAACGCGCTGGTGACGCCGTCGCTGGTGTCGCGACGACTCCCCGGCGCGATGCTCGGCGGCGAGCTGACCCTCGGCAGCCCCGTGGCCAGCGTGGTGCTCGTGGCCGGCGGCCAGCCCGCCACCACCAACGTGTTCGACCTCGACCAGGTCGGTCCCATGCCCTTCCTCGCCGGCGCGCGCGGCGAGTTGGACGTCGAGGTGGTGGAGCTCGGCCTCGGCGCGTGGGCGGGCGGCATCAACGGGGCGCCCTTCGGCGGCCTGGAAGCGGGGGCGCGGCTCGACCTGCTCATCGTGGGCGCGGAGGCGGAGCTCGTCACCGACTTGCGCAGCGACCACGCGCTCTCGCTGCAGGGCGAGATCTGGCCCGATGGGCTCTTCTCGCCCGTTACCCGCGTGGAGTTCGCGTCGGAGGGCTTCGGGGTGGCGGTGGGGGCCTCGTCGACCATCGCCGAGATCGTCAAGCTCAAGGCCGAGGCCAGCTACCAGGCGGGGAACGCCGGGGTGTACCTCGAGGCGGCGGTGTTTTCGAAGTGGCCGGGCGACGACACGCCCCGGGCGGGAGACACCTCGAAGCCGCGCAGTTCTACCGACTGATCCGCCCGAGCACCCACTCCGCCAGCTCGCTGTACTGTTGCGCGGCGCGGCAGTCGGGATCGAACGCGTAGATGTCGCGACCCTCGAGCTGGGCCTTTTGCAGGGCCACGTCGGCGCCCACCTGCACCGGCGCGAGCAGCTCACCCCAGTTCTCGCGGAGCATGTCGGCGATGGTGGCGTTGGTGGCGCCGTTGCGCTGGTCTACCCGCGTGAGGACGAGGCCGAGGACATCGAGCGAGGGGTTCAGCGCGCCCTTGATCTGCTCGACGGCGCCCATCAGCCCCTCGACACCCGACACGGCGAGCACCGCCGGGTTGCAGGGGACGAGCACGCTGTCGGCGGCCACCAACCCGTTGAGCGTGAGGTTGCCGAGGTTCGGGGGACAGTCGAGCAGGATCACGTCGTAGTGAGTCCGCGACACCTCGATGAGCCCGCGCAGCACCAGCTCCTTGCCGATGCGCGTGGACAGCCGGTTCTCGGCGCGGGCCAGCTCGGGACAGCTCGGCGTGACTTCCAGGTTGTCGATGCGCGTGCCCACGGCGATCTCCGCCACCTCCATGGTGGTGGGCTCCTCCAGGAGCTCGGCGAGAGAGCCGCCGCCGACGTTGAGCATCTCGCGAAGCGCCAGCGACACGTGCGACTGGGCGTCGAGGTCGATGACCAGCACCCGCTGGCCGTAGAAACGGGCCAGCGCCGCCGCGAGCGACACGGTGGTGGTGGTCTTGCCCACGCCGCCCTTCTGCGCGGCCACGGCGATGACCTTGGCCTGGGCATCCCCCGGGGCCAGCGACTTGGCGGCGCGGCGCGGCGCCAACGAGGCCCCGCCGCCGAGCGACACCCGCGCGCCGTTATGCACCGGCGGCGCCCCGGATGGCGTCGGTGCGCAGTTCAACGAACTGGGGGCCCACGCCGCGCGCGCGGCGCAACAGGCCCGCCATCAACAGCTCGCGGTCGACGCTCGGCTCCTCGAGGAGCGGCTCGCCCTTCATGAGGTCGTGCAGGCGATCGGCCGCCTCGGGCAGGCGCATCACCGAGTGGACAGCGCCGCGCAGCTCGTCGGCCACCGGTCCCATGGCGCGCAGCATGTCTTCCGGGGCAGAGGGGAAGGCGCCGTCCATCGCGCCCCGACCCAGCGCCGCCACCACCGCCGGCACGCCGCCGGAGAAACGCGCTGCCTTCTCGAGCAGGCGCGGCGGGATCGCGCCCACCTGCATCACCAGCGACACGGCGGCCTCGGCCTCGCCCATGTCGCTGAGCTCGATGCGGGCGGCGTGGCCCACGTCCAGGGCCGGGGTGTCGACGCTCCCGGCGAGCAACACCGTGCAGCGGCGCTGGTCGCGACAGCGCTCGGAGTAGCGCGCCCACACCAGCGCGAGGTCTTCGAGGACCTCGACCGGCAGGTGCTCGCAGGAGTGCGCGAGCAGGGCCACCGGGTACGGGGCCTCGAGATGCGCCTCGTCGAGCATCTGCTCGGCGGCGTAGTAGAAACCACGGCGATCCACCACGAGCGGCAAGGGACGCCCCTGCCACCCGGGGTTGGCGAGGTCGCCGAGCACCCGGAGGATGAAGTTCCACGCCTCGGGGCTGCTCCGGCCCAGCAGCGGCCGGAACGACACGGTGCGGCAGCCCACGCTCGGCTCGCCCACGGCGAGGTCGAGGGCGATGTCCTCGAGGAAGCCCTGGGGCACCGACCAGCGGGGCGTGAGCATCGCCACCGGCTCCAGGCGCCGCAGGCTCGTGCGCACGCGGCGCGCCGCGCGGCCCCGGATGGCCTCCTCCTGGTACGCCTGCTCGGCGTCGAAGGTGGCGCCCTGCTTGGCGCGCCAGAAGTCCATGCGACGAGTAACGGCGTTCACGATGAGGAGGGTACGAAGTTACTCTTGGCTTGTCAATAGTAACCATCCACCTTTCACGAGCCGTGGCCCAGCGACGGCGGCCGCGTGACGTTGCCGCATGCACGACTACGCCGAGATCGACGCCACCGAGTGTGCCCACCGCGTGCGGAGCGGCGCGGTGTCGCCCGCCGAGCTGATCGACACCGCCATCGCTGCCATCGAGAAGGTGAACCCCGCGCTCAACGCCGTGGTTCACCGGATGTACGACGAGGCGCGGGCGGCGGTGCCCGCCGACGGCCCCTTCCGGGGCGTGCCCATGGTGGTGAAAGACTTCGACGGCTTCGTGAAGGGCGTCCCCTTCACCGCCTCCTGCCGTTTCCTCGACGGCTTCGTGCCCGATCACGACGCCACCGCCATCGCGAGGCTGCGCCGCGCCGGCTTCATTTTCGTCGCGAAGAGCAACTGTCCCGAGCTGGCGATCCTCGGCACCACCGAGTCGGCCTGGCGCGGTCCAGCGCGCAACCCGTGGAACCCCGACCACTCGACCGGCGGCTCCTCGGGCGGGTCGGGCGCGCTCGTCGCCGCGCGCGCTGTCCCCCTCGCGCACGGTGGCGACGGCGGCGGCTCGCTGCGCATCCCGGCCAGCGCCAACGGGCTGGTGGGGCTGAAGTGTTCGCGCGGCCGCATCAGCCTCGCGCCGGACAGCGGCGAGGGCTGGGGCGGCTACGTGCAGTGGGGCGTGCTGACGCGCTCGGTTCGCGACACCGCCGCGCTGGTGGACGTGATGGCTGGGCCCGAGCCCGGCGACCCCTACGCGGCCCCACCGTTGTCCCGACCCCTGGCCGACGAGGTGGGCGCCGACCCGGGACGGCTCCGCGTGGCCTTCTCCACCCGTTCACTCTTCGGCCGCGACACCGACCCGGAGTGCAAGGTCGCGGTCGAGAAGACGGCGCGCCTCCTGGCCGATCTCGGTCACGACGTGGAGGAAGCGGCGCCGGAGATCGATCGCGACGCGCTGGTCCACGCCTACCTCGCGCAGGTGGGCACCGGCGTGGCCGGGGAGATCGCCGACCTCGAACGGTGGACCGGCAAGACGGCACGTGCCGCCGACTTCGAGCCCTCCACCTGGTTTCTCAAGCAGGTAGGCGACATCGTCGGCGGGGTGGAGCTGCTGCACGCCCGCGAGAAGATCCAGGCCGCCGGGCGCACCCTCGGCGCCTTCCACGCCAGGTACCACCTGTGGCTCCTGCCCACGTTGGCCCACCCGCCGGTGCGCATCGGCCAGCTCGGGCTCAAGCCGGCGGAGAAGCTCGGCCTCGGCGTGCTCCGGGCGCTGCCCTCGGCGGCGGTGATCCGCGCCGTGCTGGCGCAGCTCGCCGCCAACAACTTCGAGCGCACGCCCAACACCCAGCTGTTCAATCAAACTGGGCAACCGGCGATCAGCCTGCCGCTGCACTGGTCGGCCGGTGGGATGCCCATCGGCGTGCAGCTCGCCGCCGCCTACGGCGACGAGGCCACGCTGGTGCGCGTGGCGGCACAACTGGAGGCCGCGGCCCCCTGGACGGGCC
>Ga0194131_10003207_pt1 | contig 26046 bp, 27 predicted proteins | sample TA2KigO120mmetaG_FD_148631 | JGI IMG/M metagenome (GOLD analysis project Ga0194131, IMG submission 148631) | Freshwater microbial communities from Lake Tanganyika, Tanzania - TA2015053 Kigoma Offshore 120m | ecosystem: Environmental > Aquatic > Freshwater > Lake | place: Tanzania: Lake... | reverse complement strand
CAGGATCGAGGCCCCGGGCGCGGAATGCCGCCGCGAAGCGTTCGCGGCTCATCGCGGTCAGCGACGGTGACAGGGCATGCTCGATGAACAGAAACTGGGCCGTGGGGACCTGCGCCGCGATCGCCGGGAAGAGATGGTCATGCGCCGGCCGGTATTTGTAGAGCGACTGGCAACAGAGATACTTGATCGCCTCGGGGCGCACGCCTGCCGCGGCGAGATCCGGTGCCACCGGCACGACATCGAGCGGCATGTAGTCGAGCGACGTGTTCGACAGCCGGACGAGGCGCTCGGTGTAGTAGGCATCGGCCTCCGGCGGCTCCATCAGATCGCTGGAGAGGAAAGCATCGATGGTCGGCAGCCCTGTCGTGTCCGGGTGGCCCCAGGAGACGCACTGCAGCGGTGCCAGGCGCAGCGCGGCAAGACGCAGGGTGACCGAGTCCATGCCGATCTCGGGATAAAGCAGCGCATGAGGCGCGTCGGCACGGATGCGGGCCGCCAGGGCCTCGAAGGGTAGTGGTTCGTCGACAAAGGCGTCGAAAGCCGCGCGGGCTTTCGCTGTCTCGGCGTCCCGGCGCTGCGAGGTCGAGTAGCCCAGGACGCGGAAGCGGCGCCGGTCGAGGCCGCGTACCCAGCCGGCGAACAGCTTCCAGACCGAATGCTGGCGGAAGAACCCGGAGACCACGCCGATCCGCAGCCGCCCGTCCGCCTGGCGCGGCGGCATGGACGGGCGCGCGGCCCATTGCGGGTAGCGCGATTGCTGCAGGTCGGCGATGAGGCCGCCGAATTTTGCCTGCAGCGCCCGGTCGTCCTGCCCCTGGTAGGCAAGATAGAAGGGCAGGGTGTGGGCGCCGGAATCGGCGGCGATAGCGCGTTCGGCCGGCGCCGCCGCCGAGTAATAGTCGCAGAGCCCGCTCAGCTCCCGTTCGTAGGCGGCGCGGCTGGCGCGGATCGCTTCTTCGCTCTCGTAGCCGAGGGGCAGGCTGGCCAGGCATTTGCCGAAACGCGCCGCCGCCGCTCGGGGATTGAGAGTGAGAGCGTGTTCGAAGGCCTGCCGCGCCTCGGAGGCGTTGCCGTAGTCGAGCAGGCAGCGGCCGAGATTGATCCAGGCGAGCGCATCCTGCGGATGCCTTGCCGCGATGGCCTGGAAGATGGCGATCGCTTCGGGGATGCGTCCGCGCTCTTTCAGCGCCGCCGCCAGGTCGTTCGCCGCCTCACGCAGATCCGGGAGCAGCGTCAGGACCCTCTGAAGGACCGCAATGGCGGCATCGAGATCGCCCTTCTCGCGCAGCGCGGTGGCGAGGTGGTAGTGCGCGGCCGCCATCTGCGGCTGTAACCGGGTTGCCTCGCGGAAGCAGACGATCGCCTCGTCGATGCGGTGGAGATCGAACAGGACAATGCCAAGATTCTTGCGCGCCTCTGCGCTGCCCGGCGCGGCAGCCGCCGCGCGCTGGAGCAGCGGGGCCGCCTCGGCGGCGCGCCCCAGACGCCAAAGCACGACGCCGTGCAGGTGAAGCGCATCGGGATCGTCGGGTGCCAGGGCGCGTGCAGCCTTGGCGTATCCCTCCGCCCGCGCCAAGTTGCCGGCGCGCAGTTGACCCAACCCGTCAGCGACGTGCCGCGCAACCTCGTTGCCGGTGGGAACGTTCACGGGATGGCCTTCAACAGAAAGCTCCCGCCGATCGTCACGTACATCCAGAACAGCCACCGGGCAAAGCGCTGCTCGTTCAAGCGCACGCGTATGAGCTGTCCCAGCTTGATGCCGATCATCGCGGGGATGACGGCGAGCAGCGACTGCAGAAAGACGGTCCCGTCGGCGATGCCGAAGCCGGCTAGTCCGACGCCCATGCCGATGCCGCCCATGAAGTACATGAGCGAGATGGCGCCGACGAACTCGTCCTTGGTGAGCCGCAGCCCGGCCAAGAAGACCATCAGGGGCGGGCCGTAGATGCTGGTGAGCCCGCCGAGGAAGCCACCGATCATGCCGGCCAGGCTCCCGAACCAAGGCTCCTGCCGGGGCGTGATCTGCAGCTTGGGCCGGAAACGGGTCAGGAGCGCGATGCCGATGACGGCAACGCCGATCAGGGCGAAGAGGATCTTCTCCGGGATGATCACCAGCGCCTTCATGCTGACGGCGATGCACAAGGTGAGCGCGATCAGGGCCGGAGCGAAGCGCCGCAGGCGGACGAGAAAGGCCGGCCAGCCGCCGATGAAGCCCTGCGCGAGATTGGTCGCCAGGATCGGCATGACCAATAGCGAGATGGCGTGCGCAACGCCGAGGAAATAGGTCATCAGCGGCATTGCCACGAGCGGCAGGCCGAGCCCGAACGTGCCCTTGACCAGCCCGCCGGCGGCGATGGCGAGCGCTATCGGCAGCAGGAACGAAACCGTGTCCATGGGGAGCTACGGCAGCCGGAGCGGCACGGAATTACGATCCGTAGAGGGTCTTGGGATCGACGGCGATCTCGGCGACGGTTTCGAGCCTGCCGCCGCGCACCGCGCGGAAGAAGCAGTTCCGCCGCCCGGTGTGGCAGGCAACGCCCTTCTGGTCGACGAGCAGCAGCAGCGTGTCACCGTCGCAATCGACGCGCAGCTCGACCAGGCGCTGGTTCTGCCCCGAGGTCTCGCCCTTGCGCCACAGTTTCATGCGCGAACGCGACCAGTAGTGGACCTCGCCCGAGGCCAGCGTGCGCTCGACAGCCTCACGGTTCATCCAGGCCATCATTAGCACCTCGCCGCTGTCGTGCTGCTGGGCGATGGCCGCCACCAGCCCGTCGCGGCCGAAAGCGATCTCCGCCAGCAGGCCAGCCGCGGCACTCATGCGCCGGCGGCCACCCGGAGGCGGCCGAATCCCGCTTCGAGGTCGGCGATCAGATCGCTGGGATCCTCGAGGCCGGCGTGGATGCGGATTAGCGGACCGCGGTTGAGCCATGGCGTCGCGGTGCGGATCTTGTGCGGCTCCGAGGGCAGGGCGAGGCTCTCGAAGCCGCCCCAGCTCGCGCCCATACCATAGAGCTCCAGCCCGTCGAGCATCGCAGCGACCGCTGCATCCGGCACCGGCTTGAGCTCGATGGAAAACAGACCCGAGGCCCCTGTGAAGTCACGCTTCCACAGCGCATGGCCGGGATCGTCCGGCAGAGCGGGGTGAAGCACGCGCGCCACCTCGGGTCGCTTCTGCAGCCAGCGCGCCAAGAGCAGTCCGGTCTCCTGGTGGCGCTGCAGGCGCACCGAGAGCGTGCGCAGGCCACGCAGGGCGAGATAGCAGTCGTCGGGACCCGAGGCCGGCCCGAGATCGTCCGCCGCACGGCGCAGTGCCGGGTAGGCAGCTTCGTTGGCCGTCAGGATGCCCATCATCAGGTCGGAATGGCCGCCGATGTACTTGGTCGCCGAATGCAGCGAAACGTCGACGCCGTGCGCCAGCGGCTTGAAGAACAGCGGTGTCGCCCAGGTATTGTCCATGATCGTGGTAATACCCGCCTTGCGAGCGACGGCGGCAATCGCCGGCACGTCCTGCATCTCGAAGGTCAGCGAGCCGGGAGATTCAAGAAAGATGACACGCGTATTCGGCTGGATCAGGCGGCCGATACCGCCGCCGATCAGGGGATCGTAGTAGGTCGTTGCGACGCCGAAGCGTGCCAGCACCGTGTCGCAGAAGCGCCGTGTCGGGCCGTAGACGCTGTCGACCACCAACACATGGTCGCCGGTCTTGAGGTAGGCCATCAGCGCCACGACGATGGCTGAGACGCCCGAACCGACGCAGATCGAGTGGTGGCCGCCTTCGAGGGCGCAGACCGCCTGCTCCAGGGCGAACGTCGTCGGCGTCCCGTAGCGGCCATAGCGGCTCTTCAACGGATCGCGGTGCTTCTGGGCTGCGTGCAGGGCCTCGACCGTCGAAAAGACGATGGTGGAGGCGTGATAGACGGGGGGATTGACGACGCCGTGGTTGGCGGCGGGATCGCGACCGGCATTGACGATGACGGTGGCGGGCTTGGGCTTCTCCATTGTCGAGCCTAACGTCTTGCGTGCCTTGGCATTCCGGGCTACGGTTTGCCCAAGACGTACACGTTTAGCCCCTGAATTGCGAGGTTTCTTCGCGGTCGTGGAGCTAGACCAAGGCGACGTCTCGAAATCAGTCTAGGCAACAGGGAAAAACGACATGAAACATCTGGGAAAGATCGCGGCCACGGCCGCCATCGCGCTGGGCGCCCTCGCGGGCACGGCCAACGCGCAACAATCGACGCTCGACGCCGTCAAGGCCAAGGGCTTTGTCCAGTGCGGTGTGAACACCGGCCTCGCCGGCTTCAGCGCGCCGGACAGCCAGGGCGTGTGGAAGGGGCTGGACGTCGACATGTGCCGCGGCGTAGCCGCCGCCGTGTTCGGCGATGCCAACAAGGTGCGTTACACCGGTCTGACGGCGCAGCAGCGCTTCACCGCTCTGCAGTCGGGCGAGGTGGATATCCTGGCGCGCAACACCACCTGGACGCTGGCCCGCGATACGTCGCTCGGCCTCGACTTCGTGGCGGTCAATTTCTATGACGGCCAGGGCTTCATGGTGAAGCGGACCCTCAACGTCAAGAGCGCCAAGGAGCTGAACGGTGCGACCGTCTGCGTGCAGCCCGGCACGACGACCGAGCTGAACCTTGCCGACTACTTCCGCGCCAACCGGATGCAGTTCCGGCCGGTGGTCATCGAGAAGCTCGAAGAGGTCGTGGCTGCCTATCTTGCCGGCCGTTGCGACGCTTACACGACCGACGCCTCGGGCCTCGCCTCGACGCGCTCGGCCCAGGGCGCCAATGCCAACCAGCACATCATCCTGCCGGAGATCATTTCCAAGGAGCCTCTCGGCCCGGCCGTGCGTCACGGTGACAACAAATGGGCTGACATCGTCCGCTGGACCTTCAACGTGATGGTCGAGGCGGAGGAGATGGGTCTTACGTCCGGCAACATCGACAGCAAGATGAACGACCCGAATCCCGGCGTGCAGCGCCTGGTCGGCAAGACTGGCGACATGGGCAAGATGCTCGGTCTGGAGAACAACTGGTCGTACAACATCATCAAGCAGGTCGGAAACTACGGCGAGAGCTACGATCGCAACGTCAAGCCGATCGGTCTGGAGCGCGGCGTGAACGAGCTCTGGTCGAAAGGCGGGATCATGTACGCCCCGCCGGTCCGCTGAGGAAAACGACGGCCGTCACTCCCAAGGAGTGGCGGCCGTTGCTTTTTGTGACACTGCTCTAATACCAGGGACGGGAAGGGCGCCATGGCGTCGATCCCGCGCAGCCGCCCAGCCCCGCCGTCGATCAAGCTATCGCTGAGCGATCCGGTCGTCCGGGCCATCGTCTTTCAGGTGCTGGTGGTCGGCGGCGTGGCGCTGCTCGTCTGGTACCTGGTCAGCAACACCATGGCTAACATGGAGGCGCGCAAGATCGCCTCCGGCTTCGGCTTCCTCAACCGCGAGGCTGGCTTCGCTATCAGCGAGCACAGCATCGACTACTCTCCCGCCGATAGCTATTTCCGGGCGCTGGTTGTTGGCGTCCTCAACACGCTGATCGTGGCGATCCTCGGTATCGTCTTGGCCACGATCCTCGGCACGATTATCGGCATCGGCCGGCTGGCCAAGAACTGGCTGATCTCCCAGATCTGCTCGGTCTACATCGAGGTGATGCGCAACCTGCCGCTCGCCCTGCAGCTGGTCTTCTGGTACTACGCGGTCATCCTGGAAAATTTGCCGTCCGCCCGCGAGGCGCACAACCCGCTCCCGGGCGTTTTCGTCTCTAGTCGCGGCATCATGGTCCCGGTTCCAGCCAACGATCCCACCTATGGCTGGATGTTGATCGCCTGCTTGATCGGCATTGTCGGGACTGTCCTGCTCTCGCGCTGGGCGAAGGCCCGGCAGGCCGCGACCGGCCAGCAATTCCCGATGCTGCGCGCTGCGGCCGGCCTGATCCTCGGTCTGCCGCTCCTCGCTTGGCTGGCCGGTGGGGCGCCCACGGCCCTCGATTGGCCGGAGCTGCGTGGCTTCAACTTCCAGGGCGGCGGCACCCTGACACCTGAATTCGCCGCCCTGCTCATCGGCCTGGTGACCTACACGGCGGCCTTCGTCGCCGAGATCGTGCGCTCGGGCATCCTCGCGGTCAGCCACGGCCAGACCGAAGCGTCGTCAGCCCTCGGCCTAAAGCGCGGCCTGACGCTGCGTCTGGTCATCCTGCCGCAGGCGTTGCGGGTGATTATCCCGCCGATGATCAGCCAGTACCTGAATATCACCAAGAACAGCTCGCTCGCCGTGCTGATCGGCTATCCCGATCTCGTGTCGATCGCCAACACGACGCTCAATCAGACGGGCCAGGCGATCGAGGGCATCGGCATCATCATGATGGTCTACCTGACAGTCAGTCTGTCGATCGCGGCTTTCGGCAATTGGTACAACAAGCGCATCGCGTTGACGGAGCGTTGACGTGTCAGACGCCGCCGCGACGCTGAAATCCCTGCCCCAGTCGGGCGGCTTCAACAATTCGCCGCTCGCCCAATGGGTGAAGGCGAACCTGTTCCCCAATTGGTGGAGCACGGTCATCACGCTCGTGCTGACCTACTTCATCCTGAAGTTCCTGTTCGGCGCGCTCTCGTGGAGCCTGTTCAACGCGGTCTGGAGCATCGAGGGGACGGACACCGAGGTCTGCCGCGAACTCAAGGGTATCGGCGCCTGCTGGGCGCTCATCGCCGAGAAGCACCGCTTCATCCTCTTCGGCACCTATCCCTTCCAGGAGCATTGGCGCCCTGCACTGGTGATCGTGGTCTTTCTTGTGCTCTACGGCCTGAGCACGGTGCGAGCGTTGTGGAACTACTGGCTCGGCGTGGTCTGGGCAGCTGGGCTGCTGTCGATCGGTATCCTGATGTGGGGCGGTGTCTTCGGGCTGCGCTTCGTCGAGCAGGAACGCTGGGGCGGCCTGCCAATCACCCTGATGCTGGCGACCTTCGGCATCGCGCTGGCGTTCCCGCTGGGTATTCTTCTGGCGCTGGGCCGGCGTTCCGACATGCCGGCCATTAAGGCGATCTGCGTCGCCTATATCGAGCTCATCCGCGGCGTGCCGCTGATCAGCCTGCTGTTCATGGCCTCGGTCATGCTGCCGCTGTTCCTGCCCGAAGGCCTGACCATCGACAAGCTGCTGCGCGCCCAGATCGCCATCATTCTGTTCGCCGCCGCTTACTTGGCCGAGGTCGTGCGCGGCGGCTTGCAGGCGATTCCCAAGGGCCAGTACGAGGCAGCCGATGCGCTGGGCCTGAGCTACTGGAAGAAGACCGGCTTCATCGTCCTGCCGCAGGCGCTCAAGATCGTCATCCCGCCGCTGGTCAACACCTTCATCGGCTTGTTCAAGGACACCTCGCTGGTCCTGATCATCGGCATCTACGATCTGCTCAACGCCGCCAAGACGTCGACCATCGAGCCAAAGTGGCAAGGCTTCAGCATCGAGGCCTACGTCTTCGTCTCGATCATCTACTTCGTCTTCTGCTTCGCCATGTCGAAGTACAGCCAGAAGATCGAGGCCGAGCTCTCGCACACCCACAAGCGCTGAACGGGGAACCCCCATGTCCGCCACCGCGACCGCCGCCGACAGCCGCCCGATGATCGAGCTGCGCAACGTCAACAAGTGGTATGGCGAATTCCACGTCCTGCGCGACATCAACCTGACGGTCGAGCGCGGCCAGAAGATCGTGGTCTGCGGCCCCTCGGGCTCGGGCAAGTCGACCATGATCCGCTGCATCAACCGACTGGAGGAGCATCAGCAGGGCCACATCATCGTCGAGGGCACGGAGCTCACCGGCGATCTGCGCAACATCGACACCGTGCGCCGCGAGGTCGGTATGGTGTTCCAGCAGTTCAACCTGTTTCCGCATCTGACCGTGCTGGAGAACCTGACCCTGGCCCCGATCTGGGTGCGCAAGATGCCGAAGAAAGAAGCCGAGGAGATGGCCATGTACTTCCTCGGCCGGGTGAAGATTCCCGAGCAGGTGCACAAGTACCCGGGGCAGCTCTCCGGCGGTCAGCAGCAGCGCGTGGCCATCGCCCGCAGCCTGTGCATGAAGCCCAAGATCATGCTGTTCGACGAGCCGACTTCGGCCCTCGACCCCGAGATGGTCAAGGAGGTGCTCGACGTGATGATCGAGCTTGCCCGCGAAGGCATGACCATGGTCTGCGTCACGCACGAGATGGGCTTCGCCCGCGCCGTCGCCGACAGCGTCATCTTCATGGACAAGGGCGAGATCGTGGAGAGCGCCCCGCCGACCGAGTTCTTCGCCAACCCGAAGAGCGACCGGACCAAGCTATTCCTCAGCCAGATCCTCGGGCACTAAGCGCTGCGTCAAATGACCGATGTCGGGCTTCAGAACGAAGCGCGACAGGATCATGAGACGTTTCGCCGGCTGCGAGAAGCAATCCGCCGACGAGAGGTCAGACTGAAGTTCAAGGGCGAACCGATCGCGCATCTGGTCCAGGCTCTGTATTGGGCGCCAAAGACTGGAACGGTGATCCTCATCATGTTGGCGCTGCCCCTCTACCTGCTTCTGTGTTTTGCGCTTGCGATTCTTTTTGCGGTGATGGCCCATCTGATTCCGCTTCTTGCGCCGGTGGTCGACTTTTTCTTCTCGAGAAATTCCATTGCAGCATTGGCAATAGGCGTATTTGTGCTCGTCTACTGGGTGTGGCGCCGGCGTGTCGCGCTTTCGAGTGTGGAGGCGTGGACCCTGCTATGGCGTGCTGGCGTCCTTCGGGTTGCCAAAAAGGACGAAGCCCTGTCGTGCGCCTCGCCGGAAGGTGACTGGCGAGCTTTCGCGAGGACGCTGCAGCCGACCTAGATATTCAGAGGCAGCGGGCGCGGGTCGCGGATGCGTCGCACGGCGTCCTTGTAGGGCACGAAGCCGGCCTTGATGTAGCAGGGCAATGCCTTCGGGTGATCCAACGTGCAGGTGTGCACCCAGAAGCGCCTAGTCGGCGCCTGCCAGGCCATCTCGACCGCGGCGTGCAGCAGGGTCGGGCCGAGACGCCGGCCGATGAATTTCGGGACGATGCCGAAATAGGCGAGCTCCACCTCCGGCAGGCGTCTGGCGTCGAGCTCGGCGTAGCCCGCGGGCTCGCCCTCGGCATACATCACATAGAGCCAGAGGTTGGCGTCACCCAGGATCTCCGCCAGCTCGGCGTCGCTGGCGCGGCGGCGTTCATGCCACAGCCAGGGCTCGCCGACGGTGTTGTAGAGGTAGCGGTAGAACGCCACGGACGGCCGCTCGACGCGATCGATGCGGTAGGCGACGGACGGAGGCAGAGGCTGCGGCAGGTTCGGCCTGGCCTTCATCTCAAGATAGGTGACCGTCACCTCGAGCGTGCCGGGGCCCACGAATTTCAGCTGTGGGCCGGGCAGGGCACTCATTTCTCGACCGGCGTATCGCCGGGCAGGCCCCACTCCGACCAGGAGCCATCGTAGACGGCCACGGGGCCGGCGCCGATCAGATGCAGGCCGAGCGCCAGCACGCAGGCGGTCACACCCGAACCGCAGCTCGTGATCACCGGCTTCGCCGGGTCGATGCCAGCCTCCGCGAATTTGGCCCTGAGCTGTGCAGCGGCTAGCACCACCTTGGTGTCGGCATCGACCAGCAGGTTGTAGGGCAGGTTTTGGCTGCCGGGGATGTGACCGCCGCGCAGGCCCGGCCGGGGTTCCGGGTCGGCGCCGCGAAACCGTCCGGCGGAGCGGGCATCTAGAACTTGCGCCGCCTGGCTGGCGATATTGCTCTTCACCTCGGCTTTGCTGCGCACCAGCTCGGGCCGCAAACGGGCGGTGAAGTCCGCCCGTGCCGGTGCGACGGGTCTGCCGTCGACCGGCCGCCCTTCGCGTTTCCATTTCGGCAGGCCGCCATCGAGCAACGAGACACGGTCGTGGCCGAATAGGCGGAACATCCACCAGGCCCGCGCCGCGCTCATCAAACCATGGGTGTCGTAGCAGATGACATGGTGGTCGTTGCTGATACCGAGCGCCGAGACGGCGACCGCAAAATCGGCCGCTTTCGGGATCATGTGCGGCAGCTCGGTGTTCGGATCGGAGATGCCGTCGATATCGAAGAATACCGCACCCGGGATACGCTCGGCGCCGTACTCGGCGCGCGGATCGCGCTTGGCGGTCGGCAGGTGATAGGTCGCGTCGACGATCCGGATTTCCGGGTCGTTGAGGTGCGCCGCCAGCCACTCGCTGGAGACGAGCGTTTCCGGATGGGCGTAGGCTGGATCGTTGGCCATGGCCCTAGCCGAGCAGCGGTGTGGCTACCGGCACGGCACCGCCGCCGCTCAGCCACTCCGGCACCGGCAGGCTCTTGGAGCGTAGGAACTCCGGATTGAACAACTTGCTGGCATAGCGCTGGCCACCGTCGCACAGCACCGTCACAATCGTGTGGCCGGGCCCCATCTGCCTGGCCAGGCGGATGGCGCCGGCCACGTTGATGCCGGTCGAGCCACCGAGGAACAGGCCTTCGTCCTTCAGCAGGTCGAAGATGATGGGCACGGCCTCGCTGTCGGGAATCTGGAACGCGTCATCGACCGCGATTCCCTCGAGGTTCTTGGTGATGCGGCCCTGGCCGATGCCTTCGGTGATCGAGCTGCCTTCGGACTTGAGCTGGCCGGTCTTGTAGAAGCTGTAGAGCGCCGCACCCAGCGGATCGGCCAGCGCGATGCGGATCTTGGGGTTTTTCTGCTTGAGAAACAGGGACACGCCGCCGAGCGTGCCGCCGGTGCCCACGGCGGAGACGAAGCCGTCGACCTTGCCGTCGGTCTGATCCCAGATCTCAGGCCCCGTGGATTCGATATGGGCACGCCGGTTGGCCACGTTGTCGAACTGGTTGGCCCAGATGGCGCCCGCCGACTCCTTTCGGGCGATCTCATCGGCGAGGCGGCCGGAGACCTTCACGTAGTTGTTGGGATTGGCGTAGGGGACTGCCGGCACCTCGCGCAGATCGGCGCCGCAGAGCCGGAGCATTTCCTTCTTTTCCTGGCTCTGCGTGTTGGGGATGACGATCACCGTCCGGTAGCCGCGGGCATTGGCTACCAGCGCCAGACCGATACCGGTGTTGCCGGCCGTGCCTTCGACGATGACTCCCCCGGGCTTGAGCAGTCCGCGCTCCTCGGCATCCTTGATGATGAACAGGGCGGCGCGGTCCTTGACCGAGCCGCCGGGATTGAGGAACTCGGCCTTGCCGTAGATATCGCAGCCCGTTAGTGCCGAAGCGGCTTTCAGCCGGATCAGCGGCGTGCGGCCGATGGCGTCGATTGAATCTTTGCGTATGTCCATGGGGGGGAGCTTAGGAGGGAAGCGGAAGCGGATCAACCGATGGCGGTTGGCATCTTTGCGGAATGGGGGGTCTCGCGGGGCCCGGGTCAGATCCAGCGGCGGCGAAGCTCCTCGCGGTTGATCTTGAGCCAGAGCATGCCGATGACGGCGATCGAGTTGTCGAGCCCGCCGGCATGGAGCTCGGCCCAGGCTTCATCGAACGATTTCACCATGACGCGGATGTCCTCGCCCTCGTGGGCAAGGCCGTGATGACCGCCTGCCTTGCTTGAATCCACCCGGCCGCAGAACATCGTCACCGTTTCGTCCAGGCAACCGGGCGTCACGATGTAGTCGTAGAGCGGTACGAGGTCGAGGATCTCGCAGCCGGCTTCTTCGAGGGTCTCGCGTCGTGCCACAGCAGCCGGGTCTTCTCCTGGCTCGACCAGTCCTGCGACGATCTCCGTCAGCCAGGGCGATGAGCGTTTTGCCATGTAAGCGCCGATGCGGAACTGCTCGATCAGCACGACCGTGTCGCGCTGTGGATCGTAGAGCATGACCGCGACCGCGGCACCGCGCCGCACGACCTCGCGGCGGATTTTCTCCATCCAGCTGCCGTCAAAGCGGCGATGCTCAATCTCGTAAGCTTCCAGCTTGAGATGGCCGTCGCTCAGCCGCTCGTGGCGGAGGATCCGGACGTCGTGCTCGTTCATGACGAAACCTTGCGTAGATTCGGCGCCGAGCACCCTAGTCGAGAGATGCCGCGGGCGCTACCGGGCCTTCGTAAAATCCGCTACGCTTCAAGGCATGCTGCGGCCCGTCCTCCTTGCGGCTCTGGGGTTCCTCATCGCCGGACCGGTGTCGGCCCAGTCGCGCATCAAGGATGTCGCGACGGTGGAGGGCGTGCGCGAGAACGCCCTGACCGGGTACGGCCTGGTCGTCGGCCTGAGCGGCACGGGTGATAGCCCGGCCTTCCCGGCGACCGCACAGACCCTGCGCGACATGCTCAACCGCCAGGGTGTGGTTGCCGACCCGGTCATCCGCAGCCGGGGTGCCGCCGCCGTTTCCGTGAGTGCGGCGCTGCCGCCCTTTGCCCGTCCGGGTACCACCATCGACGTTTCGGTGGCCGTGCTGGGCGATGCCGGGTCGCTGCAAGGTGGAATCCTGCAGCTCACGGCGCTGGTCGGGCCGGACGGGCAGGTCTACGCCGTCGCCCAGGGACCAGTGTCCATCGCCGGCGGGTTAAGCGCTGGTGGATCGGCGCAGTCAGTGCAGCGCGGTGTGGTCAGCACGGCGAGAATTCCGGGTGGCGCCATTGTGGAGCGCGTACCGGCCTTCGATCTGGGCAGGCAGGCGACCCTCACCGTCGTGCTGCGCAATCCCGACTTCTCCCTCGCCCGGCAGGTGGCCCAGGCCATCAACACCGCCATGCGGGCCAATATCGCGCGCATGCTGGACAACACCGGCATCGAGGTCACGGTCCCTGCGTCCTATGCCGGCCGTGCGGCGGAGCTGGTCGCCGATGTCGAGAATCTCCCGGTGCGGCCGGACGCCTCGCCGCCGCCGGCGCGTATCGTGCTCGACGAGCGCAGCGGCACAATCGTCATGGGCGAAAGTGTACGCATGTCCACCGTCGCCGTGGCGCACGGTAACCTGCAGGTCCGTGTCACCGAGACGCCGCAGGTCTCACAGCCCGGTCCTTTCACGCAGGGCGGGGCCGCGGTCGTGGTGCCGCGCACCAATGTCGAGGTGACACCCTGGGGTACGCGGCTGGTAACCCTGCCGGCGGGCAGTTCCATCCACGAACTGGTGAACATTCTCAACAGCATCAATGTAGGCGTGCAGGACCAGATGGCCATCCTGCAGGCCATTAAGCAGGCTGGCGCCATCCAGGCCGATGTCATCATGGGTCGCTAGATGGCAGCACCGTTCCGCATCGGCGGTCTCGACCACATCGTCATCCGGGTACGCGACATGCAGCGCATGGTGGCGTTCTATCGTGACGTGCTGGACTGCCCGGTGGAGAAGGTGCAGGACGACCTCGGACTCTGGCAGCTCCGTGCCGGTAGGACCCTGATCGATTTCGTCGATGTCGACGGCAGGCTTGGCCGGATGGGGGGCGCTGCGCCCGGACGCGAAGCGCTCAACATGGACCATTTCTGCCTGGCCGTGGAGCCGTTCGACGGCAAGGCCATCGCTGCCCATCTGCGCAAGCACGGCGTCGAGCCTGGGGAAGTCAAGAGCCGCTACGGCGCCGAGGGCGACGGACCCTCGCTCTACCTGCATGACCCGGAGGGCAACACCGTCGAGCTCAAGGGGCCGGGAACTCCCTGACGGCTTGCCGCCATCCTTGGCCTTGCAGTCAAGGGCAGCGCGGGAACGCCACAGTGAATGGCGGCGCTGCTCGCCAAAGGCGGGCAGAATCCTGTCGAAACCCTGGTCGGAATGGGCTCTAATGCCGCTCATCCGGTATGACTTGGGTGTTGGGGAAATCGTGAGACGGCGGATTCGTTCGTCCCTCGCTGCGTTGGCCGTGGCGGCGCTACCGCTATCCCAAGCGTGGGGCGCCTGCTACACGGCCGTCGAGGCCACCGCCGTCCACGTAAAGATGCTGCAGTACGACCTCATGGTCGGGGCGTTGGCCTGTCGCGACAGCAATCCCGAGCTCGGGATGATGCAGCAATACAACGCCTTCATAACCCGCAACAGCGACTGGCTGGTGGGCCATTCGCGTATCCTGCAAGGGCACTTCCAAAAGCACTACGGTCCGCAGCATAAGCGCCATCTGGACACGCTGGTAACGGCCCTGGCCAATGATGCCTCCAAGCGCAGCATGACGGACCGCTTTTGCGACAGCGCAGCAACCCTCTTCCGCGAGGTCAGCAATCTGGATCGGCGGGGCCTCGATGCGGTGTCCAATACTCGGGCCAGCCTCTCCAGCACATCCATCACGCAGTGCACTGGTGAGACTTCCAGCGGCGTCAGCATCCGGCGCTGAACGGTCGTCAGGTAGGCAGCAAAAAAAGGGCGCTTCCCGGGGGAGGCGCCCTTCTTCGTTGGCGTTGCGCCGGTCTACTGGAGAAGAATCTCCACCCGGCGGTTCTGCGGCTCGCGCACGCCGTCGGGCGTGGGCACCAGAGGCTCGCTCTCGCCGCGGCCGAGGACCGAGATCTGGCTCTCTGGGACACCGCTGCGCACCAGCTCCGCCTTGACGGCATTGGCCCGGCGCATCGACAGGGCCATGTTGTAGCGGTCGGAACCGGAGCGATCGGCGTGGCCGGTCGCCTGGATACGGCTGACGCCGCCGCGCCTGGAGTTGTCGGCGGCCTGCTGGATTATGCGGCGCGCCTCTGCGGTAATGTCCGACTTGTCGAAGTCGAAGAACACCAGGTACGAGCGCTGCAGCGCGGGGGCCGGAGCGGGCGCGGGGGCTGGAGAGGCCTGCGGCGGAGGCGGAGCAGGCATCGGTGCTGGGGCCGGAGCTGGCGCCTGCACGGGCGTCGGCATCGGTGTGGGCCGCGGCGCGCCGAACTCATAGCGCAGCGCGAGCAGAACCGTGTGGTTGCGGTTTTCGCCGTCGACCTTGATGCCGTCATTGGTCTTGAAGGTGGGGTCGAGGCTGGCGAAGTAGCGGTAATTGAGATCGAGCTTCCACTGCGGCGCCAAGCTGTAGGCCACACCGAGGATTCCCTGATAGGCGAAGACCGTGTCGTCGTCGTTGATCGTTCGGCCGCCGGTGAAGGTACGGCCATTGTCGACATCGACGCGCACCCCACCGAGGCCGATACCGACATAGGGAGTGAACGCCGTGCCGGTCTGGAAATCGTAGAGAGCGTTGCCCATCAGGCTCCATTGCGAGACATCGCCACCGCCACTCGCACCGCTGACCTTGTCGACGTCGTTGTTGCGGTAGCCGAGTTCTCCCTCGAGCCGGAAGCCGTTGCCGAGCCCGTAACCCAACGCGGCCACGCCGGCCCAGCCGCGCTCGAACTCAGCCTTGCTGTTGACCACGCCGCCGGTGACATCGGAGTCGCGCAGCCAGTTGGCGCCGATACCGCCGCCGATATACCAGCCATTGGTCTGTTGCGCGGCGGCGTCAACTGCGATGAGGGCCGAAACGGCAACAAGGCCGGTGGCGAAGAAAGAGAGGCGAGGGGTCATAGACGGCAATTCCCTTGCTAACCAAACGCCTTCACTGCGCAACGGAAGCGAAGGCGAATTGCTTGTTCTATAACATTTTCTCTGCGCCCGAGGCAGCGGGGGAGCTGCAGTTTAGTCGACACTGTTGCCAAAACGCTGCACTCTCAGGCGGGGATCGTTTGCGAAGCAGTTCAAGCGGTTAAGCCGCCGCTCGCCAGGATCTCCAGATCTTCATCACAACCGGGGAGAGAAAACCGGCCAGGGTGACCGCAAACAGGCTGACGACGATCGGCCGGCTAAAGAAGCGGAGCCAGTCATGGTCGAAGATGATCAGCGACTGTTTCAAGGTCTCCTCGGCCATCGTACCGAGAACCAGGCCCATGATCAGCGGGGCCGGCGAGAAGCCGAAACGGCGGAAGATGAAGCCGAAGACGCCGGCAGCCAGCATGATGCCGACATCGATCATCGACTGGTTCGGCCCGTAGGCGCCGATCACCGAGAGTACGAACACCGCCGGCCAGAGATAGGCGCTGGGAATGAGGCTGATGCGCGCGAACAGTTTGGCGGCAAACAGCCCCATCGCCAAATACAGGAGGTTCGCCGCCAGCATCGAAGCGAACACAGCATAAAGAAGCTGCGGCTGCTCGTTGAACAGATGCGGGCCCGGGCGCACGCCCTGAACGATCAGGCCGACCAGGATGATCGCGGTGGTCGAGCTGCCTGGAATCCCGAGAGCGAGCGTGGGCACCATGGCGCCCCCGACCGCAGCATTGTTGGCGGCCTCTGGCCCGGCTACGCCCTCGATGGCGCCTTTGCCGAACTCCTCAGGGTGCGATGACCAGCGCTTGGTCTCGTTGTAGGCGACGAGCGCTGCCGTGGTGGCACCCAGCGCCGGAAGAATGCCGATGAACGTGCCGAGGCCACTCGACAGGGCGATGGACTTCGCGCATTTGCGGAAATCGGCGAGGCTGGGCAGCCGCACGGCGTCGAGCTTGAGCATGGTGGCCACGACGTGAAGCTGTGTTGCCTGGAGCAGCAGTTCGGAGATGGCGAAGACGCCGATCAGTACCGGCACGAGCCCGATGCCGTCTGAGAGCTCGTACACACCGAAGGTAAATCGCTCTACACCCGTCGTGAGGTCGAGGCCGACGGTCGCCAGCAGCACGCCAAACGCGCCAGAGATCAGGTTCTTGACGGCAGAATCGCCGCCGATGGCGGCGACCATCGACAGGCCGAAAATCGCCAAGGCAAAATACTCCGGCGGGCCGAAATTGTAGGCGACACGCGAGAGCAACGGCGCCGCGACAATGAGCACGAAGACGCTGAAGATGCCGCCGAGTGTGCTGGCGAAGGCCGACATGCCCAGCGCCCGGCCGGCCTCGCCTTTCTGGGCCATGGGATAGCCGTCGAAGGCCGTCGCCGAGGCCGAGGGATCGCCTGGCGTGTTGACCAGGATCGCGGTGATCGAGCCGCCGTAGTTCGCCGCGCAGTAGATCGCGCCGAGAAAGGCGATGGCCGCCGTCGGTGTCATGGTGATGGTGAAGGGGAGGAGCAGCGCTGTTGTCGTGCTGCCGCTAATTCCCGGCAGCGCGCCGACGAGCACGCCCAGCACGGTCCCGGCGACGATCATGCCGAGGATGTAGGGATCCACGAGGATCGCCATGCCGCCGAGAAACGCGTCCATGAGGGCGCCTAGACGATGCGCTCGCTGAGGACGCTATGCGGCAGGGCGACGCCGAACAGCTTCACAAAGACGAGCCAGATGGCGAGGCAAAGAAGGGCCGCTGCCATAACCAGCCGTACGAGCCGCTTCTCCCCCCACATCCGGCCCACACCGACCATGAACACGAACATCGAGGCCAGCATGCCGACGAGCCAAACCCCGACGAAGAAGGCGATCATCGCCGCGGCCGTGGAGTAGACCATGGGCGGCATGGGCTCGCTCGCCTCGGGCGCGCGGTGGCGCGCCTGGTAGGCGAGGACGAGGGCCAGCAGCCCGATGACCAGCAGCACGAGGCGCGGGAAGATCTCGGCGCCGAGCCCCTGCATCAGGGCTGCCGGCACCTCCTCGAAGGTGAAGGTGACGGCGAAGGCCGCTGCCGCAAGGGCGAGGACGACCGCGGCGGCGGCCACGTCGCTGTGGCGCCGCCCGGCCGCGTCGAGGACGGGTGAAGGCTCGGACATTGCCCGCGGGCGATCCGACTACTTCAGCAGCCCGAGATCCTCGAGAGCCTTGCGGCCGTCGCGATTGAACTCCGCCAGTTGGGCGCCCCAGCCCTGGCTGCCGACCACGCTGTCGGGCGACTGGCCCGAGCTGTCGAGATAGGCCTTGTAGAGCGGCCCCTGCATCGACTTGATCAGGCCCTCCTCCAGGGCCTTGCTGCGGTCGGCCGGCAGGCCCTTGAGCGTGACGAAGCCGCGCACCGTCGAGAAGACGGAATTGATGCCGGCCTCCTTGCCCGTCGGGACGTCGGGGAGCGAGGCCATGCGCTTCTCCGAGAGCTGGACGAGGCAGCGCACGTCGCCTGCCTTGATCTGCGATTCGGCCTCGGCGTAGTTGAGCAGGCCGCAATCGATGTTGCCGCCGACCAGGTTGATGACGATGTCTCCGCCGCCGCGGAACGGCACGATGGTCGGCGCATGGAGCCCTGCGGCCTTACCGAAGCCCAGGACGCCGATATGGTCGACGCCGCCGAGCTGCGTGGTGCCGAACTTGAGCGAGCGCGCTTTGCCGGCGGCTACGAGGTCTGCGACGTTCTTTAGCGGGCTCTCCTTGCGCACCATGACGATCTGCGGATCGTCGGTGGCCCGGGCGAGAGGTACCAGGTCGTCGAACTGGGTGGGCGTCTTGCTGCGGATCATGGTCAGCAGGTGCGTCTGGGTGATCAGCATGATGGTGTAGCCGTCCTTGGGCCGGCTCGCGGCGTAGGCGAGGGCGGCCGCACCGCTGCCACCGGTTTTGTTGACCACCACGAACTCGGTGCCGAAGACGCTCGGCGCGTGGACCATCATCATGCGTGCGGTGATGTCCGTGCCGCCGCCGACGCCGGCATGGGTCACGACCTCGATTGGCTTCGAGGGGAATTTCTCCTGCGCACGGAGCGGCAGCCCGCTCGCGGCGAGCAGGGCGGCACTGCCGCCGGTGACCAGGGCCGCGCGGCGGCTAAGAGCGGCGGCGGGGCTGTTGTCGTGTCGCTGGCTCATGGTTTCCTCCCTTGCTGGGTCGTTTTGCTGTCGATGGTCCGGCTGACATGGGCGGCCCGGCACTCTTGATTTCGGGAACGGCGCCCGAGAAGCGGCGCCGGCCGCCGCGGACATGGGTTTCTCCTGCCCGCCGCGCCGCCTCAGCATCGCCGGCGCCGATGGCGGCGACGATCGCCTGATGCTCGGCATTGGACTCAAGCATGTTGGCGGGTGCCACCAGGGAGCGCTGGCGGAAGAGGTGCATCTCCTTGATCAGGCTCTCATCGATCTGCTTGGCCCGGCCGTTGCCCGCGAAGCGCATCAGCGCATCGTGGAATTCGAGGTTGAGTGCATAGTAGGTCGTGCTGTTTCCTGACCGGGCGGCGGCGTCCATGCGGCTGACCAGGTTGCTCAGATGCCGGCGTTGCTCGCCGCTGGCGGTCTCCGCCAGGCGCTGGCAGGCGAAGCCGGTGAGCAAGGCGCGCAGATCGTAGAGCTCGAAGGCTTCTTCACGACTGACCTTGCGGACGTAGACGCCATAGTTGACTACGGCGGTGACCAGGCCGGCACGCTCCAGGCCGCGGGTCGCCTCGCGGACCGGGCCGCGGCTGACCCCGAGCTTGGCGGCCAAGACCTGCTCGTTGAGGCGCTCTCCAGCCTTGATCCGGCCGGAGAGGATCATGCTCTCGATCTCCTGCTGGACCAGAGAGGTCAGGGAGCGCGTGCGGACGATCTCGAGCGCGGATTGCGGGCGGGCCATCGCCGGGATCCTCGGCGGAGCCACTGTAAACTGTCAACAGTTTTCAATTGCCGGCGCCTATGCTAACCAACCGCCCGAAACCCCTTCGGAGCTTCGTCGTGCAACCTGCCTCAACTGCCCTGTCGCGTTTCACCGTCCTTGACCTGACCCGTGTGCGTTCGGGACCCACGGCAGTGCGCCAGCTTGCCGACTGGGGGGCTAAGGTCATCAAGATTGAGATGCCGCCCGGGATCGAGGATGGCGATGCGCCCGGCGGGCCGCGCGACGGCTCGGACTTTCAGAACCTGCAGCGCAACAAGCGCGGCATGACGCTGAACCTCAAGCACAAGGATGGCGTGGTCATCCTCAAGCGTCTGGCCGAGAAGGCCGATGTGGTGGTCGAGAATTTCCGGCCCGACGTGAAGAAGAGGCTGGGCATCGACTACGATGCGCTGTCGAAGATCAACCCGTGCCTGGTCTATGCCAGCATTTCCGGTTTCGGCCAGGACGGTCCCTATGAGGCGCGCCCCGGCTTCGACCAGATCGCCCAGGGCATGGGCGGGTTGATGTCGATCACCGGCCTGCCGGGGCAGGGGCCGGTGCGCGTCGGCATCCCTATCGCCGATCTCTGCGCTGGCATCTTCTGCGCCTACGGCATTCTAGTGGCGCTGCTCGAGCGCGAGGTCTCGGGCAAGGGGCAGTTCGTGCACACGTCTCTGCTCCAGGCCCAGATTTTCATGCTCGATTTCCAGGCCTCGCGCTGGCTGATGAACAAGGAAGTGGCTAAGCAGGCCGGCAACAACCACCCGACCAGCATTCCCACGGGTGTGTTCAAGACCAAGGATGGTTTTTTCAACATCGCGGTCACCGGCAACAAGATCTGGGAGCGCTTCGTGCGGACGGTCGGCCGCGAGGAGTGGCTGAAGAACCCGGATTTCGCCACGGCGGCGGCGCGCTCCAAGAACCGCGACGCACTCAATGCCGAGATCGACAAGGCGTTGCAGACGGAGACGAACGCCACCTGGGTCGAGCGCTTCAACAAAGCGGGCGTCCCCTGCGGGCCGATTTACTCGATCGACCAGGTCTTCGGCGACGAGCAGGTGAAGCATCTCGGTATCGCACAAGGGCTGGAAAAGCCCGGCAAGGGCCGCGTCGACTATGTCGGCCAGCCGGTCGTGCTCACACGCACGCCGAGCAGCATCAAGGCCCACCCGCCGGCACTCGGCGAGCACACCGACGAAGTGCTGAGTGAGCTCGGTTTCGCCAAGGCCGAGATCGAGCGCCTACGCGCCGATAAAGTCGTCTGAGGAGTGCAGCCATGGAAGCCGCCGTCGTGACCGACAAGATGCTCTCCAAGAAAGAGGGCGGCGTCGGCTGGATGATCTTCAACAACCCGGAGCGCCACAACGCCGTGTCGCTGGAGATGTGGGCGGGTGTGGAGCGTATCCTCGACACCTTCGCCGCCGATCCGGAGATCCGCGTGCTCGTCGTCACTGGCGCCGGCGGCAAGGCCTTCGTCTCGGGCGCCGACATCTCCAAGTTCAAGCAGGAGCGCGCGAGCAAGGAAGACGTCGAGCACTACAACGCCACGACGTCGCGCGGCTACGCCAAGCTGGCCCAATTTCCCAAGCCGACCATCGCCATGATCCGCGGCTACTGCATCGGCGGTGGTGTCGGCATGGCCGTATCCTGCGACATGCGCATCTGCAGCGAAGGCTCCAAGTTCGGAATCCCGGCGGCGAAGCTCGGCCTCGGCTACGGCTTCGTCGGGGTGAGGCGGCTGACCGACCTCGTGGGCCCGTCCTTCGCCAAGGAGATGTTCTTCACCGCCAAGCAGTTCACCGCCGCACAGGCCCAGGCCATGGGCCTGGTGAACCGTGTGCTGCCTGACGCCGAGCTCGAGGCTTTCGTCATGGACTACGCGGCGACCATCGCCGGCAACGCGCCGCTGACCGTGGATTCGGTGAAGTACATCATCAACCAGACGACGAAGGACCCGGGCGAGCGCGACCTCGCGCGCTGCGACGCCCTGGTCAAGGAGTGCTTCGCCAGCCAGGACTACATCGAAGGCCGCACGGCCTTCATGGAGAAGCGCAAGCCGGTGTTCACCGGCCGCTGACGCTTAGCTGGCGTCCGTTGGCCAGAAAAGCCAGGTCAGTGCCGCGGCGAATGCCACCCACAGGCCGATGACGATCGCCGCGCCGGCGCGGCTGGAGCGGCGCTCCGCCGCCACGGCTGTTGCCCGATGCTCGGCCATGATCTCCGGCGGGATCAGATACACCATCGCCTTGATGGCGAGCGGCAGAAGGATCGCCTCGTCGAGCAGACCGAGGACCGGGATGAAATCCGGGATCAGGTCGATCGGCGACAGCGCATAGACCGCGACGACGATGGCGATGGCCTTGACGTACCACGGCACGCGAGGATCATGCGCTGCGAGATAGAGCGCGTGTACGTCGCGCCGGATGCTCCCCGCCCAAAGCCGAAGCCGAGCCACGACCTTCATGGGCGGTCAGAACCGGGCCGAAATGCTGACTGAGCCGAAGAAGTCCGGCCGGTCTTGTCCGTCGAACTCCCTGGTGCGCATGACCTGGGTATAGCTCAGGCGGAAACGCTCGAACAGCAGCGCGAAGCCGGCCTGGAAGTCGGCGACTAGGGGTTTCTTGCTGACGCTGTGGCTGTCGGTGAATGTGTTGCCGTCGAGGAAGACGTCACGCAAAACGGCGCGCCCTTCGGCACCGGCGAAGAGATACCAGCCGAAGGAATCGCGCGGCCGGTAGGAGCTCGAGCCAGGCAGCGCCGGGCGGATCCGCGGCGGCCCGAAATCGGAAATCAGATCGTCGCCGAAGCGAAAGGTCGCGCCGGCGCCCGCATAGGTGGAGACGTTCCCGATACTGCCGGCGAGGTGCGGGATGACGTCCCAGCCCAGCGTGTCGGGCGGTTGCTCGTCCAAGAATCGCCATTTGCGCTCCCAGGCGAGAGCCACGCCGGGCTCATTCTTGAGCTGGTGGCTCCAGCCGTAGGCCTTCTTTGCGCCGATCAGCCGGTGGTAGTTATTCTGGATCGGCTTGCCGAGTGCTGCCGGGCCGACGACACCGATGTCGAGTTCGAGAGTATCGAGACGCGTTTCCGTCTCAGATTGCAGCGCCAGTCCGACATAGAGAAACGCGGCATAAGGCCGGTCGTCAGCCACCCGCTCGCGCGTTGCCTTGTCCTGCGGCGTGTAGAGATTGTGGCCGATCGCCCAGCCGATCCGCCGCCGGGCTTCCGGGTTGAGGAAGGGGAGGGCATCACCGAGCTGCTTGCCCCATTCCGGGACCTCATCATCCGCTGACAGCCAGGCCAGCCGTACTCCGTTGGTGTAGTGACGGTCGGAGTTCTCGATGGCGTAGAGGTCGTTCTCGTTGATGAAGGTGTAGACACCCCGCCGGTCGGGCACGCCCCGGGGAACCGCGGGATTCTGTGCGAGCGTGGGCCCTGGCCGGATCGTGCCGTCGTCAGCAAGCGGGCTGCCGCCGCCTGCCAGCAACAAAACCATCGCCAACACGCTATGAAACGTCTTTAATCGCCCGCACATGAATCGATCGGCATTCTACTGACGCCCTTGCCGGCAGCGTCAAGCGTCTAGGGCACGAATAGGGCGAAAATATGGATGTGAGTGTGCCGGCCGCAGGAACGCTCCGGCGCGACGCGCGGGTCATTGGCCTGATCAGCGGCGCGCATTTCTTCAGCCATTTCTATCAGCTCGTCCTGCCGCCGCTGTTCCCGCTGCTACGCACCGAGTTCGACGTCAGCTATTCGGCGCTGGGCCTGTTGACAGCGCTTTTCTTCATCACCGGTGCGATCGCGCAGCCAGCTGTGGGGTTTGTCGTCGACCGCTACGGCGCTCGTTCGATCTTGCTCGCCGGGCTGGCACTGATGGCGGCTTCCGTCGCGGCCATGGGGTTGGCGCCGGGCTATTGGACGATGGTTCCGCTTGTCGTCGCTGCCGGCCTGGGCAATGCCGTGTTCCATCCGGCGGATTTCGCGATCCTGAACGCCTCCGTGCACTCCAGCCGGCTTGGTCGCGCCTATGGGTCGCACGGCATCTGTGGCAACCTCGGCTGGGCGGCGGCTCCGGTGTCCGTCCTCTCGCTCACGGCGCTCTTCGACTGGCGCACAGCGCTTGTTGTGCTCGGCTGTCTTGGGCTGGCTGGCGCCGCCTATCTGGCAAGCCAGGGTGACGCCATGGTGGACCACCGGCGCACGGAGCAGGATGCAGCCACCCCGAAGACGACGCTTGCGGCAGATGTCGGCAGCCTGATGACGCCGGCAATTCTGCTGACTTTCGCCTTCTTCACGCTGACCTCGATGGCGCTGATCGGCGTTCAAACCTTCGTGCCGATCGCCTTGACGGACTTCCATCAGGCAACCCCCGACATGGCTAAGGACGCGCTGACCGCGTTTCTGCTGGCGGGCGCGGCGGGCACTCTCGGCGGCGGCATTCTGGTCGACCGCTACAGGCGGCCGGAGCTGATTGTCGGCTTCTGTCTTGGCGCGTTCACGCTGATCTTTCTCGCTTTGGCGCTTGGCAGCCTGTCGCCGATCCTCATCATCCCGGTTCTCGCGCTGACCGGCGCGCTGCTCGGCGCAACCGGCCCGTCACGCGATATGATCGTGCGCCAGAAGACGCTGACCGGGGCATCAGGCAAGATTTACGGCTTCGTCTATTCGGGGCTGGACCTCGGGGCTGCTATCATGCCGCCGGTCTTCGGCTGGCTCATCGACCGCGGCAACCCGCGGCTAGTCTTCGTGCTGGTCAGCGCGGTTATCGCGGTGTCGCTGCTGACCATTATCCGCATTGATCGCGCCAAGACGGTTGCGGCCGCGGACTGAACTCATGCTGCCTTTCACCCGCTGCCCGGATGCCGCGCTGCGGCGCGTCCGCTACGTCTTCACCGATATCGACGACACGCTGACCAGCGAGGGGCAGCTGACCGCCGAGGCATATCGGGCGATGGAGCGGCTGCGCGACGGCGGCCTCACCGTCGTGCCGATCACCGGCCGGCCGGCCGGCTGGTGCGACCACATCGCGCGATTCTGGCCGGTGGACGGCGTGGTCGGCGAGAACGGCGCCTTCTGGTTTCGCTACGACCGATCCGCCCGCCGCCTGGTCAAGCGATTCCTCGCGGACGATGCGGAGCGTGCGGCAAACCGGCGGCGCCTCGAGAAGATTGGCGAGACGATCCTCAGAGCGGTTCCGGGAACGGCGCTCGCCTCCGATCAACTCTACCGCGAGGCCGACATCGCCATCGATTTCTGCGAGGACGTCCCGCGGCTCGGCCAGGCCAGCGTGGACCGGATTGTGAGCTTGATGGAGGCGGAGGGCATGACCGCCAAGGTCAGTTCCATCCATGTCAACGGCTGGTTCGGGCGTTACGACAAGCTCGGCATGACGCGGATATTCCTCGAGGAAGCGTTCGGAGCCGAGCTCGATACGATCCGCGAGCGCTGCGCATTCCTCGGCGATTCTCCCAACGACGTGCCGATGTTCAACTTCTTTCCACTGTCGCTGGGTGTGGCGAATATCCGGCCGTTTCTGCCGCGGTTGAGCGCCAAGCCAGCTTATGTGACGCGGGGCAGCGGTGGGGCGGGGTTTGCCGAGTTCGCGCGGCGGCTGTTGCGTCTGCGCAGGCCGGCGCGCCACGGCAAAAAGAAACGCGCCGGAGGCTAGACGCCCCCGACGCGTTGCGAAGAGACGCCGAAAACCGGCGTTACTGGAACAGCGACAGCAGGGTCTGCGGCCGCTGGTTGGCGATCGAGAGCGCGCTGACGCCAAGCTGCTGCTTGACCTGCAGGGCCTGCAACTGAGCGCTTTCTTTGGCCAGGTCTGAGTCGACCAGAGCGCCAAGGCCTTCGGTCACCGCGTCCGACAAGGTCTTTGTGAAGCTGGTGAGGAAGTCGATCGACTTCGACGCCGAGCCCAAGGTGCCCAAGGCTTCGCCGATGACGAGCTCCTGAGCACTGATGGTCGTCAGTAGCGCTAGAGCCGCTGCGGTCGTGGCCACGCCGCCTGTCATCGCCGTCGACACGCCGCCGAGAGCCGAAGCCGATGAGATCGTCAGCTGGCCACCGGTGATCGTCGACGTGATGGACACGCTGGAGGAGGCATCCGACAGCAGGTTCCGTCCGTTGTACACCGCGTTGCTGATGAACGTGTTAAGCTGCGAGATCATCGAGGTGAAGTCCGACGCCAGAATCGATTGCTGCGCCGATGTGTTGGCGGGGTTGGACGCCTCGATGACTTTCTTTTTGATATCCGCGACCAGGTCGGATACCGCCGTCGCGCCGGCGATAGCAGCGGCAACCACGCCGCGGCCCGACGACAATGACTGCTGGACGGCGTCGAATGCCTTCAGGTCACCGCGCAGACCCTGCGCGATGGAGAAGATCGATCCGTCATCCTTGGGGCCGACTACTCTGAGACCGGTAGAAACTCGGTCCTGTGTGCGATCAAGTGCTGCGTTCGTGACGGTGAGATTTCTCAACGCCACCAACGCACCAACGTTGGTGTTGATGGAAGACATCCGGGTTCTCCTACTTCTAGGTTCTTGCCGCCGACCTTCTGGCCGGCATTTCCGCCCCCGGTCGTTGCCGAGGACGCGCCAGCTTGATTCTCAAGCATGGCAGTTCAAGCATGAAAAACTG
>Ga0194131_10003204_pt1 | contig 26052 bp, 26 predicted proteins | sample TA2KigO120mmetaG_FD_148631 | JGI IMG/M metagenome (GOLD analysis project Ga0194131, IMG submission 148631) | Freshwater microbial communities from Lake Tanganyika, Tanzania - TA2015053 Kigoma Offshore 120m | ecosystem: Environmental > Aquatic > Freshwater > Lake | place: Tanzania: Lake... | reverse complement strand
TCGCGTGCGGGCCCCCCGGCGAGGGGCGCGCGCACGCCCGCGAGGCGCGGCGCGCCCTCGAGCTCCGCCAGCTTCGCCAGCGCGCGCACGTCCGGCTCGGCGCCGCGGAAGCCGGCCCCGAGCCATTCGCGGACGATGGCCAGCAGGCGCGCGGGATCGAGCGTCGCGTCCACGCACACGAGGTTCACGTCGAGCCGCTCCCGGCTCTGGCGCGCGGCGTCGGGATGCTCGCAGGCCGCCGCGCGGATGCCCGCGAAGCGGTTCGCGGCGATCGACGCGCCGGCGCCGCTCGCGCAGGCGACGACGCCGAGGTCGACGAAGTCCTTGGCGATCGCCGTCGCCACGGCGCGCGCGACCGGCGGGTAGTCGGTGGGATCGGGGGCGTGGGTGCCGAGATCGAGCACGGCGTGCTCGTCGCCTTCGAGCGCTTCGATGAGGGCGGACTTCAGGGCGTAGCCGACGTGGTCACAGCCGATCGCGATGCGCATCGGGACACTGCCTTTCGGTCACACGACCGCCCCAGGAAGGCCCTGGGTTTCCTTCACCAGCGCCGCGCGCCGTGCGGGTCGCGCGGCCGGACGTTGTGATACCAGGACGCGTCCACGCGCGCCACCTTGCCGGCCGTCAGGTGCAGGCGCAGCTCCGGCGACACGTACCGCGTCCACATCCCGCCCACGGCTTCGGCGTTCGGCCCGGTGGCCGCGTGGTTGGCGTTCGTGCCGATCACGCTGTACCGGTAGAACGTCTTGTAGTGGTCGGCCGTGAAGTACACGTCGGCGCGCGAGCTGATCACCAGCCGCAGCCCGACGTCGAGCTTGTTGCCCGCGTCGACGACCCCGCGCGTGAGATCGCGACGGTCGCGCCAGAGATCCGCGTTCGCGTGCGCCGCGGGATTGAACAGGATGATCCGCGGCCGCCCCTGCTGCGCGGTGAACATCGACGCGGGGACGGGGAAGAGCCAGCCGTACTCGCGATACGCGGTGGCGTAGCCGTCCACCGTGCGGTTGGCGAGGATGCGCTCGGTGTTGTTGTGGATCTCGTTCGAGCGGGCGTGCTCGGCGGGCCGGCAGGTGCCGGCGGCGATGTCGCGCAGGATCCCGGTGAGGTCGATGAGGTGCGTCGCGCCCGGCAGCGTGAACTCCTTGCCCCAGCGGACGGTCGTGAGCGGGCCCACGCGCACGTGGGGCGTCTCGATCAGCGACGCGGCGATGCGCACGATGTTCGCGACGCGCTGGTCCGGGCTCGCCACCGCGGCCGTCGGCGGCAGGTTCGCCTGGCGCTTCGCCTCCATCCGGGCGGCCACGCCGGCGAGGTTGATGTAGCGCGCGCCGGTCGCGGCGTCGAGGAGGCCGACGCCGCCGGGCGCGGTCTTGAGCCGGATGGTCTTGTACGGCTTCGAGGGCCCTTCACGGCCCACCCAGGTGCCGGTGCCTTCGTCGTAGATCCAGCCGACGTAACGCCGCGCGGCCCCCGGGGCCTCGGGCGGCGCGGGGGCCTCGGGAATCACCGGCGCGGACGGCACGGATGGCGTCGCCGGCGCGCTCGGCGGCGGCGTCGGCAAGGCCTGGACGTTCTGCACCGGCGTGGAGGCGACGGCGGCCTCGTGCTCGGTCACCGCGACCGCGAGCGCGGCGAGCAGAGCCTTCTTCTTGCGCTTGTGCGCCATGATCCCTCAAGGGAATCGTAGCCCGCGCGGTCCGGCAGACAGGCAAGGATTCCTAGGGGCCCGTGCCGTGCTCCCGCGTCAGGATCTCGATGACTTGCGGCGCGGCCGCGCGGGCGCGCTCGCTCAGCTCATCGGCGGTGAGGCTGCCGATGGGGTGCGGCACGACCACGAACGGATAGCCCGGGCTCCCGCAGATCTCCGCCTGTGCCCGGGCGCTCGCCACGAACTGATCCGTGCAGATGACCGCGGTGGGGACGCCCCGCCGCTCCAGCTCGATCCCGTCGTGCAGACTGCACGTCGAGCAGGACCCTCAATCGCCGATCGCGGTCACCACCACGTCGCAGCGCGAGGCGAGCGCCTCGAGCGTGGCGTCGTCCGCCGGCACGCTGGCGCCGGACTTCGTCATCACCACGACCTCGCGCACGTCGTAGCGCGCGGCGAGCTCCTCGCGCACGAGGGCCAGGAGCCGGTCGCCGTTGACCTTGCTGTTGTTGAGCAGGCCGAGCACCTTGCCGTCGAGGCGGGCGTCACGCTTCGCCAGGCTCGCTTCGGCGCGATCGGGGGCGACGGTCGGATCGAGGATCTTGACGATCATCGGCGGATCTCCCGGGTGACGATCAGTGAGTTGCGCGCGCGGCTCCACGACGGAATGAACGCCGAGTGGCCGCCCGGCCCGCCGCCGGCGACGATCACGTGGATGTCCTCGGGCCCGGTGCCGCGATGGACCCACGTGGTTTCGTCGCCGGGCTCGATGGGGCCGGGGACCTTGCCGCCCCGCTTGAGATCGGCGCGCGTGCGGCGCGCCCGCGCGTAGAGCGCTTCCTTGATGTGCGGCTTCGTCCATCCGTCGCGCGCGAGGATGGCGACGTGCTCCGGCGCCAGCACCACGAAGGACTGGCCGGGGCTGAAGCTGCCGAGCGAGGCCATCGTGTCGGCGAGCGTCACGATGATGGCGTCCGCGGTGAGGCCGTAGTGCGTGAGCGCGTTGTGCGGGCTCTCGGCGGCGTAGACCGTCACGGTGCTCGCCTCGCGCGCGAAGCCCTTCTCGACGTGCAGCGGCTCCCACGGGCTCTCTTCCTCGTTCTCGGCGATGCAGAACGTGTACTTGCCCGGATGGCCCTGCGTCGAGCGGTCGAGCACGCCCGGCAGCGCGCCGAGACAGTTGAGGATGACCAGGCGCAGCGCGCGGCCGAGCGTGGCGTTCGCGCGCCACCCGGGCCCGAACACGTTCGACCCGGCGTTGAGCCCGATGGCGTGGCGGATCGGGCCGTTGACGACCAGCAGCGTCGCCGAGCCGCCGGTGCTGGTGATCGCGCCGTGCAGCGTGAACGCCGGATCCGCCATCGCCTCCAGCGCGGTCACGAGGACGGGCATGTAGTCCGGGCGGCAGCCGGCCATCAGCGCGTTGATCGCCAGCTTCTCCGCGGTGATCGTGCGCCGGCGCACGGGCTCGGTGAGCACGACGGCGTCGGCCGCGAGGCCGGCGGCGTCGAGGAACGGGCGAATGCCCTCGGCGGTGGCGGGCACGACGGGCAGGCCGTCGGTCCAGCCGCGCTCGAAGTACGCCTCGATCGCTTCCAGCCAGCCGCCCACGGGGTGCTCGACCGCGCTCATCTCGCGCATGGTACTTCTTGATCCGTGCCGTCGTCGGCGGAGAAATCGTGGTCGAGCTGGTCGGGGGCGGTCCACTGCCGCCCGCGCGCGCTGCTCACGCCGACATCCGAAGCCGAGGTCGCCGCCGCCGTCCGCGCGGCCGCACGCGACGGCGCCACCGTGCGGGTCGCGGGCACCGGGCATTCGTTCGTGCCGCTGTGCGCGACCGACGGCGTGCTGCTCTCGCTCGACGGCCTGCGCGGCGTGGTCGCGATCGACGCCGCGCGGGGGGAAGCGCTCGTGTGGGGCGGCACGCCGATCCACGAGCTCGGGGTTCCGCTGCGCGCGGGCGGCGTCGCGATGGAGACGATGGGCGACATCGATCGTCAGACCATCGCGGGCGCGATCAGCACCGGCACCCACGGGAGCGGGCCCACGCTGGGCAGCATCTCGACGCAGGTCGTCGGCCTGCGGCTCGTCACCGCGGACGGCGCGATCGTCGAGTGCGGGGCGGACCGTGAGCCCGGGCTCCTGCGCATCGCGCGCGTCGCGCTCGGAGCGCTGGGCGTCATCACGCAGGTCCGGCTGCGCGTGCTGCCGGCGTATCGGCTGCACGAGCGCACGTGGACGGCGCCGTTCGAGCAGTGCATGGCCGGCCTCGACGCGCTCGTGGCGGCGCACCGCCACTTCGAGTTCTTCTGGCGTCCGCCGACCGACGCGTGCGACATGAAGGCGCTGAATGCCACCGACGCGGCGCCCGATCCGCTCGCGGACCGGCCGGGCGAGCGCATCGACCACAGCGACCGCGTGCTCCCGTCGGAGCGGCTGGTGAAGTTCAACGAGACCGAGTTCGCGATTCCCGCGGAGCGCGGCCCCGACTGCGTGCGCGAGATCCGGGCGCTGATGCGCTCGCGCTATCCCGACGTCGTCTGGCCCGTGGAGTACCGCACGCTGGCCGCCGACGACATTCCGCTCAGCCCGGCGTCCGGACGCGCCACCGTGACGATCTCGGTGCACGAGGCGGCGGAGCGCCCGTACGCCGCGTTCTTCGCCGACGCCGAGGCGATCTTCCGCAACCACCGCGGCCGCCCGCACTGGGGCAAGATCCACACGCACGACCATGCGGCGCTGCGCGCGCTCTATCCCGCGTGGGACGACTTCCAGGCGACGCGCCGGCAGCTCGACCCGAAGGGCCGGTTCACCAACGCGCATCTCGCGACGATCCTCGGGTAGGCTGCGGGGACAGGAGGATGTGATGGCGGACGACCTCTGGCAGCGCAGCGCGGTGGAGCTTTCCGACGGCATCCGGGCGAAGACCTTCTCGTGCGTGGAGGTCGTGGAGTCGGTCGCGCGCCGCATCCGCGCGCTGAACGGCACGCTGAACGCGATCGTGTACGACTACACCGACGAGGCGCTGGCCGAGGCGCGCCGCGCCGACGCCGAGCTCGCCGCCGGCCGCGTGCGCGGCCCGCTGCACGGCGTGCCGGTGACGATCAAGGAGAACGTCGACCAGCAGGGCAAGCCGACGCCGAACGGGTTGCCCGCGCTCGAGAAGGTCATCGCGCCCGACGACGCGCCGCTCGTCCGGAACCTGCGCGCGGCGGGGGCGATCATCGTCGGCCGGACGAACACGCCGGAGATCTCGATGCGCGCGACCACGGACAACCCGCTCCACGGACGCACCCTGAACCCGTGGCACCCGGACGCGTCACCCGGCGGCTCCTCCGGCGGCGCCGGCTCCTCGGCGGCGGCGGGCTTCGGGCCGATCCACCACGGCAACGACATCGGCGGCTCGCTGCGCTTTCCCGCGTACTGCTGCGGCGTGGCCACCGTGAAGCCGACGCCCGGCCGCATCGCGTCGTGGAATCCGTCCGCGACGGCGGAGCGCGGCATGCTCGCGCAGCTCATGTCCGTGCAGGGCGCGATCTGCCGCGAGGTGGCCGACGTGCGGCTCGCCACGCGGGTCATGGCGGGCCGGGATGCGCGCGATCCGTGGTGGGTCCCCGCGCCGTTCGACGGCGAGCCGCTCGAGCGTCCGATCCGCGTCGCGCTCACGAAGAACGCGCACGGCTATCCGATGCACCGGGACATCGCCGCGGCGCTCGATCGCGTCGCGACGTGGCTCGGCGACGCGGGCTACGCGGTGGAGGAAGTGGAGCCGCCGCCGATCACCGAGCCGGCGCGCGCGTGGTTCGCGGTGGCCGTCGCGGAGATGAAGGAGCTGCTCTTCCCGCTCGCGCGCCAGCACGGCAGCAAGACCATGCAGGACATCGTCGGCTGGTACGAGCAGATGCAGCCGCTGACGGACCCGAAGGCGTACATGAGCGCGATCGCCGACCGCACGCGCATGACACGGGCGTGGAGCGTGTTCCTCGACCGCTACCCGCTCATCCTGACGCCGTTCCTGATGCGGCCGACGTACCCGTGGAACTACGACGCGCAGGGCTTCGCGCAGACGAAGGACCTGTTCGACGCGGCCATCTACAGCTACGGCATCAACTACCTGGCGCTCCCGGCGGGCCTCGCCCCGATCGGCCTGGTGGATGGCCTCCCCGCCGGCGTCCAGCTCGTGGGCCGGCGGTTCCGCGAGGACACGATCCTCGACGCGATGGCGGTCGTCGAGCGCCACGTCGGCGTGCCCGCGCGCACGCTGTGGGCGCGCGCCTAGGAGACCTGGAACTTCTTGATCGCCGCCTGATCGAACGCGAGGCCGAAGCCGGGCTTCGGCGGCACCACGATCTGGCCGTTCTCGATCTTCGGTGTCTCCTCGAAGAGCTGGAGCGACCACGGCATGTACTCGACGGTGAGCCCGTTCGGGATCGCCGCGATGAGCTGCACGTGGAACTCCGGGATCAGGTGGCTCACGACCGGGAGGTTGAACGCCTCCGCCATGCCCGCGATCTTCATCCACTGCGTGATCCCGCCCGCGCGCAGGAGGTCGATCATCACGATGTCGATCGAGCGGTGCTCGAGCAGGTGGCGGAAGGGGACGATGCCGTACACGTACTCGCCCGCGGCGATCGGCGTGGACAGCGCGCCGGCGATGCGCGCGAGCCCCGGATAGTCGTCGTGCGCGGTCGGGTCCTCCAGCCAGTACAGGTGGAGCCCCTCGTCCTCGAGCCGCCGGCCCACGTCGATCGCGTGGTGCACGCTCCAGAGCTGGTTGATGTCGCACATGAGGTCGACGTCGGGGCCGATCGACTCGCGCATCACGCGCACGCGCTCGAGCGAGATGCCGATGGTGGGCTCGCTGCCGCACTGCATCTTCATCTGCCGGAAGCCCATGCTCTTGAGCCGCGGCCCCGCCTTGGCGAGGTAGTCGATCGGGTGGGGGCGCATGAGCGCGCCGCTCGCGTAGGTCACCGCGCGGTCGCGCGCGCCGCCGAGGAGCGCGCACACCGACTGGCCGACGGCCTTCGCCTTGAGGTCCCAGCACGCCATGTCCACCGGCGCCAGCGCGAGCGAGAAGATGCCGCCCGGCCCGGCGTGGCTCGCCGCGCGCCGGCACTTGGCGACGATCGCCTCCACCTGCGTCGGGTCGTCGCCCACGATCAGCTCGCCGAGCGTCTGCACCGCGGAGCGCAGCGCCGGCGTGAGCGCGCCGCCGAAGAACGTGAGGCCGATGCCCACGAGCCCCTGGTCGGTCCCGAGCTCGAGCGTGACGAACTCGCGCGTCTCGGTGGTGGCCGGCAGCCCGACCACGAGCGGGTTGTCGGCGGGCGTGCGGAGGATCCGGGTGGTGACGTGCGTGACTTTCATGGGAGTCCTTTCAAGTCGCGAGACCGAAGAGCGACGTCATACGCTGGGCTTCCGCCATCGCGGTCATCTCGGCGTCGCCGGGGCGGTGCTCGTAGCGGCTGGCCGCCTCGAGCACGCGCGGCAGCAGCGTGAGATCGCCGACGGTGTTCAGGTGGACGCCGGGGATCGCGAGAATCCAGTGGACGGCGCGGTCGATGTCGGCCTGGTCCTCGAGCGGCTGATACCACGTCGTGTGCGTGCGCGCGGTCGTCGCCCACGGACCGCGCGCGATCGACTTGATGACCTGCACGGCCACGTTGCGCTCGCGGCACAGCGCCAGCATGCCCTCGAACGCCTCGCGATAGCGCGCGTCGCTCGCCATGAAGAAGTTGTAGGGCAGGAGGATCGAGTCGAAGTCGAAGCGCGCGAGGCTGCGCCGGTGCATCGCCGCGATGCTCCAGCCGTGCCCCGTGACGCCGAGATGGCGCACGAGGCCCTGCGCGCGCGCGTCCACCAGCGCCTCGAGCGCGCCGCCCGGCCCCATGGCGCGCTCCCAGTCGTCGGGGTGCCAGAGCGCGTGGAGCTGCATGAGATCGACCGCGTCGACGCGGAGGCGCTCGAGCGAGCGGTGCAGGCCTTCGCGCGCGGCTTCGGCGGTGCGCTCGCCGGTCTTGGTCGCGAGGAAGAAGTCCGTGCGGTGCCGAGCCATCCACGGGCCGATGCGCAGCTCGGCGTCGCCGTACCGCGCCGCCGTGTCGATGTGGTTCACCCCGTAGCGGAGCAGCAGCTCGAGCGTGCGGTCGGCCTCGTCCTGGGTGGCGCGCGCGAGCGCGGCGGCGCCGAACAGCGTGACGGTGCTCAGGTGACCGGTGCGTCCGAAGGGCCGTCGCTCGATCATGCCGCCTCCTCTCCGGGGGCCAGCATAACCGAGGCAGGCGGAGCATATACTCGCGTCCCATGGAACGGCGCAGGCTCGGCCGCACGGACATCCAGGCGAGCGTGCTCGGCTTCGGCGGCTCGGAGATCGGCTACCAGCGCGCGAGCGGCCGCACGGTCGCCGCGCTGCTGAACGGCGCGCTCGATGCCGGGCTCAACGTCATCGACACCGCCGAGTGCTACGAGGACAGCGAGACGCTCATCGGCAAGGCCGTCGCCGCCCGGCGCGACGACTTCCACCTCTTCACGAAGTGCGGGCACGCGGCCGGCTGGGGGCGGGCGGACTGGCGGGCGGGCGCGCTTCTCAAGAGCATCGAGCGCAGCCTCACGCGGCTGGCCACCGACCGCGTCGACCTCGTGCAGCTCCATAGCTGCTCGCTGGAGGTCTTGAAGCGCGGCGAGGCGATCGAGGCGCTGGAGCGCGCACGCGAGCGCGGGCTGACGCGTTACATCGGCTACAGCGGCGACGGGGCGGCGGCGCGCTACGCGATCGAGTCCGGCCGTTTCGACACGCTGCAGACCTCGGTCAGCATCGCCGACCAGGAGGCGCTCGAGCTCACGCTGCCGCTGGCGAGGAAGCAGCGGATGGGTGTCATCGCGAAGCGTCCGATCGCGAACGTCGCGTGGCGCTACACGCGCCGCCCGGACTCGTATTACGTCGACTACTACGAGCGCCTGCGCGTGCTGGACTATCCGTTCCTGAAGCGCGAGGCGACGGCGGCGTCGACCGCGCTGCGCTTCACGCTGAGCGTGCCGGGCGTGCACACGGCGATCGTCGGCACGAGCAAGCCGGAGCGCTGGCAGCAGAACGCGGCGCTGCTCGCGGCGGGTCCGCTGCCGAAGGCCGAGATGACGCGCATCCGCGCGCGCTGGAACGAGGTCGCAGAACGGTCATGGGAGGGACAGATATGAGCGTTCGCTTCGATGCGTCGGCGCCCTACGAGGTCGAGGAGACCGACGAGGTCTTCGCGAAGCCCGCGGGCCTCGAGCTGCAGGCGCGCATCTACCGGCCGATGGGCGCCGCGGCGGCGCCGCTGGCCGCGCTCGTCGACATCCATGGCGGGGCGTGGACGCGCCTCGACCGCACGGTCGGGCAGCATCACGGCCGCGGGCTCGCGGCGAGCGGGCTCGTGGTCGTCTCGCTCGACTTCCGGCAGGGGCCGGCGCACAAGCACCCGGCGATGGCCCAGGACGCCGCGGCCGGCGTGCGGTGGGTGCGCGCGCACGCGCAGCGGCTCGGCGTGGACCCGGCGCGCGTCGGCCTGCTCGGCCAATCGAGCGGCGGCCACATCGCGCTGCTCGTCGCGGTGCAGCCGGGGAGCTTCGGCGGCACGCCGATCGTCATGCCCGACGGCACGACGAGCACGACCGGCGACGACGGGGTGAAGGTCGTGCTCGCCGCCTATCCCGTGGCGGACCCGCTCGCGCGGCATCGGTTCATGGCCGCGCACACGAGCGATCCGCAGTTCCCGAACGCCCCGCGCCTCGTGGAGTCGAGCACCGGCTACTTCGGCACCGAGGCGATGATGGAGGAGGCGAGCGTCACGCGCGTGGTCGGGACGGGCCAGGCCCGGGCGCTGCCGCCCGCATGGATCGGCCAGCCCGAGAGCGACGACAACGTGCCGCCCGCGATTCCCGATGCGCTCGTCGCGGCATGGGAGAAGGCGGGCGGCCGGCTGGAGCGCGTGCGCTTCCCCGGCGCGAAGCACGGCTTCCTGCAGCAGGACAGCGCGGACACGGCCAAAGCGGTGACCGCGATGCGCGACTTCATCGGCCGGTACCTCATGGGAGGAGCATCATGACGACGCTGCCGTACACGGGCCGGGAGTTCCTCGAGAGCCTCGACGACGGCCGCGAGGTGTGGATCTACGGCGAGCGCGTGAAGAAGATCACCGCGCACCCCGCGTTCCAGAACACCGCGCGGATGCTGGCGCGCCTCTACGACGCCCTGCACGAGGACCACCGCACCGGCGCGGGCGTCCTCACGATGCCGACCGAGTGGGGCGGGTTCACGCAGCGCTTCTTCCGCGCCCCCACCACGGTCGACGAGCAGGTGGCGGGCCGGGACGCGATCGCCGCCTGGGCACGGCTGTCGTACGGCTGGCTCGGGCGCTCGCCCGACTACAAGGCCGCGTTCCTCGCCACGCTGGGCGCGAACGCGGACTTCTACGCGCCGTACCAGGACAACGCGCGCCGCTGGTATCGCTTCGCGCAGGAGCGCGTGCCGTTCATCAACCACGCGATCATCCATCCGCCCGTCGACCGGCACATCGCGCCCGGCGCGGCGGGCGGCGCCACAGACGTCTACGCGCGGGTCATCAAGGAGACCGACGCCGGCATCCACGTGTCGGGCGCCAAGGTCGTGGCGACCGGCTCCGCGCTGACGCACTTCACCTTCGTGGCGCACCACGGGCTGTTGCCGGTGCAGGGCAAGGACTACGCGATCGTGTTCATGGTCCCCACGAACGCGAAGGGCGTGAAGCTCATCTGCCGCGTGTCCAACGAGCTGCGCGCGGCGGTGCTCGGCAGCCCGTTCGACTACCCGCTCTCGAGCCGCCTCGACGAGAACGACGCGATCTTCGTCATGGACGACGTGTTCGTGCCGTGGGAGGACGTGTTCGTCCACGCGGACGTGGAGAAGGCGAACAACTTCTTCCCGCGCACCGGCTTCCTCCCGCGCGCGCTGATCCACGGCTGTACGCGCCTTGCCGTGAAGCTCGACTTCATCACCGGCCTGCTCATCAAGGCCACCGAGACCACCGGCGCCCGCGCGTTCCGCGGCGTCGAGGCCAACATCGGCGAGGTCATCGCGTGGCGCAACATGATCTGGGGCCTGTCGGACGCGATGGCGAAGACGGCGGACCCGTGGACGGGCGGCTGCATCCTGCCCGGCATGGAGCCGGGATCGGCCTATCAGGTCCTCGCGCCCGAGGCCTACGTCCAGATCAAGAACCTGATCGAGAAGACGGTGGCGAGCGGGCTCATCTACCTGAACTCGCACGCGACGGACTTCGCGGCGCCCGAGCTGCGGAAGTACCTCGACCTGTATCTGCGCGGCTCGAACGGCGCGAGCGCGGTGGAGCGGGTGAAGCTGATGAAGCTCCTGTGGGACGCGGTCGGCACGGAGTTCGGCGGCCGCCACGAGCTGTACGAGATCAACTTCTCGGGCAGCCACGAGGAGATCCGGCGCTACGCCCTCTTCGGCGCGCTCGGCTCGGGGCAGTACGACCGGTTCAAGCAGTTCGCCGAGACGTGCATGGCGGAGTACGACCTCGAAGGGTGGACGGCGAAGGACCTGGTGGACACGCGGCGGCTCGGGCCCGCCGCGTTCGATCGGTAGCTCAGCGCGTCAGCAGCGCCTCGATCTCGTGAGGGCGGCGACGCGCCGGTCCGCCTCCTCCGCGATCGCCAGCGCGAGGTCGGTCCGACGCGCGGCTGACGCACGCCTTCAGCCGCGCGCGCTGCGCGGCGTTCTCCTCGACGTAGCCGCGGTCGGCGCTCATGACTTCGCGTATTTGCCCGTGAGCTGCGGCGTCGTGGGCGGATCGAGCTTCTTCTCCTGGCGGTCGAGGCGCGTCTCGCGCGCCCAGGTGCGCTTGAGGTCGTCGCGCACGCCGAACGTGAGGCGCCCCAGCCCCTCGGTCTCCAGCTCGATGCGGTCGCCGTCCTGGAACGCGCTCAGGCCCCGGTGGTTCGTGCCCGTCGCGAGGATGTCGCCGGGCTCGAGCGTGTGGATGGACGTCACCCACTCGATGCAGCGCGGGATCTTGTGCGCCATGTCGTCGGTGTTGAAGCTCTGCTTGAGATCGCCGTTGACCCAGAGCTTGATCGAAAGCTCGTGCGGGTCCTTGATCTCGTCGGCCGTCACGAGGTACGGCCCGATCGGGCAGAAGGTGTCGCGCGACTTCATCTGGTAGAACGTGTTGCCGGTCGGCAGCAGGCCGCGGGCGGAGCCGTCGATGAAGTTGCAGTAGCCGAAGACGTAGCTCATCGCGTCGGCCTGGCTGACGCGCGTCGCGCGCTTGCCGATGATGACGGCCATCTCCGCCTCGCCTTCGAAGATCGTGGCCGGCACGTCGGGCAGCACCATCGTGTCGCCCTGGCCGATGATCGCGCTCGGCGACTTGTGGAAGGCGTTGATCGGCGCCGGCTCGGTGCGGGTGCCGTCCTCCATGTAGTTGACGGCCATCGCGACGATGGTGGTCGGCTTCGGCAGCGGCGGGCGGATCCGGACCTTCGCGACGGGCACGCCCTTGCCGCCGGCGGCGGCGGCCTGGAGCTTCGCCTTGTAGTCCGCGAAGCGCGCGATGAGGCCGTTGATGACGTCGTGGGGCCCGACGCGCGGGATGTCCTTCACCACGTCGGAGACGTCCACCACGGCGTCGCCGTTGAGCACGCCGAGCTTCCAGTCGTCGAAGAACAGGATCTTCATGCGAGCCTCCTCATGGCCTCGTTACTCGATGGGGACGAAGATGCAGTGACGGAGCTTGCCGTCCACCGCCTTCGAGAGGTGCCCCTTGCCGGTCGTGTCCTCCACGAGGATGACTTCGCCGGCGCCGATCACGCGCGCCTCGCCGTCGCTCGCGGTGATCTGCACGCCCGCGTCCAGGTTGATGATGTACTGTCGGCGCGGCGCCGGATGCCAGTCGAGGTCGTAGGTCGGCTGCACCTGACGGAAGATGATGCCGGTGGCCGGCAGCCGCTTCGAGAGCCTGCCGGCGCTCGTCTCTTCCGCCCACTCGACGTGGATGTCGCGGAAGTGGGACTCGCCCTTGGCGTCGGTGTACAAGTTGTGAATGCGCATGGACGCTCCTGGATCCGGGAGATGGCATGGACTATAGCCTGAAGGGCAAGACCGCGCTCATCACGGGCGCCAGCCGGAACATCGGCCGCGCGATCGCGCTCGCGTTCGCGGCGGAAGGCGCGGATCTCATCCTCAACACGCGCGCGAACGGCGACGAGCTGGACGCGGTCGCAGCGGCATGCCGCACGACGGGCGTCCGCGTGCAGACCGCGCTGGGCGACGTCGGCGACGCGGCGACCGTCGAGCGCATCGTGCGGGACGGAGTCGCCGCGGTCGGCGGCGTGGACGTCCTCGTGTGCAACGCGGCGATCCGTCCGCACACGTCGATCACCGACACCACGCTGGAGGACTGGCACCGCGTGATGGCGGTGGACCTCCACTCGGCGTTCTATCTCGCGCGTGCCGTCGTGCCCGGCATGAAGGAGCGCAAGCGCGGCAGCATCATCGCGCTCGGCGGCCAGTCGTCGATCACCGGCCGGCCGAACACCGCGGCGGTGACCGCGGCGAAGTCGGGATTGCTCGGGCTGGTCCGCGCGCTCGCGGCCGAGCTCGGCCCGTTCGGCATCCGCGCGAACATGGTGGTGCCCGGTACGATCGACACCGAGCGGCGCTACGCCGAGTGGTATCCGGAGTGGAAAGACAAGGGGCCGGGCTCGGCCGAGGAGATCAAGGCGATTCCGCTGCGGCGGCTCGGCCGGGCGGAGGACATCGCCGAGGCGTGCGTGTTCCTGGCGTCCGACGCGTCCTCGTACGTGACCGGCGATAGCATGCGGGTGATGGGTGGCCGGGTCATCGGCTAGCGTCCCCGGATAATCTTCAAGGAGAGGGCATGACGACGATCGCTGTGTTGCATCCGGGCGAGATGGGGAGCGGGATCGGGGCGAGCGTCCGCGCGGCGGGCGCGCGCGTGATCTGGGCGTCCGACGGGCGCGGCGCGGCCACGCGCACGCGCGCGGAGGCGGACGGGCTGGAGGACGTCCGCACGCTCGCCGAGGTCGTGCGCCAGGCCGAGGTGATCCTCTCGGTCTGTCCGCCCGCCTCCGCGCAGGACGTCGCGCGGCAGGTGGCCGCGCTGAAGTTCCGCGGCACCTACGTCGACGGCAACGCGATCGCGCCCGCGACGACGAAGCAGGTGGGCGAGATCGTCACCGCCGGCGGCGCGACGTTCGTCGACGGCGGCATCATCGGGCCGCCGCCGCGCCAGCCCGGGCTCACGCGCCTCTATCTGTCGGGCGCCGGCGCCGCCGAGCTCGCGAAGCGCCTGAACGGCGGGCTCATGGAAGCGATCGCGCTCGACGGACCGGTGGGCGCGGCGTCCGCGATCAAGATGGCGTACGCCGGCTGGAACAAGACGCAGATGGCGCTGCTGATGGCCGTGCGCGCGTACGCCATGAAGGAAGGCGTCGAGGACGCGCTGCTGCGCGAGTGGGGCATCTCGCAGAAGGAGCTGCCGAAGCGCTCGGAGCAGGCGGTGGCCGGCACCGCGCGCAAGGCGTGGCGCTTCGTCGGCGAGATGGAAGAGCTGGCCGCGGCGTTCGCCGCCGCCGGCGTGCCCGGGGACTTCCACGACGCCGGCGCGGAAGTCTACCGGCGGATGGCGGCCTGGAAGGACGCCCCGACGCCGCCGTCGGTGGCCGAGGTCATGAAGGCGCTCGCGTCGCCGCGATGACCGTGCGCGCCCGGTCGACGGCGCCCTCGAACGTCTCGTAGGTCTGCTCGGGGCCGAGGTCGTCGAGGAGCCCCGAGCGGCCGAGCGCGATCGTGGGCTGCGTCCGCAGCTCGCTGAGCAGCACCAGCGTGCCGTCGTGCCGCGTGCGCCGCACGAGGTGCTCGAGCGCGTGCATGCCCGTGGCGTCGACCGCCGGCACGTTGCGCATGCGCAGGATCAGCACCTTCGGCTTGCCCATCGTGGTCGCCAGCGTGTCCTTGAACGTCTCCGCGGCCCCGAAGAAGAACGGGCCGTTGATCTCGTAGACGACCACGCCGCGCGGGATGTCCGCCCGCCGGCCGTTGGTCGTCTCCCGCCCGTCCTCCTCGAACTCGCGGGTGATCACGTTGACGTTCGTCACGTCCGCCATGCGCTTCATGAAGAGGAACGCCGCCATCACCATGCCGACCTCGATGGCCACCGTGAGGTCGACGACGACCGTGAGGCCGAACGTGATCAGCAGCACGATCACGTCGCTCTTCGGCGCCGAGAGCAGCGACTTGAAGCTGCGCCACTCGCTCATGTTGTAGGCGACGACCAGGAGGATCGCGCCCAGCACGGAGAGGGGGATGAGCTGGGCCCAGCGGCCGAGCGCCAGCGCGATCACGAGCAGCGTGAGCGCGTGCACGATCCCCGCCACGGGCGAGCGGGCGCCGTTGCGGATGTTCGTCGCCGTCCGCGCGATGGCGCCCGTGGCGGGGATGCCGCCGAAGAGCGGCGAGGCGACGTTGGCCACGCCCTGCGCGACCAGCTCCATGTTCGAGCGGTGGCGTGTGCCCACCATGCCGTCGGCGACCACCGCCGAGAGCAGCGACTCGATGCCCGCGAGCAGCGCGATGCTGACGGCCGGGCTCACGAGGTTGCGCGCGTCCTCGAACGAGATGCTCGGCAGCGACGGCGCCGGCAGCGCGAACGAGATGTCGCCGAAGCGCGAGCCGATGGTCTCCACGTCCAGGCGCAGGAGCTGCGCGACCGCGGTGCAGACGATCAGGGCGACGAACGGGCTGGGCACGCGCCGGGTGACGCGCGGCCAGTAGACGATGATCGCGAGCGCGGCGGCGGACAGGAGCACCGCCTGCGCGTTGACCGTGTGGATCGTCTTCGCGTACTCCGCGAAGCGGTCGAGGAACTCCGCGGGCACGGTCTCCATGCGCAGGCCGAGGACGTCCTTGACCTGCTGGGAGGCGATGATCAGCGCGATGCCGGTCGTGAAGCCCGTCGTGACCGGGTAGGGAATGAACTTGATGGCGCCGCCCAGCCGCGCGACGCCCATCAGGATCAGCAGGACGCCCGCCATCATGGTCGCCACCGCCAGGCCGGCGTACCCGTACTGCGCGACGATGCCGAACACGATCACGACGAACGCGCCGGTGGGGCCGCCGATCTGCACCGTGCTGCCGCCGAGCGCGGAGATGAGGAAGCCCGCGACGATCGCGGTGTAGACGCCCTGGGCGGGGGAGACGCCGGAGGCGACGCCGAACGCGATGGCGAGCGGCAGCGCCACGATGCCGACGATGATGCCCGCGAGCGCGTCGGCGCCGAGGTCGCGCGCCGTGTACCGCTGCAGCGAGGTGACGAGCTGGGGGACGAGCCGGCCGGGCACCGCTACGCGCGCGAGCCGCCGCGCGCGGCGCGGCGCCCTTCTTTCTTCAGCTCGCGCAGCATCGTCTGCGTGCCGGCGAGCTGCGCGTTGAAGATGGCGCGCGCCACGTCGAGCAGGTCGCCCACGCGGGCGTCGCGCACGGCATAGCGGACGGTCGTCCCCTCCTTGCGCGCGGTCACCACGTGCTTCGCGCGCAGGACCGCGAGCTGCTGGGAGACGGTGGACTGGTCGAGCTCGAGCGCCCCCTGCAGCTCCTGGACGGAGCGCTCGCCGTGGCGGAGCACTTCCAGGAGGCGGATGCGGATCGGGTGGGCGAGCGCCTTGAAGAACTCCGCCTTGAAGACCTGCAGCTCCCGCCCCGGGGTCGCGGCCACGAAGAAGATGAATATAGCTATATCGCTATATTGTCAACCTCCCGGCCCGGGCCCCTCAGCGCCGGCGCGCTTGCGTGACCGGCGTGGGGAACTCGTCGGGGTCGATCGGGATCTCGACGATCGCGGGCCTGCCCGCGCCCAGCGCGGCCGTCACCGCGTCGCCGACCTGGTCGGGATGCTCCGCGTAGAAGCCGGCGGCGCCGAACAGGCGGGCAAACGCGTCGTAGCGCGGGTTGCCGATGTCGCAGCCGATGTAGCGCCCGCCGTAGAACGCCTTCTGGTAGGCCTTCTCGGAGCCCCAGCAGTTGTTGTTCATCACGATCGTCACCGCGTTGATCTCGTGCCGCACCGCCGTCTCGAGCTCCTGCGCGTTCATCAGGAAGCCGCCGTCGCCGTGGATCGCCACCACCGGGGCCTCGGGCCGCCCGAGCTTGGCGCCGAGCGCCACCGGGAACGCGAAGCCGAGGCCGCCGAGGTCCAGCGGCGTCAGGAAGGTGCGGGGCTGGGCGAACGCGAGACGGTCGTAGCCGTACGCGGGCGCCGCGCCGGCATCCAGCGTCACGATCGTGTCGGGCGGGAGCACGCGCCGGAGCTCGGCGTACACGCGCTGCGGCTTCATCGGCAGGGTCGCGAGCTTCGCCTCCGCGGCGAGCCGCGCCTGGCGCTGCTCGCGCAGCGTCGCCGCCTCCTCGCGCCACGGGGCGCCGCGCCGGGTGCCGTCGCGGCCGAGCGCCTCCAGCAGCGCGGCGCACGCTTCGCGCGCGTCGGCCTGGATGCCCACCTCGACGGGGTAGTACCGGCCGAGGTCCTTGCTCTCGATGTCGATCTGCACGATCCGCGTCTCCGGCTTGATCGCGCGGTCGTCGAAGTGGCTCGTGAACTGCGCGAGCCGCGAGCCGACGACGAGCAGGACGTCGGCCCGGCGGCAGGCCGCGGCGGCTTCGGGCGCGCCCGCGCGCCCGAGCGGGCCGAGGTAGAGCGGGTGTGCGTTGGGCACCGCGTCGTTGCGGCCGTAGGCGGTGATCATCGGGATCGCGTGCTGCTCCGCGAGCCGCACGACGAGGTCGTGCGCGCCCGCGCGCGTCGCGCCGCCGCCGACGAGCAGGAGCGGACGCTCCGCGCCGCGCAGCAGCCGGGCGGCTTCCCGGATCGCGTCCGGATGCGGCGGCTGCGGATGGACCGGGCGATAGCGCTCGGCGTCGAGGATCGGCGCGTCGATCGTCCGGTCGTTGAGGACGTCGCGCGGGATCTCGAGGAGCACGGGGCCGCGCCGGCCCGTCATCGCCGCCCGGAGCGCCGCGCGCAGCAGCTCGGGAATGCGCTCGGCCTGCGTGACCTGCAGCGCGAGCTTGGTCACCGGACGGAACATCGAGACCAGGTCGTACTCCTGGAACGCATCCTTGTGGAGGTGCTCCAGCGGGACGCCGCCGACGAGGACGACCACGGGCGAGTGCGCGACGTACGCCGCGGCCACGCCGGTGAGGAGGTTCGTCGCGCCGGGGCCGCTGGTGACGAGGCACACGCCGGGCAGGTCGGTCACCCGCGCGAGCCCGTCCGCCATGAACGCGGCGGCCTGCTCGTGGCGCACGTTGATGTACGCCACGGCCTTGTCGTCGTAGAGCGCGTCGAGCACGTCGAGGAACGTCGCGCCGACGATGCCGAAGATGTGGCGCACGCGCTCGGCCTTGAGCAGCTCGACGACCGCACGGCCGCTGTTCATGCCTGTCTCTGGACATGGGGGCCACGCAACACAGGACCCCCAAACCCCCTCACGAGGTTCTTCTGCGCGCCGAGCTTCGTGATCCCCATCGCCACGACGTCGCCCGGCTCGAGATAGCGCGGCGGCTTCATGCCGTGCGCGACGCCGGCCGGCGTGCCGGTGGAAATCAGATCGCCCGCGCGCAGGGACATGAAGCGGCTCACGTACGCCACGAGGTGGGCGACGCCGAAGATCATGTCCTTCGTGTGGCCGCGCTGGCGCGTCTCGCCGTTGACGGTCGTCCAGACCTCGAGCGCCTGCGGATCGCCGACCTCGTCCGCGGTGACGAGCCACGGGCCGATCGGTGCGAAGCTGTCGGCGCTCTTGCCCTTGGTCGTGGTGCCCTGGCGCTCCATCTGGAACGCGCGCTCGGAGACGTCGTCGAGGATGCAGTACGCGGCGACGTGCTTCATCGCGTCCGCCTCGCGCACGTAGCGCGCGTCGCGGCCGATGACGGCGGCCAGCTCCACCTCGTAGTCGAGCTTCACGGCGTCGCGGGGGCGGAGGATCGGATCGAACGGGCCGGTGATCGCGCTGTTCGCCTTGATGAAGAGCGTCGGCTCGTCCGGCGCGGGCCGCCCGACCTCGCGCGCGTGGTCGGTGTAGTTCAGGCCGATGCAGACCATCTTGCCGATGCCGCGCAGCGGGCAGCCGAGCCGCGGCCGGCCGCGCACGACCGGCAGCCGCGCGACGTTCGCCGCGCGGAGCCGCTTCAGCCCCGCCGGTGACAACGTCTCCGGGGTGATGTCCTTCACCACGCGCGAGAGGTCGCGCAGCGCGCCGTCGCCGTCGATCAGGCCCGGCTTCTCGGCGCCGGCGCGGCCGTAGCGGACGAGCTTCATGCGGTCTCCATCTCCTTGAGGGCGATGCGATGGCTTTCGAGCAGGCCGGGGACGCGCGCGGGATCGCCGCGGCCCCAGCCGCACGCGGACGCGATGCCGAACACCGGCACGACGGCACGCGCGGCGCGGATGCGGGCGAGATCGCCGGCGCGGTCGTCGTGATGGATGAGGCCGAGGTAGAGCGTGGTCCCGTCGCCGCCCGCCAGCTCGCGCAGCGGCGCGACGTACGCGGCGTCGGTGCGGTCCTTCGGCACCGGCATGTGCAGGAAGTCGAGGCGGCGTCGGAGCGCGCCGCCCACGCCGTTCGCGAGGCCGACCATGAGCGCCATGTCCTTCGGCATCACGAGGTGCTCGTCGCCGGGCGAGCCGTAGCAGAGGTGATAGCCCATCTCGACGTCCGCGGGCACCGCGTTGCCGAGCCGCGCGAGCTCCGCGACGATCTGCGCCTCGTAGTCCGCCGGCCGATCGGGAAAGAAGCCCTCCGCGATCAGCACCTCCTGGCAGACGTCCCACTGGATGGCGAGCCGCGTCGGCGGGATCGCCTCCACGATCTCGCGCAGGGCGGCGAGCAGCGCGCGCTCGTAGGCGGGCAGGTAGGCGTCGCGCGCCTTGGGGCTCACGTACATGTACGCGCTCGCCATCGGCGTCGGCAGGCACACCTGGAAGCGCGTGCGCGGCGAGATCGCGCCTTCGCCCTGGACCCGGCGAAAGACGTCGAACGACGCCCGGGCGGCTTCCGCGTACCCGGTCGGGAACGCCACCGTCTCGGGATCGACCTCGGCGCGGAAGCGGAAGAGCGGCGTCTCGCGGAGGAGCTTGCCGTCCCACTGACGGAGCGCGAAGAGCGGCACGGTGGGATCGATCTCCATCGCGGGGTGCCGCTCGAGCATCTCGCGCTGGAACCAGATCCAGCGGCGGCGGACGCCCGTCTCGCCGTCGGGGATCCGGCGGAGCGCGCCCCACAAGGCGCCCGCGACGGTGCGGAACACCGTCTCGGCGTCGTCGAGCGGCACGCTGCCGATGAGGTGAGCGCCGGGCGCGGTGGGGACGGTGCCGATCAAAAGGCCAGGAAGTCCTTCAGCGCGGCGAGCACGGCATCGGGGTTGTCCTCGTGGAGCGTGTGGACCGCGCGTGGGATCTCGACGAAGCGGCCCCGCGGCAGCTCCTTCGCCATGCGCTCGGCGACGTCGCGATCGAGGATCGGGCTCGACTCGCCGCGCAGGACGAGCGTGGGCGCGGGGATCGCGCGCAGCGCCGCCCACCAGTCGTAGTCGATCTGCGTGCGCCGCTCCTTCACGCTGGGGTGCCACTTCCACACGAGCGCGCCGTCGGGGCGCGGCCTCAGGCTGTGCGACGCGACCCAGCGGTAGTAATGGATGCCGGGGTAGGGATTGCCGCGGTAGAGATGCTGCGCGGCCTGCTCGATGCTGTCCCACGTGTCGGGCTCCGGCGGCCCCGACGAGGGCGCCGAGGCTTTCTTGCTGATCTCCGGACCGATGTCGACGATCACGAGCTTCTGCACGAGCTCCGGGCGCTTGGACGCGAGATAGATCGCGTTGCGTCCGCCCATCGACAGCCCGACGAGGATCAGCGACGGGATCCCGAGCTGCGCGAGGACGCCGGTGATGTCGTCGAACGCGACGATGGGACTGTAGACCTCTGCCGGATCGCTGTCGCCGTGCCCGCGCTGGTCGAGCGCGTACACGTGGAAGTGCGGCTGGAGCGCGATGCTCAGCGTGTCCCACGCGTGCGCGTGGCCGGTGAACCCGTGCAGGAGCAGCAGCGGGGTGCGGCCGTCGCCGCCCCAGTCGAGCAGGCGCAGCTTGAGGTCGCCGACCTTCAGATCGCGTTCGTGCGGGCGCAGGAGGTTCATGGCGCCCGTCAGGATACGCCCGTGATAGCCTTCGGACCAGGGAGGAAGCCCGCCATGCCGAAGATCCGCCACATCGCGCTTTCCACGCAGGACGTCGAAGGGACCGCGAAGTTCTACATGGACGTGTTCGGCATGAAGCAGGTCGGGAAGGTCGACAGTCCCGGCGCCAAGGGCTACTACCTCAGCGACGGCGACCTCAACCTCGCCATCCTCCAGTTCAAGAACGACCAGGTCGCGGGCGTCGAGCGCGGCAAGGACTGGAGCGGCATCCACCACATCGGCTTCCAGGTCGACGACCTGGACGAGATCGGGGAGAAGCTGAAGGCCGCCGGCTCGGAGCGCCGCGAGGACATCAACGAGGCGCTCGGGGTCGGGCACGGCAAGCAGGTCGGCGGCAACGTCGAGGTGAAGTACCGGGGCCCGGACAACGTCGTGGTCGACGTGTCCGAGAGCGGCTGGGTCGGCACGCCGAGCTTCAACCCCCAGGCATAGCGGCGAGCGCCGTCGCCGCGAGCGCGCTCAGCACGACGACGAGCCAGGGCGGCAGCTTCCAGAAGACCAGGGCGCCGAAGGCCGCGAGCGCGAGGCCGAAGTCGCTCGGACCGTCGATCGCGCTGGTCCACACCGGGTGATACAGCGCCGCGAGCAGGAGCCCGACCACGGCCGCGTTGATGCCGCGGAGCGCCGCCTGAAAGGCGGCGTGGCTCCGCAGGGTATTCCAGAACGGTAGCGCGCCGACCACCAGCAGGAACGACGGCAGGAAGATCGCCCCCAGCCCGAGCGCCGCGCCCGCCGCGCCGTTCGGCGCTCCGCGCATCACCGCACCCAGAAAGGCGGCGAACGTGAACAGCGGGCCGGGGACGGCCTGCGCGGCGCCGTACCCCGCGACGAAGTGCTCGGTGGTCACCCAGCCGGGCGGCACGACTTCCGCCTGGAGCAACGGCAGGACGACGTGGCCGCCGCCGAAGACGAGAGAGCCGACGCGGTAGAAGCTGTCGAGGACGGCGACGGCGTGGGCGTCGGTGAACGAGCGGACGAGCGGGAGCACGAGCAGGAGCCCGACGTACGTGGCCAGCGCGCCGAGCGCCAGCCCGCGCCCGAACGGCACGCGGGGCCGCGGCCCCTGCCGGCCGCCGTCGCCGCGAAAGAGCGCCCAGCCCACGATCCCCGCGATGACGATGACGCCGACCTGGCCCACGGCCGTCGGCCACGCGAGCACGGCGAGGGTCGCGAGGAACGCGATGGTGACGCGCGGGCGGTCGGGGCAGAGCGTTCGGGCCATGCCCCACACCGCCTGGGCCACGACCGCGACCGCGACGACCTTGAGGCCGTGCAACCACGGCGCGTCGGTCACGGCGAACGCCGTGACGCCGTAGGCGAACGCCACGAGCGCGACCGCCGACGGCAGCGTGAATCCGATCCACGCCGCGAGTCCCCCGAGGAGCCCGGCCCGGAGGATGCCGAGCGCGATCCCGACCTGGCTGCTCGCGGGGCCGGGCAGGAACTGACAGAGCGCGACGAGGTCGGCGTAGGTGTCCTCGTCCACCCACCGCCGCCGCACGACGTATTCCTCGCGGAAGTAGCCGAGGTGGGCGATGGGGCCGCCGAACGAGGTGAGCCCGAGCCGTGTCGCGGCGCCGAGGACCTCGATCACGCGCCCCATCGCCGACGCCTACTTGAGCTTGATGTCTTCCGCGGGGCCCACGTACGGGAAGCCCTGGATCAGTCCCATGCCGGACTCCGCCACCCGCGGGCCCACGCCGCTCAGGAAGCCCTGCTGGAAGATGGGCGCGACCATCACGCGCTCGAGCACGAGCCGCTGCAGGTTGTGGAGCATCGTCTCGCGCCGCTTCGGGTCCAGCTCCTTCGCCTGGGCCTGGAACATCTGCTCCAACTCGGGATCGGAGCCGTACGCGTAGATCCCGTTCTTGGTGACGAACGGCTCGAGCCGGGCCGCGGCGTTGCCCGCGGCGCCGGTCGCGCCGATCACGAGGCCGCGCAGCTTCTTCTCCCGCCACGTCGTCATGAACGTCGCGCGCTCCATCGTGCGCACGCGCGTGCGGATGCCGATCTCCTGGAGCTGGGCGCCCACCGCCTCGCCGAGCGAGGTGTACGGCGGCAGCGGCGTGAGGTCGCCGCCCTCGAAGCCGTTCGGATAGCCGGCCTCGGCGAGGAGCTGCCTGGCGCGCTTGGGGTCGTAGGCGGGCGGCGGCACCTTGAGCGCGAAGTCGAACTCCGGCGGCACGAACGAGCCCGCTTCCTTCCCGAGGCCCAGCATCTCGGCCTGGTTGATGCCCTTGCGATCCATCGCGAGGCTCGCGGCCAGCCGGACCTTCTGGTGGTGCCACGGCGACTTCGGGTCCCACTGGTCGAGGAAGTCGAGCCAGTACATGCCGTAGAGGAGCGGCGCCACGAGCTTCATGCCCGGCGTCTTGCGGACCTCTTCCGCGATCGGTCCGCCGAACAGGTACGCGACGTCGACCTGGCCGGTCTTCAGCGCCGCCGCGCGCGTGGTCTCGTCGGTGATCGTCTTCATCACGAGGCGCTTCACGGCCGGCGGCTTGCGCCAGTAGCCGTCGAACGCTTCCATGACGAGCTCGATGCCGGGGTTGATGGAGACGAACTTGTACGGGCCCGCGCCGATCGGCGCCTTCTTGAAGCCGTCGTCGCCGACCTTCTCGATGTACTTCTTCGGGACGATCCAGCCCGCGCCGGTCGCGGAGGTGCCGTAGAACGCCATGAAGTCGGGCCACGGCTCCTTCAGCACGATCCGCACGCGGTTCGGCGCCGGCGTCTGGATCTCCTTCACCTTGTCCTTGAGGAGCTTGGCGGAGGCGCCCTTGTAGCGGTCGAAGGAGAACTTCACGTCTTCCGACGTCACCGGGCTGCCGTCGTGGAACTTGATGTTCTTGCGCAGCACGAAGTCGTACGTGACGTTGTCCTTCGCCATCGTCCACGACTCCGCGAGGCTCGGCGTGCTGATGCCGCCGGGCATCGGCTTCACGAGCGCGTCGTGGAGCGGGTAGAGCACCATGAACGGGGTGATGAGGCCTTCGGTCTCGCCGGGGTCGAGCCAGCGATTGACGAGCGTGACGTGGACGCCGATGGTCATCGTGCCCTCGGGGGCGGCGACGGCCGGCGCGGCGGTGGCGAGCGTGAGGATCGCCACGAGGACTGCGAGCACGGAGCGACGGATCGACATCAGGAACCCTCCTGGGGAATCGAACGGATCACGGTGCGCGCATCGTGAAGAACGCCGTCCCCAATTGCAAGGCCTCGCGGAATCCGGCGAAGGGCGCTACTCTGCCGCTCATGCCCGCACTCGTGCTGCTCCTCGCCGCGCTGCTCCTCGGGCCCGCCGTCGGGCTCGCGCAAGACCGTCCGCCGATCGCCCCCGACCGGCCCGGCGTCGGCACCGACGCGGCGCTCGTGCCGCGGGGCGCGCTCCAGATCGAGACCGGGTTCGAGCACGCGCGCGAGCGCCAGGCCGGCGAGCCGACCGAGCGGCGGATGTCCGGGGCGCTGACCCTTCGCTACGGGCTCCTCGATTCGCTGGAGCTGAAGATCGACGGCGACCCGATCGTCGCGCTGCGGAACGGCGACGACGCGACCGGCGCCGGGGACTTCGAGATCGGTGTGAAGTGGCGGCTGCTGGACGGCGCGGAGGGACGCGGGGTGCCGACCCTCAGTCTCGCGCCCGGCGTGAAGCTGCCGACCGCGCGCGCGCCGATCGGCAGCGAGCGCGCGGATGTCACGCTGCTCGGGCTCGCGTCGTGGGAGGCGGGGCCCCTCACGCTCGGGCTCAACGCCGGGGTGGCCGCGATCGCGCAGACGAAGCCGGCGGGCTATCTGCTGCAGGCGCTGCTCGTCGCGTCCGTGTCGGGCGACGTGACCGATCGCTTCAAGGTGCTCGGCGAGATCTTCTACAGCTCGCGGGACGAGCGCGCGAGCCGCGATCTCGTCGGCGCGACCGCCGGCGTCTCGTATCTCGTCACCCGCGATGTCGCGTTCGATGCCGCGGTCATCACGACGCTCGCCGGCAAAGGACCGGAGTATCGCCTCCAGGCGGGCGCCTCCGTGAGGTTCCGACCATGACGACGACGAACAGCATCACGCCGAAGGCCACGCAGCTCGCGGCCGGGCTGCGCTTCCCCGAAGGGCCGATCGCGATGCCCGACGGCTCGATCGTGCTCGTGGAGATCGAGCGGCGGACGCTCTCGCGGGTGACGCCCGACGGCGCGATCCACGTGATCGCCACGCTCGGCGGCGGGCCGAACGGCGCCGCGATGGGGCCGGGCGGCAAGATCTTCGTCACCAACAACGGCGGCTTCGAGTGGGTGGAGCGGCCGGGCAAGCTCTTTCCCGCCACGCAGGCGAAGGACTACGCGGGCGGCCGCATCCAGGTGGTCGATCCCGAGACCGGGACGTTCGACACGCTCTACGACGCGTGCGACGGGCGCAAGCTCCGCGGGCCGAACGACCTGGTGTTCGATCGGTCCGGCGGCTTCTGGTTCACCGACCTCGGCAAGACGCGCGACCGCGACAGCGACCGCGGCGCCGTGTACTACGCGAAGGCCGACGGCTCGATGATCAAGGAGGCGATCTTTCCGCTCGAGCGCCCGAACGGCATCGGCCTCTCGCCGGACGAGAAGACGCTCTACGTGGTGGAGACGCCGACGGCCCGCTGCTGGGCGTTCACGCTGTCGGCGCCGGGCGAGATCGAGTCGGCCAACGGCGTGTATCGGGGCGAGAAGGGGCGGGTGGTCGTCGGGCTCGGCGGCTACCAGATGTTCGACTCGCTCGCGGTCGACGCGGAGGGCCACGTCGCGGTGGCGACGCTCATCACGGGCGCGGTGAGCGACATCTGGCCCGACGGCAGCCGCGTCGACCAGTACACGCTGCCGGACATGATGGTGACCAACGTGTGCTTCGGCGGGCGGGACCGGCGCACGGCGTACGCCACGCTGTCGATGGGCGGCACGCTGGTGAGCTTCGAGTGGCCGCGTCCCGGCCTGAAGCTGAACTTCTCCTAGCCCGGACTATTCATGAAGGCACTCGTCCGAGACCGCGACGGCTCCAGCGAGCGCACAGTTGCGAGTTCGTGAGCTGAAACGAGCGCGCGGAGCGGCAGTACTACGATCGTGGCCCCGCGGGCG
>Ga0194131_10003201_pt1 | contig 26067 bp, 22 predicted proteins | sample TA2KigO120mmetaG_FD_148631 | JGI IMG/M metagenome (GOLD analysis project Ga0194131, IMG submission 148631) | Freshwater microbial communities from Lake Tanganyika, Tanzania - TA2015053 Kigoma Offshore 120m | ecosystem: Environmental > Aquatic > Freshwater > Lake | place: Tanzania: Lake... | reverse complement strand
CTCGATGAACACGAGGTCACGATCGCGGAGTACGCCGCGTTCGTGAAAGCGAAGAAACACAGGCCGCCGCCGGTTTGGCGGGACGGGAAGCCTCCGGTTGGACGCGAGCAGATTCCGGTGGCCGATATGAGTTGGGATGATGCCGCCGCGTACTGCTCGTGGCGCGGAAAACGGTTGCCGACCGAGGCCGAGTGGGAGCGCGCGTGCCGGGGGATCACCGAGAAGCAGAGATATCCGTGGGGCGACCGGGCGCCGACGGCGAAGGATGCGCGGTTCAATGGGCTTGAGGGTCCGCTGGAAGTTTGCAAGTTGCCGCGATCGTCGTTGGGGTTGTGCGATATCGTCGGGAACCTGTGGGAGTGGACCGCCGATTACTATGGCCGAGACTACTATGCCGAAGCCGCTGCGAAAGATCCGAAGGGGCCGGAGAAGGGGATGTATCGCGTGTTGCGCGGCGGGTCGTGGTTTGACAGTCCGAACTTCTTGACGTGCGCGCACCGGAGTTGGGCGCGTGCGGGCGAGCGGAGTCCGAATATCGGATTTCGTTGCGCGGTGAGTTTCGGTAGCCGTAAGTAAACGCTAAACCAAGGCCGGTGGCTTGCCGTGCGTTTCGAATCGGATGCCGGTAAAGTGCGCGCCTTCGTCCTCAAACGTCACGCGTTCGGTGGCGCTGTTGTCGCCGGGACGCAGGACGATCTCGAGCGACTGCGCGGCGGCGCGGCTGGAACGGGCCAAGGCGACTTTATACGCGCCGGGGCACTCGCGGCCGTTGCGGCCGCTGACGACGACCGTCAAGGTGCCGTCGAAATTCGCGAATAGGGCTGCATGTAAGGGAAGAAACGGATGCTCGGTATAAAGAAGCATCTCGCTGAGCGGTCCCCTCCACCGGTCGGTGGCAATGTCGGACGTTTGCATGGTGTGTTTGTCGGAAGGCCGATAAGCCCTCACATTCATAGACGCGCAAAAAACGTCCGCGTATGGCCAATTTTTTGAAATTATTTTTCGTTGGTCAATCGGGCGGCCATTGAGGCGCGGGCGCGGGTGAACCATTTCTTGTCGCCAAACATCTGGTAGCCCCAGTTGGCTTCCTGGGCGAAGGCATGTAATTCGAAGGCGAGCTGGGTGAAATCGGTGTTGGATGGCAATTCGCGGGCTCGAACGGCGAAGCGGATCTCATCGGCGAGGGCGTCAAACCACCAGCGGGTGGCGACTTGCAAGCGTTTTTTCACCGGACCGGGGCGGCCGTCCATTTCCAGCGACGCGGCCATGAAGAAGCAGCCGCCGCTGAAGACGGAGCGTTCGACGTAGCGTAGCCAGGCATCGAGCATGGCATTGAGGCGTTCGATGCCTCGCCGGGCGTCTAGTACGTGCAGAACCACCTCGCGTACGAACACCTCCGAGGCGAACTCGATGGCGGCGAGTTGAAGGCCTTCTTTATTGCCGAAATGCGCGATCAGCCCGCTCTTGCTCATGGACAGATCGTCGGCAAGCCGGCCGATGGTGAGACCCTCAAGGCCTTCGCGAGAAGCGATGTCGGCGGCGTGGGCGAGGATGCGGTCGCGGGTCGATTGGCGCGCCGAGGAGGCGGGGCGCTTCAGGGCGAGGGAGAGGATGGAGCCGTCGGCCTTCATTTTCTCTTGCGTTGGGTTCGTACATAGGTTAGCATGGAACGAACGATCGTTCGTAGTAAAAGAACGATCATACTATTCCATGAAATCCCTACTTCTCCTTTGCCTCTTCGCGTTTCTCGCGTTCACCGCGACGGTTCTGTATCAACACGGCTACCGCGGTTTCTTTCACTGGGCGTTTTACAACTCCGCGACCGGACTGTTGTTTTTCGACCTCGTCATCACGCTCACGCTTGTGTCGGCCTGGATCATGGCGGATGCGCGGGAACGTGGAGTGCTGGCCGTACCGTATTTGCTGCTGACGGCGGCCTTTGGCGCGGCCGGCCCCTTGCTGTATCTACTGCGGCGGCGCAGAGATCGTGAAGCGACGAATGGAAAGATCTAAAATACGGTTTGCGACGTACTGGTTGATGATGACGCGATTCGCGTTGGAAGCCGAGGGATCGATGAACGCGATGGATCGCGAGGTATTCCGATTGGGCTTCATGGCGACAACTTTGCAGCAGCGGGTGACCGCCGCGGAGCCGAGCCGGCGCCGCCGCGTGTGGAGGTTGCGGCGGAGTTTGCGCGACGGTGTAAGCGGGCCGTTGGACGCGTATCAAATATTACTGATGCTCCCGGCGAACACCGAGCGGCATACGACACAGATTCGAGAGGTCAAGAAGACGAGTGGATTTCCTGAACGATAGAAACGGTCTTGCGGCGCGATTGCGCCAGGGACATGCGGCGCCGACCGCGTTGCTCGAGGGTGTCAGCGATGAGCTTTACAATCGCAAGCCTGAAGGCGCTTGGAGCGTCGCCGAGAATGTCGAGCATCTGATCCTCGTCGAGGGCCGCGTACTTATGGCGGTGCGACGTTCGCTCGCCAAGAACGCGGGCGGGCCCGCGGAACCGCTTAGCGACGAAACGGTTTGGCGAAGGGCCGCGGGCGAAACGGGAAAAGGCGACGCGCCGGCCGTTGTCGGGCCGCGTGGGGAATGGACGGATCGCCGCGCGGCGATGGCGGAGTTGGCGCTGCGGCGGCAAGCGACCATCGACTACACACTCACGACGGAGGACCCGCTGCGCCGGTGCACGGTTCCGATGCCGTTGGGCGAGGTCGACGGTTATCAATGTTTGATCATGCTTGCCGCCCATCTGGAGCGCCATACGCGTCAGATTCAGGCGCTGCTGTAGGCCGCCAGCCCTCCCATCGGGCGATGGCGGCGGGTGCGACGCAGTTGGCGAGAATGTTGTTGCCGGTGCGAATGGTGTCGATGAACGCGTCGACGCCGAGCAGCACGGCGAGGCCTTCAAGGGGTAGTCCGTAAGCGGGGAAGAGACTCGACAGGATCACGAAGTTGGCGCGCGGGATGCCGGCTACACCTTTGCTTGTCAGCTTCAGTGTCAACAGGATCATGAGTTGCTGCGGCATCGTCAGAGATACGCCGGCGGCTTGCGCGACGAAGAACGAGGCCATGACGAGATGCAACGCGGAGCCGCAGGGGTTAAAGCTGATGCCGAGCGGCATGGTTAGGCTGGCGAGCGCGGGGGGAATGCCATAGCGTTCGAGCTGTGTGAGCGTGGAGGGGATCGCCGCGGCGCTGGACGTTGTACCGAAGGCGATGAAGAAGGGCTCGCGCATGAATTGCCAGAAGCGGGCGAGGGGGATCCGGAGGAAAAGCAACGGCACTATGACTCCCAAGGCCGTGAATAGCAATTGTGCGAGCCAAGCCGCGGCGACGAACTTACCGAGTCCAACAAGAATGCCGGCGCCGTTGGCGCCGACCGCCGACGCCATTGCCGCGGCGATTCCGATCGCGGCGAACTTCATCACAAAGCGCGTGTATTGAAGCGCGATTTGCGACGCCGATTCGCAGAACCGGACAAAGACCTCCGCACGCGGACCGATGGCGGCGCAGGCGAGTCCGAGGGCGACCGAGAACAGCACGATCTGCAGGACATCGCCGCGCGCCATGGCGGAGACGATGCTCGACGGGAACATGCTTTCAACGACGGCGGCGAAGTTCGGCGCGTTGGCGGCTTGTGCGGTTCCCCTGAGGCCGACGCCGTCGCCGGGCCGCAGCATCGTAACGACGACCCAGCCGATCAACATCGCCAGCGTTGTCGAGGCTTCGAACCAGACCAGCGACTTAGCGCCGATGCGGCCGAGTTCGGAGGGCTTTCCTCCACGCGCGAAGGAGGCGACCAGTGTGGTGAACAAGACCGGGGCGATCACCGATTGGACGAGGCGCAAGAAGGAGTTCGCTAGCGGCGCGGCGTAATCGGCAATACCCGGGAACTGCCAGCCAAGGAGCGCGCCGGCGGCCATGGCGGCCAGCAGATGGGTCACCCGAATAGTTTATGCGATGCGACGAACGAGGCGTCCGGGGAGCGAAAACAACGCGGTGATGAGATCGAACACGCCGCCGACGGCGATGCCGACGATTCGGAACGGAAGCAGCACAAGCCAGACGATTGGGTACAGAATCAGCGCGACGATGGCCAGCGGCCAGCAGATGACGAGCAGGATGCACCAGAGAAGGAACTTGAGCATGGCAGCCTCCGGAATGAGATACGGGTAACTCGCTCGAAATGTTCCCGCGCTATGCTATCCGAATGAACCGCGCCGCGCCACCGTTGAAACTGTTCCTTGGGATCGCGGCGCCGACGCTGCTCTTCAGCCTGTTCTACGTCTACAAAATCGGCACGAACATCTGGGCCTACCTCCACATGCGGGAAATGCCGGTGGAGGTGGTGGCGTCTTCGTTGTTTGTCGATGCCGACCACGAGCGATATCCGTATTTTCTATTGCGGCTGGACTTGCGCTCGACCGATGCCAACGACCGGCGGGTGCGTTGGGAAGAAGAGATTTCGCAGGCTGTCTACATCGAAGAAGCCTACGACGAACTGCGGCGTTGGGCGCCTGGGACGCGGCACAACGTGCAGTTCCTGCGCGGGCAGGCGCGGGAGCTGCGGCTCGATGCGTCGGGGACGAATCCGGAGTTGACCGCCGCGGGAGCGTGGACGTTCGGCGCGGGGTTCGCGCTGATGGTGGGGATTCCGTTTCTCGGCGTGGCGGTGCCGGAATCCTCGCGCCTGCGGCAGCTGGGGTTGCACAAGTACTTCGGCCCTTGGCTGGCGTTTTCGATGTTTGGTGTTTTCCCGCTGCTGGGCGCGGTGGCGTTCGCGATCGTCGAGACGCCGAAACGGTTTCAGTGGATCCAAGTCATCGGGACGCCGATGCACCGGGATCAACTTCCGCCGCCGCCTTCCAACGTCGAAATTACGCCTCAGGTCAAAGAAATTCTCGAAGAGAAGAAGGCCGACTTCTTCGTCAAGCACGAATGGAACGGGCGCTTTCTGCTCGGCGGCATAGGCAGCTACAACGGGACGTATTTCCGACTGTCGTCCATGTGTGGGAGCTCCGCGAAAAGCTGTACGTTCTTCATGAGCCCCACCAACCGCTGGGACATTAAACGCGAGATGGGATTTAACGAAGACTTCTGGGCGCCGTTGGGGATTCTGTCGCTCTTCGGCGTTGTGTTCACGGGCGTGGGGTTGCTGGTGCGTAAGCTGATGGGGGACCGGTCATTCCAGTGAGCCTGGCGCATCGGCGTTGAGCTTGGCAAGTTCGGCGTCGAGGTGGGCCAGCGCCGCGGTGAGTTGGGCGCGGTGTGCGGGATGGGTGGCGCGGGAGAGGTCGTTGGCGACGCCTTTGCGGGAGAGTTCGAGGCTGTATTGCTTTTTCTCGAAGGCCAGTTGAGCGGGCGACTTTTGCGGCTCGGGCTTGCGGGGACGATTGTCGTAATCGTCCATCATGCCTTGCACCGATTTGTTTTCCCAGCCGCGCGACATCTTTACTTTCGTTCGCGCGCGAGGCGGAAGCCGAGGTGCTCCCCCTTGGCGTTCGGCTTATCGGCGAATCGCGTCGCGTATGCGCAGTTCTGCACACTCGAGTTCGCGTTGCCCCCGCGGAATACGCGGAATTCGCCGGAGGCGGGACCCTTCGGGTCGCGGCCGGGGCTCTTGGCGTAGTATTCGAGGTCCAGGTAATCCTGCACCCATTCGCTGGCGTTGCCAAGCATGTCATAGACGCCCCAGATGTTCGACATCCTCGTCGTGGCGACATCTTGCAGGTACCCTTGGGCGTTGGAGGAGTACCAAGCGAGATCATCATAGTTGCGCGACATCTGTTTGTCGTCCCCGGCGCGGGCGCAGTACTCCCACTCGGCCTCGGTCGGCAGGCGGTAGAGGAAGCCGTTGTTGCGCGCGTTGAGCTTGGCGATAAAGGCCTGCGCATCGTTCCAAGAGCTGTTGACCTTGGGCTTCATTGTCCCGGTCGACTTGCCGGTCATTACGGCGTTCCAGTGTTTTTCGGTGATCTCGGTGCGGCCCAACTGAAAGCTCTTGGAGATTTCGACCATGTGCTGGGGCTGTTCTTCGCGCGGGCCGACGCCGTCGCCCATAAGGAAGCGGCCGGGTTGAATTTTGGCGAAGTCGATGGGGATGCCGTCGACGACAAGAGAGAGCGACTCTTCGACGGGCGGCGCGGTGGGCGGCGGAGGCGTTGCCGCCACCGGAGGAGGTGTGACGGCGGGCGCCTGTTGTTGGGTTGGGGGAACATCGACGCGGGCGACGGGCGACTCGATGGTGCGCATGCCGCGGTAGATCAACAGCATCAGTACGGCGGAGGCCACTAGAACGATCGGCGCGAGCACCCACCGGGCTTTTTCGCGCGCCCGCGATACGGCCGGAACGGCCGAGCCAGCCAGCGCTTCGACGAAAGCGGTGCAGTTGGGGGAGCGTTGCGACGCTTGTTTGGCGAGGCCGTGCTGGAAGGCGACGTCGACGCCTGGCGAGAGTCCTTGGATGAGCTGCGAGGGTGGAACGTGCGCTTCGTTGAGGGTTTTGTACGACTGGGCGATCCAGGTGTCGGCGGCAAAGGGAAGGCCGCCGGTTACGAGTTGGTAAGCGACGACGGCGAGCGCGAACTGATCCGAGCGGCCATCGAGCGCTTCGCCGCGAATTTGTTCGGGCGACATGTAGCTCAGTGTGCCGGCGGTGGTGCCGACGCCGGGCGCGGTCTGGGTCACGTTGCCGCCGGAGAGTCGAGCGATACCGAAATCGGCGATTTTTACGCGGCCGGTTTCATCGAAAAGGATATTGCCCGGCTTGATATCACGGTGAACAATGCCGGCGGCGTGAGCGGCGTCGAGGGCCGAGGCGGCTTCGCGCAAGATGCGAATCGTGAGGTCGCGGTTGGAGGTGTCGCCGGTGGCCAGGAGTGCGTCGAGATTGGGGCCGCGGACGAACTCCATGACGATGTAGGCGCTGTCGGCGGTGTAGAAAAAGTCGTGAACAGCGACGGCGTTGGGATGCTGCAAGCGCGCGGCGGCGCGGGCCTCGCGGGCCAGGTGCTGTGCGTTGGCCATGCGCTGGGCGGGATCGCCGCCTTCGAGCAATACACTTTTTAGCGCGATTTCTCGGTCGAGTTCGGTGTCGTAGGCGCGATAGACGACACCCATTTCACCCCGGCCCAGTTCCGCACGAATCTGATACCTTCCGATGGTTTCCATTGACTTCCCCATACGGTAAAGCGAAAAAACGCCGCTATGCACCGCAATGATTATAATAATGCCACTGGCATGAGAATTTGGCTATCGTTGCTGCTCGGTCTCCCGCTCGCCGCCGCGGAGGGTGACGAGCTTTTCGAAAAACAGATTCGCCCGGTACTGGCGGAGAAGTGTTTCGGGTGTCACAGCGCGAATTTGCGCGAGCCGAAGGCAGGGCTGAGGCTGGACACCAAGGCCGGATTGCGGTCGGTGAACGGCAAGCTTCTGAAGGCGATTTCCTATACCGATTTGCATTTGCGCATGCCGCCGGCCGGCAAATTGTCCGATGACACGATTGAGAGTTTTGCCGCGTGGCTAAAGCTTGGCGCACTCGACCCGCGGGTCGATGACGGTGGGGCGGGGGCCGTGTCGAAGGGGATCGACCTGGAACGAGGCCGCGGATTTTGGGCGTTTCAACCGTTGCGGGGAGGCGACGCTGGAATCGATCAGGCATTGGCAAAGGCGCGCGCGTCGAAGGGGTTGACGGCGGCGGCGCGCGCAGGACGGCGTGAGTGGCTGCGGCGGGTGACATTTGATTTGACCGGGCTGCCGCCATCGACCGAAGAGATGGACCGGTTCCTGAAGGGCGAGCCGTATGGCGCGGCCGTCGACCGGTTGCTTGCTTCACCGCATTATGGCGAGCGGTGGGCGCGGCACTGGCTGGACCTGGTGCGCTACGCCGAAACCAACGGGCACGAGTACGACAACAACAAACTGGATGCGTGGCGGTATCGCGATTATGTGATCCGCGCGTTCAACGACGATCTTCGTTACGACCGTTTTGTGCAGGAACACATCGCGGGCGATTTGTTGCGGGACCAGAGGCTGTCTCGCGATGGGAAGTTTTTCGAATCGCCGCTGGCGACGAATTTCTACTGGTTCGGCGAGGTTTTGAACAGCGCCACCGATTCGATCAAATCGAAGGCGGACACTGTCGATAATCAGATCGATGTGATTGGCAAGGCGTTCCTGGGATTGACGGTGGCGTGCGCGCGCTGCCACGATCACAAGTTCGATCCGATTCCGACCAAGGACTATTACGGGTTGGCGGGGATCCTGCACTCGACCGGTATGCGCGAAGTAGTGATCGATTCGCCGGCGCAGGCGGCGGCCGTGCGCGCGGCGCATGTTCGCGCGGCGCCGGATACGCGCAATCCGGGGAAGACGCGCATCGCGTTGCGGCCGGGCGAAACGATGTGGGAAGACTTCGAAGATCTGGCGAAGAACAACTGGTACGCGAGCGGCGAGGCGTTTGCGAATGGCGTACGCGACGGCATTGTCGACTCGGCCGGGCGCGGCGTGAGCGAACTGGTTGGCTCGCTGACTTCGAAGAAGTTCCGGATGCCCAATCATTACGTGCATGTCCGTTTGGCGGCGACGAAGGGTGATCGTTCGCTGGGCGAGCGTGAGCCGGTGCGATTGACGCTGGTCGCCGACGATTTCAAGAGCCTGCATTATCTGGGTACGGGCAAGGACGAGTTCGAGTGGGTGACGTACCGGATGACGCTGCCGTATCAGCGGCTGTGTTACTTCGAAATTGTCGACCGTTCGCGCACGGGCGCGATCGCCGTCGATGCGATTGTGTTCAGCGAAGAGAAGGATCCGCCGCCGGTTGAGAATGTCGAGAAGGCCGATTGGCGCGAGCCGGCTTCGGTGGCCGCCGTACCGGAGTCGGCGTTCGGCATGGTGGCGTGGGACGAAGCCCCGGGCGATACGAAGTTGCATATTCGGGGCAGTCACGTGAATTTAGGCGAGGACGTTCCGCGGCATTTCTTGCAGGTGCTTTCGAAACAGCAGGCTCCGTTGACTGGAAGCGGGCGCGTCGAGATGGCGCGATGGATTACCGGCGACGCCCGCGATTTACTGGCGCGCGTGTGGGTGAATCGAGTGTGGAAACATCATTTCGGCGACGGGCTGGCGCGGACGACCGACAATTTCGGATTGACCGGCGAGCGCCCGGTGCATCGCGATCTGCTTGATTCGTTGACCGCTCGATTTGTCGCGAACGGATGGAGCACGAAAAAGCTGCACCGTGAGATCGTGCTGTCGGACGCTTACAAAATGAGCAGCCGCGCGGATGCAGCGATGGCGAAGATCGATCCTCGCAACGAGTACCTACATCATTATCCGGTACGGCGTTTGGAGGCCGAAGCGATTCGCGATGCGATCCTTTTTGTCTCGGGCGGATTGAACGCCGAGATGTATGGCCCGAGCGTCGTGCCCTACATCAGCAAGTATCAAGACGGGCGGGGTAAGCCGCGGACGGGCCCGCTCGATGGCGCGGGGCGGCGCAGTCTGTATGTGCAGGTGCGGCGGAATTTTCTGACACCGCTGTTTTTGGCCTTCGACTATCCGTTGCCGATTTCGACGATCGGCGCACGCAATCAATCGACGGTGCCGTCGCAGGCGTTGATGATGATGAACAACGAGTTTGTGTTGCAGCAGGCGGCGTTGTTCGCGGAGAGGATGGCTGGAGAATCCGACAAGACCGGTGCGATGTACCGGCGCGCGTTTGGCCGGGAGCCGTCGGCGCAAGAGCGCAACGACGCACATGCGTTCCTGGCCGGCGGCGGGACGCTGGCCGACTTTGCGCATGTGCTGTTCAATTCGGCGGAGTTTATCTATGTCCAGTAGGCGTGAGCTTTTGTGCCGCGCGGCGAACGGTTTTGGCGGGCTGGCGTTGATGCAGATGCTGGCGCGGGGCGCGGCGAAGAACGGCATGCATCACCCGGCGAAAGCGAAGGCCGTGATCTTCCTTTTCATGGACGGCGGGCCGTCGCAGATGGATACGTTCGATCCCAAGCCCCGGTTGCGCGCCGATCATGGCAAGAAACTACCGTTCACGCCGCCGACCACGGTGTTCAACATTTCCGATCAAATTCTGGGTTCGCCGTATTCGTTCCGCAAGCACGGGCAGAGTGGGGCCGATGTCAGCGACATCTTCCCGCATGTAGCCGGTTGCATCGACGACATTTGCCTGATTCGCTCGATGGTGGCCGATCACAGCGAACATACGGCGGCGAACTATTTCATCCACTCCGGTTCCGGATTTCAAGGCCGGCCGAGCATGGGATCGTGGATCAACTACGGCTTGGGTTCGGAGAGCGACAATTTGCCGGGGTTCATTGTGCTCGAGAGCGGCCTTGTGCCGCCGGGAGGCATGGACTGTTTCGCGAGCGGCTTTTTGCCGGCCAGCTATCAGGGCACAATGTTTCGCAAGGGTGAGCACCCGGTGGCCGATCTTGTGCCTCCGGCGGGCGCGGCGGCGGCGCAACAGCGCAAGCTGGCGTTGTTGAGCAAGATGAATAAGGGCGTGGTCGAGCGGTTCGGCGAAGTGAGCGAGATCGAAGCGACGATCAAGAACTACGAACTCGCGTTTCGGATGCAGTCGGCGGTGCCGGAGTTGTTGGACCTGTCGAAGGAGTCAGACGCGACGAAAGAGTTGTACGGGCTCAACGAAAAGATCACCGAGGAGTTCGGGCGCGAATGTTTGCTCGCGCGGCGGCTTGTCGAGCGCGGGGTGCGGTTCATCGAGTTGCTGACGCCGGCGCGGCCCGGGCTCGACCGGTGGGATCAACACGCGGGCTTGGAGAACGGGCATCGCATCAACGCGCAGTCGACCGACAGGCCGATCGCTGGGCTGCTGAAAGACCTGAAATCGCGGGGGCTGCTGGATTCCACGCTTGTGGTGTGGGGCGGGGAATTCGGACGAACGCCCTGCGCGCAGATGCCGGATACGCCGGGCGCGGCGTCGCGGATCGGACGCGATCACAATCCGTACGGCTTCACGATGTGGATGGCCGGCGGGGGCGTAAAGCCCGGAATGACGTATGGCGCGACCGACGAGTTTGGCTACTTCGCGATCGAAAACAAAGTGCACGTTCACGATCTACACGCGACGATTCTGCATCTGTTGGGCATCGATCACAAGCGGCTGACGTTCCGGTATAGCGGTCGCGATATGCGGCTGACCGACGTGCATGGGAATGTGATTCGGGACGTGCTGGCGTAAGGTCAGTTGGCGTGCTGCCAGCTTTCTTTCATGAGGATCCACTGGCCGTCGCGGCGTTGCATGGTAACGGTACCCTTCTGCTTGCCGGCGCTTCCGGTGACTGTGAGCGTGGCGCTGTCGCCGTTTTCGGCAACACGCAGCACCTGGATGTTCTTTGCCTGCATTTCCTGAATGAACTTGATCATCTGCGGGAATTCGGGCGTGTCCATCATCTTCGCCTTTTCGGGATCGATGAGCTTCGTCATCGTGGCCTTGTCGCCTTTCATGAGCGCGGCCTGGAATGTCATGTAGGCGGCGGTGGCGGGGTGTTTCTTCGCCGCGGCCGTGTCGGCGGCGGTAGGGGCCGGGGGAGCGACGTAGCGCTCGATCGCCGAGTCGACATCGAAGGCGATGAAGTACTTTGTATGCTCGTTTTCGCGCTCGTCAATTTCGACGCGGCCTTTCACACGGTTCGCCGTAACTTGCAGCTTGTGCGGGTTCGGCGAACGCGAGCCGGAGACGATGCCGCCGGCGGCCGAAGTCTTCAGCATCCACGAAACGCTATCGCCCTTGATCTCGATTTCGACGCCGTTCAGTTTATTGTCCCAGACCAATACGGGGACGGCGCTTTCGGCGGTGCGGACTTCCGGCGCGAGGGCGCGGTCGACGGCAAGAATGAAAAGCGACTCTTACTTCTTCTCGAAGGTGCTAGGCGCCTTGCGAGCGTAGACGTGGGTGAGATCGAATTTCTTGCCTTCGATTTCGAAGATGCCGGGCGCGGCGATGGCGGTGGCCGTTCCAAGGACGGCGGTGGCGAGTTTCATGGGGGATATCGTCTTTACTAATTTACTACGACCGGAATCGGCCCGCAAAACTTGTCAGAAATTATTGGAAACTGACAGCGACGGCGTTCGTCGACCTGCCGCCGGTCGTCAAAACCACCGGGACGCCGCGCTTTCCGGCGAGTGACGCCGGGATCGGGCCGACGTTCACCTGGTCGACGCCTGGGAACTGGGTCAGCGATTCGACGGCGACGACTGGGGCCGGCGTGCCGTCGATCGTGACCGACACGGGGCCTTTGGCACCGCCAAGGCCGGTGCCGAAGATCGAGAGATAAACACTGCCAGCGAGCGGGATGTTGGCGGGCAGGTACTGATTGGACGCGGTGTCGAGTGTGTAGGCCAACATCGCACTCTGGTCGTCGAGCAGCGCGGTGATCGCGCCGGGGCCTTCCCCGTTGCCGTTGATTGCGTACAGGCCCGGGCGGATGGCGTCGATGCGGAAGTCGCGGGTCTGGGTTGTCCCATCGGCGGCGGCGACTTTGAGTCGCGCCGGACCGGGTACGGCAGCTTTTGGAACTTGAACAGTCAGTTCCGCGGCGGTGGCGCGAGCGACGTATGCGCTATGGGTTGTGCCGGCGGCGTCGATAATCGTGGCTTCGGCGGGAGTGTTGGCAAAGCCGGCGCCGGTGGCGGTTAGCAAGCCGCCCAGTGCGGCAACCGAAGGGTGAAGCGACGCGGCGTGGCGGACCTCGGGCGCCGGCGCGCCGAGACTTGTCGTTCGGAGTTGTGGGGATTCCGGGAAGAATCGTTCGGCGCGAAATTTGTAGCCGCCGGCGCTGCCCGCGCCCAGGTTGACGTTCCAGACGATCTCCTTTTCGGGCGTGACTTCGACAATCCTGTTGGCGTTCGAAATGCAGATCAGCGTATTGCCGTTGGGAAGGCGTTGGGCGCTGCTGCCGGTCGGCGAGAAAAACGGTGCAGGAGCCGTTTGGCCGTATGACCAGATCGCGGCGTTGGGCCCGAATCTGCCGCTGGCATCGAGTGAATAGCTGCCCTTGGCGTCGACCGGTAACACGACCTCGTCGGCCGAGGTGTAGCCGCGGCCGGTACCGGTGTTGATTACCAGCATGTTTCCGCCGCCGATCAGGCCTTCGGGGATCCAGTTTGCATCGTGCGTATTAATGAGGGTCTGTTCGGCGACGCCGCCTTTGCGATACGCGCGCGGGTTGCCCCAGCGGTACAGCAGATCGCCGCCGTGGCCTTGCCTGCCACCTTTGGAAGAAGCGGACTCTTCGGCCGTCGTTGAATGGTCGATGATCCAGACTTCGCTCCATGGCCGCGAACTGACCATGATCTGGTCGAACTTTACGTTGTAGCGAACGTTGTTCAGGTGGAGCCAATCCGGGTTGGCGGAAGGGTTGGGCTGGTTACTGGTGAAGTTTACGTCGATGCGCCGGTAGTTCCCCTCGACGACACCGTAGTTCGCTTTGGCTTCATCGAAATCCTGGACAAGATGATCCCAAGCGTGCCATTGCCAGACAACTTCGCCGCCGTCCGCGCCGACCGGCTTTACTTCGAAAATGGACTCGGACCAAATTCCCGTCTCCGGAAGAGTACCCGGTTTGCGGCCCGCAGCTATCGCCTCTTCCGCGGTGTGGAATCGCCAAGCGAGAATTAAGACATTTCCATTCGGGAGTCCCGCTATGTCGTGATGCTGCAGATATCTTTCGTCTGGAATTATGTAACTCCAGAGAAGGTCGCCGTTCCAGTTTCTTTTCTCAACCTGACCTCCCGCACCGCTTCCGTTCCGGAATAGGGAAGAAGTGACTACTCCCGAACGGAGGATCGTTCCGTCTGGCAGAAGTTTTACGGCGAGTCCGGCCGGATTGGTTCCGGGCCACGTGTAGGCGACGCTTCCGTCGTTACGCAGTAAGTGGGACTCGGTGGACGCGGATGGAGCGATGAATACATATCCCGATGAGAGTTTGTCCGAATTAGCGCCGACAACTACCTGGGCCCAGGATGTTACCGACCAAGCTGTCGCCAGAAAAAGTACACCTATAGATCGCATCTATCTGTACATTAACACGCGCACCCACGAAAAGTTACACTTATTTCGAGTAGCCGGTAAATATACTTGTGTTACAAATCGATTACGCTCGAGCGCGGACGAAGGCGCTGAATATCTTGCCATCGACGGCGCCGGCGCCGACGCCGGGCGCATCGCCTAGAAACTGTTTGGCGTCCTCGGTCGTGTAGATGCGCGTCGGTTCGACCGAGATATCGGTGAATCCGGCGGCAGACAGTTTGGCGGCGTAGTCGGATTCGGTCAGCGCTCCCGCGATGCAACCGGCCCAGAGCAGCATCGATTCGCGGATTTCGGCGGGGATGCCTTCCTTGGTGACGACATCGGAAACCGCAAACCGGCCGCCGGGTCTCAGCACGCGTTTGGCTTCGCGGAGGACCTTGTCTTTGTCGGCGCTGAGATTGATGACGCAGTTGGAGACGATGACGTCGACCGAGTTGTCGGGAAGGGGAATCGATTCAATTTCGCCTTTAAGAAAAGTCACGTTCTCCAGGCCGGACTTTTGTTTGTTTTCGTGGGCGAGGGCTAGCATCTCGTCGGTCATGTCGAGACCGAAAGCGAAGCCGGTTGGGCCGACGCGGCGGGCGCTGAGCAGCACGTCGATGCCGCCGCCGGCGCCGAGGTCGAGGACGATTTCGCCGGGCTTCAGCTCGGCCAGCGCCGTGGGATTGCCGCAGCCGAAGGAGGCGAGGATGGCTTCTTCCGGGATGGTTGCGATTTGCGAAGCGTCGTAAAGGCCGGAAGAGACGGGGTCTCCGCAGCAGCTTTTGCCCTCGCCTTTGACGGCTTCGGTGACGGCGGCGGCGTACCTGGAACGGACGGTCTCTTTGATGGAGACGGGTTTATCTGAACAGCAAGTGGGAGCACAGCAAGATGTTGTTGTCACGATTCGATAATAGTAGAAATACAGAATCTAGTCAACAGATATTTCGAAAAATATCGAAGCAGGCTCGTCGTACACTGGAGGTCTGTGATTGGCGGCCAGTTTTTGCGGAACCTCGTCGAACGGCGGAACCTGCTGTTCCAGCTCTCGATGCGCGATTTCAAGCAGCGGTATGTCGGGTCGGCGGCGGGCTGGCTGTGGGGGGTGGTGCACCCGCTGGTGATGCTGGCGAGTTGGACGTTCGTGTTTCAATACTGCCTCAAGTCCGAGATGCCGGAAGGCGCGCCGACGCGGAATTATACGATTTACCTGCTCTCGGGCTATCTGCCGTGGATGCTTTTTCAGGAGACGGTGTTGCGATCGGCGACCTCGGTGACCGAGCATTCCAATTTAGTGACGAAGACGCTGTTTCCATCCGAGATGCTGCCGATCAGTGTGTTCTTCTCGTCATTGGTGAATCACTTGATCGGGCTCGGGTTGGCTCTGGTCGCCATCTACATCGTGCAGGACTCGGTGAGTCCGTTTTTCGCCGCCCTTCCGCTCTACATGCTGCTTATTGGCTTGCTGGGCGTAGGGCTCGGATGGATTTTCGCGAGCCTGCAAGTCTATCTGCGGGACACAGCGCAGATTGTGGCGGTGGTGGTGACGTTCTGGTTTTGGATGACGCCGATTTTCATCACCGAAGACAAGATTCCGGAAAGCATGCGCTTCCTGCTGCAGGGTAATCCGATGTCGTACTTCGTGCGCGCCTATCGCGACCGGCTGTTGACGGCCGCGTGGCCGGACCCGATGGAGATCGCAATCATGGCGGCGTGGAGCGTGAGCATTTTCTTCGCCGGTGGAATGATCTTCCGGCATTTGAAGCGTGGATTCGCCGACGTGCTGTAGCGGCGGCCGCTACCGAAACAACGCCTGTGTAAGATTCGCGTCTACCCCGTCGACTCGCAGCCGGATCGCCGCCTGCCCGCGGCCCGCCAAGCCGCGAGGAATCGCGACGTGGATGCGGTCGACGCCTTGGCGATCGGGATCGGGTTCGGCCAACAGTACGGAGGCGTTGTCCCCGCCGATTGTGCATTCAACCGCCTCAAGAGCCGATCGGTTCCGAATGCCGGTTCCGTACAACTCGAGAATGGCGCGACCGCCTGGCGGCCCGAGATCGATCGGGGCGGGTCGACAGGCGCCATCTTCACCGCATGCGGCGACCGGCGTGGTGGAGCCGGACCCATCGGCATGTTCCACTCGTACGTTCGCCGCTGGAACGTCCGATCCGGTTCCGGCGGTGAAGATTCCCGGAGCGACTTTATCGATTCGCACGCGCCCATACGCCATGGACCCGTCGTCGCGCTCGACAGCGAGCGTCGCGGGCCCGGTTGCCGTGCCGTCGGGAATCACGATGTTCAATTGGCCCGCCGAAGCGTACAACACCGCCGGAGTGCGGCCCGCGCCGCTGGAATCGATGATGGCCAGCGTCTCTTCTTCGTTCCGAAACCGCTCGCCCTGGATGGTCAAGATCGCGCCCGCCGCCGCCGGTCCGGCTTGAAACGTCGCTCCGTTCACCGGTGTCAGCTTCGCCGCGCCCGCGAAGGGTGGGCCAGGGTCTTCCGGCATTGCTGCGACGGGCTCCGTCTCGCCTTTATAGACACGCGTAATTTCTCCCGCCAACCGCAGGTACCAGTCGCTGGGGAGCGTGAAGCCGTCGGCGTCGAGCGTTAGCCAGAAGCCTTGATCGGGGGCATCGGCGCGGCGGGACGCCAATTTGAACATCGCGGTGCTCTCGTCGACTTCGTCGAACATTGCGATCTTGAGCGTCTTCGCGCCAGCCTGCTTCGCGTTGTGGGCTTGACGCCAGAGGAACTCGCCCTTATTGCGCGGGATTTGGTTCTGCGCCGCCGTACGGTTCAGGTTGTACCAGGAGAAGCCCGGGAAAACGACGGGCATGTAGACTTGCCCGCGCTGCGATGTGAGCGCGAGGTCGGGTTGCAGGCGCTCTGTGCGCCAGCGGTCCGCCGCCGCCAGTGAGTTGTAGCGTCCAACCGTCCAGGGCTGAATGCCGTCCATGGCCTGGTAAACGCCGGTCCAACGCGGGTCGGTGGCGGCATCGTTGGAAAGAGTTCGCCAATAGGCAGGAGTGCCGCCAATGTAAGTGACGCCGGCCGTGTCGCGAAACCATTCGATCAGGCGCAAAGCGGCGTCGGGGTCGCTTGGTGGATGCCGGGTGCCGCTTAGTCCGATCCCCCACACACTGAGCACCGGCTTACCGCCATGGCGCAGGTAGCCGGGATGAGCCGTCAGGCCCAGCGTTTCCACCAGGTATTGCCAATCGGATTGCAGCGTTGCGGCCACGGTGGCTGGGTTCGCACCGGCAATGTCGTATTCCAGCGCAAAGACGCGGCCATAGCGCCGGGCGGCGGCCATGACGTTTTTCAGTACCGCGTCGCCGCTGGACCTGCTGCCGGGTATATCGGTCACGAATCGTTGCACGAGCACGCCGTCCAACCCGTACTGCCGCATCCAGCGAAAATGGCGGTCTACCGTTGCGCTATGGCCAGAACTGAACAGGTGCGCTGGATTCGCTCCGATCGTCATTCCGGGTACGGGGCAGGTCTCTCCCGGCTCGAATTCACGAAGATCCGGATACATGTCGACGGTAAGCGTCGCCGCCGACGGCGTTCCGTTCGCCCAATGACGCCAGTTGGTTCCCATCGTTCCGCCGCCGGGGCAACGGAACCAGCCCTGGTAACCGAAGAGCACTTTGCCGTCCAAGGTTGACGGATCCGGGCTTTGCGCAAAGGCGATCGCCGCCAGGGAAAAGACTATGAGGAAACGCCGCATCGTTAGGACCAGCCTAGCGCACCTGGGGGATGGCGATTCCCAGTTGTTACAGTAGACAAACAGAGAGGTTGTCGTTTGTCATGAAATTCGTACTTTCCTTAGCGGCGGCTTTGCGCCAGCGGCGCGTTTGCGCAGTCGATTACGGGATCAATCACCGGCATCGTGTCCGACAGTAGCGGCTCGGTGATCCCGGGCGCGCAGGTGAGCGTTACGAACATCGGAACCGGCGTTCGTTCGACCGCCACCACCGATGCCTCCGGCAACTACAGCATCCCGCTGCTGCCGCGCGGCAACTATCGTCTCGAATCGACGGTGCAGGGTTTCAAACGCTTTGTGCGTGAGGGCATTGAGCTTTCCGTACAGCAAACGGCCCGTATCGACATTCAATTGACGGTTGGTGAAGTGGTCGAATCGGTGGTCGTCAACGCCGAGGTCGCGCGACTGGAGACTCAGAATGCAACGCTGGCCAAAGTGGTAGACAACCGGTCGATCGTGAATCTTCCGCTGAACACACGAAACGTCTATAGCCTTGTCTTTCTGACGCCGGGTGTGACTGGAAGCGTGGGCAACAGCTACGGCGAAATGCGGTACTCGGTCAACGGCGCCCGCGCCCGCACCATGGACACGATGATCGACGGCGTGTCGGCCGCGCATCCGACGGTGAACGGTTTCAACGGTATTTCGGTGTTCCCGTCGGTCGACGCGGTCGAAGAATTCAAGCTGCTCGGCGCGGACTATCCGGCCGAGTTCGGGCGCAGCCTGGGCAGCGTGCTGAACGTCGTCTTCAAGTCCGGTACCAACAAGGGGCATGGGTCGGCCTACGAGTTTCTGCGCAATTCTAAACTCGACTCCAACAACTTTTTCGATAACCGGCGCGGCCAGCCTCTGTTGAGTTACAAGCGGTCACAGTTTGGAGGCGTCTTCAACGGTCCCATTATCAAGAACAAGACCTTCTTCATGGTTTCGTTTGAAGCTCTACGCGAACGGCGCGCGGCTTCCACGTTGACTTCGGTTCCCACCGCGCAAGAACGCACGGGCGACTTCTCGGCCACCCGTACCGCGACCGGGCAGGCGATTACGATTTACGATCCGTTCTCAACGCGCGCCAACCCCGCCGGTGGTTTCATTCGCGATCCTTTCGCGGGCAATCGCGTTCCGGCGGCGCGGTTCGATCCGGTTGCGGTCAACACGATGAAGTTTTATCCCGCGCCGAACACGGCTCCGACCGGCCAGAGCAACAACCAGCAGAATTTCGGTGCGAGCGCTTCGAAACCGCTCGATATGACGATGTCGGATTATCGCGTCGACCAAGTGATCTCGCCCAGCCAGCGGTTTTTCGCGCGGTATTCAACGCGGCTCAACGACGACCGGGCGACGCAGTTCTTCCCCAACGATCTCGAAAAGGCCGAAGGCCGTATCAATCAGGAAGACCACGTTCATGGCGCGGTGGCCGACTACACCAATTCGATTTCACCCACGATGGTGCTGAACGCGCGCGTGGGTTTTGCGCGGACACTGTATGTCTTCGCCAACCAGGGTCTCGGTTTTGTACCCTCGTCTCTCGGCTTGCCGGGCTACATCGACACCGCCGTCGATTTCCTTCAGTTTCCCGGTTTCAGCGTCACCGACTATCGCGGCCTGGGCGGCGGCGATCACCGCAAGAACGCCTTCATGACCTATACCGCGGTGGCGAATCTCACTAAGACGCGTGGCAGCCATACGCTGAAGACAGGCGTCGATATCCGGCTCATGCGCGTCAACGTGAACGAAGGCCGCAATGCCAGTTCTTACAGCTTCACGCGCTCGATGACACAAGGTCCGAATCCCAATCGATCCAGTGCGACGACAGGGAACGGATTCGCGTCGCTCTTGCTCGGCACCGGCAGCAGCGGATCGCTGCAAGCGAATTATAAAAACGTAGCGACGCAGAGCCCTTACTACGCCGGCTACTTCCAGGACGACTGGCGCGTGAACAGCAAACTCACGCTGAGCCTGGGCCTGCGATACGACATCGACATTCCGCGTACCGAACGCTTCAATCGCACCAATATTTTCGATCCCCTCGTGTCCAACCCGGCCTCGGCCGTTCTGCCGGGGCTCCAAGGCGGACTTGTATTCGTGGGCGTCGACGGACGGCCTCGCGAGTAGTTCGTCGCCGATAAAAACAACATCGCGCCGCGCTTTGGCCTCAGTTGGCAAGCGCTGCCGAAGACCGTGTTGCGGCTCGGCTACCCGCACGTCTACGGCCCGTCGCAGCAGGCCGCGGCCGGAACGATCGGCACGATGGGTTTCCGCGTCGATAACACCCGGGTCGCGTCGCTGGACGGCATTACGCCGAACGATTTGCTGCGCAACCCGTATCCGCGCGGCGTGGCGCAGGTGACGGGCGCCTCGGCCGGCGCGCTGACGCAGTTCGGCAACAGCATCGAAGCGACGACGGTCGATATCGTCTCTCCCTGGACCCGTCAGGTCAACTTCAATATCCAGCGCGAGCTCCCGCTCGATACGCTGCTCGAAGTCGCCTACGTGCACACGCGCGGTTTTTATCTGCACCGAAACGACGAAGGCGGACTCAGCCTCAATCAATTGCCCGCCAGCGCGATGTCGCTGGGGTCGCGGTTGAACGAACAGGTTCCGAATCCTTTCTTTGGCACGCGTTTCGCGGGCGGATCGCTGGCCAATCGCACGACGTCGCGAGCGCAAATGATGCGGCCGTATCCGCAGTTCGGCAACATCGTTCCGATCTATTCGGTCGGCGCGTCTTCGTTCTATCACTCGTTGCAGATTTCGGCGAACAAGCGTTACTCGAAGGGCCTGCAGATGGGGCTGGCTTATACGTTCGCTAAAGGCCTCGACGATGGCCTCAGCCATCAAGATAGCTACAACATCCGCGCCGATCGCGCGCTTTCCGATATCGATATTCGTCATCGCGCGGTGATCACGGGAATCTACGACATCCCGATTGGACGCGGGCGGCGGTTCGGCAACGGGTGGTCGCGGCCGCTCGACATGGCGATCGGCGGCTGGCAGGTGAACGGGATCGCGACGTTCTCGACCGGAACGCCGATCGGCATCTCGGCCAACAACAACGCCGGAATCTTTAACGTGGCGATTCGGCCGAACAATAACGGGACATCGGGTAAGCGGACCGGCGCGGTTCAGAACCGCCTGGATTCCTATTTCAACCGGGCCGTGTTCAGTCAGCCGGCAGCGTTCACGTTCGGCAACATGGGGCCTCGGGTCTCCGACATCCGCAACGATGGTATTTACAACTGGGATCTCTCGGTATTCAAGCAATTCCGCTTCCGGGAAAACGCCCGGGTGGAACTGCGCGGTGAGGCACTCAATGCGTTCAACACGCCGCGGTTTGGCGGGCCCAACACAGGCGTCACGTCCGGCAGCTTTGGGGCGATTACCTCGCAGGGCAATGCACCTCGGCAGATTCAGATGGGGCTGAAGCTCGTATTCTAAGCTGGGCGGATCAACCCGGCGGTTTGAGAGCGAACTCGGCAGCGTCGTACACGGAGTGAATCTCGATCGGCGGAGCGGGGCAACGACTCCTTCCTAGATCAAGGCCTGCTTGCCGAAGTGAGCGGAATCCTGGAAGGTCCACTTTAAGCGCGCGTGTGTGCCGGCCCCGGAATTGAGGTCGATCATCGCTTCGCTTAGTCCCGGCATATAGAGACAGCAATCGGCCGACAGCGGCTACGCCAATCTACCTACTCCTTTTTCATCACACCTTTTGGTGCGCTGCCGATACGGTCATTATGGCGTGCCGAATTTTGTTGATCCTGCTGCTGGTGGTCGTCGCCTTGGACGGCCAACCCAAAGATTTGACGACGATGAGCCTTGAAGATTTTCTAAACGTCGAGGTGACTTCGGTGCGTAAGAGCCGTCAGCGGCTATCGCGCACGGCGATGGCGATTCACGTTATCACGCAGGACGACATCCGGCGAAGCGGCGCGACGAATCTGCCCGAGGCGCTGCGGCTGGCTCCGGGCGTTCACGTGTCGCGCGTCAACGGCGCGACGTGGGCCGTTTCGATCCGCGGGTTTGGCAGCTTCTATGCAAACAAGCTGCTGGTGATGATCGATGGGCGGACGATCTACAGCCCGGTGATGTCGGGTGTCGACTGGGCGCGGCACCTGGTGATGATGGAGGATATCGACCGCATCGAAGTGATTCGCGGGCCGGCCGGAAGCGTGTGGGGCGCCAACGCGGTGAGCGGTGTGATTAACGTGATCACCAAGCCGGCGGGTGAGACGCAAGGGACGCTGATTTCGGCGCAGTCCGGTTCCCGCGATCCCTTTCAGACCAGCGTGCGCCACGGCGGCAAGAATGGTAACGCGGCGTGGCGGACCTGGATGCACCATGCGTCGATGGGGCAGGCGCGGGTAGACGGATTGGCGGATCTTCGGCCGTGGACATCGTCTCGCGCGGGCATGCGCGTCGACTATCAACGCGGCGAGCGCGACGCTTTTGTCGTCGAAGCCGAAGGACTGGAGAACCGCGCCAGTCAGTACGTAACGACATATCCCGGACCATTCCAAACGCGGTTTCAGGAGTTGTCCAGCGGAGGGCCGGGCGGCTTTGTACTCGGAGACTGGCGGCACATCGCCAACAAGTGGGGCGAGAGCAAGGTGCAGACTTACCTTAACGTCGATAGTTCAAATATCGGCGCGGTCACTCTCGACACCCGCACCTGGGACCTCGATTTCCAGCACGCCGTCGAATGGCGGCCGGGCCACCAGTTGGTCGCGGGCGGCGGGTTTCGCGTGAATAAAATCTCGACCAGCCGATCCGACATTCTCTCCTTTTCTCCCGGCGACGCGACCTACACAGTCGCCAATATTTTCCTGCAAGAGGACTGGGAGGTCGCGCCGGAAAAACTGACTATTACATTGGGCGGGAAACTGGAGCGCTACACATACGCCGGGGCCGCCTTCCAGCCGACGGCGCGAGCCGCTTGGACGCCGTCCAACCGCCAAACGTATTGGGCGGCCGCCTCGGGCGCCGTCCGCGCGCCCTCGCATATCGATTTCGCGCTTCGAATTCCGATTGGACAATATGGTGGCACGATGCTGCCTGTCCGGCTCGGGCTGGCCGGCGACCGCGCGTTTCGACCCGAGCGGCTGAGGGCGTTCGAAGCGGGCGCCCGCTGGCAACTGCTGCGTCGCGTTGTCGCCGAGTGGACCGTATACCGGCACCATTATGCCGCATTGCAGGCGTTTCAACTTCCGGCCGCGCCTGACCGCCTTTTTGGCGTGACGCTGCCAGTGGGTGTCGCTCTGCCCGACGTCCCGGCGCGTATCGTGAATGGCCGGAACGGCCGTAACACCGGATGGGAGGCCAGCGCACACGTCGATGTCTCGAGACGCTGGAGAGTTTCCGGCTACCAGACAGAGTTCCGCACAAGGGAGCTGCCTCATGGTGCGGTCGATATGGCGAGCTCGTTCGCAACGCTTTCGTATTTTCCAAAACATCAAACCCAGCTTCGATCTTCGTGGGAGTTGTCGCGCCGGTGGTCGGCCGAACTGACGTTGCAACGAACCAGCGCGCTCGAATCGCCGGGTCTCATGCCTCTGCCGGCCTGGACGCGCGCCGACTTCCGGTTGGCCCACCGGGTCGGAGAGCGCTTCGAAATTAGCATCGACGGAAAGAATCTGGCTCGCCCGCGACAGCAAGAGTATTCCGGCAACTGGCTTTATCCTTCGGGATCGATGGCGCGCTCGATCTCGGCCGGGCTGCGTTGGGAAAGATAGCGATGGCTGGATTCCGGCGCGCATCGTTGGCATTCGCCGCGGCCTTGGTCTGGGCCAGCGGCGGCATGGCCGCGCGCGCGCAGCAGGCGCCGGAGGACCGCGTCCGCGCGGCATTTCTGTATCAGCTCGCGCAGTACGTCACATGGCTGCAGGGTGCGCCGTCGAAAGAGCCGTTCCGTATTTGCGTATACGGCAATGATGGGTTTTCCTAGACGCTCGAAACCGCCGTGCAAGGCAAGCGCATCGACAACCGGCCGGTGCGTGTGTTGAATCTGAAGCGGACCGAAGATATCTCGCAGTGTCAGCTTGTTTATCTCGAATTCGATAGCCGCCGCGAGATCGCCGACTTTTTCAGCCGGTGGAGCTATCCGCCGGTGTTGCTGGTGGGCGAAGCCGACGGGTTCGCCGACCTGGGTGGGATGGTAAATCTGGTGTTCGATGGCGGACGCGTGAACTTCGAGGTCAATCTCGCGGCGACACGCCGCGCCGGCGTGTCGCTGCGTTCGCAACTGCTGCGTTTCGCCAAGCTGGTCCCGGGCGGAGGTGGGCCGCGATGAAACGCCTCCGCGATATTCCGTTGGCGCGTAAGCTCTCGCTGCTGCTTTTGCTGACCAACTCCCTAACGCTGGTCTCGCTCGCCGCGATCTTCGTCGCTTTCGACTACCGGGAGTTAGAGCGGCGAATGATCGCCGAACTGCAACTGACCGCCGAAACGATCGGCGCGAACTCGACGGCGGCGTTGAATTTCGACGATCGCCGAACGGGCGAAGAGATCCTGGTGGCCTTGCGCGGCGATGTCCGCGTGCGCGAAGCGGTCCTGCTCACGGCCGGCGGCGACGAGTTGGCCGCCTTCCGCGCCGACCTCGGGCAGACTGGCTTGATCGACCGATCGACCTTACGGGGCGGTACTTCGGTGACAGGCGATGTGGCTTTGTTGGTCCACGATATCTACATGAACGACGAGCGCCTGGGACGGATTGTTCTACGCGCGGATCTATCGAGTCTTCGCCAGCATTTGTTGACCACCGTAGGCCTCAGCCTGCTCGTGCTGCCGGTGACGATTATCGTCGGCCACCTGTTTGCGACCTGGTTTGTCGGGATCATCACCCGGCCCGTTCGGAAGCTGACAATGGCCGCGCGAGAACTGTCCGAGCGGCCCGGACGATGGGTCGAACTCCCGTCCGAGAGCGCCGACGAGGTGGGCGAACTGACGCGATGTTTCCGCGTTATGCTCGAGGGCATTCGCGAACGAGACCGCGCGCTCAACGAACACAAGGATCACCTGGAAGAAGAGGTCCGGGAGCGGACCAGAGAGCTCAACGAAGCGCGCCTGCGAGCCGAAGACGCCGCCCGGATGAAGAGTGAATTTCTGGCCAACATGAGCCACGAAATTCGCACGCCGATGAATGGCGTTCTGGGCCTGACCGCGCTTGAGTTGGAGACTAACCTGGCGCCAGAGACGCGCGACAACCTCGAACTGGTGAACCTGTCGGCTCGTAACCTCCTCACCGTCATCAACGACATTCTCGACTTCTCCAAAATCGAGGCCGGCAAGATGAACGTCGAGTCCGTTTCGTTCCCGTTGGGGCATACGCTAGGCCGGCAACTAAAGACGCTCGCGCTACCGGCCGATAACAAGGGCCTGCGATTCACTTGCGAAATCGATCCCTTGCTGCCGGAGTCGGTCGAGGGCGATCCGACGCGCTTGTTGCAAGTGCTCACCAACCTTGTCGGCAATGCGATCAAGTTCACCGAACAGGGCGCGGTCCGAGTCGTAGTCGCGCCGGATGGCGCCAACGTCAAGTTTTGCGTCGCCGACTCCGGTATTGGCATCGCCCCGGATCAGTTGGGCCGGATCCTTGAATCCTTCACGCAGGCCGACGGTTCCACCACGCGCCGCTTCGGCGGCACCGGTTTGGGCCTGGCCATTTCGAACCGTCTCTGCGAACTAATGTGCGGAGCGCTGCGCGTCGAGAGCGAAGTGGGCGTTGGAAGCCGTTTTACATTCTCGCTGCCTCTGCCGGCGTCGACCGCCGATCAACCGCCCGCGGTTGAAATCGAGCCCGGAACGAATGTGCTGATCGTAGATGACGATCCGACCAACCGGCGGGTGCTGGCCGGATACGCAAAGTCGATGGGCCTCGATGCGACGCTGGCCGCCTCCGCCGACGAAGCGCTCGCGCTGGCGCGCGCGGCGTGTGCGAGGGGCGCGCCGTTCCAGATTATCTTCTCCGACTTCCATATGCCGGGCATAGCCCGAAGTTCCCCCGCCGATAAGCAGTAGTTTTCACCGCAAGGTTCTCAGACAGCGTGGGTTGCGCGTTTTTTGCCTTGTTCTGTATACCCATGTAAATACTCGTATATGTATTTACACGTAGCGCCTATTGTTGCATACTGTTACCATGTACGTGGAAACCGTGCCGAACCGCTCCTCGCCTCCCGCGATTCTGCTCCGCACCGCTTTCCGCCAAGGCAAAAAGATCGTCAAGCGCACGCTCGCCAATCTTTC
>Ga0194131_10003198_pt1 | contig 26071 bp, 20 predicted proteins | sample TA2KigO120mmetaG_FD_148631 | JGI IMG/M metagenome (GOLD analysis project Ga0194131, IMG submission 148631) | Freshwater microbial communities from Lake Tanganyika, Tanzania - TA2015053 Kigoma Offshore 120m | ecosystem: Environmental > Aquatic > Freshwater > Lake | place: Tanzania: Lake... | reverse complement strand
TGGCATGACCGGACCCTCCGTGGTCGTCGTGCGCCATGTGAAATTACCAGGAATTTGAACGAAATTGCCCATTTTGACAAGGCCAGCTGCAGCTTTGCAAAACCTTAGTTATACTTATACTTATACGTTCCTCACACCGGGTAGGTGTACTCGCCGCGCATGAAGCCGGAGTCGCGCGGCGGGACGTAGCTGATGTCGAGATCGGGCGTTTCCAGGCGGCGCTGGTCGCGGGCGCGCGAGGTCAAGGCCGCGTCGAGGATGCCGCCCGTCAGCAGCGTGCGCTCCACCGGGTACGGCGGCCGGCCCTTGTCGAGGAAGCCTTCCACGTGAAAGGACAGCGCTTGCAGGAACGAGGCGCCCGGCGGCGCCGGCAAATGAAATAGCGTGGACACCGGGCGTTTCTCGCCGTCGATGCGCGCGGCGAACACCGCCTCGGAGATGTGGCCGTTCAAGAGCAGCACGGTGGCGCGCAGGCCATCGCGGTACTCGATCAGGAAGGCGGCCGGACCGCGCGGATAGGTACGCCGTCCCGGCGGCGGCCGGAAGTGCCGGCAGTTGTCGCGGATGTCGCCGACGTTCAGCGAGCCGGCCCGGCCCAGCGCGTGCTCCAGCAATTCCCACGACCAGGCGCCGGCGTCGCCCGCCTTCCAGACGGCATCTCCCTCCAGCCCGGTGACAGCGCGCACGCCCTGCTGGCCGCGCGTCCGCCGTTCGATCATGCATTGCAGAGCTTCCAGGGCGTGGATGCCGTAGATCTCCAGCTCTCCGCCGGACGCGACCAGCGCCTCGCGGACACGGCAGCCAACCGGCAACTCCAGCTCGGGACGCCGCCACGTCACCGACAGGCTCGATCCCGCCATCAGCGGGAAGCCCAGCTTGTGGGCCGTCTCCACCATAGTCCGCCCGTGCTTGTGATCGTAGGACAGATGCTTGTCGCAGAAGACGGGAACCGACCGCTTGCTGCGGCGGAAGACGTCCACGATCTCCTGGAACATGCGGTGGCGCGGGTAGAGGATCTGCATCTTGTCGTTGATGGGATAATCGCCATGCTCGGCGATGAGCAAGACGCCATCGACAGCCAGCTTGTCACCGCCCAGAGTGAGCGCGCCGGCGACGGAATCGTGCAGCGTGAAGCGATGCTCCTTGGCCAGTTCGCGGCTGAGGTCGCCCTTGCGCTGCTGCTCGACGTGCATGCCGGCGATGGTCCAGTCGGGATGGCGAAACTTGCCCTGATGGAAGTAGCCATGTAGGAAGCGGCCGCAGATGTGGTAGGCGTGTGAGAGGTAGTAGTATGTCGTGGCAACGACAGCGAGCCGGCGCCGTGGCTTGCCGGCGCGGGCGGGCGGCCGGCTTCTTGGGCCAGGCCGGGGGGCCGGTGTTTTCGTTTCGGTTTGGCCAGCGGTCACGCCCACGGCACTCGCCTCCAGAAACTCACGCCGCGACACTGGCGATAGCAGTTCGTCCATTCCGCACCTCGATCACCCGGGCGCGCTTCGTTCCAGGCTGAAAACCCGCAAGAGAGAAGGCCGGGATTGCTTCGTGAACTTCTGCGACCTCTCGCGGTACTACATTAAGACTTCGGCACGATTCTCCAAGGATGAATTCCATGTGGCAATGGGCACAGCGCTGGCTTGAGGTCATATTTCTCCACTGGCGCGTGCCGGCCTGGGAACTGCGGCCGCTGGTCCCGGCGCCGCTCGAACTCGACGTGCTGGACGGCGATGCCTGGATCAGCCTGGTGTTCTTTCGATTGACAGTGAGGCCGCGCTGGCTGCCGTTTCTCCCCGGCCTGTCGAGCCTCGTGGAATTGAACTTGCGGACCTACGTCTCGCTGAATGGCCAGCCCGGCATTTACTTTCTGCGCATTCACGCGGACAACCGTGCGGCCATGTGGCTGGCGCGGCGGCTCACGCCCCTACCGTATCAACCGGCCCGCCTGCGCCATGAGCAGGTCGCGGACACCGGCTACTGGTGCGATTGTCAGGATCACAGCGAGCCTTCGCGCGGGCTGGCGCTGCAATTGCAGCCGGCTGGCGAGTTGCGCTCGGCGGCTGACGCGCCGGCAGATTGCTGGCTGCTGGAACGGTACCGGCTTTACGCCCCGGCGACGGATGGAAAACTGCTTCAGGCAGACGTGGAGCATCCGCGCTGGCACGTCCGACGCGCCGAGGTGCGGATTCATCGAATCTCCATCGCTCGTGATCTTGGGCTGAAGCTGTCAGACCGGCCGGATGCCCTGCACTTCTCGCCGGGTCTGGCGGCACGATTCGGGACATTTTCGCCTGTCAATCCCAGGCTTTCAATCCCATCGCGCGTGATACGGACATCCAGGCACTTCCAGACCCGTCCAGACGGCCTACTGAGGGTTGAGCAGTCAATGACACATCAGCACGATGCGTAAACGAGCTGGCCATGCCGCTTGCAAAGCTTGATTGCGTCAATCTCCGTCAAACTCGACCAGCCAGTGCAGGTCGTAGCGTGCCAGACGTTGCGAGCCTTTCAGGTCCGGCAGATTGACGACGAACGCACAGCTCGTCACCCGGCCGCCCATGCGCTCCACCAGGCTGCAGGTTGCCTGGCAGGTGCCGCCGGTAGCGAGCAGGTCGTCGATGATGAGGCAGCTTTCGCCGCGGCGAATCGCATCCGTATGGATCTCGATGCAGTCGTGGCCGTATTCCAGGGCGTATTCCTGGCGGACGACCTTGCCGGGCAGCTTGCCCTTCTTGCGGGCCAGCACCAGGCCGCAGCCGAGGTGCGGGGCCAGGGCGCCGCCCAGCGCAAAGCCGCGCGACTCGATGGCCACCAGCTTCTGAATGCCGCGGCCACGGTAACGATTCGCCAGGCTGTCGATGGTCTGCTTCCAGCCGCTTGGGCTTTCCAGGAGCGTGGTGATGTCGCGGAACTGAATCCCTGGCTTCGGGAAGTCGGGGATCGTCCGGATCAGTGCTTTCAGCGTGCTCGGACAAGCCGTCGTCGTGAGCATGAGACTACTCCTCGTGAGAATCAAATTCGTTGCGTTGCTACCCCCGTCACAGCACCCCGGCAATGAATCCGCGAGCCGTTACGGTTCCGTAACTATCTTCTCCACCAGGACTTATGCGACATATCGCAAGAACATTATTCGTTGCCTGGGGTGGCGCGAAAGATGGTCAGGCCGCCCGTCGGCTGAAGAATTCCTCGGCGGCGATGTAGGATTCCGGTGTGCCGATGTCGAGGAACGACCCGCCGCCGGAGTGGCCGAACAGCCGGCCGGCGCGCGACCAGGCCGGAAACATTTCGCGCTCGATGGACACCGCTTGCCCAGCCGGGATCTCCTCGATGAGCCCACGGCTCAAGAGGTATAGCCCCGCGTTGATCCAGCCCTCGCCGCCGGCGTCCTGCTTTTCCAGGAAGCGCAGCACACGGCCATCGGGCGCGGTTTCTACCTTGCCGAAGCGTGACGTGTCCGGCACGTGCGTCAACATCAGGCTGGCGTCGCCGCCTTGTTGCCGATGAAACGCCTGGAATCGTCCCAGGTCGGCAGCACAGTACGAGTCGCCGTTCATCATCAGCACGGTGTCGGTCGCGATCTTCGGCAGCGCCAGCCGGATGGCGCCTGCCGTCCCCAGCGGCGATTCCTCCTGCGAATACTCCAGGCGGATGCTGCGATACCGTCGGCCAAAGACATCGTGGATTTGCTCGCCGCGGTAGCCGGTGAGCAGCACGACCTCGCGGATGCCGCCGTCCATCAACTGATCGAGCAGGTAGGCAAGGAACGGCTTGCCGCGCACCATCGCCAGCACCTTGGGACGATCGCTGACCACGGCCCGCAACCGCGTCCCCAGTCCGCCGGCAAGGATGGCTCCGGTGATCATTACAAATTCTCAAAATACAAAACTCAAATCACAAACAAATCACAAATTGCAACTCTCAAACGAGCCCAGTCGAGTCTTGGAATTTGGTTCTTGGGTTTTGTTTGGATCTTGTTATTTGTGATTTTGGATTTCCGTCACGCCGCGTTCTTGAACAGTGGCCGGCCCATCATGCGGTAGCCCTTGATGAGCTCGGTGATGCCGTTCTCCAGGTCGCGCTTGGCCTCGAAGCCCGCCTTGCGCAGGCGGTCGCTCGACACGATGTAGTTGCGCTTGTCCGGGTCCTGGCCGATGGCCGCGAAGTGGATGTAGAAGTTCGCAACGTGCCGCTGCACCGCCAGGGCCAGTTCTTCCTTCGACAGGTTCGCCGAATCCAGGCCGACGTTGTACGGCTTGCCGGCCATCGCGGTCGAGTGCTTCATGCAATGCAGCATGCAGTCGGCCACGTCGCGGACGTGAATGTAGTTGCGCTTGAAGTCCTTCTCGAAGATGACGATGTAGCCTTCCGTGAGCGCGACCCACACGAAGTGGTTGACGAGCAGATCGAGCCGCATGCGCGGGGCCATGCCGAAAACCGTCGCCAGCCGCAGCGTGATGGCGTTGGGGCTCTGCAGCAGGTGTTGCTCGGCCTCGACCTTGGTCTTGCCGTAGAGTGAGATCGGCGACAGCGGCGTGTCCTCGGTGCAGTAGCTGGTCCCCTCGGTGCTGCCGTAGCCGCTGTTGGTGTTCGGGTAGATGATGAGCTGCTTGGGACTGCGCAGCTTGTTGATGAGCTTGACCGACTCCAGGTTGACGGAAGTGGTCATGGCCGGGTCCTTGTCGCAGGCCGATGCGCCGACGATGGCCGCCAGGTGGACGATGATGTCGGCATCCTTGACGGAGTTCTTCATCAAGGATTCGTCGCGGACATCGCCCTTGACGAAGTCGAAGCCGGGATGGGCGCACAGGTGAAACAGCCCCTGCTGCCCCTGCCCGTACATGAGGTTGTCCACCGCCTTGACGCGGTAGCCGGCGTCGAGCAGATGCTCGCACAGCACGCTGCCGAGATAGCCGAGGCCGCCGGTGACCAGAACACGCTGAGACATATCGTTCCCCCTTCCATGAGTGCTTTCGTGGCGACAAGCTGCTAGCTTGTCGGCTCTTGCTCAAGCCACAAGCTGGCAGCTTGTGGCTACGGTTTGTCCGAACATCGCCTCCTCGACCAGGCCACAGAGCACGTGGCCGATGAGGATGTGCGATTCCTGGATGCGCGGCGTCTCGCTGGACGGCACGCAAATGCAGACCTCCGGCTCGTTTTTCATCTTGCCGCCGGACTTGCCGGTCAGGCCGACGGTGAAGATGCCGAGCTTGCGCGCGGCGCGCAGACCTTCGATGATGCTGACCGAGTTGCCGCTGGTCGAGATGCCGATGGCGACATCGCCCTTCTGTCCGAGGGCTTCCACCTGGCGGGCGAAGACGAGGTCGTAGCCGTAGTCGTTGCCGATGGCGGTCACGCACGAGGTATTCACATTGAGCGCCAGCGCCGGGAGAGGCCGGCGCTCGATGAGAAACCGGCCCACAAACTCGGCGGCCAGGTGCTGCGAGTCGGCCGCGCTGCCGCCGTTGCCGAAGAACAGGATCTTCCTGCCGGCGGAGAGTGCCTGCGTCATGCGCTCGGCGATCGACGCCAGCAGTGATGCCTGCTTCTTCAGCTCTTGCTTGACCGCGATGCTGGCATCGATCAGGTTGTGGATGACGGCGACGGTGTCTGTCATGGCATCTCCTTCATGTCTTTGGTTGAATCAACCGCTTGCGGTTTCGCGCGCTTGCGCGAAACCGCAAGCGGCTGACTCGGCAACCGAATATCAGGCCGCAACCAGCCGCAGCAAATGCGCCGTGGCGTTCACGGTGCGCACCTTGGCTTTCCCTTCGTGGAACTCGATGACGTTGTAAGCGGCGTTGTCCTGTGGGATCTGCCGGCTGTGCTTCAGCGGCAGCTTCATCCAGCCGGCGATCAGCATGCGATTCACCACGCCATGGCTGACCACCGCGATCATCTCCCCTTCATGCCGGGCGATCAGCCGGGCGATGCAGGGTAACACGCGGGCGCGAACGTCGTTCAGGTTCTCGCCGCCGAGGTAGCCGACGCGCTCCGGCGCCTTGTGAAACGCAGCGCACTCGCGCGGCCAGCGCTTCTCGATGTCCGGCCAGCTCAGGTTCGTCCACTTGCCGACATCCGCCTCGATGACGCCTTTCTCGATGGCCACGGGCAAGCGATGCGCCGCCGCGACATACTCGGCCGTGGCCCGGGCCCGGCTCAACGGTGATGCATACACCTTGGCGATGGGAAAGCTCGCCAGCGCCTGCCCGAGCGCTGCCGCCTGTCGCTTGCCTTCCGGCGCGAGCTTGCTGTTGGGGCGCAACCCCTGCAAGCGATACGGCCGCGTCAAGTTCGCGGCCGTCGCCCCATGTCGAACCAGGATCAACGTCGTTTCAGGCAAGGAACCATCTCCTGGTCTTTTCTCCCCTCTCCCGGAGGGAGAGGGGAAAAAATCACGCCGATTTCTTGATCGTCCCCAGTTGCACCAGCGGCGCCGCCGGCGTCGCTTTCGTCTCGGGCAGCGTCGTTGCGGGCACGTTCAGCTTGCCGCTCACAAGGTGACGTTCCAGGCTGTGGCTGGTCATTTCCTTGATGTGGTCCACCGTCTCCTGGCCGAAGCGCTTCTGCACCATGTCGAGGTAGCGCGGCTGTGTGTAGTACTTGATGAACGCCTCGTCGCGGAACTTGAGCACGTCGCGGGCCGGCAGATACTTGGTCGGCAACGGCTGGCAGTCGCGCGAATGCTGCGAGTAGCCGGTCCACTGCTCCGGCAGCGGCACGCCCTGCTGCACCGCCATCGTGTACAGCGGCGAGCCGGGATAGGCCATCGCCGAGTAGAAGTTGCCGAACTCGCAGTTGAGATCGATGGCGAGGTCGAGCGTCGCGTTCATCGTCTCCAGATCGTCCTCGGGCAGGCCGAAGATGTAGTTGCCGATGACGCTGATGCCGGCCTCCTGGACCTTGCGGATGACGTCGAAGACTTCCTGCTGGCTGAAGCTCTTGTCCACGTTGTCGCGGACGCGATCGGCGCCGGCCTCGATGCCGAATGCCAGCCAGTTGACGCCGGCCTTCTTGAGCGTGTCGAGCATGCCGTCCTTGATCGTGTCCACGCGCGTGTAGGCCCAGATGTTGAGATCGTAACCGCGCTCGATGATCCGGTCGCAGATGCCCAGCACGTGCTTGCGGTTCAAGACAAACATCTCGTCGGCGATCTTGATGTTGCGAACACCGTGGTTCTTGACGAGGTGCTCGATCTGGCCGATGACGTTGTCCGGGCTCCAGTAACGGTAGCTGTTGGTGGATTCCTTGACGCCGCCGGCCTTCTCGCCGCTCTTGAACGGCGCCTGGATGCAGCAGAATGTGCAGTGATACGGGCAGCCGAGCGTCGTGTACAGCGCGGCATAAGGTTGCCGCTTGAGGCCGTCGAGACAGTGCCAGTTGTGGGCGCGATACTTCGTCATCGGGAACAAGTCCCAGGCGACGCCCGGCATCTCGACATCGAGGTTGCCGACCAGCGGCGTGTCGGCGGTGTTGCAGACGTGGCCGTTGTCGCGATACCAGAGGCCAGGGACCTTCGACAGGTCCGGCCGCGAGGTCTTCAGAGCGGCGACCAGCTGGACCATCGTGTGCAGTCCCTCGCCGCCGGCGACGTAGTCGGCTGCTTCCTCGTGCAGCGTCCGCTCCGGCAGTGCTGCCACGTGACCGCCGACGAGCAACACTTTTTGCGCGGGCACGACCTGCTTGATGGCCGTGCAGACGTTGCCGGACGCCGTCATGATCTGCGTGGAGGCCGAGGGCTGATGGCCGTAGACGACGACCGCCGCCAGCGTCGGCTTGAGATGCTGCACGCGCTCGGCGACCTGATCGGGCGTCAACTCCTCCGCCTCGGCGTCGATGAGATCGACGGACAGCCCCTTGACGCGGCAGAAGGTCGCCATCAGGCCGGCCCACACCGGGTTCTCGACAGCCGCCAGCTTCTTGCCCAGGCTCTGGTACACCTGGCTACGGCTGCCGGGATTGATCAACAACAGATCCAGTTTTCCTGACATAGGATTCTCCATCGCAGTTTTCAGTGTTCAGTTTTCAGTGTTCAGTAAAACCCAACACTGAACACTGAAAACTGAACACTGAAAACTCTGCTTGAGCTACGCCGCCGCGCTGGTCTTTGTTACCAGCGAGTTCAGCAGGTCGCACAGGTCCTTGATCTTCGACTTCTCCAGGGTCGGATAGTTGCCGATGTAGAAGCCGAAGAAGTGCACGTGGTCCGTCCGCGGGAACTTCTTCCATTCCTCGTGCGGCATGATGCGGCGGAGGTACGGCTGCCGCAGCTGGTTGCCACCACCCGACGTGCCGCGGCGAAACTCGATGCCGTTATCCTTGAGCGTCGCCATCACGCGCTCGCACAGTTTCTCGTCCGGCTGCTTGAGGATCAGCGTGAAGGCGTAGTTGCTGCTCCCCTCCACGGCGAAATCCGTCTGGTACGCCGTCGGGTTCAGGTTCTTCAGGAAGTAGACCAGGTTGTCGGTCCGCTTCTTGACGATGTCGTCGAGGCGCTTGAGCTGGTTGCGGCCGATGATGGCGTTCAGCTCCGTGCTGCGGAAGTTGTACGCCGGATACGTGAAGATGAACTCGGAGTTCAGGTCGGGATGCTTCTTCCAGTAGGCTTCCTTGCGGGCCTGCGAGTCCAGCTCGCGGACCAGGCCATGCGCGCGGAACATGCGGACGGTCTCGTACAGCTCCTCGTCGTTGGTGCAGACCATGCCGCCTTCAATGGTGCTCAGGTGATGGGCATAGTAGAAGGAGAAGTTGGAAGCCCAGCCGATGGAACCGAGCCGCTTGCCCTCGAAGGTCGCGCCGTGCGACTCGCAGACATCCTCGATGAGCGGAATCTTGCGGCGCGCCAGCTCTTCGACCAGCTCTCGCGTCAGCGCGTTGTAGCCGAGGATGTGCGTGAGGAAAACGGCCCGCGTCCGCGACGTGATCTTTTCCAGCACCTGCTTCGGGTCCATGCCCAGCGTGCGCGGATCGATATCGACGAAGACGGGATTGAAGCCGCAATGTAGCACGGCCGCCACGTCGGATACCCACGTGAGAGGCGGGACGATGATGTCGCCGCCGCCATGCAGTTCCTTCATGGCTGCCAGCGTGACCAGGTTGGCCGACGATCCAGAGCTCAGGAAGACGCTGTGCTTGACGCCGACCCAGTTGGACCACTCCTTCTCGAAGGCCCGGACATTGGCCGACTGCGTCAGGATCGGATCATCCTGTTTCAGATAGTCGATGACCGCGTCGAGATCGGCGCGGGTGATGTTGTTCTGCATCAAAGGCCAGTGCAACCGCGACTTGGCAACCATCTTGACTCCCTGAATAAACGAACCACAAAGGACACAAAGAGCACAAAGGAAAACACCAGAGTCTGATCTTTGTGTCCTTGGTGTCCTTTGTGGTTGATGAACTAGAACGGGCCCTTGAACACGATGGATTGCAGCTCGGCCTTCTCCTCCGGCAGCCAGCCGGTTGGCTTGCCTTCAACCATGTCGCGGGCGGCAGCGGCGATGGTGCGGGCGTTCGGATAGAAGGCGTCTTCCAGCGACGGCGACGTCGGGCAGGTCACCGGCGCGAAGCCGAGCCTCTTCACGCGGAAGTCGCGCTTTCCTTGCAGCCGTTCCGTCACCTGGGCCAGGATCTCTGTTCCGGCCCCGCAGCAGACCCAGCCGTTGTCCACCACCATCAGCTTGCCCGTCTTCTCGACCGAATGGCTGATCGTCTCCGTATCCAGCGGACTCAGCCAGATGGGGTCGATGACCTCGGCCTTGATGCCGATGTCTTCCAGGTACGCCTTGGCGCGCAGGCACTCGACCTGCATGTACGAGATGCCGACCAGCGTGATGTCCGTGCCGGCGGCGGTGACGCGGGCCTTGCCCGGCGACACGACGTACGGCTTGTCCGGCACCGGGCCCTTCTGGAAGTGCAGGATGCGATGCTCGACGAACATCACCGGATTGTCGTCGCGGATGGCGGCCAGCAAACAGCCCTTGGCGTCGTACGGCGTGGTCGGCGCGACCACCTTCAAGCCCGGGATGTGCATGAGAAAGCTGTACAACCCCTGCGAGTGCTGCGCCCCCTGGCCCCAGCTCTTGCCGATCATGGAGCGGACGACCATGGGGATGCACACCTTGCCGCCGTACATGTAATGGCTCTTGCTGGCGACGTTGACGAGTTGGTTCATGGCCAGCATCAAGAAGTCCATGCGAATGTGCACGTGGATCGGCCGCAGGCCGGCCAGGGCCATGCCGATGGCGGCGCCCGTCATCGCGTCTTCCGAGAGCGGCGTGCCGAAGACGCGCTGCGGACCGTGCTTCTCCAGCAGGCCCTTGGTGGTCCCCTGGATGGCCTTGGGGTCATCCACGTCGAGTCCGAAGATGATCACCGACGGATCGCGCGACATCTCCTGGTCGGTCGCCTCGCGGACGGCATCGACGTAGGACAGCGTGCGCTCGCCGTTGAGAGTACCCCCCTTGAGGAGCCGGCTAGCAGCGCTGGCGGCAGACGAGGTGGCTGGTGTCGTCATGAATGGCTCTCCTTGAAAATGTCGGCGTACAGTTCCTCGGCCGGCGGCACCGGGCTCGACTCGGCGAACGCAAAGGCGGCGGCAATCTCTTCTTCCACTTCCTCTTCCAGCTTTGCCCGCCGCGGACCATCGACCATGTGCTTGAGCCGATCGACCTGGTCGTTCTCGACCCACGGATGCATCTCGTCCTCGGTGCGGTAGCCGAGCTGGAAATCGCGGTTCGGTCCGACATGCTCCTGCCAGCGATAGGTCATGACCTCGAGGAAGTGCGGGCCGCCGCCGCGAACCTTGGGGGCAAGCGCCTTGATGCGCTCGTAGAGATACAGCACGTCGCCGTGCTCGATGCGCTCGGCCGGGATGCCGTAGGCTTCGGCGCGGGCGCAAACGTTCGGCTTGCCCTGGCGGCGCGACTGGTGCGTGTGGATCGCGTACTGGTTATTCTCGCAGACGAAGATGATCGGCAGTTGCTTGAGGACCGCGAAGTTCAGGCTTTCGCCGAACACGCCTTCCTCGGTGGCGCCGTCGCCGAAGAAGCTCACCACCAGGGCGTTCTTCTTCTGGTATTTGAGGGCGTAGGCATGGCCGATGGCGTTGGCGATGGTCGTGCCGACGACGGCGCTGGCGCCGTGCATGCCAACCTCGGTGCCGATGAGGTGCATCGAGCCGCCCTTGCCGCGGGCGCAGCCGGTGACCTTGCCATAAAGCTCGGCGATCATCGCCTTGAGATCGCCCCCCTTGGCGAGGTAGAGCGCGTGGCAGCGATAGGTGCCGAAGACCACGTCCTCTGGCTCCAGGGCGGCGCACACGCCGACCGACGCCGCTTCCTGCCCGATCGACAGGTGCACGGGACTCTTGATCTTGTCCGAGGGATACGCCCGGGCCACTTCCTCCTCGACCCGGCGAATCCGGTACAGCGACCTATACAGCCGCTCGATAAGTTCGTTCTTGCATGGGGAGGATGACGTGGCCGGATTGCGCTTCTGCCCGGTTTGACAGATACCATTCATAGGTTTCCCTCAAGGCGGTGTGAAAGTCGGTTTTCGGACGCCAGCCGAGTTGCTCGAGCTTGCTCGAGTCGAGCCCTTTGCGCGGCATGCCGTCCGGCTTGCTGGGATCGAGGCGAAACGTGCCGCGATAGCCGACGACCTCGGCAATAGCCTGCGCGGTCTCGAGGATGCTCAGGTCGCGGCCGCCGCCCAGGTTGAGCGGCTCGGCGCCGTCGTAATGCTGCATGGCGAACACGCAGGCATCGGCCAGGTCGCGAACATAGATGAACTCGCGCCGCGCCTGCCCCGTTCCCCACAGCGGGAACTCCGGCAGTCGCTGGTCACGGGCGTCATCGAGCTTGCGGATCAGGCCGGGGATGACGTGCGAGTCTTCCGGGCTGAAGTCATCCTTCGGCCCGAAGGCGTTGGCCGGGATGCCGGCGATGAAGTTGACGTGATGTTCATGGCGATACGCCTGGCACAGCTTCAGGCCCGCAAGCTTGGCGAGCGCATACGCCTCGTTGGTCGGCTCCAGCGGCCCGGTGAGCAGGCACTCGACCCGCATCGGTTGCGGAGCCAGCCGTGGATAGCTGCACGAGCTGGCGAGATACAGCAGCTTCGTGACGCCGTGCCGATGGGCGCCATCGATGACATGCGTCGCCGTCAGCAGATTGTCGCGCATCAAGGTCGCGGGATAGGCCTGGTTAGCGTGAATGCCTCCCGACTTGCCAGCCGCGAAGAAGACATACTCGGGACGCGCGGCGCGAAAGAAGGCATCGACCTCCCTCGCATCCTCCAGCGCGGAGCCGCAGGCGACCTGGACGTGACCATACCCCTCGCCGCGCAGGTAATCGACCAGGCCCGCCCCGATGAGGGTCTCTGCCCCGGCCACAAAAATCTGCGAAGATCGATTCAACCCGTCCCCCTGTCACAGCCATCCGGGGGCTTACGCCCCTCGGCTCGCCAATCACGCCGCGTGTGAGAATTCCTTGAAGGTGATGTTTGCTTGCCGTTCGCGGGCCCGTTCGACCTCGAGATAATCGACGCCGGTTTCGTGGAAGATGATCTGGCTGCCGGCCGACTCGAACTGGAATGGGACGCGAATCAGGTGGTCGAGGCTGGCCGTGATCTGCTCCTGACGGTCCGGCGGCGCGAACAGCAGCAGGAAGCCGCCGCCGCCGGCGCCGGTCAGCTTGCCGCCCAGCGCGCCTGCCTCGCGGGCTTTCTCGTACAGACCGTCGACTTCCGGGTTCGACACCTTGGCGCTCAGGCTGCGCTTGGCCTGCCAGGCCTCGTGCAGCAGATGGCCGAAGTCGTGGATGTCCCCATTGCCGATGAGCACGTCCTTGCTTTCCTCGACTAGCTCCTTCATGATGCGAAGCTGCCGCCGCCGCGAGTCGATGTTCTCGACGTAGCTCTTGGCCACGTCGGAAGCGGTCCGGGCGATGCCGGTGTAGAAGAGCATCAGGTGCGACTGGAGCTCGCCAAGCCTTTGGGCGGAGAGCGTGACCGGCACGGCGGCAATCTCGCCGTTGGCGATGAACTGCACGTGCCGCAGCCCGCCGTAGGCCGCCATCACCTGGTCCTGCGAGCCGACGGTCTCCTTGAGCACGTCCTGCTCGATGAAGATGCTCTCGGTGGCGAGCTGCTTCTTGGTCGGCATGATGCCCTGCAACCCGTAGAGCGCGTGCAAGAGGCCGACGGTGAACGCCGAGCTGGAACCCATGCCGCTGCGGGCCGGCAGGTCGCCGTCGTGGTGCAGCTCGATGCCGCGGCTCATGCCGAGGAACTTCATCACCTCGCGGACCGAGGGATGCTCGATCTCGTCCACCGTCTTGCACGTTTCCGTCTTGCGATAGACGAGCCGGATGCGATGTTCGAAGAACGGCGGCAGATAGCGGCAGGTGAGGTAGCAGTACTTGTCGATGGTTGCTGCCAGCACGGTGCCGCCGTGAACGCGGTACCACGCCGGGTAATCCGTCCCGCCGCCAAAGAAGGAAATCCGAAAAGGCGTCCGGCAAATGATCATGAAGTCGGCCCTTCCGTGAGCCAGATGGTGAAATCCATTTCACGCAACGTCGAGCATCTCGATCCCGCGCGACAATCGTCCCGGAGCACCATTAAGTGCGCCGAGCCCATGCGGCTGTCAATAGCGGCTACCGTGGCATGGTTCGCGGTGCCGCCAGCTCGCAGGCGATTGGTCCGGAATATTCGTCCAGAATTCGTCCGGAAAAGGACACATACCCCCTCGGCGCAATAAATGATCGCGCAAAACAGAGCAAACAGCAAAGATGCGTAGTTTAGCCAACCAGCCGGCGGTAGCGCTCGCGAAACCAGCGTACGCCTCGGTGGATGATGGATGGCTGCTGCATGCGCAACTGTTGTCTGCGCAACTCACGTTGCAGGACAGGCAATTCGCTGCTGGGCCGCCAATCAAATCCAGCGACGCGCTGGCCGGCCCAGAGATGGGCCTCCCCCTGCGAAATGTGAAACTTCGGCAACGGCAGCAGCACCCACGGCAAGCGGGCGGCCAGGATCGACTTGGCATCCTCGAATCCAAGGTGCGTGTTGTCCTGGTTCTGCTCGAAGAACACGCCGCGATCGGCGATCAGTTTCACGATGGCGTCGGCATAATAGCCCACCTGGGCCGCGCTCATCTCCGACATCGACAGCGTGTTGATGACCAGGTCGAACTTCTGACCCGTCTTGACCAGCTCATCGCAGAAATAGTTGGGCACAAACGTGAAGCCGGCCGAATCCTTCGCCAGCGTGCCCAGCGTGTCCTGGCTGACGATGTCGTTGTCACCGGGAAAAAGAGTGCCCAGATAAATGGAGGCGAACAGCAGCGACTCGGGGATGTCCAGGCAATGATAGCGTGCTTGCGGCAGCAGCTTCTTGATGTAATAGGCCAGACCGCCGTAACCGGAGCCGATCTCGAGAATGCGCGGCCGGGAGTGGCTCCTGGCGAGTCGCTGCACCACATTCCCTGCCGAAAGAAGCGCCAGTCGTTCCAGGTAAACACACGTGTCATAGCTGACGATGGCGTCGCCGATGCGCCAGCCAATCTCGCCGAAACGTGGCGGCGGACTCAACCGGTAGCTGGACGGCAGGGCCTTGCATATGTTCCTGTGCCACGTCCCCCAGGGACACCGGCTCCCCTCGAAACGCGCCAGGTCCGCGTCCAGATTCTCGGGAACCGCGGTGACAGGCGGGTTCGGTCCCTTTTCCAGCTTGCTCAGCATGAAGCCGGTGAAATTGTGGGAAAACAGCCGGAGGTTGTTGAGCACCGGATAGTCGCCGCCGGCAACGACCCGATAGGCAAGGTGCAGTACCGAGCGCGACAGGTCCCAGTTGGCCTGCGGCAGGTGAATCGACCTGTCCTTGCCGACCGCCGTGATCCATTGCTCGCGCGTTTGCGTGAGGTGCTGGATCCTTCGGCAGCACTCGACCGCCGCGGCATGCTCTTGAGTGGTGAGAGGTTCCTGGTCGCGGAGGTAGACTAGCGAACCCTGGCTGGCCGGGTGGCCCTTGGTCGTGACGGTCATGCCTGCTCCTTGTATCCTCGAGATCGAGCGCGCCGCGACAACCCATATCGCGCAGCCTATCCCAGTGTCAATGCCGAACCCGACGGCCGGCCTGCCGAAGCCGGCGCTTGAGCTCCCGGCTCGTTGCGGGGCGAAGCCAACTTTCGCGCTGCGTCGCAATGCCCTTGACAGCCGTCCGGCGCTTTCCTATTGTCCGCCCCCCATTGTTGTGAAAATGCGCACGGTTCGGTCGCGGTTCGGGAGGTCGTCATGACTGGTTTCCCTGGCTGGCAGCGCTGTTTCGTCCCATCGCGCCTGCCGTTGCTGCTCGCGTTTGCCGGCCTGTTTGCCGCGTTGCTTGCCACCGCGGGTTGCCTGCACGCGCCGCTCACGGCCGTTCCAGCCACGGACAGCGAACGCGACAAGGATCTTGACGTCCGTACCATCGGCGAGATCACCGAGGTCGCCAACGCCGGTCCGCTGGCGGTCAGCGGCGTCGGCCTGGTCACCGGGCTCAGCGGCACCGGCCATAGTCCAACCGGCGAGTTCCGCGGCATGCTCGAAAACGAGCTGCGCAAGCAGAAGGTCGAGCACGTCAAGCAACTGCTCGACTCGCCCGACAACGCTCTGGTGCTTGTCTCGGGCGGCATTCGCGCCGGCGCCCGCAAGGGAGACACCTTCGATCTCGAAATCTCGCTGCCGCCCGGCAGCAAGGCGACCAGTCTTGCGGGCGGCTATTTGCAAACCTGCATGCTCCGCAACTACGAGATGGCCAAGAACATCAATCCCGAATATCAGGGCGGCAACAAGTTACTGTCGGGACACATCTTTGCGCATGGCAGCGGCCTGATCCTGGTCGGCGCGAACGCAGCGAGCGCAACGAGCGAGGAAGGCGTGGAAGGCGCAGAGGTTCGCCGCGGTCGCATCTGGAGCGGGGCCACCTCGCATATCGATCGTCCCTTCTTTCTCGTCATGACCAAGGAGGCCAAGTCCGCGAGATTTTCCAATGCCGTCGCTCAGCGCATCAACGTCATGTTCGCTGACGATGCCCAGAAACGTGCTCAGTTGCTAAAGAGCCAGAACCTGCTCGTGCTCGACGAGATGACGGAGAAGCTCAACCGCCAGTTCGGCACGCCCACGCCCGGCACGGGCAACGTCGCCGGCGCCCTGAACAAGGATGTTGTGCAATGCAACGTCCCCTTCGCCTATCGCTTCAACCCCGAGCGCTATCTGCGCGTCGCCAGGCTGATTCCGCTCACGGAGACGCCGGAGCAGATGAGCCGTTATCGCCTGCGACTGCAGAAGATGGTGCTCGACCCGCAGGAGTCGGTGCGTGCGGCCCTGCGACTGGAAGCCCTCGGCAAGGACAGCGTGCCGGCCCTCAAGGAAGGCCTCAAGAATGATCAACCTCTTGTCAAGTTCTGCTGCGCCGAGTCGCTGGCCTACCTGGGCAACGTCAGTGGCTGCGACACGCTGGCCCGAATGGCAGAAGACCAGCCCGCGCTGCGGCACTGGTGCTTGCTCGCGCTGGGAAGCCTGGAGGAAAGCGTGCCGCGCCGACATCTGGCCGTCATGCTCGGCTGTCCGCACACACAGGTCCGTTGCGGCGCTTTCCAGGCGCTGCGGCAGATGGACGATTCCGACAGGAACCTGCGCGGCGCGCCGGTTGGCCAGGCCTTCTGGCTGCACACGGTGGCTCCCGATTCACCGCCGCTGGTGTATTACGCGACCCGCCAGCGCCCCGAGATCGTGCTGTTCGGCTCCAAGGTCCGACTGGCGCCGCCCGCCAAGGTGCTCGCCGGCCCGGAGTTCACCGTCACTGCCGAGCCAGGCGACGAGCGCTGCACCATCAGCCGTTTCCTCAAGCAAGGCACGATTGCCCGCCGGCAATGCTCGCTGCAACTGGACGATGTGCTGCGCACGCTCGTCGAGCTCGGCGGGCAATACCCGGACGCCATCGACCTGCTGAACAAGCTCAGCGAGCGCCGCTGCCTGACCTGTCCGGTGTGCAACTGCTCGGTGCTGCCGCAAGAAGTCTCCGTGACGACGCTGGCGGAAAACGCCAGGGACCCGGAATTCTTGAGCCGCCCCGGCGACACCGCCGCCGAGTGATGATTGTCGGGAGGGCGAGTCGGCGAGGCTCACGCGGAGCCGTGAACTTTCTTGCCGCCGGAGCCTCGCCCCACCAATTGCACCGGCGGCGAAGTGAAATCGGCAGCAGAATCCAGTAAAAAGAGGAAATCGCCTTCTGGCCACGGACGAACCACATGCTGAAACGCCTGGAAATGGTGGGCTTCAAGAGCTTCGCGGACAAGACCACATTCGATTTTGGCGACGGCATCACGGCGGTGGTCGGGCCGAACGGCTCGGGCAAGAGCAACATCGTGGACGCGGTTCGCTGGATGCTCGGCGAGCAGAGCGCCAAGAGCTTGCGCGGCGGCGAGATGGCCGACGTGATCTTCAACGGTTCGACGTCGCGGCGCGGTCTTGGCCTGGCCGAGGTCACCATGACCATGGACAACCGCCGCCGCCTCCTCGCCACCGAGGCCGACGAGGTCCAGATCACCCGTCGCGTCTACCGTTCCGGCGAGGGCGAGTATCTCATCAACCAGCAACCGTGCCGGCTCAAGGACATCAAGGACCTGTTCCTCGGCTCGGGGGCTGGCAGCGACGCTTACTGCATCATCGAGCAAGGCAAGGTGGACGTCCTCTTGCAGGCGTCCAACCGTGAACGGCGAACGATCTTCGAGGAAGCCGCCGGCATCAGCCGCTTCAAGGCCCGCAAGGTCGAGACCCTGCGCAAGCTCGAACGCGTCGACCAGAACCTGCAACGTCTCCAGGACATCATCGACGAGGTCGAAAAGCAGCTGCGCAGCGTCAAGCTGCAAGCCGCCAAGGCGGAACGCTACCAGGAATACACCAATCGCCTGCGCGAACTTCGACTCGCCCTCGGCCTCGAGGAATTCCACCGGCATTCGCTGAAGCTGCAGGCCGAGACGACCGTGCTGGATCACCTCAAGGCCGCCCTCGAGCAGCGCGCCCAGCGGGCCTCCGCTCACGAGGAGGAGACGCGGCGGATCGATGTCCTGCTCACCGACCTGGAGGACCAGCTTCGCCGCGAGGAAGCCCGCCTGGCAGACGTGCGGCAGGTCATCAAGACACAGCAGACCACGCTGGCCCACGAAGATTCGCTGACGGCCGAGCTTGAAACCGAACTCAGCCGCACGCGCTTGCGCCTCAATGAGCTGGCCACGCGCCTCACCTGCATCGTCGCGACGTACGCCCGTGTCGAGGCCGAGCTGAGCGATACGGATGCCCAGGCTCGCGAGCAGCGACTGAGCGTGCAGTCCCTCGAAGCTGGGCTGAGCGAGACGGTGACGTCGCTCGCGGAGTTGCAGCATCAGGTCGCCGAGGACAAGGTCGAGCACCTGGAGCAAATGCGCCAGGCGGCGCACCTGCAGAACGAAGCGGTCGCGGCGCACGCGCAGCTCGACAATCTGAGCCGTGAACAGGGCCGCCTGCGGGCGCGCAGCAACCAGGCCAGCGAGAGTCTCGCCAGCATCGATGTCGAGCTGCGCGAGCTGTCACAGGCCGACGAGGTCTTGCAGGCCAAGCTGAATCTGTCGCGGCAAACCCTGGCGGAGCAGCGTCAGGAGCGCGAGCGCCTCCGGCAATTCCACGACGCCGCGGCCGAACAGGCATCCAGTTTACGGCAGGAGCGCAGCGGCATTGCCAGCCGCGTCGATGTACTGCAAGGACTGATCCGCAGCCACGAGGGCCTCGGCACCGGTGTCCGCGAGCTGTTCGCGCTTCTGGAAAAACCAGACGCGCCCCCCTGGGGATCGGTTCTCGGCATGGTCGCCGATTTTCTGACCGTGCGTCGTGAATACGCCCCGCTCATCGACCTTGCCCTCGGCGAATGGGCCCAGCGCTTTGTCGTCCGCAACGTCGATGAATTGATGGCAGCGCTGGCGCAGCAGAACAGGCCGTTCACTGGACGGGTGAGCTTCGTCCCGCTGCAAACACAGGATCAGGACGAGTTCCACGAGGGGCCGCACGCCGTGCGCCGGCCTCATGCCAGCACGCTGCTACGGCTGGGAGGCAGCGGCCAGCGCGTCGATGTGGCACTGGCGGAGTGGGAAAGCCAGGGGCAAGCCCGCCCCGAGCTGGCAACGCAGGCCGGTGTCGTCGCCGTGGCCGAACAGCTCGTTTCCTGCGAGAATCCGGAGCTGGCGGCCCTGCCGGCGCGGCTTCTTGGCCGCACGCTCATCGTCCGTGACTTGCCCGCCGCCCGCGCCATCGCCGCCCTCAACCTTGGCTATCGACTGGTCACACTGCAGGGCGAGCTGCTCGAAGCGGACGGCACCATGACCGTCGGCGCCCATCACGCCGAGACCGGCGTACTCTCGCGCAAGAGCGAGCTGCGCGAACTGGTGGAGCAGGCGGCCACGCTGGACCAGCGCATCGCCGACCTGGACCGCGATCTCGCGGTCTTGCGCGAGCGTGGCAGCACCCTCGACCGCGCCGCCGAGGAACAGCAGGAAGAGATCGGCGTGCTCACCGAACAGGCGGGAGACCTCCGCGGCCGGCTGCAGCGCCACCGCGACCGCCGCCAGGGACTGCACGAGGAGGTCACCATCAGCCAGAGCGAGATCGGCCGGGTCGAGCAGGAGATGGTTGCCGTGGAGGCTGCGTATCAGGACGCGCGCACGCGCTGTGCCGCGGCGGAGGAACGCGTGCAACTGCTGCACGACCGCGTCCACCGGGCCGACGACGACATCCGCGCCCTGGAACAGCAACGCCAGCAGCGGCAGCGGGAGTGCACCGCCGCCCATGTCGCGCTCGCCAAGATCGAGGAAAAGCTCACCTCGCTGAGCCTGCAGCATCAGCAGCTTTCCAACGACCTGGAACTACGTCGCGAGGAGCAACGGCTGGCCGAGCAGGGACTGACAGCCAGCAAGTGTCGGCACGAGCAGAGCCAGCGAACCATGCTGCACGCCTCGGCGGAACTGGCGCTTGCCTACGTCGTCAAGGAAGATGCCGAGGTGCGGGTCGCCGGCCTCGTGGAGAAGCGCGACCACAATCGCCAGGAGCGAGCCCAGGTCGCTGTCCTCGCCCAGACCGTGCGCGGTGAATGGCAGGTACAGCAGGAGCACATCCATCACCGCGAGCTGGAGGCCAACGAGCTGCGCCATCGCCGCGACAGCTTCGCCGACCGCCTGCGCGAGGACTACCAGGTCGAGCTGGATGAACTCTACCAGCAGGCCCTGGCTGAAGGCCGCTGGTCGCGCAAGAAGGACGTGGGCCAGGACTGCGAACCGGCCGGCTCGGAATTCGACGCCAGCGCCGCCAACCAGGAGATCGAGGATCTACGCCGCAAGCTGAACCGACTCGGCAGTGTCAACCTCGAAGCACTGCAAGAGCTGCAAGAGCTGGAGACGCGGGCCGTAGGCCAGCGCGCCCAGCACGACGACCTCTCCCAGGCCAAGCGCTCCCTCGAGGAGATCATCAGCCGCATCAATATTGACAGCAAGCGGCTATTCCAGGAGTCGTTTGTCACCATTCGCGGGCATTTCCAGGAGCTGTTCCGCAAGCTGTTCGGCGGCGGCATGGCCGACATCGTCATCGAGGACGAGAACGACGTGCTGGAAAGCGGCATCGACATCATCGCCCGCCCGCCGGGCAAGGAGCTGCGCAGCATCTCGTTGATGAGCGGCGGCGAGAAGACCATGACGGCCGTCGCACTGCTGCTCGCCATCTTCCGCAGCAAGCCGAGCCCGTTCTGCATCCTGGACGAGGTCGACGCCGCGCTCGACGAGGCCAACATCGGCCGCTACACCACCGTCCTGCGCGAGTTCCTGGACCGCTCGCAGTTCATCATCGTCACACATTCCAAGAAGACGATGGCCGCCGCCGACACGCTTTACGGCATCACCATGCAGGAATCCGGCATCTCGAAGCAGGTTTCGGTCCGCTTCGAGGACTGGCCGGATGAAACCAGCGAGCCAGATGGTCCGAAGGCAAGTGGCGCGTGATACTCCAAGGCCCACGACAAGCTACCGAACCCACAGCACGGCGGGATACAGGACCCAGCACAGCAGGATGATGATTGCGAACACGATGATGATCTCGCCATAGTGCCCGCTATTGGACATGTTCCCCTGGGCTCGCCGGCGGCGAAGAATCCGGGCGAAATGCCACTCAGCAAGCAAGTAGAGACAGGGCCAAAGCACCAATTGCACACCAAGCCCAACGAGGAAGACGGTCCATGTCACGATGATCTCGCGAAGGCGAGTGGCCAGTGATATTCCAAGGCCAACGACATGTCTGCACTCCATGCCGGCGGGTGACCCAACAGATTCTAGATCGATTCTGAGCCGTTTGCAATGCGCTGCGCCGCAACGCTTTTCGACTGCTTGGAGGCCCTAAAAGAAAGGGGACAGGACCTTTGGCTGTCGCTGAATTGCGTCGTTCTTGGGGCGTTTGTAGAGGTCCTGTCCCCTTTCTTTTAGGGCCTCTTGGGGCAATGGGCGGCCAACGACCGGATTTCCGGCGAAATGCTTGCAACCACTTACCAGCCAAGGTAGGATAAAACTGTATCTATTCTTGCTATCCTTGCGAGAGAATGAGCCATGAAAAAATCCATGTTGCTCCTGGGGTTCGTCTTCGGGACGGTGTTGTTCCATGCCGAGTCGGTCCTGGCCCAGGGGGTGAGGCCGGCGGCGGGACTTTCGCAAACCCAGTACATGAACAACCTGCTCAACGCCCAGGGCGCATCCTGGGGCGTCGGCCGTAACGCCGCCTGGGGCAACATGATGAATCCGTACATGCCCGGCGCGGGCGCCTGGGGCGGAGCGGCCAATCCGTATCTGCCCGGTGGCGGCGGCTGGGGCGGCGAGCCCTATGGCGGCGTCGGTGGGCTCGGCGGTTACGGCGGCTGGCCTTTCGAGCAGATTCCCCCTGCCGGCTTCTTCCTCATGGGCGCCGCCGACGTCATGAAAGCCTATGGCTCCGTCATCACCAGTGCCGAGCAGGCCCGCATCATGCGCGAGCAATACTACCAGTCGCGCATCGACACCGCCAAGAAACGCTTCGAGTATGAACTCTACGTCAAGGCCAACACCCCCTCCTTCACCGACGAGCAAGTCAAGATTGCCAAGAACACGCTCAAGCGCGTGCAGATGACGAACAATCCGACCGAGATCTCGACCGGCAAATCGCTGAACATCCTGCTCGATGACTTGCGGCGGACGACCGGCAAGAAGATCTCTTCCGATCCGATTCCGCTGGGCGAGGACGTGCTGCGACACCTGAACGTGACCAGCGACAAGAGCGCCGGCCGCAACCTCGGCATCTTGCGCAACGATGGCCGTTTCACCTGGCCGCCCGCGTTGCAGGAGATCCTGCCGCAGAAGCAACGCGAGGAAATTGAAGTCCAGGCACAGGCCGTCGTGCAGAAAGCGTCCAACGGCGCGCCTCCGGGCAACCTGCTCATCGAGTTGCAAAACGCCATCGACAAGACACGTGACACGCTGGTCGCGAAGATCAATGACCTGCCCACCAGCCAGTTCATCGATGCCAAGCGTTTCCTGAACGACTTCGACGATGCCCGCCGCGCCCTGCAAGCCGGCGATGCCATTCGTTACTTCGAGTTCCAGAAATGGGCCACCAGCGGCGGCAGCGGCAAGTCCATTCAGGAAGTCGTCGAGTACCTGTCGAGCAAGGGCCTGTCGATCGCACCGGCCGTGCAGGGCGACGAGGCCGCTTACCAGGCCGTCCATTCCGCCCTGGCCGCCTATGACATCGCCTTCAACACGCAGTTCGCCAGCGCCAAGGAATAGCGGCGCTGCTCGCTTCTTGTGATTCTTGGAGGCCCGCGGCCGATTGGCTGCGGGCCTTGCTATGCACTACGTGACGCTGCGCTACGTCGTGCTGCGATACGGTGGCCGGCACACGTCCGGCGGCTTGTCATAGGGCCTGGCCTCCGGCATCGGCGGATTGCTGATACAGGAGGCGAGCGCGAACAGACCGCCAAGCCCCAGTGCCGGCAACGCCCACGTTTTCGCCCCGCGCAACACGTCGCCAATCACAAGTGCGAAAATCAGCGCGAACACCGCCAGGCTCTGTTGCGGCCCGGTGCCGAGCCCCAGCACGCCGGCGGGACATTCCAGCTTGCCCGACACTTCCAGAGAAACATGAAACGCCGCCACGCCGAGGCCCCCCGTCGCCAGCGGCAAGGCGAGCAATCCCAGCATCCCCGGGCGCAATCCCTTGTCGGCGCCAGCGCACAAGCCGAGGCCGAGCACTCCCACCAGGCTCATCGCGAACGTGCGTTGATAGAAGCACAGCGGGCAGGCCTTCAGGTTCATTCCCAGGCTCAGATAAAGACTGCCGGCGACAGCGACGAGCGATACGCCCAGCGCCAGCCACAAGAGGATGGTCGGTCGGGCCGAGGCTGGTTGCGGATCGGTGGTATTCGACATGGTTTTCTCCTGGCGAAACTGATTATACACCGTTATACACCGTGTCCGGCAAACCCGCTGCAAGGCTGGATCGTAGGATAGCTGTTCGAGCGTTTCGCCGGGATGCTGCGTGCGAAACCCCGGAGCGCGATTTGACAACCCTTGGAGTGGCGCGATGCGTTACCTGGCAGCCGCGTGTCAGACGGACTTGCCCAACCCGGCGGATCGAAACGGCATCGCTCGGCAGGTCAACCACATGCTGGCGATGATCGAGCGCGCCGTCGTCGGCTACAGGCCGTTCGGCGATGTCAAGCTCGTCGTCTTTCCAGAGTTCGCACATGCCGCGCCCATCTACCCGACTGTCGAGGAACTGCTGGATCGTCTGGCCGTCACCATTCCCAACGAGCACATCGATCGCTATCACCAGAAAGCACGCGAGCATGACGTTTACATCCAGACCGGAAGCTTCCTCGAGAGGCACGATCGCTACCCGGGCGTGGTTTTCAACACCACCTGCCTGATCGGGCCGGATGGCTTGCTGGCGCGCTATCGCAAGGTGCATCCGTGGATCCCGTGGGAAGTGCATGCCAGCCCGCACGATATTCCCGGCTACGCGGAGGACATGTTCCCGGTGACCGAGACGGAGATTGGCCGGCTCGGGGCGGCGACTTGCTACGACTGGCTGTTTCCAGAGGCGATCCGGCAGCTTGCGCTCCGCGGAGCGGAGGTGCTGATCCGCGTATCAGCATACATGGACCCCTGGGGCGCGACGCCGCCGATGGACTGGTGGACGCTGGTGAACCGCTGCCGGGCGCTGGAGAACCTCGCCTACGTGGTGGCCGCCAACCAGGGGGCCGCCGCTGACAATTACCCGCCCTTTAGCTGGCCCGGCGGCAGCATGGTGGTCGATTACGACGGCCGGATTCTTGCCCAGGCCGATCCAGGCCCCGGCGAGAAGATCGTCGTCGCCGCTCTCGATCTGTCCGCACTGCGTGCCGAGCGCGAGCGCCGCACCGGCCACCACATGCTGGCGCATCTCCGCAATGAGGCGTACGCCGAGTATGCCCGGGCCATCTACCCTGTGAAAGCCAATGGCGCGCCGTTAACGATTGCCGGCAACGAGGCCGCCATCGCCGAGGGCAAGGCCAGACTGGGCCAGCGGCTCTGACCATCGCGCGTCAAGACATCGACATCCGAAAAGCGTGACTGGCTGCTCCACTTGGCCACTTGTACCGGGGCTCATTTCCTGGTATTTTCTTATCCTGCGGTTGGTATCTGCACGTGGCCTTTGGCTGCACTTGCACGGAGCATGCCGCATGAGCCAATCAACCCGACGGCAATCCATCGGCCTGGTCACGCGCCGGCGACTCCTGCAGGTGGGCGCCATTGGCGCGCTCTGCGACCTGCCGAGCTTGCTCTGGGCCAGTTCCCCTTCCGGGAACGGCACCACCTCCTCGGATCCTGAGAAGTCGTGTATCTTCATCTTCCAGCAAGGCGGTCTGAGCCAGCTGGATAGCTGGGATCTGAAACCGGACGCGCCTGACTCGATCCGCGGCCCGTACCGGCCGATCGCCACCTCGGTTACCGGCTTTCGAGTCGGCGAGTTGATGCCGCGGCTTGCCCGGCTGGCGCACCGCTACTGTGTCATCCGCTCGATGCGGCACAGCGAGCACGTCCACGATACGGCGATCGGGATGAGCCTGACCGGCAAATCCCGGCCGCCCGCGAACTGGCCGTACTACGGCTCCGTGCTGAGCAAGCTACGTCCCTCCCGGCCCGGGATGCAGTCATTCGTCTGTCTCATTCCTGTGGTCGGGGACCAACGGACCTATCACAGCCCCGGCTTCCTGGGGTCCGCCCACACGCCGCTGGTGGTCGGCACGATCGCCGACAACCCAGCGACCCCGGGTTTCCGCATGACCGCGTTCGACCCGCCTGAGGGCAGCACCATCGAGCGTAGCGGCGAGCGCCGACGGTTATTGCAGGCGCTCGAATCGGCGGCCCTTTCGCGGACGCCCCCCAGCCCCCCGGCGGCCGTCGTTCACGGCGGCGCACATGCCAGCGCGCAGCTGGACCAGTTTCGGCAAAGGGCCTTCGACCTGACTACCAGCTCAGCAGCGCGCCGGGCTTTCGACCTGGACCGTGAGTCACCCCGCGTCCGCGACCGTTACGGCCGCCACCCGCTGGGCCAGAACTTGCTGCTGGCGCGGCGGCTGATCGAGGCAGGCGTGCGCCTGGTTCGCGTCAACGCCTTCACGGGGCTGACTCCCGGCGCGCCCCCGACGTTCCCGCAGGTCTGGGACATGCACGGCGGCTCTTTTGGCAGCATCTTCGGCACCGGCGCATGGGGTCTGGGCTACGCCTTGCCGCGCGCGGACCAAGCCGTGGCCGCCTTGCGCGACGACCGTGTCCGTACGGCGAACCGCGTAGCGCGCTGGCGGTGCCGCGCCGGTGCCGCGCCGGTGCCGCGCGGGTCGGTTTCGGGCGCTCAGGGCTGGGAAGCGGCTGGGGTTGGCGAGGCGGTAGCCGGAGTCGTTCCGGCCGGGGCGGCCTTGGGCTCGGCGGCTTGCCAGCGGTCGGGGAGTAGCTCCTCTAGGC
>Ga0194131_10003193_pt1 | contig 26085 bp, 16 predicted proteins | sample TA2KigO120mmetaG_FD_148631 | JGI IMG/M metagenome (GOLD analysis project Ga0194131, IMG submission 148631) | Freshwater microbial communities from Lake Tanganyika, Tanzania - TA2015053 Kigoma Offshore 120m | ecosystem: Environmental > Aquatic > Freshwater > Lake | place: Tanzania: Lake... | reverse complement strand
CTCGGAGCGCTGGCGGCCCAACAAGCCGCGCGGCCCAATGTGTTGATGATCGTGGTCGACGACTGGAATGATTGGGTCGGCACCCTTGGCGGGCATCCGCAGGTGAAGACGCCGAATCTGGATCGCTTGGCGGCGCGGGGCCTGTCGTTCACGGACGCGCATACCGCCTCGCCCCTCTGTAACCCATCCCGGACGGCATTAATGACCGGGCGCATGCCGGCGACATCGGGCGTCTATGGCAACGAGCAGAAATGGCGTCCGCTCATGCCGAACGCCGTAACTCTCCCGCAGCACTTCAAAGCGAACGGCTACACCACGCACGGCGGCGGCAAGTTGTTCCATCACGGAAAGGGCTTCAACGATCCCGCATCGTGGGACGAGTATTTCCATTGGAATCCGGCCGCGCGCGCAAACGACTGGCACGACAACTACTCGTTCCCGCCGGATCCTGAACCCGCCGGCCGGCCGCTGACGCCGATGCCATCGGTGTCGTGGCGCAACTTCGACTGGTCGCCGGTGGATGTTGCGGATGCGGACATGCCTGATTACAAAGTCGCTTCGTGGGTCGCGGCGCACCTATCGAAGACACACGCGTCGCCGTTCTTCCTCGCCGCGGGAATGTTCCGCCCGCACATTCCCTGGTTTGTGCCGAAGAAGTATTACGACATGTATCCGCTCGACGAGGTGATCGTTCCCAACGTGAAAGAGGACGACCTCGCCGACGTGCCCCCGATCGCGCGGGCGTTTGCGCTGAACGCGGAGTCGAGCCATCATCTGCTTGTCTCGACCGGCAATTGGAAGCGCGCCGTACAGGCCTATCTGGCGTGCATTACCTTTTCGGACGCCATGGTCGGACGCATGCTCGACGCTCTCGACGCCGGGCCGAACCGCGGCAACACGATCGTCTGTTTGTGGAGTGATCATGGTTATCACTTGGGCGAGAAGTGGCACTGGCACAAGCAGGCGCTGTGGCAGCGCGCGACGCACGTGCCGTTTATCATCGCCGCGTCCGGCGTAACGAAACCGGGCACGCGATGCGATCATCCGGTAAGTTTGATCGACGTCTATCCAACGCTCGCCGATCTCGCCGGACTGCCCAAGCCGCGGGGCGTCGACGGCGTATCGTTGCGGCCCCAGTTGCGCGATCCTTCAACGCCGACGGGCCGCGCGGTGGTGTCGACATACTTGAAAGGCAATCACTGCGTCTACACCGGCCGCTGGCACTACATCCGCTACAACAACGGCGCCGAAGAGTTGTACGACCGCGGGCAGGACCCGCACGAGTGGGTGAACTTGGCGGCTGGCGCGCCGATCGAAGTGAAGCAGGCCCTCGCGGAGCATCTGCCGCGCGTAAAATAAATGGGGCGCGTATGATTTCACGGCGACAACTCTTGCAATCTTCCGGACTCGGATTCGGTTCGGTGGCGCTCGCCCAAATTGCCGAGAATCTGAAGCCGCGGAAAGGGCATATCGAACCGCGCGCGAAAGCGGTGATTCAACTCGTACACAACGGCGGTCCGAGTCAGATGGACCTGTTCGACCCGAAGCCGATGCTTGCCAAGTACGCCGGCAAGCCGCATCCGGACGGTGTCGAGATTCATCAGCCCAACAATTCGAATACGCTGTTGCCGAGCCCGTTTGAATTCCGCAAACACGGCCAATGCGGCATGGAAATCGCCGACATCATGCCGAAGCTCGCCACGGTGGTGGATGAACTGTGCATGATCCGGTCGATGTACACCGAGCACAACAATCACCCCGAAGGCCTGAACATGCTGCACACCTGCCGCATCTTTCCTGGCCGCCCGGTTCTCGGTTCGTGGGTGAGTTACGCGCTTGGTACGGAGAATCAGAATCTGCCGGCCTACATTGTGCTGCGTGATCCGGAGGGATATCCGGTGAGCGCGAGTCAGTTGTGGTCGTCTGGTTATTTGCCGGCGCTGTATCAGGGAGTTGAGTTTAGCTCGACCGGTGCGCCGGTGCACAACTTGAATCGCACCGAGCCGCAGCCCCCGGAGCGCAGCGCGCGACTCTGGATTTCCTCGGCGCGATGAACCGGCGTCATCAGGACTTGCATCCAGGCGAGAGCGAACTGAATGCGCGTATCGAAAACTACGAACTCGCGGCTCGGATGCAGTTGGCGGCGGCCGATGTGCTCGACCTGTCGAAGGAATCCGAGGCGACGAAAAAGGCGTATGGCCTCGACAACCCGCGCATGGCCAGCTACGGGTTGCGGTGCCTGATGGCCCGAAAACTGATCGAAAGCGGCGTGCGATTTGTGCAGGTGTTTCCGGGGACGGGCCAGCCTTGGGATACCCATTCGAAGTTAAAAACCGAGCTGCCTCGTATCTGCGACAAGACCGATCAGCCAACGGTCGCGCTCATATCCGATTTGAAAGCGCGCGGCTTGCTCGATTCAACAATCGTCATGTGGGCCGGCGAGTTTGGCCGCTTGCCAACGACGCAAAATGCCGATGGCCGCGACCACAACCGCAACGCGTTCAGCCTCTTCTTCGCGGGCGGGGGATTCAAGCCGGGTCTGACGTATGGCGAGACCGACGACTTCGGTTATAAGGCGACCGTCAATCGCGTCAGCGTGCCGAATTTGCAAGCCACGATGTTGCATCTGCTCGGTCTCGATCACACCAAGTTGACGTTCCCCAACGGGGGGCGCGTGGAGACCGCGACCGATGCCACCGTCACGGGGGCGCAAGTTGTAAAGGATCTGTTGCGCGCATGAAACCCCTATTCCTGTTGGCCGCCGGCGTTCTCTGTGCTCAGCCTCGTTTCGAGCGCGATGTACTGCCGATCTTTACCGCGCACTGCTTTTCCTGTCACGGCGGAACTGCGATGGCCGGCCTGGACCTGCGCACGGCCGCCTCCGCGCTTCGCGGCAGTCATGAAGGGCCGGTGCTTGTGAAGGGCAGCAGCGAGAAATCGCTGCTATACGAAAAGGTATCGAAGAAGATGATGCCGCCCGACGCGTTTAATCTGCATCTGAACGCCGTGCAAATTGCAACCATCAAGCAGTGGATCGACGGCGGCGCGCTGTCGGACGAAGCGGATGCGCATGCGGCCCGTTGGGCCGAGCAGACCAAGGCGTTCGATGCAGGTCCGAAAGCGGTCCTCGCGGCAAAATGCGCGCCATGCCACCTGAACGACAAGCCCGCGGCCGGTTTGGACCTTCGCACTCTGGCCTCCGCCGTACGCGGCTCCGCGAATGGACCCGTGATTGAAGAAGGCGTCGCGGACAAGAGCATCCTCATCCGGCAAATCGAACGCGGTGTGATGCCGCCGAAGGGTTCGGCGCGGTTGACCGCCGATGAGATCCGCGCGCTGCGGCGTTGGATTGATACGTCGCGATTCGGCGCGCGCGAAGCGGTCGCCGAGCGCACGCAGTTTACGGGGGCCGAAGCGCCGCCGATTACGACGGAGGAAAAGCAGTGGTGGTCGTTTCAGAAGCCTTTGAAAAAGCCCGCGCCGGTGGTGCGCGCGAAGGATCGCGTCCGCACGCCGATCGATGCGTTCATCCTCGCCAAGCTCGAGGCGAAAAGTCTCTCGTTGAGCCCCGAAGCCGCGCCCGCGACGTTAATGCGACGCGCCTACTACGACCTGCTCGGGATGCCGCCGCCGCCGAAGGAAGTGGAGGAATTCGCCGCCGACACAAAGCCTGGCGCCTACGAACGGTTGATCGACAAGCTACTTGCATCGAAGCACTACGGCGAGCGCTGGGGCCGTCACTGGCTGGACTCCGCGGGCTATGTCGACGCGGCCGGATTCGACAACTGCTTCCCCGTTGTCGAGCTGCATGACGGCGTTTGGCGCTATCGGGATTACGTCGTTAACGCGTTCAACAATGACAAACCCTACGACCGTTTCCTCACTGAACAACTTGCGGGCGACGAGTTGTTCGACTGGCGAAAGGCGTCGAAGTATACGCCGGAGATGATTGAAGCGCTGACCGCGACCGGCTACCTGCGCAGCGTGTATGATCGCACCGACGCCGATATCGTGAATCTGATCGGAGAGCGGTGGGATGTTGTCGTGAACCTGATGGAAAAGGTCTCGACGAATCTGATGGGGTTGACCGTCGGTTGCGCCAGATGCCACACGCACCGCTACGATCCAATTCCGCAGCGCGACTACTACCGCATGGCTGCGATCTTCACTCCCGCGTTCAACCCGATGAAGTGGACCCAGCCGAAGCACCGCTTTCTGCCCGATGTGGCCAAACCCGAGCAGGAGGCGATCGAAAAGCACAACCGCGAAATCGACGAGCAGATGAAACGCGTTGAGCGAGAACGGACGAAGCTGCGCGCACCCTACCGCGAAAATCTGCTCGACACCAAGCTGGCCGCGCTTCCGGAAGCGTTCCGCGCCGATGCCCGCGAGGCGGTTGGCGTTGCCGCGGAGAAACGGACCGAAGTCCAGAAATACTTGGTTGGGAAATTTGGGCGTGCGCTCGCCGTCGGCGACGACGAGCTGAAAAAGACGCTGAGCAAGGACGACGAAGCGGCCGATAGCAAGCTCGGCGCGCAGATCGACACGTTGAAATCGTTCCGGAAGAACTTCGAGAAGATCGCTGCGTTATGGGATGTCGGACCGGCGCCGAATACACGTCTGTTGCAGCGCGGACAGATTGAGTCGCCGGGACCGCGCGTGACTGCCGGTGTACCGCTAGTGCTGTCGGAATCGTTCGCGCCAGCGCGCGACGCGGCGGGCGAAACAACGGGCAACCGCCTGGCGTTCGCTCGATTCCTAACGTCCCGCGACAATCCGCTCACAGCGCGCGTGATGGTCAATCGTGTTTGGCAGCAACACTTCGGCCGGGGAATTGTCGAGACCCCCGAGAACTTCGGCAAAATGGGCGCGCCGCCCACCCATCCGGAGCTGCTCGATTGGCTCTCCGTGGAGTTCATGGATCAGGGCTGGAGCCTCAAGAAACTGCATCGCCTCATCCTCACGTCATCGGTTTATCGGCAGAGTTCGCGCGGCGGTTCCAATGCGGCCGACCCAGAGAACAAGCTGCTCTCGCGCATGAATCTCATTCGTCTGGACGCCGAAGCCGTGCGCGATGGCGTGCTGGCCGCCAGCGGAAGACTCGATCTGCGCATCGGTGGAAAGCCCGTGATGCTGAAGACACGCACCGATGGACTACAAGACTTGGTCGATGACAAGCACCGTCGAAGCATTTACATCATGTCGCGCCGCAATCATCCATTCCAGTTCTTGCAGGTCTTCGATTTTCCATCGATTCAGGTGAACTGCAATCGCCGCGCGCGGTCGGCCACGCCGCTGCAATCGCTGGCGATGTTGAATGACGATGTGCTCGTCGCGGCCGCGCGGGATTTGGCGGCGCGCGTGAAGGGCGATGTGTCGATGGCGTATAAGATTGCGTTGTCGCGGCTGCCGGCTGCCAATGAACTACAGGAAGCGGCTGCGTTCGTCGACAAGCAGACCTCGATACACACGTTCGCGAATGTACCCGCCGAAAAAGCGCGCGAGCGCGCTTTCGAAGCGCTGTGCCACGCACTGCTCGCGAGCAACGAATTCCTCTACGTCGATTAGTGCCGGAAGTGGCGCACGCCCGTAAACACCATCGCAATGCCGAGCCGGTTCGCCGCTTCAATGACCTCGGCGTCCTTCACCGAACCGCCCGGCTGGATCGCCGCCGTGATGCCATGCGCGGCCGCCGCTTCGAGCCCGTCGGGGAACGGAAAGAACGCATCGGACGCCAGCACGCAGCCGTCCAGAGGCAGCACCGATTTCTTCGCGCCGATCTCGACTGAAAACACACGCGACATCTGTCCCGCGCCCGCCGAAAGCAGTTGCCCGTCGCGCGCATAAACAATCGCATTCGACTTCACATGCTTCACGCACTTCCACGCGAAGCCAAGGTTGCGCCACTCGTCTTCACTTGGTTGGCGCGTGGTGACAGCCTTGGCCGCAGCGCGATCCAGCGTCGCGTAATCGGGCGACTGCACCAGAAATCCGCCGTTGATCGATTTGACGACGAAGCGGTCGCTAGTGGCGTCCACAGCCACGAGTCGCAAGTTCTTCTTCGCCGAAAGTATCTGCAACGCCCCCGCGGAATACGACGGCGCGGCAATCGCTTCAATAAACGTCTTCGACACCTCCGCGGCCGTCTCGCCATCGAGTTCGCGATTAAACGCCAGAACGCCGCCGAACGCCGAAACCGGATCGGCGTCGAAGGCTTTGCGATAGCTCTCGGCGAGTGCCGATTGCTCCGCGCATCCGCACGGGTTGGTGTGCTTGATGATCACGCTCGCGGGCTCTTCGAACTCCTGCACCAGCAGCCACGCCGCGTCGAGATCGACGAGATTGTTGTAGCTCAGTTCCTTGCCTTGCAGCTGTTTGCCGCCGGCGACGCCTTGCCCGCCGGTCGCGTAGAGCGCGGCCTTCTGATGCGGGTTCTCGCCGTAGCGCATGTCGAGCGCGCGAGGCACACGCAAATCGAGCGTCCGCGGAAGATCGGTGCGCTCGTCGCGAAAATCCTCGCCTTCGATAGAGATATCGGCGAGGCGATTGGAGATCGCGCGATCATAAGCGGCCGTCATATGGAAGGCTTTGACGGCGAGATCCCAATGCGTCTTTTTCGAAAGCGCGCCGGCGTTGGCGTTCAGCTCTTCGAGCAGCGCATTGTAATCGCCCGGGTTGGTGACGACGGCCACGTCCTGCCAGTTCTTCGCGGCCGCGCGAATCATCGTCGGTCCGCCGATATCGATGTTCTCGATCAGGTCTTCGACATGCGCGTCTTTCTTTGCTGCGATCTTCTCGAACGCATAGAGATTAACGACAACAAGGTCAATCGTCGGAATAGCGTGTTGTTCCAGCGCCTCCATGTGTTCGGGCTTCGAGCGCATGGCGAGAATGCCGCCCGCGATGTTGGGATGAATCGTCTTGACGCGGCCATCGAGCATCTCGGGAAAGTGAGTCACGTTCGAAACGTCGTGTACTTCAAGGCCGGCGTCTTTCAGGAGCTTCGCGGTGCCGCCAGTGGAGATAAGAGTGACGTCGAGGGCGCGGAGACCGCGAGCGAACTCGACGGCGCCGGTTTTGTCGGTGAGGCTGAGGAGGGCCCGTTCGATTTTTGGCATGTGGGGAAGAGATTAGGATAGCGGGTTAGATGACTTCGATGCGCGCTTTGTGGGCTTTGGATGGGGCTCCAAGGCGCCGGTCGCGAGTTAGTAGCGGGGCGTCGAGAAGCTCCGCCAGTGCAATGTAGAGTGCGTCATACGCCGAGAAGTTGTGCCGCAGCTGAAATGCGCGAAGAAGCAAGGCGTCGTGCGGATAGAGCGTGACGGGAAACACTCGGATCGCCTCGAAGACCGCGCTGACCCGTTCGGGGGAATCCAACAGCTTTTCGCGCCCGCGCAGAATCGACAGAAGCTCTATTCTGAACATCTCCGGTGCGTGCATGTTCATTCTTGCTCGAAGCAGCCTAAGCTCGATTCGGGGCGTATCGTCGTTCCGCGTCAACAGATCGAATGCCGCGGAGGCGTCGATAACTATCATCGTGCGTCGCGCTCCCTCCGGATATACTCGGTTGCGTTAAAGCCGCTTGTGTCTGGTGGAATACTCCGAATCCGCTTCAGAAACTCCTCAATATCGGGGCTCGCTAACTCCTTCTCAACGACGCCGAGCAAATAATCCGACATCGTCTTGCCTTTCATCGCGGCACGCGACTTAAGCGCGCGGTGCACCTTCTCAGGCACATTGCGGATTTGGATCATCTTGGACATGCTTCCCACATGCTAACATGTGCGGCGCATGTGGGCTGTGTTTAATTCCGCACCAGCTGCCGGTACCGCGAAATCACCTTCCGCACATAATTCCGCGTCTCTTTGATCGGCGGAATGCCGCCCCAGCGGTCGACCGCGCCCGGTCCCGCGTTGTAGGCCGCCAGCGCCAGCGCCAACCCATTCGGCCGCCCCTCGTACTTCTTCAGCAGCATGTCGAGATACCGTGTCCCCGCCTCGACGTTCTGCTCCGGATCATACGGATTCGCCTTCAGCGACCGCGCCGTCGCCGGCATCAATTGCATCAGCCCGATCGCGCCCGCGTGGCTCTTCGCATCCATCTTGAACGCCGACTCCACTTCGACGATCGCCTGAATCAACTCCGGCCGCACGTTGTGTTTGTCGGCCGATTCGCCGATCCACTTATGCGCCGGGCTCAGCGTTGCGCCGGTCTACTCCGCCTTGGGTAGCTCGGGCGGCTTCGGCGGCACCACTTCCGACGCATCGATGAACAGCGTCGATCCGCCGTTCCGCACAATGTAGAGGTTGCCCTCTTTGGTCAGGTTGTCGTAGGGAAGTCGCGAGCCGTTCTTCAACGCAAGAAACGTTGGCTCGGTGACGTCGGCCGCGCAGATCGCGATCGACGCAAAGAGTATGGCTGTGAAGAGACGCACTTCTCCCATGATCGGCGGATCTCGCCCCTGTATCTATTGGGGGAAACACGCAGGTGCGCCCTAAGGTTCCTGAGGTAGCGCGAACGAGTACAAGACGCCGCCCGCCGACAGCGCGACGTACTGCGTGCCGTCGACTGCGTAACTCATCGGCGAAGACGCGATCGTGCCGCCCGTCTGCATCTTCCACAGCAGCTTGCCCGACTGCGCATCGAGCGCCAGCATGTTCCCCTCGCGCGTGCCCGCGAACAAGACGCCGCCCTTGGTCGCCAGCACCCCCGCGGCCAGCGATCCGGCCGAAATCCGGTACGTCCATTGAATCGTGCCGGTTAGCGAATCGATCGCCTTGATCGCCGCGATCGGTGCGACGTCGATGCCCTGCGCCCGCCCGCCCCAGTAGGCCTTGCCCGGTTCATATTTCTGCTCGTCGATGAAGTAGCGTTGGCCCGCTTCCGAGGTCACAACATAGAACAGGCCCGTACGGTCGTCGAACGATGGCGACTGCCAGTTCGTCGCGCCTCCCAGCGACGGAAACACCACCGTCCCTTCGGGAGACGCCTGCGAATTCGGCGCCCACATCGGCCGTCCGCGCTCGTCAAAGCCCACGTTCCACGTCTGCTTCACCAGCGGCCAGGCCTTCAGAAACCTGCCGTCGGTGCGATCGAGCAGGTAGAGAAAGCCGTTGCGGTCGCCATGCAGCATCAACTTGCGCGGGCGTCCGTCGATCACGCGATCGAACAGCACGACATCCTCATTCGAATCCCAATCGTGCGAATCGTTCGGCGTGAACTGATAATGCCACTTGCGTTTGCCTGTATTCGGGTCCAGCGCAATGACCGAACACGAGAACAAATTGTCGCCCTTGCGGATGCGGTTGTTCATGTCGGGCCCGGGGTTGCCGGTGGTCCAGTAGAGCGTGTCGCTCTCGGGATCGTAGCTGCCGGTCAACCATGTCGCCGCGCCGCCTCGCTTCCACGAATCGTCCGACCACGTTTCTGCGCCGAACTCCCCCGGCCCCGCGGTTGTGTGGAACCGCCACAGCCGCTTGCCGGTCGCCGCGTCGTAGGCGTCGAGGAACCCGCGAACGCCGTACTCGCCGCCGCCCATGCCGACGATGATCTTGTCGCCGACCGCCAGCGGCGCTGCCGTAATCGCGTAACCCTCCATTGTCTCGGCGGAATTTGTCTCCCACAGCGGCAGGCCCGTGCGCGCATCGAGCGCGACCACGTACGCATCCAGCGTCCCGAAAAACACACGGTTACCGAGCACCGCGACGCCGCGATTGAATCGATTGCTCTCATACGGATTGATCTGCTTCTGCTTGCGTTGATAGCGCCAGATCTGCAATCCCGTGCGCGCGTCGAGCGCGTAGACTTCGCCCGGAGGCCCCGCCGTGTACATAACGCCATCGACGACAACCGGCGTCGACTGCAGCATCGAATCACCCGGCAACTGCGCCGTCCATTTCACCTGCAGGCCCTTCACGTTAGCCGTGTTGATCTGGTCGAGTTGCGAAAAATGCTTGCCGTCGTAGTTGCCCCAGTAGCTAAACCAATTGTGCGGTTCCTTGGAGGCGTTGCGAAGGCGCTCGGGCGACACGCCGCCGCTGATCGTAGCCTTCGCGGTCAGCGCAAGATCCCGGCCGGCGCGGCCTTTGAGGTACGCCACGACGTCGTCGATCTCGCCCGCCGCAAGCTTCGATGCGGGCATCAGCGACGCGGGTTCATGGCGCGTCTCGGCGACGGCCGCGATGTTGAGCAGGTGCAGTTTTCCGGCCGCGTCGGCCAGGTGAAGCGTAAACGTATCGGCGGCCTTGCTAACACCGCGAATCTCGCGGCCGTCTTTCATCTTGACGACAACGTGCCCGGCGCGGCGCCCGCGGGCCAGCGGTGTCAAAACGGTCGCCGGGTTCGTGATCTTTGCGCGCAACTGCGCCGCCGGAAGGCGCGCCGCGTTCGACAACTCCGGCCCCGCAATCCCTCCGCGCGCGTTCACTTCATGACACGACGCGCATCCCGCGCGGCCGAAGAAAAGCGTTTCTCCGTTCGCCGCATTCCCGCTCACCGTTTCGCCGGAGGCCGCGGCCGGCGCGGCGTTCAGCGTGCGGACATAGGTGACAAGCTGCCAGATCTGCTCGGTCCGCAAGCCGGGAAAGCCGGGCATCTGCGTGCCGCGCACGCCGTTTCGAATGTTGAGAAAAATCTCGCCGTCCAGATTTCCGCGCGTCATCGCACCCGCCAGCGACGGCCCGCGATCGCCGCGTCCGTTGGCGCCATGGCACGCTTGGCAGGTTTGATCATAGATGCGTTTGCCGGCATCGGCGGCGGCGCGGTTGTTGGCGAACGGATTTTTCTCGCGCTCGGGCGAGTGCTCCTGCGCGAATGCGGCCAGAGCGATGAAGACGAGTAAGCGAATCATGCTGTCACCGCTATTGTATGCGTGCGAGAATCGTCAGGTGATGCGAGCCCTGCCGCTGGTTTTCCTTTTGTTCATTGGTTGTGAGAAAAAGGCCGATCCGACGCGCGCGGTCGAGACGCCGAAGCCGACAAAAATCACTCACTTCTACGGCAACGCGGTGTCGTTACCGCGCGGCGAGACGCTGACGCTTTGTTACGGCACCGAAAACGCCGCCACCGTGTCGATCACGCCGCCCATCGAGACCGAGCTGCGGCCGTCGCTCAATCGCTGCATCGGCGATACGCCGGCGAAGGACACAACATATACACTCAAGGCCGGCGGCCCGGGCGGGGATGTCAGCCAGACGTTTCAAGTGAAGATCGGTCCGCCACCAAAACCTCTCATCACGAATTTTCAACTGCAAGGCGACTTCGTGCGGCCCCGAGGCTCGAAAGTCCAGTTTTGCTACGCCGTCGATTTCGCGGCGGCCGTTTCACTCAGCCCTCCCGCCGCGCAACCTCTGAAAGCCGGTACCCACTGCTTCGAAGTTGTTGTCGAAAAAACGACCACGTATATCCTAACCGCAACCGCGCCCGATGGCACGGTAGACCGTGTCCAAAATACAGTCACCATACAGTGATTCCACACTCGCGATCGCCGCAAAAACTGAGAGGCGCGGTCACGGCGCCGGATCAATCGTGATCCCAGCGCTGCTTCGTCCGTCCTATGCCTTCAGCCACCGGTCAAACCAGGCAAAGGCCTCTTTTTGCATTTCCCGGTCGAACTTGTGCGGTCCCTCGTAAAAACTTCCCTTGTAGCGTTCCAGCGCACCCGCTTTCTTGTAAACGTCCGTGAGCATTCGATCCGCCCGCTCCATTTCAGACAAAGTGAACAGCGCGTCCTGCTTGCTGTTCAACACAAGTACGGGGCTGGGTACGGCAAGCCCGAGGATCTCCGGATAATCGAGTTCGTTTGACAAGCCGGGCACATAGCACATCCAGGTATGGGTCCAGCTCTTGTTGAGCATGTAGTCCCTCCAGGTAGTCATCTGGCCAACGGCGCACGCGCAGCGAATGCGCTCATCGGCGCCAGTCAACATCACCGTCCGCAGTCCTCCGCTGGATAGCCCCGCACATCCAACGCGGGTCGCATCCACATCCGGGCGAGAGCAAAGGTAATCGAGAGCGCGTTGGTCATCGTTCACAAAGACGCCGGGCCAAGTCATGCCGGCGCAGAAAATGCTCTTCGCGACCAGATGTTCGTGTGCCCTGGCGAACTGGTTGTAGCGTTGAATCTCTTCTTCCGCTTCTGGTTGAGCCTCCACCTGATTGTCGCGGATGTGGGCCGGCACATCGGCAAGCCTGATTCTTCTGCTCCCGAAGGCAAAAGTGTCATGAACCAGAACTGCGTAGCCCCGGCGCGCCAACTCATTCGCCCAAGCCAGTCCGCCGTAGTAGAGCTCCTGATGCCGCAGGATCATCGGATGGATATCCTTCGACATCCTTGTGATCTTCCGCAGGCCGAAGTACTTCAAGCCGCTGTGATCGTGCAGGCCAACGACACCCGGCAGCTTGCCTCGGACGCCCTTGGGCCTGAGCAGCAGTGCGTCCGTGGGCGGCCCATACGGCAACTGCCACTGCAACTGTTCGATATCAAGTCCGTCGAATTCCAGCTTGTGCCGCAGGATGGGAATCGGCGTCGGCGATGGCGCGGGGCCGGCGAGCCGCTCGCGAAACCGGGCACGCGCGATGCCCCGCCAGGAATCGACATTCTTGAACTCGGGCCGGCGAAACGAAAGCCGCGGCGGGTCTGCTAACGACTGCGCCGCCCAGTTCCCATAAGCCCCCAGCATATTCTCAGTCATCAGCGCGGCGCCATCCGTTCCCTGCGCGCTTTGCGCGGCCACCTGGGAAGCCGCGGCGGCGGCAGACGAAGTTCCAAGAACAAACTTGCGGCGTCCAATCATGCGATATCATCCTTTCCGGCCATCTGAATTCGGCCCTCCACGTATCATTTCCTCAAAGTACTCCATGAACTGGTGCCGTGTGGCCGCTCAGGGCCGGCTCGCTTCGAGGACCACACGAAACCCAAGGTAACCGCCGCGGTAGTTCACCGGATCGCGGCCAACACGAGCCGCTGAACGCAGACGTTTCGAGTCGCTTGACCAACCGCCGCCGCGTTGGACTTTGCTTTGTCCCGCCGCGGGTCCGGTCGGGTCAATCTGCTTCCCTTTCGGATAGCTGCCGGGTGCGTACCAATCTTCGCACCACTCCCAAACATTGCCGTGCATGTCGTGCAGCCCGAACGCGTTCGCCTTGAATTGGCCAACCGGGGCCGTGAAGATGTACCCGTCGTTCGCCTTGATGCCGATCGACCAGCCAGTATACTTGCCTCGGGCCGCCGCATCGGCGCCGTTGCCGTTTTCGACAAGCCCCTCGGGGTTGTCGCCAAACGCATAGGCGGCCTTCGAGCCGGCGCGGCCCGCATATTCCCATTCGGCTTCCGTCGGCAAGCGGTAGTTCTTCTTTTCTTTTTTGCTCAACCAGGTGCAAAATGCCTTGGCATCGCTCCAGGAGACACCGGCCACGGGATGTTTGTCGGTCTGCTCGAAGCCGGGGCTCTTCCAGGTAAACTTGCCGTTCATCTCTCCGAACGTGCCCGCCTCGTTGATGCCGAAGGCGCCCTTGCCATCGCGCTCGCCGTCGGTCCGAAACTTCGTTTCGGCCACGAACTGCTTAAACTGGCCTACCGTGACCTCATGCTTTCCCAGGTAAACTCCCTTCGTCAGTTCCACCTCGTGCTGGACCTCTTGTGTCTCGCGACCGGGCTCGCTTTCCGGAGAGCCCATCATGAAGGTTCCCGGCGGGACGAACACGAACTCCATCCCAACGGTGTTCTTGATTTCCCCCGTGCCGCCCTGGCCGGCGCCAGATCCCGCGCCACAACTTAAGGCCGCTATGGCACAGCAACCGGCGATCCACGGAACGAAGCGGCGGTACGAGGTCAGTTCGGTTCGCATGACGCCTTCTTCACTTGACCTCCCTGGGAAACCACCGCCAGGGGCGGGCGAGCTGAAAACTAGATCCAAGCGGTTCCCTCCCACTCTGCAACCGAACCGACAAAAGCAACGGTTCCTTCAGAAAAAGCGGTGAACAACCGCTCTCCCTTCTCCGCGGTGGCAAATTGCGGCGACCCAATATGGCCCGTCGCGGTTCGGTCTTTTGTGGTCCAACCACGGTAAGCGGGCTCAAACCCATAGTCGAAGGAGACCGGCTGGAGCCTGGATACGTCGCCGGCAACCAGATTGGGAGCAAGATGCAGGATCATCGAAGTCTCCCACTCACAGGCATGGCCCATCTGCTTCTGCACGAAGTCTTGGCCCAGCCGTTCAGAAGAGGCAAGATCCCAATAGGGGCAACTCAGAAGTAGCAGATCCGTGCGTTCCCGGTACTTTTGACGCAACTCGAACACAGCCTGCTTGCCGGGGGTGGTATTACCGCCGTGGCCATTCAAAAACAAGATCCGTTTGAAGCCATGCCGGATGAAACTCTCGGCGAGTTCGCACAACAGATCGAGGTAGAGCCGCGGAGAAGCGGAGACCGTTCCCGGGAAGTCGGTATGGTGGTGAGAATTGCCGAGCCATTGCAGAGGAGCGAACAGCGCGCGATTACCCAACGCGCCCTCCGCGCGTCGCACGACTTCGGCCAGCAGCATGCTGTCCGTTGCAACGGGAAGGTGATGGCCGTGCTGCTCGACGGCCGCAATCGGAATTACGACGGGCACGTTCTTGTCCAGCGCGTGGATCTCCGGCCACGTCATGTCGGTCAACAACATTCGTTCCACTCCTTATGTTGGTTGCAGGGAGGCTTCTATTCTAATTCGTCGGAAGCGCACGGGCCGGAGCGAGTCCGTTGTGCGCGAGTCCATTAGAAGCTCAGCTTGAGTCCCAGTTGAACCTGCCGCGCTGTACTGACGGTTCCGCTGACACGCCCGAAGACTGGCGACGATAGCAGCGTCTGTGGAATCCCGAACGTCGGGTGATTGAAGAGATTGAACGCCTCGACCCGAAGCTGGGTGCGAATGCGCTCGCCGAAGCTGTCCTCACGGAAGAGAGAGAAGTCCATATTTACAAAGCCATCCGTTCGGAGTTGGTTGCGGCCCGCGGAACCGTAGGTAAACGGCCTTGGATTCGCGTAGGCGGCCGTGTTGAACCACCGCGACGGAGTGGGATTGCTCAGATGAGGATCGCCGATCAAATCCGGCCGGGCACGGGTAACTTGGTCAATGGCGCCGATATTGGCAATGTCGGCATTGGTAAAGAGGGTGAATGGCTGGCCGCCGCGAAGTTGGAAGATGGAGTTGACCTGCCATGCTCCCAGAATCCGCGAGGCAACCCCGCTGTTCGCCCAGCGCCGGCCGGGCCCGAAGGGCAGCTCATAAACGAATGCAGACGAAAAAATGTGAGGAATGTCGAAGCCGGAGACGCTTCGCGAGCCGTTCGGATTGTAGGGGTCCTGAATCGAAGCGCTCTCCACGCCGAACTGGCCCGAAGAGCCGGTGTCGATTGATTTGCTCCACGTATAGGAGAGCAAGTAAGAAATTCCATTCGAATACCGCTTGTCCAGTTTGGCCTGCAGACTGTTGTATCCGCTTTGGCCGATGCTTCGGTCATACAACGAGACCGGAGCGTTTGGCCACAGCGCCCGTGGGCGGTCCGGCCCGGGGCCGGGCGTGAGCGCTGTATTGTAGTCGCCGCCAATTGGAAGGCGGAGATTGTGGGAGCCTACATAGCCAAGCGTCAACTGTGTGTTCCCAGCGAACTCCTTCTGGACCTCCAAATGCCATTGCTGGGAGTAGGGGCTTTGGAAATTGGGATCGTAGTAGTAGTTGTACGAATTGAGGGGAGTCGCGATCGGAATCCGAGGGTCGCTACCCCGGGTGAGGTTGCTGGCGACCGCGGTTACGAACGTCCGATTCACGGGAGTTGAAACCAGCGCCGTGTTCGGCCACGCGCCGATCGGATTTTGGGCCTGCTGCGTTGCGCCCGGCAACAAGTCGTAGAAAATCGCAAACGAGCCCCGGACCACCATGTCCGGATTGACTCGATAAGCAAAGCCCAACCGGGGACCAAACATCTTGTAGTCATCCTTGCGGAACTTGGACGAACCGGTAAAGACTACGTTGTCGCGAACATACGCATTGTTCGGGTCGCTCAAGCACGGCGCGACTTTGGCGACCGCGCAATCTGGCGATCGGGTGGAGCCGACAATGTACTTGCCGGTATTGAAATCCCACATGGACGGGAAGTTGCGGGTAAATGCCGCGTTCCGCAAGAGGTCCCATCGAACGCCAAAGTTGATCGTCAGCCGGGAGTTCACCTTGAAAGAGTCTTGGATGTAACCATGCCAGGTCTGCGCTTCCAGCGAATACTTGCGATCGCGATAAGCCCAGGAATCCACCACGCCGAGCATGAAGGACGCTATGTCCTGGCCGGTGTTGCCGGGGTTGTTGAGATCGCCGGTCTGCGCGTCGGCGAAGTTGAACCTGCCGTCGGCTTCGTCGGTGTGGTACCGCATCACGATGGCGCCTCCACCGATCTTGATGGAATGCCGCCCCACGAGCCGCGACCAATCAGCCTGCCCATGAAAGCCCTCCTGCGGGCCGCGATTCCGCGTGTCGCTGGGGACGCCGAATAGGCTCGGAATTCCCAAGCCGGGCGCGTTGAAATTAGGATTCGTCGGCAACCCGGGAAACAGCCCCTGGGCGACTAACTTCTGTTCGGTAATAAACGGCGCCCCCCGGTGGCGCATTTTACTGGATCCGAACAATCCCGTGACCACCGAATTCGCTCCAAAGACATGAACGTATCCGATGCCCAGGTTGGAAGCGGGCAACTCGGTCAAACTGTAGGTGCCCGGCAGCGCATTGGCCGAGCGCGTCGTCTGGCGATTCGACGTATAACGCCCCCAAATGGATCGAGTGTCGCTAAACCGATGATCGCCGCGAATGTTGTATTGGTTGTTGGGGAAGGTCTGCGGGTCGTCGTTGCGCTGATTGAAACCGGCAAAGCCCGTATTGATCGGAGCCGGAATCACGGCCTTCGCCCAAGCCACCATCGACGCATCGAATCGCGCCGCGGGAATGATGTTCCCTGGAAACGGATCCCGCAGCAGCCGGCCGACCGCGGCCGGATCATTTCGAGTGGAGAACGGGTCGAAGATCCGCCTCGGAGAACTCGTAAAGTTACCCCCTAATTGTTCCGGAGTTGGAACTCTGGTCAAAGCCGCTGCCGGATTCACCTGGCGGTAGCCTTCGTAGGCGGCGAAAAAGAACGTCCGGTCCTTCACAATTCGCCCGCCAAAGGTCGCGCCAAATTGATTTTGGCGAAGCGGGGGTTTTCTCGCTGTAAAGAAGCCTCGGGCATCCAGCGCGTCGTTTCGAAGGAATTCGTAAAGGGTGCCGTGGTACTCATTGGAGCCGCTGCGCGTGACCAGATTGACCACGCCGCCCGAGACGCCGCCGTACTCGGCGAGGTCGCTGTGGGATTGCACCTTGAACTCGCTGAGCGCATCGACGTTGGGCGAGACGGCATAGGTGCCGCCATAGTTCCCGTTGTTGTAGACGCCGTCCAAAGTGAAGGAGTTGCTTCGATTCGACTGACCGTTAATCGCGGGGAAAAACGACCTGCCTACCCTTGGCACGAACAGAAACCCCCCACTGTTCTCAGCCACGCTGACAGGACCCGCGCCCGGCGTTAGAGTGATGAGCTGGGTGAAATTCCGCGCGTTCAGAGGAAGGTCTACGATCTTCTCGGGCGTGACCACGGTGCCCAATTGCGCCGTCGACGTTTCCAGGGTCTCATTGCCGCCCTGGACAGTCACGGACTCCTGAACACTGCCGAGTTCCAAAGTGAAGTCCAGAGTCGCCTTCTGCGCGACGCGCAACTCCAGATCTTTGCGCACAAACTTCTTAAACCCCGTTGCGCTCACGTCCACATCGTATAAGCCCGGCCGCAGCGAAGTCACTACGAAGAGACCGGACTCATTGGTCTCGGCGCTGCGGCTGGCTCCCGTCTCCTTGTTGAGGACACGCACGGCGGATTTTGAAACGACCGCGCCGCTCGAATCCCGAACAATGCCGTTCAGTTCCGCGTCCTGCGCGTATAGGCAGGACAAGGATGCAGTCAAGAGAGAAACGAGCGCGAGGCCTGGTGTTTTCATGGCGATGAGACTCCTTCCGGGAAGTATGAGGCGTTTCAAATCTCCACGTCCATTGCTATTGTGTATATGTCTCGCATACGTGAGGTTGATATTTCATGAACAAGACCCAGGACGTCAACTGGAACGCGGTCTACAGCTTTTGGCTTGTGGCGCAGTGTGGTTCTTTTGCGGAAGCATCGCGGAGACTGCCAAGCGGTACGATCCAAGGCCTGCACAAGCGAGTGCGGCAACTGGAGGGGGAATCGGGCTTAAAGCTTCGGCTTCTTAGATCCCGAGGAGTGAAAGGCGTCGAGCTCACCGAGGCCGGCCGCCAGGTCGTGCAGTTGGTTAATCCGATTTTCAGTTCGTTCGATCAACTGACCGCGGAACTCCGGGGGGAGCGAACGGGCACGCTGCGCATCGCGACTACGGCCTTGGGCGCGTACAACTACATGCCGCGTATCCTGACGGATTTTCGGGCGGCATTCCCGAGGGTTTCGGTCTCGGTCCGAATCCGCAGCGAGACGGAGGTGATTGCATTAGCCGAATCGGGCCTCGTGGATTTCGCCATCGCCGCGGCGCCGGCGCACTCGGAAAGGCTCACCGTTTCCGCGAAGACGCGGATTAGCTTTCACCTGGTCGCCGCGCGCGACCACAAATGGCCGGCGGGATCCCTGTCGTGGGGACAGGTCCTGGAACAGCCGCTCATCGTCCCGGAGCGCGTTAGCGGGATTCGGTTGTCTCTTGAAGAAATGCTTACGCGAAGGAAACTCATTTCGAAATTAGTGGTCTCGGCCGAAGTGACCAGCTCCGATTTGGCCGTCGAACTGGTGCGAGGCGGCTTTGGCGTTGCGTTGATCCCTTACGCGCCACGCCTGGCGGAGAGCCTGGTGGACCTATGCGTTGTCGATGTGCCGCCCGGCCTCGACGAGAAGAACATCGCCGTGATGCACAATGACGAACTCTACCTGCCCGCCTATATGAAACGCTTTCGAGAGATCGCGGCGTCGGCAATTCGAGCCGGCCGCGAAGCGGTCTCTGTGAGGTGACGCGCCGGGTTCCTGCCTCAGCTCAAAAGCGTACAGGCTGAAGCGAGTCCGTTGTAGGCGGCTTCGTGTGCGCAATGGTGCATCGATACTGGCCATTGCCGAGGCATTGCGCGGCGTGACGCCGTGAAAACTTTATTAACAAATCGGACGAGTAAAAGCCCCACGGGGGGGCGCGCGTTGTTATATACTCACCTGAAACTTGGGGTCGCGTAACGGAACGTGCCCGGTTTCGAAAGGGATATGGAATGCAACGAAGGATCTTTACTCTAGGGGTTGCCTTATGCATGGTGCCGCTTATGGCGCCGGCGCAGATCACCACAGGTATGATTACGGGACGCGTCGTCGACTCAACGGGAGCTTCGGTTCCCGGAGCGAACGTAACCCTGCTGAGCGAGGCCCGCGGCATCAAGTCCGCGCCCGTCACCACCAATGCAACGGGCGACTATGTGTTCGCCAACGTCACAGCGGACACCTACACCGTCGAGGTCACGGCCCCGGCGTTCAAAACCCTGCGGCGCACGGGAATTGTCGTTAGCGGCGCCGACCGCGTTGGTGTTCCAGCCTTGACTCTGGAAGTCGGCGGAACGGTGGAGACGATTACGGTGTCCGCCGAAACGGCGCTGCTCCAGACCCAAAGCGCGGAGCGTTCGTTCGCCATCACAACCCAGCAAATCGAGAGCCTGCCCGTCGTCCGCGGAAACTTCACGAGCCTCGTTGCCTTCACGCCGGGCGTGAATGGGTACGACGGCACCTCGGCCGGCGGCACGCGGTTGGGCGGCGTTAGCCAGAACAACATCATGATGGACGGCATCTCGGCGATGGATACGGGGAACAACGGCCAGATGTTGCCGATGAACATCGAGTCAATCGGCGAAGTGAAAGTCCTGACGCAGGGGTATCAGGCCGAGTACGGCCGCTCCAGCGGACTGCAGATTACGGCGGTGACCAAGAGCGGAACGAACGATCTGCACGGTTCCGGTTACGGCATCTTTACCGACTCGGACTGGAACAACAAGACCTGGGTGCAGGATAAGAACGGCGACGCCAAAACCAAGACCGCGCAGCAGATTTACGGCTACACGGTCGGCGGCCCGGTCGTGATTCCGAAACTCTATGACGGCCACAACAAACTGTTCTTCTTCTATGCGCACGAGTACCGGCCCCAATCGATCGCGATCAACGGCGGTAACCCCATCCGGCTACGCGTGCCAACGGCCGCGGAGCGCACGGGCGATTTCTCGCAGAGTCGCGACCAGAATGGCGCGCTGCTGCCCCCTTTGATCGATCACTCCAGTGGCGCGCCATATCCTGGAAACAGGATTCCGGTGGGCCGCTTTTACGCTCCTGGCGTGGCTGTCCTGAATCGTTATCCGCAGTCGAACGTAACGCAGAACCCCGGCATGAACTACAACTACGAGACGGCGGCGCCTACCTATCAGCAGTTGAACCAGCAGCCCGCCGTCAAGTTGGACTACCAAGCCACGACCAAGCTGCGTGTATCGGGCAAGTATTCCGGCCAGCGCTTACGGCCCGTAACCCAGCCCGGCATCATTCAGGGGTTCTCGGATGCCTACGTGCCCTATCCCTATATCACCAACTACGGCATCACCGTTACGTACATGCTTAGCCCCAGGACCTTCATCGAAGGTACCTACGGTTCGATCCAGAACGATCTGGCCGGCGGTAACGAGAACGGCATTCTCACCAACGAAGAATCCAACCGGCTGAAGAGCCTCGCCAATTTCCCGATGCTTTACACCGACGCTGGCGTGATGGACGAACGCTACTATGGCTTCCGCGTGATGCAGAAGGAGAAGCCGCCGTTCTGGGACGGCAAGTCTTTGAACCTGCCTCCGACCTTTGGCTGGGGCAATCGCATCGGCGCGGCGCCGCCGCAACAGCGCTATCCCGGCTGGCTAAACACCAACCGCACGCGAGACGTGGCCATCAGCGCTACCCACGTTAGGGCTCGCCACACGATTAAGGCCGGATACTATTACAACCATAGCTTCAAGGCGCAGAACGTCGGCGCCGGCGGCATTGCCAACCTCAGCTTCCAGGGTTTCGTAAACTTCGGCAACGACACCAACAACGTGCTCGACACCGGGTTCGGCTACGCCAACGCCGCCACCGGAGTCTTCACCCAATACATCCAGGCTTCCCGATTCATCGAGGGCAACCTGATCTACAATCAAAACGAATTCTTCCTGCAGGACAACTGGAAAGTCAGCAACCGCATCACGCTTGATTACGGAATGCGGTTCGTCAACCAGCAGCCGCAGTACGACAAATTCCTGCAGATGTCGAACTTCTTCCCGGATCAATGGAGCGCCGCAAGCGCGCCGGTTCTCTACGTCGCCGGGTGCAGGAGCGGCGCCACGGTGTGTTCGGGCAACGACCGCAACGCCATGGATCCGCGCAACAGGCAGATTCTGTCCGCCCCAGGCGCGGCCAACACGCAGGCGGCCATCGGCACTCCGATTCCCGGTACCGGCAACCTCTTGAACGGCGTCAGAAAGGCCGGCGACGGAATCGCAAAGACCAACTACCTGTGGCCCGCGATGGTCTTCGCCCCCCGGTTCGGTTTCGCATATGACGTAACTGGCAAACAGGACTGGGTGATCCGCGCCGGGGGCGGCCTCTACTACGACCGCCCGGACGGAAACACTACCTTCTCCACGCCCGGCAATCCGCCCACCGCGACGGCGCGGGACCTCCGCAACGGACTCCTGTCGACCCTCGGGCAGGGTCTCAGCCCGCAACCCGTGCCGACGCTGATCACCTTCCAGTACAACGCGGGGGTTCCGGCCTCCTGGCAGTGGCAGGTTGGCGTCCAGAAATCGCTGCCTTGGGCGCTCGTTGGTGACATGACCTACGTGGGCAACCACGGGTTCAACCGCATGGGCGGGCTGCAGGGTGGAACGCGTCAGAACCTCAATATGGTGAACATCGGCGCGGCCTACCTGCCTCAGAACCAGGACCCGACACTCGGCACGCACCCGGTCCCGGGCCAGACCGCCTACACGTCGAACCTGCTTCGTACCTTCCGCGGTTTCTCCGGAATCGAAGAGAACCAGACCGACTTCTTCGATACGTATCACTCAATGCAATTCAACGTGAATCGCAGGTTCCAGAACGGGTTCTCGTTCGGCGCGAACTACACCTATGGAATCAGCCTCACCGGCAATACCGGGTTGGTCAAGCGCTACCAGCACACGCCGGACGGAAAGATCTCTCTTCGTTCCGATCAGGCCGCGTACGAGAAGTTAAACTCGACCCGCGACGTGATTCCCCACTTGTTCAAGGCCAACGGCATTTGGAACAGCCCCGGCGTTAACAACCACGGTGGCGTCGTCCGCGAGCTCACCAGAGACTGGCAGGTTGCCGGCGTGTTGACGGCGCAGTCCGGGGCGGCCTACGACATCGGCTACAGCTACGTCAACAACGGCTCTAATGTGAACATCACGGGGTCTCCGGATTGGGCCGGCCGTGTGATCATCAACGACCTCGCCAGACTGGGCGGCGGTTGCTCCGAAAACCAATTCCGCCAGTTCGACGGCTCCCAGATTCGCGGGCCGGGCTACGGCAGCGTCGGCTTGGAGTCGGGCCGCCAATATCTGCGCGGTTGCTTCCTCAAGCAGTTCGATATGTCCATCGTGCGCCGTATCCGCGTGACCAGCAGTGATCGGTACCGCGTCGAACTGCGCGCGGACTTCTTCAACCTGCTCAACATCGCCAACATCACCGCTCGCAACAACAGCGCTCAATTCGACAGTCCGACGAGCATGACGCTGGTGAACAATCAGTTCAGCGCCGACGGCGGTTTGAACCCGACTCGTCTGCTGCCGCGCAACGCCGGCTTCGGTGCGGCAACTGGCGCCAGGGAGATGCGGAACCTTCAGTTCCAGCTCCGGTTCCAGTTCTAGCGCAAAGAGAACCATCGACGGCTGGGATTCACTTCTAGCCGAAACTCCGTGGTCAAATTGAAGAGGGCCGGCGAACAAAGCCGGCCCTCTTTCTGATTAGCAAAGGGGGCTTTGTGTGCCGCGCTTGCTCTGTTGTCTAACTGCCCTCTCGGCATGCCTGTACGTGGAAGTCCTGATGGCCGCCCGATGAGCCGCCCCTGCTCGGCAGTATTTCTGCTCCTCGCCTCGCCACTGGTCAGCCAGCAGACGCCGGTGGCGAGCCGCGTGCGCTTCACCGATGTCGCGGCGGAGTCGGGAATTTCCTTTCGCCACGAAAGCGGAGCCTCTGCCGACAAGCAGATGTTTGAAACCTTCGGCTCCGGCGTGGGTGTCATCGACTTCGACAACGACGGCAAGCCGGACCTGTTTTTCGCCAACGGAGCCAACCTGTCCCAAGGCAAGCGGTCGCCCGGCAACGTGCTCTATCGCAATCTCGGTAACGGAAAATTCGAGGACGTAACCGCCAAAGCCAGGCTCGCCGGCGGCGGGATGTTCGCTACCGGTGTCATTGTCGGCGACTACGACAACGACGGCTTCCTCGATATCTACCTCACCGGTTTCGGTGCGAATCGGCTCTACCGTAACAACGGCGACGGGACCTTCGCCGACGCGACCGCCAAGGCTGGCGTCGGCGCCGGTGGGTGGAGCGCCAGCGCCGCATGGTTGGACTACGATCGCGACGGCGACATTGACCTCTTTGTCGGGCGCTACCTCGATTACGACATCCGCAAGCCGCCCTTCTGCGGCTTTAATAAGCCCGGCTATCGCATGTACTGCGAGCCGCAACTTTTCGACGGCATGCCGGCGTTGCTCTACCGGAACAATCGGGACGGCACGTTTACCGACGTCTCCCGCGACGCCGGCGTGGCGAACCCCGTAGGCAAGAGTCTGGGCGTGGCGATCGGCGACATCGATCTCGATGGCTGGCCCGATATCTTCGTCGCCAACGACGGCGTCCGCAACTTTCTTTACCGCAACAAAGGCGACGGGACGTTTGACGACATCACCTACGGCGCCGGGGTCGGTTACGACGTCAACGGCAAAGCGCTTGCCGGCATGGGCGCCGAAATCGCCGATCTCGATGGCGACGGCTTGCCAGACATCTTCTTCACCGCGTTTTCAGACCAATACAACCCGATCTTCCGCAACCTCGGCAAGCGGCTTTTTGAGGACGCCACCGTCAAGACCGGCCTGCCGCCCAGCGTGCGGACGCTCGGCTTCGGCGCCAAGGTCTTCGACTTCGACAACGACGGCCATCCCGACATCTATGTCACCAACGGCCACGTCATCGATAACGTGGCCCTCTACGACCAACGCCTCTCCTATCGCCAACCCGATCTGCTCTATCGCAATCTCGGCGCCGGCCGTTTTCGCGATGTCTCGGCCGAAAGCGGTCCGGCCTTTCGAATCCGGCACGTCGGCCGCGGTCTGGCCGTCGCCGATTTCGACAACGATGGCGACATCGATGTCGTGGTGAGCGATTCGGGTGGCAATCCACTCCTGTTGCGCAACGACGGCGGAAATCGCAATCATTGGATCGCACTCCGCGCGCACGGCCGCGAAAGCAATCGATTTGGTATCGGCGCCAAGGTCCGCGTCACCGCCGGCGGTCGAACACAGTCGCGCGAAGTCAATCCCTATGGAAGCTACCTCTCGACCAGCGACACCCGCTTACACTTCGGCCTCGGAAGTGCCGTCGCGGCCCGCGTCGAGATCGAGTGGCCAACCGGCAAGAAGCAGATCATCGATAACGTTCCCGCCGGCAAGGTTTTGGAATTGGATGAGGCCGATGCGAATCGCTAAGTTTGCCGCCGTGGTCCTCGCCGCAGTGATGGCTTCGGCGCAGCCCCCGGGTGCGAGTCTCGAAGCCCGGCTCAGCGCCGCCGCCGGTCACCTGCAACAGGGCCGGCTCCAACAAGCGATCAAGGAGTGCAAGGGCGTGCTGGCTGCCGATCCGCGCTCCGCGCCCGCGCACATGCTTCTCGGCCTCGCCTATGTCGGGCAGGGTTCGACGGCCATGATCGCCGACGCCAAAGCCGAGTTGCGCCAAGCGCTCGATCTCGATCCGAGTCTCCTGATGGCGCGCTTCTACCTCGCCCGCCTCTACGTCGATCAGGGCTTGAACGAAAAGGCCCAGGAGCAACTCGAGCTCGGTCTCAAGCAGAGCCCCGGCCTGCCCAATTTTCTCTCCCTGCTCGGTGAAGTTCGCCGCGAACTCGGAGATCCTCGCGCGTCGGTCGAGTTGAACCGCAAGGCTCTCGCGGCGGACGCCTCGATGATCACCGCGAACTATTACCTGGCGCTCGCTTATATGGACTTGAAGCAGGAGGATGCCGCAATGGCCGAGTTCGAAAAGGCCGTCCGCTCGCCCCACGTCACACTCGAAATGTACAACGCGCTGGCGTCGATGTACCTCAAGAAACGAAACTTCGCCGCCGCCGAGGACATCAGCCGCAAAGCGCTCGCGCTCGATCCCTCCCGGCCCGATGCCTATCTGAATTTAGCTCGCGCCTTCAACGGCCGCCAAGCCAGCGACAGAGCTTTGGAGGCCCTACGCGCCGCGCTGCCGCCAGGCAAGGACTTTCCCGCGACCGAATATTACCAGGGACTGCGCGCGGACCTGGCAACCGAACGCGGCGCCGCCTACGCCGACAAGAAGTTGTTCCCGCAGGCGATAGCCGAGTACACCCGCGCCCTCGAGTTCGCGCCCCAACGGGCAGCGCTCCACCGCCGCCTGGCGGAACTCCACCGGCGGACCGGAAACGCCGCCGCCGCCGATCTGCATACAAAGCAGGCCAATACGCTCGAGCAATCCCCGAAGTAGGTCCGACGATCTCCGGAAACCTGCACCACCGGCCTCACCGATCGCGACTCCCAAAACCAGCGCGCCTTTCGGACTTCCCTGCTACATTTACAAGATCGCCTACCTCCCCAACGGCCAAATCCTCCTCCACTTCGCCGAAAACGCCCCGCCCCGCCCGTAACCCACACCAAATCAACACCTTCCAGCCGCCGCCCCAAAAACCGCCTCTCTCCGAAATCCC
>Ga0194131_10003187_pt1 | contig 26155 bp, 20 predicted proteins | sample TA2KigO120mmetaG_FD_148631 | JGI IMG/M metagenome (GOLD analysis project Ga0194131, IMG submission 148631) | Freshwater microbial communities from Lake Tanganyika, Tanzania - TA2015053 Kigoma Offshore 120m | ecosystem: Environmental > Aquatic > Freshwater > Lake | place: Tanzania: Lake... | reverse complement strand
TAGTTGCGTTCGATTTCGATCACGGGTATTATGGCGGCACTTTCGCGAAGGGGGGGCTATCGAGCGGGAGGGACTGGGGTCAGGCGGGGCGTCGGTCGTTGCCTGATCCATTCGAGAAGCGGCTTTCGCCGAAGAGTTCTGTTTTCGAAGTCAAATTGGAGGATACGAAGCGGATGGCAAGCGTCAACCTGGATCACGTGACGAAGCGTTTCGGTGAGGTCACCGCCGTCAACGATGTGAACATCGACGTCCAGGACAAGGAGTTCCTGGTGCTGGTGGGGCCGTCGGGCTGTGGCAAGTCGACGACCTTGCGGCTCATCGCGGGCCTGGAGGAACTCACTCAGGGCAACATCTACATCGGTGACCGACTCGTGAACGACGTCGCGCCGAAGGACCGGGACATCGCGATGGTGTTCCAGTCGTACGCGCTCTACCCGCACATGAGCGTCTACGACAACCTGGCGTTCGGTCTGAAGCTTCGCAAGACGCCCAAGCGCGAGATCGACAGGCGCGTCCACGACGCGGCGGAGATTCTGGGCATCGGCACGCTCCTCAATCGCAAGCCGAAGCAACTGTCCGGCGGCCAGCGCCAGCGCGTCGCGCTCGGGCGCGCCATCGTGCGAGAGCCGAAGGTCTTCCTCATGGATGAGCCGCTCTCGAACCTAGACGCCAAACTGCGCGTTGCGACTCGTGCGGAGTTGATCAAGCTGCACCAGCGCCTACAGACAACGGTCATCTACGTCACCCACGACCAGGTCGAGGCGATGACGATGGGCAGCCGGATCGCCGTCCTCCGAGATGGTGTGCTCCAGCAGCTCGACTCGCCACAGACGCTGTATGACCGGCCGACCAACATGTTCGTCGCGGGTTTCATTGGCTCGCCAGCGATGAACTTCTTCGATGCAAAGGTCACGGGAACGCCGGACGCGATGTACATCGATGGTGGTTCGTTCAAGGTGCGCGTGCCGGCGGACAAGGCCGAGCGACTGGGCGCTTATCTGGGAAAGGACGTGGTCTTCGGGATCCGTCCGGAGGACATCTTCGATAAGTCGACGAACCCGAACGCCCCCCTGGAGAGTTCGATGCGCGTTCAGGTCAACGTCGTCGAGCCGATGGGTTCCGAGCAGTTCGTGTACCTCCTCACAGGTGAATCGGAGTTCGTCGCGCGGATGGATGCGCGGTCTCCGGTGAAGGCTGGCCAGCAGCTCGATATCGTGCTCGACCTGGCCCGCATGCATACGTTCGACCGCCAGACCCAGGAAGTGGTCGTCTAGAACACCCGGCAAGTGGCACGTCGCCGGGTTGGTCAACCCGATCCGGTGACGTGGACTGCTGCGCCACAGGCTGGGCAGCCGTTCCATTCTCGTCGTACCGGTCGCTGGCACTGCGGACACAGGTTCAGCAGAACCGATCGGCAACGGGGACAGAACGCATAGCTCGAATCCACTGGCGCCTGGCAACTGCCACAATGGAACGCCCGAGCATCAGCCAGCGCCGCCAGGCGCTGTCGTCGTAGGGAGGATTCCTCGACCGTTTCGGCCGGCCGAAGGATGATGTACAGGATGAGGCCGGGTAGATTGAAGAGCAGTACCAGCAGACCAGACAGGATCTGAACGACCACATCGGTGGTCCGTGCCCGCGCGTCGCGAACTGTCCACACGATCAGGCAAATCCACGTTGCGGCCAGGTATGCCCCGATGAGCGTCAGCGTGACCTCAACGAGCGCTTCAATCTCTGTCGGGATGGTCATGCGGAGCCCACGAGCGTGGCCAGCGTCGCCCCCTCGCCCCCCTCCCGGGCGGCGGCCGATCGGTAGCTGCTGACCAGCGGATGCTCGGCCAGAAACTCCTGCACCGCGTCGCGGAGTGCTCCCGTGCCCTTGCCGTGGATCACGCGCACCCAGGGAAGGCCAGCCAGGTAGGCGTCGTTGAGGATGCGGTCGAGATCGGCTGCCACATCCGCGGCGCGCCACCCTCGAATATCCACCTGGCTGCTCTCCACGGATGCCGGCTGGCCCGTCCGATAGACGGTCGCGCCGCTGTGTCTCGCCGGGTTGCTGTCGCCCAGATCCGCGGTCGCGTCGGCGCGCGTCGCCGGGGTGAGGCGGGCGAGGTTCGCACGGCTTCGTATCGTCCCGATCTGGATCTCGGCGGCGCCGGCGTCCAGACGAAGGACCTGGCCAACCATGCCGAGGTCGGTATGTCGCACCCAATCGCCCACCTTGAACGCGGGCCTGGTCTCCGGCTCGGGCACGGTTGCGTCGACGTCGCGCTGCAACTTCCGGATCTCCCGGGCGACCGACGAGATGTGCGGTGATCCTTGGACCGCCCTCGCGCTGGTCGCGATCTCTCCGATTCGCTGGCGCAAGCCTTCGAGGTCTCGCTGCGCTCCACGATAGGCACGTTCGACCGCGCTGCGTCGCTCGCGATTGGTCTGATCGATCCTCTCCACGAGGGTGGCGGCCAGCGTCGAGACGCGTCGGTGCTCCTCCTCGGCCGACCGCTGGGCCACACCCGCAGACTCGGTCGCCTTCCGAAGATCCTCCATTGCCGAGGACAGGTCGCGGTCGCGCGAACCGATCGCCGCGCGAGCGCGCTCGATCAGAGCGGGGTCGAGGCCGAGTCGCGTGGCGATGTCCATCGCGTTGCTGCGCCCGGCCGCGCCAATGGTCAGCCGGTACGTCGGGCACAACGATTCAATGTCGAACTCCACGCTCGCGTTCACCACTCCTGCGGTGGTGTGCGCATAGACCTTCAGTTCCGCATAGTGCGTCGTCGCCGCAGCGAGGCAGCCTCGGGTCCGTAACTCCTCGAGAATGGTGCGTGCCAGCGCCGCGCCCTCGACGGGATCGGTGCCAGACCCCACCTCATCGAGCAGGACCAGCGAGCGCCCCGTCGCCTCGCGGAGGATGCTCACGATATGCGTGAGGTGTGAGGAGAAGGTCGACAGGCTCTGCTCAATGCTCTGTTCATCGCCGATGTCGGCGAAGACGGCATCGGTGGCCGGAACGACCGACCCCTCCGCGGCCGGAATAGGTAGTCCGGACTGCGCCATCAGCGTCAGGAGACCGATCGTCTTGAGCGCGACGGTCTTCCCGCCAGTGTTGGGGCCCGTGATCACAATGACGCGCGCAGACTGCGTCAGGTGGACGTCGATCGGGACAACGTCTCCGCGAAGCAGCGGATGACGCGCCGCGAGCAATGTCAGTCGCGCCGCCTGGTCGGCGGAAGCAGCATCGGCCAGTTCGGGGACGACCGCACGATGCCGAGCCGCCAGGCGGGCGATCGCGATGGCGAGATCGACTCGCGCCAGTCGCTCCAGACCATCCTGAATTGCCGCACCCACATCGCCCACGCGAACGCTCAGTGCCAGGAGGATCCGATCGACCTCGTGCCTCTCCTCGATCTCCAGTTGCCTGATCTGGTTGTTCAGATCCACAACCTCGAGTGGTTCAACGAATAGTGTCGCGCCGCTGGAGGACTGATCGTGCACAATCGCGCGTACCTTGCCCTTCTCATCCGCACGGATAGGAATGACATAACGACCGTCGCGACTGGTGACGATCGGATCCTGGATCACGTCACGATACGTCTGGGAACTCAACATTCCCTGCAGCCGGTCCATGAGTCGGCTGTGGGCCGCCCGTGCGGACGACCGAATACGGGCGAGCGTGGCGGAGGCCGAGTCGAGGATGGTACTGCGGGCATCGATCGCGCGCGAGACGGCATCCTCGATCGCACTGTGATCACGGATACCTTCCACGAGGTCGAAGAGACCCGGCACCCGTTCACGGTGCGGCACAATCGCCCGACGCACGATGCGCCCGGCGGTGACCGTAGACGCGACATCGAGGAGTTCGGCGGCCTCAAGGCGGCCGCCGGCGCGCGCGCGCTCCAAGGATCCGCGGATGTCCCGAACGCCGCCCACACCGCCAAGTGAGGTCGCGTCGAGCGTCCATCGCGCCTCTGCGGCAAGGCTCAACCGGCGCTCGGCATCGGCGCGCGTTGCGGCTGGCTCGAGGCTCAAGGCGAGTTCGCGCGAGGGAGCGAACGCCGTCAGTTCAGCAAGTTGCCCGAGTACCTGACCGAACTCAAGCACGCGCCTGGCGCGGCTCTGCTCCGACTCCACCGTCTCAGTCTAGATTGGGCACCTGAACCGCTGCCGGGGCTACCGGCCAATGGCCTCGTCGATCAGGCGACGGGTGCGGGCGGGAAAGTCGGTCGCCAGGGCATCCACGCCCGCGGCGAGGGCGAGGCTCACGTCATCGCGGTGATTGACTGTCCAGACCGAGACGGCGATGCCCGCGCCATGCGCTTCTTCGACCATCGCCCGATCGACGAAGGCGATGTGAGGAAGGAGTGCCTGCGCCCCGGTTGCCCGCGCGAGTCCGGGACCATCGATCAAACGGGCTGCGTAGAGCGCGCCCGTGACGAGAAGACCCTCCTGGGCGCGCAGACGGAGTAGCGCCGGATGATCGAAGGAGATGACGCTGACCTGATCGACCATCCCTTTCTCTCGCACCTGTTCCACGACGAGACGTTCCAAGTCTGTGTAGAAGATCGGGCCATTCTTCAATTCGATCGAGAGAGGGATGCGTCCGCGACACCAGGCGAGCAAGTCGTCGAGCCGCGGCAGTCGCTCGCCGCGATACTGCGCTCCGAACCACGAACCGGCGTCCGCCCGACTGAGTTCTGCCCACGTGAGGTCGCGGACCAGACCTCGAAGATCTGTGGTGCGGCCGAGGTCGTGATCGTGGAGGACCACCGGCACGCCGTCTGCGCTCAGGTGAACGTCGCATTCGAGCGCGTCGGCACCCTGCTCGATTGCGCCTTGGAAGGCGGCGAAGGTGTTCTCCGGCGCCTCCCCGCTCGCGCCTCGATGGGCGACGACGAGCGGCGCGCGCCGAGTCGGATCGAGGGCGAACACCGGGAGATGCTACCACTGGCTCGCGAACGCCATAATCGAGCCGCACAAATATGGTATCCATTGCGGACTCTCCGGCCTCGCTAGAGGCCCGTCGCCAGGATCTCGATGCCCAGATCGTCAATCTCAAGCGCCGCCGCGCGCAGTTGGACGCGGAGCGCCAACGCCTGGAGGAGGCACGCCGCCGGGGATCGGCCAGCGCCTCGCTGCTGCAGGAGAACCGCGATAGCTGGCACGCGGTCAATCGGCTGATCTCCACCCGGGAGCGTGAGGCGCTCGATACCGAGCGCGCGCTCTGGTCGATGCGCCTCGACCGATCGGGGTCCGAGGCGGACGCCGCGGTTCTGGCCAGCCTGCAGACAAGTGCCGACCTGGACGACCTGCGACGACTGATCGTCGGCGCACTGCGCGAACTTGCCGAACCCCTGAGCCGTTACCATCATCTGGCGGAGCGTCAGCAGGCACTCGGCGAGATGATCGCTGCCAATACCGGATCGGACAATCGGTACGCGACCTACTTGGATACCGCGCTTCTCCGAGATCGCGACGGGGACGAAGATGTCGTGTACGTCCTGAGCCTCCTGCGGCGGATGGGTGTGGTTGCCTAGCCGCGACTTCGGCGATGGTCGGACTTCGCTGTCGTGACGTGGACCGGAGACGAGTTGGTGACGCTCTCACGGCGGTCGGTTTGGTGGCGCTTATTCTGATCGCACTGATCTGGGGCAGGACCGAAGCCGAGCAAGTAGAAGTGTTCCGCGAGCTGGAGCGACGAGACGCGCGCATCGCCGCGACGGCAACGCTGGCAGTCGTTCAGACGGCGGTCGCCGCAGCCGTCTCGACTCGCGATGCATCGGGACTGGAGCGCTCCCCGGCTGCCGCGCCGGTGAGGAACCAGTCTGTCACACCTACCGGCGAGGTCGTCCAGGCCCATCCCACCGCCAGTCCGCGTCCTGCCCCCAGCGCGACGTCCACGTCACGTCCCTCACGGGAGATCCTGCGCATTCGCGCGCCGTCAATCGGCCTCGAGGCGCCGGTCGTTCCATCTCCGATCGAGAACGGTGAATGGGTTGTTCCGCGCTTCGTCGCGGGGCATCTCCAGGGCACCGCTCTGCCGGGTAACGGAGGCAATGTGGTGCTGTCCGGTCACGTTCAGAGCCTGACCAGCGGCAATGTCTTCGCGCGGCTGGAGGATCTTCAGAATGGCGCGCGGGTCTCTCTGAGCACGGATCTAGGTGAGGTCGACTATGTCGTAGCCGGCCGCAACGTCGTTCCGAGGGATGACCTCTCCGTGACACGTGCTGGCGCGCGGGAGGAACTGACACTGATCACCTGCACGGGAGTCTTCAATCCGCTGACCAGCGATTACAGCCATCGCCTGGTGGTCTGGGCGTTTCGCGCCTGACGGTGACCGGGACCGATCAGAGAAGGGCCATCTGCCGATAGCTTCCGGCACACGACCAGGAAACGCCCGTTTCGCAGCGGTCGCAGACGCGGACGGAGATATGACGGGTCTGAAGGGCGCGAAGAACCGTCGCGAGGGCGGTATCGGCGCTGTTGTTCGTTTCACTCAAATGTGCAAGCCACACCTCCCTCACGCGGCCACGGCGCGCGCAGGCGAACGCGGCTGCCGCCGCTTGCGAATTGGACAGGTGGCCGCGCCCGCTGGCGATGCGGGCCTTGAGGTTCCGCGGATACGGGCCATCCCAGAGTTTGTCGAGATCGTGGTTGGCCTCGATTACCAGCAGGTCGGCGCGGGCCATCCACTCGATGTCGCGCTCGCGCAGGGTCCCCATGTCCACTGCAATCGCGATTGCCGCGCCATCGTGCTCGATCGTCAGGCCGATGGGATCCGAGGCGTCGTGGACGATCGAGCGCGGAATGATCTCGATATCGCCGATGCGCTGTGGCTGACCGGGCCGCAGATTTCGCCGATCCACGGCCCGATATCGTTCCACTTGCCCGGCCAGGTTCTCGTGCGTCCCAGGAGTCGCGTAGAGCGGCGCGTTCAATGCGGTCGCGATTGCCAGCGCGTTGCGGGCGTGATCTTGGTGCTCGTGGGTCAGAACGATCGCGTCGAGCGGCCTTCCCCATAGCCAGGCGGATCGGGCCTTCGCCAGCGTGGCGAGACTGATTCCGGCATCCACGAGGAGCGACGTGCGCGGAGTGCTGACGAGGAATGCGTTTCCCGCGCTTCCCGACGCGAGCGCCCACGCCGCGAGCGCCACTCAGGGATCGCCCGGCGATCCGAATGAACCGAGCCGCTGGCGCGTCGTGTCGAGGAAGCGACGATCTGTTTCCGAGAGCACCGCAGATTCGAGGAGATCGGGTCGCTCCATCATCGTGCGCTCGATCGAACGCTCGCGGCGCCATCGCGCGATCGCCCCGTGGTCGCCCGAGAGCAGGATGGCCGGAACGTTCCAACCTCGGAACGACTGAGGTCTCGTGTAATGCGGATACTCCAGGAGTCCCGCCGCGAACGATTCCTCGACGGTCGACTCGGGAGACCCCAGCACTCCCGGTAGCAGACGGGCGGTCGCATCGATCACTGCCAGCGCCGCGATCTCCCCGCCGGTGAGAACGTAGTCACCGATTGAGAGGGTGTCCGTGGCGAGGTGCTCGCGCACGCGTTCATCCACGCCCTCATACCGCCCACAGATGAGCACGATCTGGTCCGCTCGAACGTACTCACGCGCACGCTGATGCGTGAAGCGTTGACCCTGCGCCGCGAGCAGGATCACGCGGCGGTGGTCGGCCCGCGCCGCGGTGGAATCTGCAAGCGCTGCCTCAACAGCGGCAAAGATCGGCTCGGGCCGCATCACCATACCTGCTCCTCCGCCGTAGGGCGGTTCGTCGGTCGTCCGATGCCGATCGGTCGCGAAGTCGCGAATATCCCAGGTCCTGACGTCGATGAGTCCCCGCTCGCGAGCCCGCCCGATGACGCTGATGCCAGTAGAGCAGCGGATCATCTCCGGAAACGTGGTCAGGACATCGAAGCGCACGCGTTACCAGTCCGCGCGGCGCCTCTCGGCGACGACGCGCTCGTAGACGCTGACCGTGTCACGGGCGACGCCCTCCCAGTTGAACCGCTCGCGGACGACCCGACCCGCATTCGCGACCCGCGCCGCGGCCCACGCCGGATTGTCCAGTGTATGGAGGACGCCCCAGGCGATCGATCGTGGATCGTTGGGGTACACCTTAATGCCCGTCTCGTGAAGGTCTACCACCTCGTCGAGTCCACCGACGGCGGACGCGACCACCGGCGTCCCCGCAGCCATAGCCTCGATCGCGACGATCCCGAACGGTTCGTACAGGCTAGGGAAGACCGCCACATCCGCCACGCGAAAGAGCCGATCCCGCGTCTCATCGGAAATGAATCCGGTGAAGTAGACCTTGTCGGCGAGACCAAGTTCTTGCACGCGTGCACGGCACTGCGACAGCGCGCCGCCGGTGCCCGCGATGATGAACTTGGTTCCAGTGCGCGTCGCGAGGATGTGCGGCATCGCTTCGACAAGGACGTGCACGCCCTTTTCATGGACGACGCGGCCCACGCAGTAGACTATCGATTCATCCGGGCTCGCGTACTGGCGCCGGAACTCCGTGAGATCGACCCCGGCGAGCGCGTCGAAGCGGCCGGGGTCGACGCCGTTGGGTATGACATCGAGCTTGTCCGCGGGCGTCGTGAAGATAGTCTGGATCTCGCTGGCCATGTACTGACTGCAACAGATGACCCGCCATGCCTCGTAGGTGAGCCACCACTCCACGTTATGGATCGCCCGGGGCACATCCCCTGCGGGCAGGCCCCGGTTGCGCCCGTACTCTGTCGCGTGGATCGTCGCGACCAGCGGCACGCGGAACTCATGCTTCAGGCCCACACCTGCGAAGGCAACCAGCCAATCGTGCGCGTGAATCAGATCGTATGTGCCGTCGCGGAGCAACTGACGCCCCGCATCCCCGATCGCGACGTTCATCCGCATCGCGTGGGTGAAGAAGTCGGCGATGTCCTCGGATGGCGGCTCGACACGGAAGATCGTGGTCGCGGCGGGCGCGACGTCCGCCCTTACCGTCGCGACCTGCTCGACGACCTCCTCGCCGCTCGTACCGCTCCAACCGGGCGTCAGGAGGTAGACCTCCACGCCTGCCCTCGCCAGAGCCGGGACCAGTTCCATGACATGTTTGCCAAGTCCCCCCACGTTGTGCGGTGGAAACTCCCACGAGAGCATCAGAGCCTTCATCAGGGCGTCCTATCGCGCGGTTGACCGATCCAGTGCCCCCAGATCGTGACGCGAAAACCGTTGGGTCGAAACCCGAGGCGAGAATACAGGTTCTGAGCTCGAACGTTGTCGTGCTGAGTTGTCAGCGCGATACGTCGTGCGCCCGATCGCAACAGATGGTCGATCGCGTGAATGGTCAACGCCGTACCCAGACCGCAACTTCGGCGCGTCGCCGCTACAGCGAGGCGATCGACGTACCCCGTAGTCCCCGACCGCGTCACGGCGACGTAGGCGTCCAAGCCGAGATTCCCGTCGATCGGACGCAAGAGCCAGGCGTGCGCGTCGACGCTCTGGACGTAACGCGCCATTTCTTCGGCAGTGTTCCACCAGAGCCAGGGGAAGCAGACGTGGTCGAGTCGAACGATCTCGTTCACGTGGGTCTCATCCGCGGCCGTTGGTACGATATCGCCTCGGGTGAGTCCGTCGGATGGTCGCTCCATCTCGAGGATCTCCTCGATGGGGGCGAATCCTACGGCACCAAGTGGCTCGCCACCCGCCCGAACGGACGTCGAGTACACCACGAGTTCCTTCCGCGCATCTCCAGCCGCGGCGATCAGATCTTGGACGGCACGCGTATCGCGAGGGTCGACGTCTGCCTCATTCAGGGAAACGATCTCCCGGCGATGGCGCCACAGAGGGAGGTGGACTGTGTTGCGCGCCGGATACATCTTGCGATCCGCGCCGATCAATCACGCCCCTCCACCCGTGGCCCGTACCCTTGTCATCCCGAACGATCTGCTCGGATCACGTTGTCGCGGCAGCCTGGTACCGCACGTTCGGACGGCGAGCCGCCGTGACCTCATCGAGCCTTCGTACCGGCGTACCGTGGGGTGCTTCCTGAAGGACCTCTGGCGTCTCGCCGGCCTCGGTCGCGATGCGCCGCATTGTTTCTACAAAGGCGTCCAGGGTCTCGCGGTTCTCGGTCTCGGTAGGCTCGATCATGAGCGCTTCCTCAACGACGAGGGGGAAGTAGATGGTGGGCGGGTGGTAGCCAAAGTCGATCAATCGTTTGGCGATGTCGAGCGCCCGAACCCCGTTCGCCGCCTTCTGGCGGCGAGCCGACATGACAAACTCGTGCATGCAGATGCGATCGTACGGCACATCGTAGACATCGGACAGTCTCACGCGGAGATAGTTGGCGTTCAAGACCGCGCATCCGGAAACATCGGCAAGTCCGGAAGAGCCCAGCATGCGGATGTACGTGTAGGCGCGGACCAGCATGCCGAAGTTACCGAAAAACGAGCGTACTCGCCCCACCGACAGGGGCCGCGCCGTCTCACAGGTATAGGCGCCCTCGCGGTCCAGGTGGGGAACGATTCGTGGGACTGGGAGGTAGCGTTCGAGGTCGGCCCTTACGGCCACTGGTCCCGCGCCCGGACCACCCCCACCGTGGGGCGTGGTGAAGGTCTTGTGCAGGTTGAAGTGCATGATGTCTCCGCCGAGATCGCCGAAGCGAGCCCGGCCGACGACCGCGTTCAAATTTGCGCCGTCGCAGTACACAAGACCGCCAGATCGATGAACCATATCTGCGACCGTCGCGATGCCCTCGTCGAAGAGCCCAAGCGTGCTGGGGATCGTCACCATGAGACCGGCGACATCGCTTCCCAGTTTTGACGCGAGGTCGCCGAGGTCCACTCCGCCCCGCTCATCAGATCGGACCGGGGTGACTTCGTAGCCGCAGATAGCTGCGGTAGCCGGGTTCGTGCCGTGAGCGCTGTCGGGCACGAGGATCCGCCGTCGCGCCGCGTCGCCGCGTTCGCGATGGAACGCGCGCATGATCAGCACGCCGGTCAGTTCGCCATGGGCCCCGGCCGCGGGCTGCAGCGAGACCGCCTTCATCCCAGCGATTTCGGCGAGGTACCCCTCCAGTTCGGCCATCAGCCGGAGCGCACCCTGGACATCATCCTCATCCTGCGCCGGATGAAGGTGGGCGAAACCATCGAGACGCACGACGTCCTCGTGGATCTTCGGGTTGTACTTCATCGTGCATGACCCGAGCGGATAAAAGTTCGTGTCAATCGAGAAGTTCTTCTGCGACAGCCGCACGAAATGACGGACCACGTCCAACTGCGCGACTTCGGGAAGCCGCAGTTCTTCGCGCAGCGCAACGCCCGGTAAGAGTTCGGGGAGAGGCACCGTGTTGTCCGGCTCGGTGAGGCTGACCCCAACGCGTCCAGGGCGCGAGATCTCGAACAGCAATCGATCGGTCATCGGCTCGCTCCCGAGGTATGTCGAGCGATTGCCTCGACCAGCAGATCGATCTCCACGGTTGTGTTCGCCTCGGTGATGCACACCAGGATGGCATTCTCCAGGTCGGGATAGTCACGACCGAGCGGATACCCCCCGATCACCGCGTCGCCCCGCAGGCGGCGGAGGAGCTCCGTGCCCGGCAGCGGTGAGCGCACGACAAACTCGTGAAAGAACGGCGATGCGCTTGCGAGTTGGACGTCGGGCAGAGCCCCGATGCGTCTTGCCGCATCATGGGCGCGCTCGAGACAGAGACGAGCCACGGTCCGCAGCCCGATTCGTCCAACCGTCGCGAGGTAGACCGTCGATGCCAGAGCGCATAGGGCCTGATTCGTGCAAATGTTCGAGGTGGCCCGCTCTCGCCTGATGTGCTGTTCGCGCGACTGAAGAGTGAGTACCAACCCGCGGCGCCCATCCACGTCGGTCGTGATGCCGACGATGCGGCCTGGCATCTGGCGCACGAACTCGTTGCGCGCCGCGAAGATGCCGAGCCACGGTCCGCCGAACGAAAGCGGTATGCCGAGAGGTTGCCCCTCGCCGACCACGATGTCGGCTCCGGCGCTGCCTGGTGATTCCAGCAAAGCCAGGGCGATCGGGTTCACCGCCACAATGAGGAGAGCTCCCACGCGGTGCGCCGTCTCCGCAAGGGCGCGCAAGTCCTCAATTGCCCCGAGGAAATTCGGCTGCTGGACGATGAGCGCCGCGCACGACTCGTCCAGAGACGCCATCGCCGTCGACACACCGAGCCGCGCGTCGAACTGGCCGGCAAAAGACTGGGGGATCGCGCGAACGTCTATGTCTGGACCGCTCGCATACGTTTCGGCAACCGCCCGGTACTGCGGGTGTACCGAGGAAGCGATCGCGATCCGCTTTCGGCGCGTTACGGCCGCCGCCATCAACACGGCCTCGCCGAGCGCGCTGGCGCCGTCGTACATCGAGGCGTTTGCCACGTCCATCCCGGTCAACTCTGCCACCATCGACTGATACTCGTAGATCACCTGGAGCGTCCCCTGGCTGACCTCGGGCTGGTAGGGCGTATAGGCGGTGTAGAACTCGCTTCGACCGGTGATGTGAGCCACGACCGATGGGATGAAATGGCGATAGCCACCCGCACCCAGGAAGCTCGCCAATTCGGTGACGGGCTGATTCTCGCCCGCAATCCGCGCCATCAGCCGTGCAGTCTCCATCTCTGAGAGGGGACTCGGGAGATCCAGATGGTGGACGCGCCGATCGGCGGGGATGTCTTCGAAGAGATCCTCGATCGACCGAACGCCGATGGTCGCAAGCATCTCCGCGCGGTCGAGCGGGGTGTGGGGCACGTATGTCATCGGAGGGGCCGTCCTGAATTCAGAAATCGAGTTTCTGGTGGCGCATGGTAATGCTCTGCACCAATCCGATTCCGGCCAGAAACGTGATGAGCGAACTCCCACCGTAGCTGATAAGTGGCAGTGGGATCCCGGTGACCGGAAGGAGACGGACGTTCATACCGACGTTCACGAGAAACTGAAACAGCAGCATGGTGACAATGCCCACGGTGATGAGGCGACCGAACGGCTCCGATGCGAGCGCCGCCGCCCGAAGCCCTCGCACGACAACGATCGTCACGAGAGCGAATAGGACTCCCGCGCCAATGAACCCCAGTTCTTCGGCGAGGACCGAGAAGATGAAGTCGGCGTAGCGTACACGCAGGAACTCGAGTTGGCTCTGGGTGCCGCTCAGGAATCCCCGGCCGAAGAGCCCTCCCGATCCGACCGAGATCGCGGCCTGGATGATGTTGTATCCCTGTCCTGTGGGATCAGCCTCGGGATCCAGAAAGATGGTGAGCCGATCCTGCATGTACTTGGGCACGGCGGGCCAGATGAGCCGTGCCAGGCCAGCCGCGCCGACACCGAGAATGAGGAAGTAGCGCAATGGAACGCCGGCAATGAATGCGAGCCCGGCCCAGATCGCCCAGTACACCAGCGAGGTGCCCAGGTCAGGTTCAACCACGACAAGGAAAGCCGGTACGCCCGCGATCGCCAGCGAGAGAGCGATCGTGCGCGGACGATGGATTGAATCTCGGTGGGTCGAGAAGAACCGCGCTAAAGCCAGAATGGTTGCGAGTTTGACCGGCTCTGACGGCTGAATCTGGATCAGATCGAAGAGGTTGATCCAGCGCGTGGAACCGAACTGCATGCGTCCGAGTAGCAGCACGATGACAAGTGCCAAGAGTCCGATGCCGTACAGTGGGTAGGCGAGCGAGGATAGGCCGCGATAATCGGTGAAAGCGAAGAGAAAGAGACAGCAAGTGCCTATCCCCAAGTAAGCCAGATGTCGAATAACTAAAGGAGTGACACGAATACCATCGGCGGAGGACTGCGTCGCGCTGAAGATCATCACTACGCCGAGACCCAACAGGGCAAAGGTTCCGATGATCAGAGGATAGTCAAAGTGACGCCATGCCCGAGTCTCCAGAGTCAGTCCTCCGCCACGCCGAAATAGAACGCGAACATGTTTCGTGCGAGTTGCGCCGCCTCGGTTCCCCCACGACCATTCCTAAGGAAGACTGCCAGGGCGAGTTGCGGATCGCGGAAGGGGGCCCAACCCGCGAACCACCCGTGGGTCCGTCGCTCTCCCGCAGCTGTCACCCACTCGGCAGTGCCGGTTTTGCCCGCCATCGGGAGGTCGCGTAGCCCCGAGCGCCAGGCCGTGCCGGCGATTGGCGAGCCCAACGGCGACCGGCCGAGACTCATCGATGCGCGCAGACCCGCCCGAACGATCTCGAGATGCGCCGGGTCGAGCCCGAGGTCACGAATGACCACGGGTCGGTGTTGGCCCGCAGCGGTTGTGCCGTGATCGCGCACGTCACGCACGATGCGCGGTCGCAGAACACGACCGCCGTTCGCCACGGTTGCGATCAGGTTGGCGGCCTGGAGGGGGGTGATCGTGACGAACCCCTGGCCAATCGCTACGTTGTACGAGTCCCCCTTGAACCAGTCCTCCCGCCACTCGCGGCGCTTCCATTCCGGATCTGGCACGAGCCCGGCCACCTCACCGGGGAGATCGATACCTGTGAGCGACCCGAGCCCCAATGCGCGAGCCCACCGGGCGAGGCGCTCGATCCCCAGGCCGTTCCAGTCCCCGCGGGGATCCCCCGCGCCGACCTGGTAGAAAAACGTGTTGCACGAGTTCGCCAGAGCACTGGCGCAATCCTGCGTGCCGTGCTTGGCCCAACACGGAAACCGCGCCGCCCCACCCGGGGTGAGCCGCGACGGAAAGACCAGTTCTCCCTGGCAATCGAGTTGAGCGTTGTCCTGAATCACCGCTTCGTGCAGGCCGGCGACAGCGGTTACCACCTTGAACAGGGACCCCGGTGAGTAGGCAGAGGTAATCGCGCCATTCAAGAAGACATCACCGCTGCTTCGCAGATCCTCGAACTCCGCATCGCTCAATCCGACGACGAGCGTGTTCGGATCGAACGATGGAAGATGCACCATCGCGATGACGTCGCCATTTCGTGGATCCAGCGCGACGACGCTCGCCGCCTCGTGAGCGGCAATTCCGAGCTGAAGCAGCCGTGTTACCTCGCGCTGGAGTGGCAGATCGATCGTCACCCGGACGGTGCGCCCCGGCCGTGACGGCTCCTCGCCGATCGGGCGCTTCAGTCGTCCCTCGACATCGACTTCCGTTCGGCGTACGCCGGAAAGGCCGCGCAGGTCCCATTCCCGCGTGTACTCCACGCCCATCTTGCCGATGGTGTCGTCGAGGTCGTATCGCGCGCCCGCCGCATCACGAGCCAACCCGAGATCCTCCGCGGTGACAGGCCCCACATACCCGGTGACGTGCGCCGTCACAAGTGGATCAACATACTCGCGCCGAGCGCGCGCACGGACATCGACTCCCGGCAGTCGGGGCAGGTGTTCCTGTATGCGGTGCGCAACTTCAAGTGACTGGGCTCGCACAACCGGAACAAAGGAGAAGGGGTTCGTCCGCTTACGATTGATGAAGGCGGCGCGGAGATCGGCGGGGCTCAAGCCAAGGACGGTTGCCATGTACTCGAAGATCGCTCCTATCTCCGCTTCTCGGGTCGGCAGATTGGCCGGAATCACCCCGATGTCGAATACCGCCTGATTGCGCGCCAGAGGCACGTCGTTCCGATCCACGATCAGACCGCGATCGGCTGGAAGGGACTGCTCGGACGTGCGATTCTGATCGGCCTCGGCGCGATAGACATCTGAACCGAGCAACTGAACGACGCCCAGGCGGCCAAGCACCGCCAGCGAACCAACTGCGGCGATTGCTCCGAACGCCAACAGGCGGCGTCGGTACCGATCGGTCGGTTCGTCGGGCACCTCGCCAACGGAGCGGATCGGTTCTCTGGAGCCCACGCCCTACCTCAGGCGACCGACGATCGTGAGTGCACCTCCGCGTGCCTCGAGACCTTCGACAAACATCGTCTCACTGATCCGAAGGTCCGACAGCGATCGATCGACGGTATCCGCGATGATGTTCCGAGCCGGGCCGGGAGCGGGAATCGGCCCGAAGTCGATCTCGGGGATATCGTATTGAATTCGACCGGAGACTGCCCGGGGTTCGATCACCACGCGTGCTGGTGCGTCGAACCCCCCCGGAACTCTCAACTGCCCGATGAGGGTGATACGATCGTCCTGAATCTCCGTCTGGGCGACCCGAAACGGCAACCCAGGGTTCTTTTGCGTTTCGGCCGCGATGCGCGTGGTGATGTCGGCATTCCGGACGACCAGGGCAAACGGAGCGGTCCCGCGACCTCGGAAGCCGCGCTCGAACTCTTCGATACTGTTGAATTGGACCGCTCCGGCCGGTATAGACAACGCTGCTCTCGTCGGGATCGGCGGCAGTACTAGTTCATCGCCGCCCACGAGCAGCGACCACAACGTGTAGACAATAACCCCGATCGACAGCAGGAATACAATTCCCAGTGTGAGAGCCATCGTCCCAGATGATCCCCCAGGCACGGGTGTCGCGACGGGCGGAGTTCCGGTCGGTGCCGCGCCCCGGCTCGCTCGGGTACCGCGATTGGGTGGCATCAGGCGCGACCGCTGCGGCCGGGCACCTCGTCGAGTTCGCGAGCGTGCTCCTCGGCATCTGATGCCAGCCGCATCAGGAACGCGTTGAGAAGACGTCGCGCCTCCGCAATCTGAACACCCGTCTCCGCAACGGCCAACCGCACGGACTCGACCTGCCGGTCGAACGCCTCGCGAATTGCTTGCGCATCGGAGCGAAGCGATGCCGCCCGAGCCTCGAGGTCGTTCCTCAGAATATCGATGCTGGCAACCCGGTTGCGCATCTCCTGCTGTAGAGCATCGATCGCCCGAGCCTGCTCGTCGGCACGGCGATCTAGCGCATGCCTCTCATCGACGCCGCGGCCGATGGACTCGTCGAGGCGGAGCTGCGCGCTGGCCTGCTCATCGAACCTTCGCCGCTGCGCGTCCACCACCTGGCTGACACGCCCAAGCAGGTCGCGCTGCTGCGTTGCGATGCCGTCGAGTCGGCTGTGGGCCGCAACAAGTTCATCCAGCCGGTGAGCGTGCTCGAAGAGTGCCGAATTCAACCCTCGTAATTCCTCGCGAACCTGACCGACCTGCTCCAGCGCAACACGCGCGGGACGAATCTGATCGTCCATGGACTCTCTGAAGTTCACGAGATTCTGCTGCCATTCACCGGCCTGGCGAGTCCACCGAACATCGGCGAGCTGCCGCCAGTGATTGCCTTTTTCTACCTCGGCGATCAGCGCCTCCAGCCGCTCTTGGACCGAGACGCTGTGGGCTTCGGTCCGTCGGATCGCCTCATTCTGCTGTTCGAGTCGATGGCCCATTTGGCCCACGCGTTGATCGAGCGCGTGGACGGTCGTCGGAATCTCGATGAATGCGGCACGATCGCGCCGTACCTCGTCACCCACAACCTGGATGCGGCCGTTCTGAGCCTGCATCGCATTCTGAATCTCATCGATGGCACCGATGACCTCGGCAACGCGCCGACGATCGCGATCCGCCTCGGCTGCCCGGGACAGGATGGCCTGCGCGTGTTGCTGCCCTTGGGAGTCAAGGCGCTCCACGGACGCGGCGACCTGATCGCGGGCCTGGCGAACTCCATCCTCGAGCAGGGGGAATCGGACCATGGTGTTGCGGACGGCCTCGAGTCCCGCGCGCATCTCTGCGCCCGAGTTGACTTGCTCGCGTATCAGCGAGAACAACCGCTCGACCTCGAGCGCGAGGCGCGCGATCTCGGCACGATCCTGTCGGCGCTGGTCCTCCAGCCAGGCGATGATCCCCTGGTACTCGGCAGTGTCCGCGACCCCGAGCGGAATGGCCATCGGTCGATCTTACCATCGTGTTCGCCGATCTGGCCTGCGCGGATCGACCTAACTGGTACAGGATTCACCGATGGGCTCTCGGCGGCCTCCTCGATACCCTCTTCTGTACGACGGGGTTTCGACGCGAGACGTGACGGATCAGTCTGATTCCGCTGAGGCTCTTTTCCGACTGGGTCTGCGGCCCGGCGCCTCGGAGCGGGCGATCCGACGCGCCTTTCGCGCTCTGAGTCGTGTGCACCACCCGGATGTCAACCCGCATCCTTCGGCGACCGAACAGATGCGTGCGATCAACCTGGCGTACCGCCGGGCGCTTGCCGCCGCCGAAGGATCGCCTCGTGAAAGTCCGCCGAGCTCCCGAGCTTGTCGGTGGACGCCGCCGCGCGCCGGTCCCGCCCGTCGTAGCCCGTCGATCGCGGTGCATGAGGACAGTTCGGTCACAGGAACCGCGGTCCATTTCGGCTTCATCGACCGGGATCAGACCGCGGTTCGATCGCTTGAGATATCGGCGCGAAGTGAGTCGATCGCGACGCACATCCGTGTGGGGACCGACTGGATTCACGTCTCGCCCGAGCGCCTCACCGGCACGGCAGCGATACGGATCACCGCTGACCCGCGGATGCTCTCCGGATTCTGGGATGGCCGCACGCGTGAGTCGGCAATGATCGAGTCGTGGATCGATCTCGTGCAGAAGTACGGGATAACCCGGGTCATTGTTCGGGCGATCCTGCGCCGTCAGGCGGGCGATGTGAGGGGGAGGTCGTCCTAGACTCTGGGGGAATGGAACTCTGGGGCGGCAGATTCGCCGAGGAGCCGAGCCTCGTGGCCTTGGAGTTTGGGGCATCGATCTCGGTGGATCGACGAATGGCGCACCAGGACATTCTCGGCTCGCTCGCGCACAGTCGGATGCTCGTGGCCACGGGGATCATCACGGTCGATGAGGGTCGGGCGATCGCCAGTGGTCTGCTGCAGGTTCTCGGGGAGATCGACGGCGGCGGGTTCGAGTTTCGCACCTCCCGTGAGGACATCCATGGGAACGTCGAGGGGCGCCTCCACGAACTCATTGGCGATGTAGCAGGGAAACTGCACACGGCGCGCAGTCGCAACGATCAGGTCGCTCTCGACACCCGGCTCTGGACTCGAGAGGCAGTCCTCGTCCTCGTCGCACGCACCCTCGACGTCATCACCACCCTACTGCACCAGGTCCGGCGCCACATCCGAACATGGATGCCGGCATACACACACCTGCAGCGTGCCCAGCCTGTGGTCCTGGGCCATCACCTGCTCGCCTATGTGGAGATGCTCCGTCGCGACGTTCAGAGGCTCCACGACTGTTTCGATCGTGCGAACATCTCTCCCCTCGGGTCGGGCGCCCTCGCGGGCGTGCCGTACCCAATCGACCGATCGATGGTCGCGCGTGACCTGGGTATGGGCGGCGTGACCCGCAACAGCATGGATGCAGTCTCGGACCGCGACTATCAGGTTGAGACGATCTACGCCTGCGCTCTCCTGATGACCCACCTGTCGCGATTCGCGGAGGAGATCGTTCTGTGGTCGACGACGGAGTTTGGCTTCGTCCGACTGTCTGACGCATTCTCGACCGGGTCCAGCATCATGCCCCAGAAGAAGAATCCCGATTACGCGGAGTTGATCCGCGGAAAGGCCGGGAGGTCGATCGCACAGATCGTGACGATTCTCACGGTGTTGAAGGGCACGGCGTTGACGTACAACAAGGACTTTCAGGAGGACAAGGCTGCGCTCTTCGACGCGGTAGACACTGCGGCGGTGTCTCTGGCCGTGCTGGCGCCCATGCTGGCGACCGCGGAGTTCGATGAGGACCGCCTCGCGGCCGCGGCCGGCGAGGGTTTCGCACTCGCAACGGACTACGCCGACCACCTGGCTTCGCGCGGCGTGCCGTTCCGGATCGCGCATCACGTCGTGGGGAGGATCGTCGCGGACTGTGTCACCCAGAGACGCAGTCTGGCAGACCTGAGCCTGGAGGAGTTGCGCGCTCACGCACCGGAGTTCGATGAGGCAGTGTTGCGAGTCGATGTCGCGGCCTCGGTGTCGGCCCGAGACGTCCACGGAGGCACCGCGCCGCGTCAGGTGGAGGCCGCGCTGGCCGAGGCCGACGCCTGGCTCGTCCGAGAACGAGGGTGGCTGGAAGCGTGGCGATCCTCGCTGCCCACGTGCGCCGCGATCGCGGCGCTGATCGGCTGAGGACTCTCCCTCTGGACCGATAGTTATCGTCAATCTATAGTCGCGCCGCGAGGGTCAGTCGAAGACTCCGCGGGGGACGTTAGGAACCATCTGGCGGCGGAACTGGCGGCCATCGTTCGAGCCACGTGCGAAGCTGACTCCGATCGCGCCGAACTCGGCCGCGGCGCGCGTCGCCCGACACATGGTCGTCCTCGCCCTAGCGCTCCTCGTCGCGACTAACGCTCTGGGGGGTTCGACCCGCGTCGCGATCGATCGCTATCTCGATGTGGCGCTCATCGAGGATGCGCCTGGCCGCGACGCACCCATCCTTCGCCCGGTTCAGGAGTCCCGCGCCCCGATCTTTGCACCACCGCCGGCTGCGGAGGCGGAAAGGATGCAGAGTACGGGCGCGATCCGAATCCACCGAGTCGCGCGCAACGACACCGTCAGTGCTCTCGCACAGCGCTACCGCATTTCGCCGCAAACGATCATCTGGGCCAACGGGATCGCCGATCCCGACCGGATCGCGATCGGTGGCGAGTTGATCATTCTTCCCGTGTCCGGCATCCTCTATCACGCGAGTCCCGGCGATTCGCCCGAGCGGGTGGGCGCGTTTCTCGGGATCGATCCCGGAGCGATCGCGCACTGGAACGGTCTTCCCGTCGGCGAAACTCTGGTGCGTCCGGCCGCGCTGGTGATTCCAGGCGGCCGACCGGCAACGGCGTCCTCCGGTCGAGATCGTACCGCTGCCGAGATCGTGCCAACCCAGGTGTCTGCCCGTGTTCCGCGTCCGACGCCTTCGCCGGTGCGCCCGTCAGAGGTCGGGTCCGTGAGCGCGGCCTTGACGGTCGTGGAGGTCGCGCGCGCCGCGCTCCCCGTTCCGGTCGTCGAGCCACGCGTTGTCGAGCATCTGGTGCAGCCGGGCGAGTCTCTGGCGGCGATTGCTGCGCAATTCGGCGTTCGGACTGACACGATCGTGCACGCGAATGGGATGACAGTCGAGGATGCCGATGCGTTGATGATCGGTCAGAAGATCTTGGTGCCACGAGTTGACGGAGTACTGCACCTCGTCCGGGAAGGCGAGACCGTACGATCGATCGCGGCGCGTTCCGGAATCGCGCCGCTGGCGGTGATTGAAGCCAATCGACTGCGCGAGCCGTATGTCGTGGTACCGAACCAGCGTCTGATCATTCCCGGTGTGTCGATCTCTCCGGCGCGCCGTTCTCCGTCGCCGCCCTCCGAGTATGTCATTCAGCCGGGCGATTCGATTGTGTCGATCGCGGAGCGCTTCGGTGTAGACACCCGCACGCTGGTTCGGAAGAACAATCTCCCGCCGTCGGGCCTGATCGTTCCAGGAATGAAGATCGAGTTGCCAGGTCCAACAGACCTGGCGGCACCGCCGCGAGAGGCCGTGCGCGAGGTGCCGCCCGTACCGGCTTCACGCGCGCCGAATCCCCTCCAGGTCGCGGTCTCGATCCTTCGGCCGCTGGTGCCCGTTCCGGCGGCCGCGATTGCGCCGGCCCCCGGAGCCCCTTCCGTCGTGCGGATCGCACGCGAGTACCTGGGGTTCGCGTACATTTGGGGCGGCCACTCGCCGCGGAGCGGATTCGATTGCACGGGCTTCACCTGGTTCGTCTTCGATCGGGCTGGGCGTGCCCTACCGAATCACGACCTATGGGGACAGGTTCAGTCCGGCGACCGCGTGGAACGGAAGGCACTGCAGCCCGGCGATCTCGTGTTCTTCACCGATACCTATGTGCCGGGTCTTTCCCACGTGGGGATCTACCTCTCCGGTGGCAATTTCATCCACGCCGGCAGCGAGCGGACTGGGGTGATCATCAGTTCGATGGCGGACGAGTACTGGTCCGCGCGCTACTACGGCGCGACTCGCCCAGCGTAGGCAGCGCCGCCTGGGGCCGCACCTCTAGCACCCGCTCATGGGTATAGGAGACGGCGCCGGGCGCGCCCGGGATCGATCGCACATGACGGCGTTCGGTCACATCGACCGATACACGAAGTTCCTCGTGCGCTTCGGAGTGCGCCGCCGCGATTGCCGCCGCCCAGAGCAGCGCGTCATCGTCCGGACCCGTTGGGCCGCGAAGGATTACATGTGCGCCGACGACCCCACGAGCGTGTAGCCAGAGATCGCGCGGCCGCGCCTCGCGAAAGGTGAGCCCGCGGTTCTCGATGCCCGAGCGGCCCACCAGGCACTCGTACGCCCCGCGTTCGAACTTCAGGTAGGGCCTTGCCCGCGGTGTCCGGCGAACGGGCGTGACCTCGCCGGGGAGTAAGCCCTGAGAAATCAGTTCGTCGGCGATCGCGTGCGCGGTCTCCGCGTCGCGCGCGATCACGAGGTGCACCGCGGCCTCCTGGAGGGCCGCGATCTCCGATCGGGCTCGCTGGATAAGCGGTCGCAGCGTCTCCCGCGTTTGCTTCGCGTGGCGGTATCGGGCAAAGCACGCCTGAGCGTTCTGAGCGGCGCCTAGCCGTGGGTCCAGGTGCAGCCGAACCCCCTCGAGCTCGATTTCGCTTACTCCGGCCGGCACGGCAGCTGCGTGGGTGAGGAGCAGTTGGCCTTCCCGCCGCGCATCCTCGCCTGAATCTGCCGTGGCCAGTTCACGCTCCAAAGCCCTGGCGCGTGCATGAAGGCGCTCGATCTGGTGCAGAACCCTGCTGCGGTGGCTCTCGCCCACGGAGTGGGTCAACGTCCGCTCCGGTGGCGTGAGTGCCGAAAGCGCCGCCTCAACCGCGGCGCTCATGGAGGGCAACGCTCCGGCGTGGCGGTGCGTGAGGAGAAACGGCGCGGCGGTCGCTCCAGCGCGCCCCGCCGCTTCGGCAAAGCACGGTGCCCACTGCGCTGCCCGGCGGAGAGGCGCGAGCAATTCGGCCACCGCATCGGCCACTCGCTCCGGTGCCGCGTCGCACGGCGCCGTGGCAATATTGCCGGTAGCGCGAAAGGCGATCTCGCGAGCTGTGATGGGGCCAATACCTCGGATCGCATCGATCAGCGCGCGGTCCAGGCTGTCCGACGTGGCGTCGCGCAGAGTCGCTCCGATCTGGACTGGGTCCAGTTGTCGTGGTGACAGCTTATCCTGGGGAGGTGGAGCTACGTACACAAGATGGGGCAGGATCTGGCGCACGCTGTTGATCCGGCGAGGAACGCGCTTCGCAGCGTCGATTATGCGGCCAACTTCATCGACCAGAATGAGATTCGCGAGGCGGCCGGTCGCCTCAACGATGAGGGTGATACTTCGGGGAGCTATTTCGCGGGGACGGCAGGCGAACGTGAGGTGAAGGATTCTTTCGTCCGACAGTGCCACGGCTGTCTCCAGCAATGCGCCGGTGAGCCACTTCCGTGCGACAAGACCGAACGGTGTTGGTGTCGGAGCCCGACGCGCCCGGTTGCCCGTGATCCAGATGCCCGGCGCATCGGGTCGCACCGTCGCGCGCAAGGCGGTCGACTCGCCGCGCGCATACAGTTCCAGGTGCAGCGTGCCCGGGTCGACCAGCATCACATCCTGAACGCGCGCCGGCAGACGCCCTGCGATCTCATCGGCGATTGCGGCGAGGCCAAGCGAGTCGAGCACGAGGGGTAGGTATAACGGTGTCTGTTAGCGAGCAGGGTGTGATAACAGGTCGGCTCTTCGTGCTCGCAGGGCCGTCGGGGGTTGGCAAAGACACGATCCTTCGCGCCGTCCTCGCGGCGGACTCGCGCTTGTGTCGGGTGGTCACGCTGGTGACCCGCGCGCCGCGGGCGTCGGAGACCGATGGGGTCGATCACTACTTCGTGACCCGGGAGGAGTTTGCGCGTCGCACTGCCGCCGGCGATCTCCTCGAATGGGCCGAATACGTCGGCAGTCCGCGCGGTACTCCGCGATCGGGAGTGGTCGCGGCACTCAAGTCCCGGCGCGAACCCATACTGAAGATCGACGTTCAGGGGTTCCGGCAGATTCGCGCCGCGCTGCCCCAGGTCATCTCAATCTTCATTCTGCCTCCGTCCCTCCAGTCGCTGGAGCGGCGACTACGCGGCAGCGGACCGGGGGAATACCGAGACGCGGTGCAGGGGCGAGTCGAAGCAGCGAAACAAGAGATTGCCGCAGCGGAGGAATTCGACTATCGCATCGTGAACCCCGACGGCGACCCCGCACGCTGTGTGAGCGACGTTCTTGAACTCATCCGGTTCGAACGGGAGCGTGACGTTCCGCGTCTCGTCACACTCGACGTGTGACCGTGGTCGAGAGCGACGTCGCGCCGAAGATGGGCGCGCCTTACGTTGCGGGAAGAGCGTACTGCGATGTCGCCATCGTTGAGCGTTCGCTCCCGGGACGTGCGATCTACACCTATCACGTCGATGCTCCCGCCCCGGAGTTGCCCGTGGGAACGATCGTCGCGGTTCCGTTCGGAACGCGGCGCCTGCTCGGGGTCGTCGTGCGCGACAACGTGGAGGTTCCCTCATTTCCTACCCGAGGAATCGAGGCTGTCTACTCGCGACGCTCGAGGCTCCGCCCTCAGATCGTTGCTCTCTGCCTGTGGCTGGCCTCCTACTATCTGGCGCCCCTCGCACGGGTCCTTGCGCTCGCGGCACCCGTGAGCGGGCGTCCCGGGTGGGACGATCCGGAGTGGACAGCCGGAGATCCGGGATCTCTCCCGTCACCCTTGCTGAGGTCCCAGACAGAAGCCCCCCGGCATCGGCGGGCGACGGCGGACAGCGCCCAACGCGTACGTCTGCTCAGGTCGGACCATCAGTCGACGTCGCGGCTCGGATCCCGGCAGCGTACGGTGCTCGCATCGCTCGGGGCGCGACCCGACGCCCTAGTAGACCTCGACCTGTTGCTGGTGGAGACAGGGGCTACCCGCGCCGTGATCGAAACCCTCGTGCGCCGTGGCTACATCGCGTGTGAACCCGTCGCGCGTACCTACCGCGCTCGAGGACGAGGCCAGATCGTGATGTCCGCGGCGCAGAAGGCGATCGTCCGCGATCTGAGCGCGCGAATGGACCAGCCCCGGCCCGGCAGCGTCCTCCTCCACGGCGTCACGGCAAGCGGTAAGACGAACGTTTACCTCGGCCTGATGACCGAGGCTGTTGCGCGGGGGAAGCAAGCCCTCGTCCTGGTTCCGGAGATCGCGCTCACGCCACAGTCGGTGCATCGATTCGGCGCCGCGTTTCCTGGACGGGTCGTGGCTCTTCACGGAAGGCTCGGCGCGCGAGAGAAGCGCGCGACTTGGTCCCGCATTCGAGACGGGCACGTCGACGTCGTGATCGGGACTCGCTCCGCTCTCTTCGCGCCGGTAGATCGCCTTGGACTGATCGTGATCGACGAAGAGCACGATGCCTCGTACAAGAGCCCGGCCCGACCGCGCCTCCACGCGCGCACCGTCGCGCTTCGCCTGGCCGAGATCTCCGGTGTGCTTGCGGTGCTGGGGAGCGCGACGCCCGACGTGGAGACCTGGCATCGAACGCGCAGCGGCCGATCACGCTTGATCGAACTGCCCCATCGCATCGTGGGGGGGGCGGATAACCCGGGGCCGCGGGTGGATGTGGTCGACATGAGGGCCGCAGTCCGTGGAGGAGAGGATCCAATCATCAGCGATGCTCTGCACGCGGCACTCGCGAGGGCGCTGGAGCACGGCCGGCAATCGATCCTCTTGCTGAACCGTCGCGGAACGGCGACGCTGGGGCTCTGCCCGGGATGCGGCTACGTGCCCCGGTGCCGCCGCTGCGATGTCGCCTTGACCTATCACGGAGACCTTCGTCTGCATCTTTGCCATCAGTGCGGATTCCGGGCTCAACCGGTCGAAACGTGTCCAGCGTGCGCCCTGCACGCGCTCCAGTACTTCGGCGCCGGCACGCAGCGCGTCGTCGAGGCGGTGCGCCAGCGCTTTCCGCGTGCCAGAGTTGCGCGCTGGGATAGCGACGTGCGCGGCGGCGAGGCCTCACATGCGATCACTGAGGCAATGCTCAGCAACCGCATCGACATTCTGGTGGGAACCCAGAGAGTTGGCACGGGACTCGACTTCCCTGGCGTCGCGGTCGCGGCTGCGATCAGCGCCGATACACAGCTATGGATGCCCGACTATCGGGCCGGGGAGCGCACGTTCCAGATGATCAGTCAGTTGATCGGTCGGGCCGGGCGTGGCCCCGTTCGGGGCCACGTGATCGTTCAGACATTCAATCCCGACCATCCGT